>ERZ780198.140-NODE-140-length-81289-cov-14.368134_pt1 | contig 81289 bp, 66 predicted proteins | sample MGYA00510979_ERZ780198 | MGnify/ENA primary metagenome ERZ780198 (study PRJEB29588, sample SAMEA2158039) | human gut metagenome | biome: human gut; feature: human-associated habitat; material: faeces | place: Denmark | collected 2008/2010 ...
CAAATGCATAAACATGACCGTCAAGTTCGAATATTTTATTGATTCTACGCTTGCGGGCCTCGGCAATCATGAATGTTGCGTACTCTTCGAAGATGCGGTAGTTACGTTGCTCATTAGCCTTACTAAGATTGCTCCGCGTTACAGACTTCCCGATTCCAAGATGGTAAAGTTTTCCGGCATGAGCTTTCATAGCCACAACCAAATCCCGGAGGCTCTCTCGATTAGATAGCTGACCGAACATCATCGTAAGTAGCTGATTCCAACAGGTATAGCTCTTGATATATTTGTCGCCTTCATACTTCTTTACGAGATAGTTGAAGTGATTGCGGTCAAGAAATCGGGTTAATTGAGCAAAAACGAACTTGTCTTTATGCATAACGGTCTGATTAATACCGCAAAAGTAAATTCAAATCCGTTGACTCCAAAAACACCTATAACAAATTGAATTTCAATTATTTCAAAGAACTCCTATAATTTTTTAGTGGACACTAATGTTAGGAATATATTTTTAATGCAACATGAGATTATAAAATCAGCTGAATTACAGTCTTTGCTATTGGCGAAGATGGGGCAATGAAAGTATTTTGATAAATATGAATATTGTATATATATTAGGAAATGGGTTCGACAAAGCACAAGATATGGCTACAAGTTATCCCGAATTTTATAAATATTTAGAGTTCGAGAAAAGAAGTGCATTAATAGAAATGCTTAAAAATGAAATAAAATCAGATAAAGAACAATGGTCTGATATGGAAGAAGCATTTGGTAAATTTTCTTCCAAAATAGACACAGAAGATGATTTTACTAAATTGTATTTTGATTTAAATGATTTGCTTCAGATATATTTAAAATCGGAAGATGATGCCTTTGTTCCAATAGAAGAATTAAAGATTAAATTTCGAGAAGATTTTCTGATTACAGGAAAATATTTAGAAGAAGCAGACAGAAAACGTTTTAATACATTTGCTAATTCGGTTAATTATAATGTCAAAGATTTTAATGTTATAACCTTCAATTATACCAACACATTAGAGAAACTATTATCAATAGATGATAAGAACTCGCGCGTAGAAAAGTCTTTTGGTAGCAATCGAGTGTTACACAATTTAATTCATGTTCATGGTAAATTAGAAGAGGCTATCATTATAGGTGTTGATAATGAAATGCAAATTACGAATAATATTCTCAAGAATAATGAAAATGTAAAAGATCTGTTTGTTAAAATAGAGTCTAACCATGCAATGAAAAATCTTAAGCATGAGACTTGTGAGGCTTTTATAAAAAATGCTCACTTAATTATTTTATATGGAGTTTCGCTTGGAAATACTGATCTACGGTGGTGGACTTTAATAGGGCAAGAACTTAAACGACGGAATAATTTGGCTATTATACAGCATATATATAGGCCCAATGATATCCTTCCAACAAGAAAACAATTATTAGCTCGGATAGAACGAGATCATCAAAAGAATTTGTTACAAAAAATGGGAATAAAGCAAGACGAACAGCCCCAAGGAATTGCTGACAGATTATTTTTTACTGTAAATTCGAAAATATTCAAAATATGAGTTTTATGTCCCACTTCAACGAACACGCCCTCGAACTCTCCATCATGGAACTATTCCAACAAGAGGGATATCTATATACCTGCGGAGAAGAAATCCAGAAAGAAGCAGGCGAAGTACTGCTGCGCGACGATATGCGCCGATATCTTCGTAACCGCTATCGGGAGGCGGGTATCACGCCGCTCGAGGTGGAAAGCGTGCTGGCAAGGTTGGCGGCCAATACAGGTCTGTCGCTGTATGACAACAATGCGCAGACCTATCGGCTGATGACCGAAGGCTTTTCGTTGAAGCGTGAAGATGCCGCTTTGCCCGATTTGTTTGTAGAACCGATAGATTTTAGTGAAGAGGGGAAAAGAAACAATCTGTTCCGCATTGTCAACCAACTGGAAATAAAAGGAATGGAAAAGCGTATCCCCGATGGTATTGTCTATGTCAACGGGGTGCCGGTAGTGGTACTGGAGTTCAAGAGTGCCGTGAAAGAAGACACAACCATCATGGATGCCTATACGCAGCTCACCGTGCGCTATCGGCGCGACATCCCCGACTTGTTCAAATACAATGCTTTCGTGGTCGTCAGCGATGGGGTGAACAACAAATACGGGTAGCTGTTTTCACCTTACGACTTCTTCTATACCTGGCGGAAAGTGGAGGCCGACGACAAGGCGACCGATGGCATCAATTCGCTGCTGACCATGGTCAAAGGGTTGTTCCGCAAAGACAGACTACTGAGCGTAATCAAGGACTTTGTGTTCTTTCCCGATTCGTCGAAGAACGAGAAGAAGGTAGTTTGCCGCTATCCGCAGTTCTTTGCCACGCACAAGCTGTTCGAGAATATACGTCTGCATTCCAAGCTTCGGGAAGGAGGTGACGGGAAAGGTGGTACTTACTTCGGGGCTACCGGATGCGGCAAGAGCATCACGATGTTGTTTCTCAGCCGGATGCTGATGCGGAGCCGGGAGTTTGCCAGCCCTACGATTGTGCTCATAACCGACCGTACCGACCTGGACGACCAGCTTTCCAAACTGTTTGGTACGGCCAAGAACTTCATCGGCGACGAATGTGTCATAGAGGTGGAAAGCAGGGATAGGCTGCGGGAGCATCTGGCCGGGCGAACCAGCGGTGGGGTATTTCTGACCACCATTCATAAGTTTACGGAAGATACACGGCTCTTGTCGAAACGGGCCAATATTATTTGTATATCGGACGAGGCACACCGCTCGCAGACCAATCTCTCCATGCAGGTGAAACAGACCGAAAAGGGAGTAAGGCGTAATTATGGTTTTGCCAAATACCTGCACGACTCATTGCCCAATGCCACGTATGTAGGGTTTACGGGTACTCCGATTGATGCGACAATAGATGTGTTCGGCAAAGTAGTGGATGCTTATACCATGACCGAATCGGTGACCGACGGCATTACGCGGCGCATTGTGTATGAAGGGCGTGCTGCCAAGGTGTTGCTCGATAACCGGAAGTTGAAGGAAATAGAGGAATACTACAAGCGATGTGCCGAGGAAGGTACGAACTAATACCAGATAGAAGAAAGCAAGAAAGCGGTGACCCAGATGGAACGTATCTTGGGAGACAGTGACCGCTTGCAGGCGGTGGCCGAAGACTTCGTTGCCCATTATGAAAAACGAGTGGAAGAAGGAAGTACGGTAGAAGGAAAAGCTATGTTCGTTTGCTCCAACCGCACGATAGCCTTTCATCTGTATAAAAAGATTGCTGCCTTGCGGCCCGAATGGGTAAAGATACCCGGTGAACGAGAAAGGCAAGATGACGGGTGGTTGGTGGCGGCAGATTCTTATGTCCCTTACGGTAACCGGGAACTCCCCATTGAGAAGATGAAATTGATCATGACCCGAAGTAAGGACGACAACCTAGAGCTATACAACTTGTTGGGAACGGATGACGACCGTCGTGCATGGGCCGAAACGTTCAAAAAGCCTGAATCGAACTTCAAGATAGCCATTGTGGTGGATATGTGGACAACGGGATTTGATGTGGACTGTTTGGACACGATGTACATTGATAAACCCCTGCAACAGCACACACTTGTACAGACCATTTCGCGTGTGAACCGAGTCTATCCCGGAAAAGAAAAAGGCTTAGTCGTGGATTATATCGGCATTAAGAGCAATATGAACGTTGCCTTGAAACGTTATGCGCAAGGGGATGCGAATGTGGATTCGGTGGAAGACATCGGTCAGTCCGTCGTTATGGTAAAAGATGAACTGGATATCATCCGGCGATTATTTGGGTCGTTCGACTATTCGGTATTTTCTACGGGTACGCCATTGGAACAACTGGACTGCCTGAACCGGGGCGCCGAATGGATGCAGCGTACCAAGGAACAGGAAAACCTGTTTATGGGACATGCCAAGAATTTGAAATCGGCTTTTAACCTGTGCAGCAATAGTGAGGAAATAAGCAATGTTGAACGGGAGGAAATCCATTATTTTTGCGGAGTAAGGTCTATCATTTATAAGCTGACAATCGGTGATACACCGGATATTTCACAAATGAATCGTCGGGTCAGCGAGATGATTGAAGAAGCCATTCAGTCAGAAGGTGTAGAAGAAATCATTCAGATAGGCAACGACAAGGAAAATCTGGATGTGTTAAGCGAGGAATACATGGAACGTCTCGGCAAACTAAAATTGCCTAATACGAAAGTGAAACTGATGGAACGCCTGCTAAAAACCGTTATTACAGAATTCAAGAAAGTCAACAAGGTGAAAGGCGTGGACTTCTCCAAACGCTTGAGCGCTTTGGTGGACAAATACAACGAACGACGTGACAGTGCTATTTTTGCGGATGAGGTGTTGACGGAAGTCGCCAGCCAAATGGCGGATTTGCTGAAAGAACTGAACAAGGAAAAGAAGTCTTTTCAGGATTTGGGTATCAGCTATGAAGAAAAAGCTTTCTACGACATTTTAAAATCGATTGCCAAACAGTTTGGCTTTGAATATCCGGAAGATAAATTACTCAAACTGGCTGCAGAAATAAAGAAGATTGTGGCAGACAAATCAAAATACACCGACTGGTCTACCCGCGATGACATCAAGGCAGAACTAAAGATGGACTTGATTTTAATCCTGGCTGAATATGGCTATCCACCGGTAACGAATGATGAGGTATTTAAGGAAATATTGGAGCAGGCAGAGAATTTCAAGAAATACAACAAATAAATATGCCCTCCAAAACGTAAAAGCAAACAAAACACATGTTTCACCATAACAAGCTATATTCCAACGTTTTGAAATGAAGTGAAGGCGTGAAGGATAAAACAAAAACATAATTTTCACAAGAAGACGATGCTTTCTTCCCTTTAAAACATTGCTTTCACACCCGAAAAGCACTGCTTTCTACCATGAGGCACTTGGCTTCCGTAAAGTCCCTCTTTAGCGCGCTAAAGTGGCACTTTACGACGCTAATGTAGGCAGTTGGAAACACCAAGCAGCCACTGTTTTTTCTCCAGTTGGGAAAAAAGTTTTTCTCAACTGGAGAAAAATAGAACCAGTCTTTCATTAGTATATTCCACAGAAAATCCGTAAGTTTGCCCGAACGTAAATTGCAAGTGTATGCCAAACTATGATTTAATCGCCATACTGGGTCCTACAGCTTCGGGAAAGACACCTTTTGCAGCAGCTCTGGCAGCTGAACTGAAAACGGAAATCATTAGTGCCGACTCCCGACAGGTGTACCGCGGCATGGATTTGGGTACAGGGAAGGACTTGGTCGACTACAACGTAAACGGGCAAGCCATCCCCTACCACCTGATAGACATTGCCGAGCCGGGCTACAAGTACAACGTCTTCGAGTACCAGCGCGACTTCCTGACGGCTTACGAAGATATCCGCCACAGGGGTATGATACCCATCGCCTGCGGAGGGACGGGGCTCTATCTGGAAGCTGTGCTGAAAGGCTACCGCCTGCTGCCCGTACCCGAGAACCCTGAGCTGCGCGCCCGCCTGGCAGACAAATCGCTGGAAGAACTGACTGAACTGCTGAAAACCTACAAGACCTTGCACAACACAACGGACGTGGACACAGCCAAACGAGCCATCCGCGCCATCGAAATAGAAGAATACTACCTGCACACCCCCGTGGACAAGCGTTCGTTTCCCCAGCTGAAAAGCCTCATCATCGGCGTGGACATCGACCGCGACCTGCGCCGCGAAAAGATAACCCGCCGCCTGAAGCAGCGACTGGACGAAGGTATGGTGGACGAAGTACGCCGCTTGCTGGAACGGGGTATTGCAGCAGAAGACCTCATCTATTACGGACTGGAATACAAATACCTGACCCTCTACGTCACCGGCCAGCTGACTTACGACGAGATGTTCCACGGACTGGAAACCGCCATCCATCAGTTTGCCAAGCGGCAAATGACATGGTTCAGAGGCATGGAACGGCGCGGCTTTACCATCCACTGGATGGACGCACGCCTGCCCATGGAAGAAAAGATTGCGTTTGTCAAAGGAAAACTCACAGAGAATTTGTAAATTTGCAAGTGACAACGGCAGAAAAGAGGCTTCCTTCCTCTCCCACTGCCAAACAATAAGGACAAAGAAGCTATGACGAAATCACCCGAAAAATGGGGGGTGATATACAACCCCAAAGCCGGCACACGCAAAGTGCAGAAACGGTGGAAAGAAATCAAGGAATACATGGACAGCCGGAACGTGGCTTATGACTACGTACAATCCGAAGGGTTCGGCTCGGTGGAACGTTTGGCCGGCATTCTGGCCAACAACGGTTACCATACTATCGTCATCGTGGGTGGCGACGGCGCCCTGAACGATGCCATCAACGGCATCATGAACTCCGATGCTCCTGACAAGGAAAACATCAGCCTGGGCATCATCCCCAACGGCATCGGCAATGACTTTGCCAACTACTGGGACATGAGCGATGACTATAAAGAGGCTGTAGACTGCATCATTCACGGGCGGCGCAGACGGATCGACGTAGGTACATGCTACTATTACGACGGACAGAAACACCTGACACGCTACTTTCTGAACGCCATCAACATCGGCCTGGGAGCACGCATCGTAAAGGTAACCGACCAGTGCAAACGATTCTGGGGCGTAAAGCCATTGTCATATTTCATGGCCTTGCTGTCGCTCATTTTCGAACGCAAGCTTCATCGCATGCACCTGAAGATAAACGGCGAACACATCCGCGGACGTATCATGACGGTTTGTATCGGCAGTGCACGTGGTTATGGACAAGTGCCGAGTGCCGTCCCCTACAACGGTTGGCTGGACGTTTCTGTCATCTACCGTCCCGAACTTCTCCAGCTGCTCAGTGGCCTGTGGATGCTGATACAAGGACGTATCCTGAACCACAAGGTAGTTCACCCCTATCGTACTCAACACGTCAAAGTGCTTCGTGCGCAGAATGCGGAAGTCGACCTGGACGGACGTATTCTTGACCGCCACTTCCCGCTGGAAATCGGTATCCTGCACGAAGCCATTACGCTGATTATACCCGAATAAGAGACGAATTACAAGCCGATAATCACTAAAAAAATCTCTCTGGCGTGTGACTTTCGGCCACCGCCTCCGACTGATACATACAGAAAAACTTAAAAATTGAGTTATGAGACATTTATTCAAGAAAACCATCCTGGCCGCAGTCATCGTCTGCGGTAACATGGGAATCCTTTTCGCCCAGCAGATGCCACCTGTCCCCATGGACGCACAGGTACGCGTGGGCAAGTTGGACAACGGACTGACCTATTACATCCGTCACAACGAAAAACCCGAAAACCGTGTTGAATTTCATATCGCACAGAAAGTAGGTTCTATCCTCGAAGAGCCACAACAACGCGGACTGGCACACTTCCTGGAGCACATGGCCTTCAACGGTACGAAAAACTTCCCCGGCGACGAACGTGGCCTGGGTATCGTACAATGGTGCGAAACGAAAGGTATCAAATTCGGTGTGAACCTCAACGCCTATACCTCGGTGGATGAAACTGTTTACCGCATCAGCAATGTCCCCAGTACAGATGCATCCGTAGTAGACTCCTGCCTGCTCATCCTGCACGACTGGAGCAACGCCATCCTGCTGGCCGACAAGGAGATTGACAAGGAACGCGGCGTCATCCGCGAAGAGTGGCGCAGCCGCAACAGCGGCATGCTCCGCCTCTACACCGAAGCGCAACCCGTCATTTACCCCGACTCCAAGTACAGCGACTGTATGCCCATCGGCAGCATCGACGTCATCAACAACTTCCCCTATCAGGACATCCGCGACTACTACGCCAAGTGGTATCGTCCCGATCTGCAGGGTATCATCATCGTGGGCGACATTGATGTAGACCAGATGGAAGCCAAAATCAAGTCGGTATTTGCAGACGTGAAGAAGCCCGTCAACCCAGCCGAACGTGTCTACTATCCCGTACCCGATAATGCCGAACCCCTTATATATATAGGTAAGGACAAGGAGATAGACAGTCCGAGCATCGACATCTACTTCAAGCACGATGCTACGCCCGACTCCATCAAGGGAACTATGGCCTACCTGGTACAGGACTACCTGATGAGCACCATCACCATGATGCTGAATGAGCGTCTGAGCGAACTGGCACAGAGCGCCAACCCGCCCTATGTAAATGCCGGCAGTTATTATGGCAACTTCTTCCTGTCCAAGACCAAAGAAGCCTTCAACATCTCTGGTACGGCCAAAGACAACGGTCTGAAGGAAACTTTGACCGCTCTGCTGACGGAAGTAGAACGTATGCGCCGCTATGGATTCACGGAATCGGAATATGCACGTGCCCGTGCAAACATCCTGCAACGCATTGAGTCTTCCTATAACGAACGTGCCAACACGAAGAATGATTCGTACGTAAACGAGTGCATCCAGCACTTCCTCGACGCTGAGCCTATGCCAGGCATCGAATACGAATATACTGTCTTCAACCAAATAGCCCCCAACATTCCTGTGGCTCTGGTAAACCAGATTGTACAAAGCGAACTGATTCCTGACAACAACGAGGTGGTCATCATCTCCGCCCCCGACAAAGAAGGAGAAGTAATCCCCACTAAGGAAGAAGTGCTGGCACAGCTGAACGGCATGAAACAACTCGACGTAAAACCCTACGAAGACAAGGTAAGCAACGAACCGCTGATGAAGGAAGCTCCCAAAGGCGGCAAAATCATATCGGAAAAGGCTGACGCCATCTATGGCACAACGGAACTGACCCTGTCGAACGGTGTGAAGGTTTACGTGAAGAAGACTGACTTCAAGGCTGACGAAATCCGCATGAGCGCTTTCAGTCTGGGTGGAACAAGTCTGCTGCCCGACAGTGACAAGCTGAACTTCAACCAAGGCATTCTGAACGGCGTAATCTCTGCCGGCGGACTGGGTGACTTCAGCAACGTGGAACTTACGAAGATGCTGGCCGGCAAGAAAGTATCGGTAGACGCAGGTGTAGGCGGTACGCAAGAATACGTACACGGCAACTGCTCACCCAAAGATTTTGAAACGATGATGCAGCTCACTTACCTGAGCTTCACAGCTCCACGCAAGGATATGGAAGCTTTTGCCTCTTTCAAGACACGTCTGAAAGCACAGCTGGAAAATGCAGCAGCCAACCCGCTGTCGAGCATCAACGACACCATCACCTCGATGATGTACGGCAACCATCCGCGCTATCTCTCGCTGAAGCCCGAACTGATCGACCAGATCGACTACGACCGCGTTCTGCAAATCTACAAGGAACGTTTCGCCAATGCAGGCGACTTCACCTTCTTCCTCGTTGGTAACATCGATCTGGAACAAATGAAGCCGCTCATCGAACAATACCTCGGCGCTCTGCCCTCTACTGGTACTAAAGAAACCGTACGCGACAACCACATGGATATCGCCAAGGGCATTCTGAACAAGACATATGCCAAGGAACAGCAAACACCGATGGCCACTGTCTTCATGCTCTACAGCGGCGACTGCAAATATGACCTGAAGAACAACCTGCTGATGAGCTTCCTGACACAGGCACTCGACATGGTTTACACGGAGGAAATCCGCGAAAAAGAAGGCGGTACATACGGCGTCAGCTGCTACGGAGGACTGAACAAATACCCGACGGAAGACATAATGATGCAGATTGTATATCAGACAGACCCTGACAAATTCGAAAAGCTGAATTCCATCATCGATCGCGAAATGAAAGAAATGGCTACCGAAGGTCCGAGCGACGAACACATGCAGAAGATCAAGGAGTATATGCTGAAAAAGTATAACGACAACCAGAAAGAAAACAGCTACTGGGTAAACAATCTGAAAGAATATTTCTGCAACGGTGTGGACAATACCAAAGACTACGTAGAAACGATCAATGCCATCAGCAAAGCAGACGTACAAAAGTTTGCTGCCGACCTGCAAAAACAGGGCAACAAGATTACAGTGGTGATGACCGTACCCGACAAGAAGTAATACTAAAAGGAAAGCCCTACATAAAATAACAGGCACGGATGACACGGAAGGACAACGGAATGGCATAGCAAATCCGTAAAATCCGAGTTATCCGTGCCTTTTTTCATACCAAACATTTACATGCAATCATGAACTTGTTTCTCGAACTACGCCGACATGGCAAGCTGGCCGACAAACGCCATCCCATGTACGACAAAAACAAATTCGGCCGTTTTTGGATGTACCTTATGGCTGCCTTCTGGGCCGGGTATCTGATATTCTTCGGCACAACTTTTGCTTTTGCCCTGAGTGAAGAGTCGCGCGAGCCCTACCAGATCATCAACGGGGGACTCATCATCATCCTGGCGCTCGACTTCCTCATCCGTTTTCCTTTCCAAAAAACACCTACGCAGGAAATGAAACCCTACCTGTTGCTTCCCATTAAACGCAACAGGTTGATAGATTGTCTTCTACTTCGTTCTGGGCTGAGTACGTTCAACCTCTTCTGGCTGTTCTTCTTTGTACCGTTGGCTATCATCACCGTAACGCGTTTCTATGGCGTGACAGGCGTTGTTACCTACAGTATCGGCATCTGGCTGATGATGGTGATGAACAACTATTGGTTCCTACTGTGCCGCACACTGATGAACGAACGCATCTGGTGGACTTTCCTTCCGCTTTCCGTTTATGGCGCTATCGGCTGTGCCCTGTTCATTCCTGACGACAGCCCCTTGTTCGACTGGGCCGTAACATTAGGCGAAGGCTTCATTACAGGCAATGTATTCAGCTTTCTCAGCGTGATAGTCGTCATCATTGCTCTATGGTTCGTTAACCGCAAAGTGATGCAGGGATTGGTGTACAGCGAACTAAACAAAGTAGAAGACACGACAGTGAAGGTGCGCAGCGTGTCGGAATACCGCTTCCTGGACCGCTACGGCGAAATAGGAGAATACATGCGCCTGGAGCTGAAGCTGCTGCTACGCAACAAAGTATGCAAAGCCTCACTACGTTCCATTGTTATCATCGTACTGATGTTCAGCGGTATCCTCAGCTTTTCGGATATCTACGACTCTGACGGCATGAAAAACTTCATCATGGTGTACAACTACGTCATCTTCGGCATCATGTTCCTGCTCAGTATCATGAGTTACGAAGGTAACTACATTGATGGACTGATGAGCCGCAAGGAATCTATCTACTCGCTGCTGCGTGCCAAGTACATCCTTTATAGCGTAGCTATTCTGATTCCCTTCCTGCTGATGACACCTGCTATGGTGACAGGCAAGCTGACCGTTGTCAGTTGCCTGGCTTGGGCACTGTTTACCGCCGGAGCCATCTATTTCTGCCTGTTCCAGTTGGCCGTATACAACAACCGCACGCTGGACTTGAACACCAAACTGACCAATCGCCAGAATATGGGAACAGGACTGCAGAATCTCATTTCGTTTGCAGCCTTCGGTTTACCTTTGTTGCTAAATTTCGTTCTCAAAATATGGCTGGGCGAAAATACCACTAATATCATCCTGATTGTCGTAGGACTGGGCTTCATCCTCACCTCGCGCTTCTGGTTGAAAAATATCTATCATCGCTTCATGAAACGACGTTATAAAAACCTGGAAGGATTTCGTGATAGCCGACAGCGATAAAAGACAAATATCAGAAATATAAAATATTAATTACTAAATATTGAGCATTACATTGTTCTTTACACTATGATACAGATTAACTCATTACAGAAATTATTCGGTGAAAAGAAAGCCGTCGACATAGAAAACTATACAATCAACCAGGGCGAAATGCTCGGGCTTGTGGGCAACAACGGCGCAGGAAAGACTACTCTCTTCCGCCTTATTCTGGACTTGCTGCAAGCCGACCGCGGCAACGTCTGCATTGACGGAACCGACGTCAGCAAGAGTGAAGACTGGAAAACCTTTACAGGTGCCTTCATCGACGACGGCTTCCTCATTGACTACCTGACACCCGAAGAATACTTCTACTTCATCGGCCGTATGTACGGGCTGAAAAAGGAAGAGGTAGACGAACGCCTCCTGCCCTTCGAACGTTTCATGAACGGCGAAGTAATGGGACAGAAGAAATTTATCCGCAACTACTCCATGGGCAACAAGCAGAAAATAGGCATCATCTCGGCTATACTTCCCCATCCACGCCTACTCATTTTGGACGAACCGTTCAATTTCCTGGATCCCTCATCACAAGCCATCATCAAGCACTTGCTGAAACGCTACAATGAAGAGCATAACGCTACTGTTCTTATCTCAAGCCACAACCTGAACCACACGGTAGACATCTGCCCCCGCATCGCCCTGCTGGAACACGGCATCATCATCCGTGACATTGACAATGCCAACGGTTCAGCAGAAAAGGAACTGGAAGATTACTTCAACGTAGGTGTCAAAGAAGAAGAACTGGCCGAAGAAGAGGAGGCACAACCATTATCAACAACTGACGAACCGGAAGTACAAGAAGTACAAAAAGACGAGGAGGCGAAAGCATAATGAAATGCCTGTACAGACTATTACTCCCTGCAGTACTGCTGCTCTGTCTAAGTGCCTGCCATACATCGACTCCTCGACTAGACTATCGGGCCTTAGCTCGTGCCTCAGTAAAGCTGGGTATAGACATCGGCCCCAAGGATAACCATCACCTGTATCTCACCGCCGCCGAATGGATAGGGACCCCCTACCGTAGCGGCGGGCACACTCAAAAAGGAACAGATTGCTCGGGTATGACGGGAGAAATCTATCGGAAAGTATACCATATGCGTCTTCCACGCAGCACCAGTGAGCAAATGAAAGCCTGCCGAAAAGTCTCGCGTCGGGAATTGAAAGAAGGTGATCTCGTATTCTTCCACAATGGAAAATCACGAAAAAAAGTTACCCACGTAGGCATCTATCTGAAAGACGGATACTTTGTACATGCTAGTACCAGCCGGGGAGTCATTGTCAGCCACCTTGACGAGGCCTATTACCATCGCTGCTGGCTACGCGGCGGACGCCCCTGAATCATTTGCATTTCTTAAAATCAGCAATCAATCCCTCACGCATCCAGTTGGCCAGTGCCTGACGGTTGTCACTGATGACAAAACGGCGCTGGTCAAAGCTATTCTGAATATTTCCCAACTCTACAAATAATGCAGGAGGAGTAGAATTAAGCAATACATAGAGATTACGACTGCTCACCGTCCCTTCGAAACCACGATTGGGTTGATGGCGGTCATACTTACGCTCGAACGTATTCTTCATGCCGCGAGCCAATTGCTCGCCATATTTGCTACCTGGAGCATGATAAAAGAATACATCGGTCTGAGCCCGCTTACTACGGCTATCCACATGGAGAAATACCGAACGACAATACTTGTATTTCTGTCGGTCTTTGCGATAGAGTTCATTGATTTTCACACAACGCTGTTTCAGACGTTCGACCTGATTGAGTGGAATAGGATCGCCCATACATGTCTCCCGTTTGCTATTCTTCAGATAATTATCATTACGGATACCGTCTTTCTTATCTTGGATGATAATATGTACTTTGGCACCTTCCTGCATCAGATTACGCGCCAAGCGCAGGGCTACATCATAGGCATACTCATCTTCATGCAACTCATGGCCATTCAGACGACCTATAGCCCCTGGATCGGGACCACCATGTCCACTGACGATGTAAAAGCAAGCACCGTCCAAGCTACTGCCCGTCACATCGACATGCGAAAGCTTCTTGCCGAACAAGGGTTCCTTAATTTGCCGCTTTTTAGCAGTAACAGACTGTTCTCCTCCCTCTTTCAACGGAGGAAGCACATAACGTACTCCCAATATCAGTTCTTTCTTGCCTTTCAGTTTCTTTTCATTCAGCCGCAGGAATTCACGGTAATAAGCCTGTCCGGAACGATGATTACGCTGCAAAAATGAAGAAATTCCCTCGCCTCTGCGAGGAGTATCGGTGGTCTGCTGGGCCACTGCAGAAAGGGTGAATAGGGCCAATATCAAAGGAAGTAAAATATGTCTCATTCTATTAAATCCACTAAAAATCCGGTTTCAGCCGACAAATTTACAGTATTTTCCGTACTTTTGCGAGAAATAAGTGCATATAAATAACCCAAAACTATACAATTATTCGATTATGACCAAGCGATTCAAACCCGAAACCCTGTGCGTACAGGCCGGCTGGTCTCCCAAAAAAGGAGAACCCCGCGTACTCCCCATCTATCAGAGTACAACTTTCAAATACGATACCAGCGAACAGATGGCTCGCCTCTTCGACCTGGAAGACAGCGGATACTTTTATACCCGCCTTCAGAACCCTACAAATGATGCAGTAGCTGCTAAAATCGCAGCATTGGAAGGTGGCGTAGCTGCCATGCTGACTTCAAGTGGACAAGCTGCCAACTTCTATGCCGTCTTCAACATTTGCCAGGCAGGCGACCACTTTGTATGCTCATCATGTATTTATGGTGGGACATTCAATCTTTTCGGTGTAACAATGAAAAAGCTGGGCATTGACGTGACTTTCATCAATCCCGATGCATCGGAAGAAGAGATCTCTGCCGCTTTCCGCCCCAACACCAAGGCACTGTTTGGCGAAACCATTTCGAATCCCACACTCGAGGTTCTTGACATCGAAAAGTTTGCCCGCATTGCTCATAAACATGGAGTTCCTCTGATTGTAGACAACACCTTCCCTACCCCTATTAATTGCCGTCCGTTTGAATGGGGAGCCGACATCGTAGTACACTCCACAACGAAGTACATGGACGGACATGCCACAAGCGTAGGCGGATGTATCGTAGACAGCGGTAACTTCGACTGGGATGCCCATGCCGACAAATTCCCCGGTCTCTGCACTCCTGATGAATCATACCATGGACTGACCTATACAAAAGCTTTCGGTAAAATGGCCTACATAACCAAAGCTACAGCCCAATTAATGCGTGATTTAGGCAGCATCCAATCACCGCAGAACGCCTTTCTGCTAAACCTCGGACTGGAAACACTGCACCTGCGCATGCCACAACATTGCAAAAATGCGCAAGCCGTAGCCGAATACCTGTCTAAGAATAACAAAGTAGCGTGGGTAAACTACAGCGGCCTACCAGGTGATAAATATTATTCACTGGCACAAAAATACATGCCAAACGGATCATGTGGTGTGGTAACTTTTGGATTAAAAGGCGGACGCGACGTTGCTATCAAATTTATGGACTCACTAAAATTGGCAGCCATCGTTACCCATGTAGCCGACGCCCGCACCTGCGTACTCCATCCAGCCAGTCATACACACCGTCAATTAACAGACGAGCAACTGATGGAAGCCGGTGTACGTCCAGACCTTATCCGATTCTCTGTCGGTATCGAAAATGCCGAAGATATTATTGCTGACATCGAGCAAGCATTAAACGCATAGAATCATAGAACAAATACTAAAAACGAATATGGGAAAGATTACGAAAGAAGCCGCTTTGCTCTATCATTCAATGGGCAAACCGGGAAAAATTGAAGTGGTGCCCACCAAGCCTTATACCACACAAACCGACCTCTCGCTGGCTTATTCACCCGGCGTAGCCGAACCCTGTCTGGAAATAGAGAAAAATCCGCAGGATGCCTACAAATACACAACCAAAGGAAATCTGGTAGCCGTTATTTCTAACGGTACTGCCGTACTCGGGCTGGGAGACATCGGCGCCCTGAGCGGTAAACCCGTAATGGAAGGCAAAGGATTGCTCTTCAAAATCTATGCAGGTATTGATGTATTCGACATCGAAGTAAATGAAAAGGACCCCGAGAAATTCATCCAAGCCGTAAAGGCTATTGCCCCTACTTTTGGAGGAATCAATCTGGAAGATATCAAGGCACCTGAATGCTTCGAAATAGAACGCCGACTGAAAGAAGAATTGGATATTCCCGTAATGCATGATGACCAGCACGGAACTGCCATCATCTCAAGTGCAGGACTGTTGAACGCACTCGAAGTAGCTGGCAAACGAATTGAAGACGTACGCATCGTAGTGAACGGTGCCGGAGCATCAGCCATTTCGTGCACCAAACTGTATGTTTCGTTAGGCGCCCGCCGCGAAAACATCCTGATGCTGGACAGCAAAGGAGTCATTACAAGCGATCGTGAAAATCTGACTGAACAAAAACGCTTCTTTGCTACGGACCGCCGCGATGTACACACATTGGAAGAAGCCATTAAGGGAGCCGACGTTTTCCTCGGTTTGTCCAAAGGTAATGTGCTGACACAGGACATGGTACGCTCGATGGCAGACCATCCCATCGTCTTCGCCCTGGCCAACCCCACACCGGAAATCTCTTACGAAGACGCTATGGCTGCCCGGCCTGATGTGCTGATGTCGACTGGCCGCTCAGACTATCCCAACCAGATCAACAACGTCATCGGCTTCCCCTACATTTTCCGTGGTGCACTGGACACACACGCCAGTGCTATCAACGAAGAAATGAAAATTGCTGCCGTACACGCTATTGCCGACCTGGCCAAGCAACCCGTACCCGACGTAGTAAACGAAGCCTACCATGTGAATAATTTCACTTTTGGTCCCGAATACTTCATCCCGAAACCCGTCGACCCACGTCTCATTACAGAAGTGTCGTGCGCCGTGGCCCGTGCCGCCATGGAGAGTGGAGTAGCCCGCAAGAATATCGAAGACTGGGATGCCTACTGCCTGCAGTTGCGTGAACTGATGGGTTACGAAAGTAAACTCACCCGCCAGCTCTACGACACGGCACGCCGCAATCCACAACGCGTAGTTTTTGCAGAAGGTATCCACCCCAATATGTTGAAAGCTGCTGTTGAAGCTAAAGCCGAAGGTATCTGTCATCCTATTCTGCTGGGCAATGACGAAGCCATCATGAAATTGGCCAAGGAACTGGATCTCAGCCTAGAAGGTATTGAAATTGTCAACCTGCGTCACCCCGATGAAGCTCCGCGCCGTGAACGTTATGCCCGCATCCTGTCTGAAAAGCGTGCACGCGAAGGTGCGACCTACGAGGAAGCTAACGATAAAATGTTCGAACGCAACTACTTCGGCATGATGATGGTCGAAACAGGTGAGGCAGATGCTTTCATCACCGGACTCTATACGAAATACAGTAACACCATCAAGGTAGCTAAGGAAGTAATCGGCATCCGTCCCGAATACAAACATTTCGGTACCATGCACATCCTTAACTCGAAGAAGGGTACTTACTTCCTGGCGGATACCCTCATCAACCGTCATCCCGACACGGATACGCTGATTGACATCGCCAAGTTGTCGGAACACACTGTGCGTTTCTTCAACCATACTCCGGTGATGGCCATGCTGAGCTACTCCAACTTCGGTGCCGACACGGAAGGAAGTCCTGTCAAGGTACACGAGGCCGTAGACTACATGCAACAGCACTATCCCGAACTGGCTATCGATGGCGAAATGCAGGTGAACTTTGCCATGAATCGCGAAATGCGTGACAAAAAGTATCCTTTTACCCGTCTCTTTGGCAAGGATGTCAATACGTTGGTATTCCCCAACTTGAGTTCAGCTAATTCAGCTTACAAACTACTGCAGGCAATGGATACAGACGCCGAACTCATCGGTCCGATACAAATGGGTCTGAACAAGCCTATCCACTTTACAGACTTCGAAAGTTCGGTACGTGACATTGTGAACATTACTGCCGTGGCTGTCATCGACGCCATTGTCGACAAAAAGAAAGCGAAACAATGAGAAAACCGCTTTCTAAATCACAAATAGTTTGCATCACGCTTCTTTGGGCGTTACTTTGCTACTATGTATTAGTATACAGCGAACGAATTGACGGTCCTGTCATCCTAATGATACTCATTTCGGCAGCATTGGTGTTCATTCCTGTCATCCAGTCACTGAAGAAGCGGTAAAAACATATCGTTTTTCTACTAAAAGCGAGATAAAACAAAAAAAATGACGTTTTATCTCGCTTTTTATTTATAAATTGTTTGCACTTATCATTTTTATATATACATTTGCAACCGCAAGTAATAAAACAACTAATAAAACAAAGATTATGAATGCAGCTAAGGTATTAGAAGATTTAAAAAGACGGTTTCCCAATGAACCTGAGTATCATCAAGCCGTAGAAGAGGTATTAGGTACAATCGAAGAAGAGTACAACAAACACCCCGAATTCGAGAAAGCTAACCTGATTGAACGTCTGTGTATTCCTGATCGTGTATACCAGTTCCGCGTCACTTGGGTTGATGATAAAGGCAACGTACAAACCAATATGGGCTACCGTGTACAACATAACAATGCCATCGGCCCGTACAAAGGTGGTATCCGTTTCCACTCATCTGTAAACCTGGGCATTCTGAAGTTCCTGGCTTTCGAGCAGACTTTCAAAAACTCACTGACTACCCTTCCGATGGGTGGTGGAAAAGGTGGTTCAGATTTCTCTCCGCGTGGCAAGAGCAATGCTGAAGTGATGCGTTTCTGCCAGGCTTTCATGCTGGAACTGTGGCGCCACATTGGTCCGGATGTAGATGTACCTGCTGGTGATATAGGTGTAGGTGGCCGTGAGGTTGGTTTTATGTTCGGCATGTATAAGAAGCTGACCCGCGAATTCAGTGGCGTATTGACCGGTAAAGGCCGTGAATTTGGTGGTTCACTAATCCGTCCCGAAGCTACGGGTTATGGTAATGTATACTTCCTGATGGAAATGCTGAAGACCAAAGGAATGGATCTGAAAGGTAAGACAGTACTTATCTCAGGATCAGGTAACGTAGCCCAATATACAGCTGAAAAGGTATTGCAACTGGGCGGTAAGGTATTGACCATGTCCGACTCCGACGGTTACGTTTACGACCCCGAAGGTATCGACCGCGAAAAACTGGACTACATCATGGAACTGAAAAATCTGTACCGTGGTCGTATCCGTGAATATGCAGAACAATATCCTGGCGTGAAATACGTAGAAGGAGCTCGTCCTTGGGGTGAGAAAGCTGATATTGCACTTCCATCTGCCACGCAGAATGAAATCAACGGAGACGATGCCAAGAAGTTGATCGCCAATGGTGTAATTGCAGTATCCGAAGGAGCCAACATGCCTTCTACACCGGAAGCAATCCGCGTTTTCCAAGAAGCCAAGATCCTCTACGCTCCGGGTAAGGCTGCCAATGCAGGTGGTGTATCGGTATCGGGTCTCGAAATGACTCAGAACTCTGAACGCCTGTCATGGAGTGCTGAAGAGGTAGATGCAAAACTACATTACATCATGGAAAACATCCACGAAAACTGCGTGAAGTATGGCACGGAACCCGACGGATACGTAAATTATGTAAAGGGTGCCAACATTGCCGGTTTCATGAAAGTGGCCAATGCCATGATGGCTCAAGGAATTGTATGATGCGAAATAAACAAGCCATAGTTACAACATACAACTTAAACAAGGAAAAAAGCGGGAGGCAGCGATGCCTTCCGCTTTTTCTTTATACAATATTCCATCCTATTGTACTTATTTCCATTTGCTCAAACCTCGGAAGGACGTAACTTAGCCGCATAAATAATCAAGATTAGACCTACAATGAAAAACAAACTGTTACTGCTGCTACTTTTATGGACAGCAACCATCCAAGCTCAAACCCTCCCCCTGCAACTTCCAGAAGGAGCAGGAGCCTTACGTTTGGGAATGGTCTGCGGTGAGGAAAGCCGATGGCTGGACCAATGCAAAGTGAAAAACAAAGGAAACCATTACACGGTAGAAGACAAACTGTGGAAAGGAGGTAAAGTAGAACTAACCATCTGTTCACTGACCGACACACAAGGAATCATTCTGAAGGCCACAGCCGAAAATCTACCATCTGACGCTCGCCTGTGCTGGGCTTTCGGTGCTTGTGATGACAAAGTTGTAAAGACGGAACAAAACGATGCAATCCCCACAGACGCCTGTCACGACAATGTGTTCTGTACCGAAGGAAATGCATTTACCGTCTACTACGGTGAGGTGATGAGACTGAGAACTGTACACGGTGTGATGCCCGACGGTCCCGAACCCATCCTCTGCGATGCCCATCAGCAGAACAATCCCCTGACACTCTACCGTTCAGGCAAAAAGACAGATGCTCCCGTAATCGCTGCCCTACGCACCTGGCAAGAAGGAGAGACTCTCTACTTTTGCCTGTACAAACAAAACGCCAAAGCCGACTATAACCGCTTTATGCTACCAGCCCTTTTTGACAAAGAAATCAAAAACAACCCATGATGAAACATTTGTATCTTTCCCTGTTCCTGCTGCTGACGTATCTGCCAGCCAACGCGCAGGATTACAAAGTCTACCAGTTTGCAGCCGATGAAGTCCCCGTCCTGGACGGTGATACCCGTGACTGGTCCTGTGTACCCGACAGCTATACCATAACTGAAGCCGCAATGAAAGAAGACGAAGGTAAGCATGCCGCTCCAAACACCGAAACCTTGCAGATCAGCGTAAAGGTAGGTTGGTGTGCCGAAACCCAGAAATTGTATTTTCTCTACGAAGCCTGGGACAACTACTGGCGCTTCAATGAAAACTCGCTGAATACGGACATTTTCGAAGTAGTAGTGGACGGTGACTGCTCAGGAGGGCCGTTCATCGACCGCTTCCACCCGACTGCTCCTAAAGATGTCTGGCAGGCCTGGTTCAAGTTTCATGGCTGCCACGCACAGAACTACCACATCTTCACACCACCCCACGGACGCGACTGGTGCATGCTTTGGGGACCACAAGTGTGGCTGAAGCAGAAACCCTACGCCGACTACGCCTACCACTATGACTTTCGTGAAGGCGAAGCCGGCAAACTGACGCTGGAATTCTACATCACTCCCTTCGACCATGCCGATGCCGACGGGCCGGAATTCTCCCGTCCAACCGTCCTCAAAGAAGGCAATGAAATAGGTCTCTGCTGGGCTGTAATCGACTGGGATACCAACCCCACTTCGAAAGACGGTTTCTGGAATCTGTCCGACGAGCACACCATGTACGGAAATGCCTCTTACTTGAAACGATTTACCTTAATGCCCCTACAATGATGAAAAAGATATTGTTCCTGCTGCTCTGCCTCTGCACGGCAGCAATCCAAGCCGACGTATATAATGTAAAAGACTACGGTGCCAAAGCCGACGGAAAGACTATAGACAGCCCCGCTATCAACCGTACCATCCAGGAAGCAGCCGCCAATGGCGGAGGTACCGTCTACTTGCCCGCCGGCAACTATGCCTGCTACTCCATCCGACTGGCCAGCCACGTCCATCTGCTGATGGAACAAGGCACCGTGATTACAGCCGCCTTCCCTTCCGCTACCGAAGGCTATGACGAAGCGGAAGCCAACGAACACAACCGCTACCAGGATTTCGGCCACAGTCACTGGAAGAACTCACTCATCTGGGGCATCGGACTGGAAGACATCACCATCAGCGGCCCGGGACTGATTGACGGTCACGGGCTGACACGAGAAGAAAGCCGACTGCCAGGCGTAGGCAACAAGGCCATCAGCCTGAAGCTCTGCAAGAACGTCACGCTGAAAGATTTCTCCATGCTGCGCTGCGGCCACTTCGGTCTGCTGGCCACGGGTGTGGACAACCTGACCATCCTGAACCTGAAGGTGGACACCAACCGCGACGGATTCGACATAGACTGTTGTAAGAACGTACGCATCAGCCAGTGCACAGTCAACAGCCCGTGGGATGATGCCATCGTCCTGAAATCATCTTACGCTTTAGGCTACTTCAAAGACACGGAAGACGTCACCATCTCCGACTGTCTGGTCAGCGGATACGACCGCGGCAGTGTGCTGGACTGCACCTGGCAACGCGACGAGCCGCAAGCCCCCGACCATGGTTTTGTGACAGGACGCATCAAGCTGGGCACCGAGTCGAGCGGCGGATTCAAGAACATCGCCATCACCAACTGCATCTTTGAGCGTTGCCGCGGTCTGGCACTCGAAACAGTGGATGGCGGACGCCTGGAAGACATTGTTATCAGCAACATCACCATGCGCGACATCGTCAACTCCCCCATCTTCCTTCGCCTGGGCGCACGTATGCGCAGTCCTGAGGGGACACCCGTGGGCAGCATGAAGCGCATCCTCATCAGCAACATCAACGTGTTCAACGCCGACTCGCGCTATTCGTCCATCATCAGCGGCATACCCGGAGCCATCATTGAAGATGTCAGCCTGAGCAACATCCATATTTATCACCAAGGCGGCTACACCGAAGCCGACGGACAGCGTACGCCGCCCGAACAAGAGAAAGTATATCCCGAACCATGGATGTTCGGCACCATTCCTGCCAAAGGCTTCTACATCCGCCATGCCCGCAACATCCGGCTGGACAATGTACACTTCCACTACGAGCAGCCCGACGGCCGGCCACTGATGGTCACGGACGACGCTACCGGCATCGCCTACCGCAACATCACGTCGGACGGAAAAGTCTACGAGCCCTGAGCCAACCGACCTCCACACGGAAAACGTCAAGCTGAGGGTTAGCGAACCCAAGCTGACGTTTAAGTCGCTGAAGCTGACGTCTATCCATTTTGTTACATTCCTTATCAAAAATGTTTCATGTAACCCTGATGACAGGGAATGAAACATTTTTTTTATCCTTCCTGCGAACGACTGCATACATTTGCACAGGCCTTCAGGCAAAACGCCCGATGACCGAAAAGCGAGACTTCAATTATTAACTTATTAAATAACGTACCATGAAAACAGGTATGAAAAGACATGCAGTATGCTATCGCGCCGCAGCAGCTTTTTTGTTGCTCGGATTGACTTGTGGAAACATTTTCGCACAAGAAGAAAAGAAATCATCGGAACAGCCACAAACGGAAAGCTCCAGTAAAGAGGAGGAAAACCGTAACGTGATGCTGAACGCCGCCAGTGCCAACGGTCCACGTGAAATCCAGATCGGACTACCCTCGGCCGACGTCAATGTATTGGAAAACGGCATCCCCGTCACTTACGCTACCAATCCTCATTCAGTCAACTCCCTTTGGCGTGCCGACGCCAGCCTGAACCACGTGGGACTGCTGAAAATTTCGGAGACAGCCATCACTACCGGAAACATCGGATACGCCGTCAACTCCTTCACCCAGCTGGGGCAGAAAGGCTTTCACGGCACCCTGAACTACAAGAGCAACCACTTCGGCATGCAGGAGTTCTCGCTCAACGTGAACGGCGACATCGCCCGTGACTGGTATTACAGCGGAAGCATCTACCAGGACTTCGACCCGGGAACGTTCAAAATCAAATCGACTCCCTTCCAGGACCGCACGCAGATCTATAAATTCGCCCTGACGAAGAAATACAACGATAACCGTGGCGAACTGACCGCCATCTATCACTACAGCAACAGCCATCCAGTCTACATGTATGCCACACAATCAGCCCCGTTCGTCTACGTGGGCGACGGAAGCGTGAAAGAGTTCGGCCAGTTCGCCCTCGGAACTACTTCCTACCTGCCAATGGACAACGAAATGATGTATCGCGACATGCGCACAGGCGAAGTAAAGAAGACTAACCTCTACGACGCCGTGCAGAACAAGGGCAGCGAGTTCACCCTGATGAACAACTACACTTGGGACAACGGACTGAACTGGCGCACCATCATGAAATATGACCACTCCACCGGCTCATGCGTTTATCAGACCCCGATGTCGCTCGACCAGAACGAAGCAGGCATCAACTACCTCTACGAAGCCGCCGACGGCAGCATGAAGCCCTACACGGGCGAATACGTGCAGAGCCGCATGTCGTGCCTCAACCGCGGATTTATCGATTCGTTCATGTTCACCACCGAACTGTCACGCCACACAGGCAACAGCACCTGGCGCCTTGGCCTGAACGAATGGTACTATGATATCGACTACGCATCGGCCACCACCATGTACGACCAGTCCGTTCCCACCGACGGCAGTTACCCCGTGCGCCTCTACAACGCAGACTACGCCACCTATGCCGGACGCACCTACGCCGGGAACGGATACTACTATGACTTCAACAAGAACGCTTCGGAATACTACAAGGGACACGAGAACAAGCTGGCCCTCTACTTCACCCACGACTGGGACGTAACCGACAAGCTGAACCTCTACTACGGTGCCCGCCTGGAATACCAAGCCCTGCGCGGCGACAACGCAGCCGTAAAGAACGCCGACGGCGAATACGTAGGCCGCTTTGCCAACTACTACCTGGGTGCTACGGCTCCCGACGGTACTCAGATTGCCCCCACTGCAATGAGCTACGACTGGCTGAACTACGCTCTGACTGCCGCCGCCACCTACAAGCTGACCAAGGCCTTCGGCTTCACCGGCGACTTCACCTACATCACCCAGCATCCGAAAATCGAAAACTTCGCCCCTGCTACCCTGCCCAATACGGACAAGATCTCCGTACCCCTGGGACGTGCCGGAATCTACTACAACAACGAATGGTTGAGTCTGACCTCGCTCTTCTCCTACATCTCGAAGACGAACAACAACTCTACCCTGAACCTGCAGCACAAGACCGCTGCCGGACAGACGGAAATCATGGCCGCCCCGCTGACCTACGACATCCAGACGCTGGGTTGGACCACCGACGTCGTTACCCGCCCCTTCAAGGGATTCGACCTGCACTTCCTCTTCACCTACCAGAAGCCGACTTACAAGAAGTATGAGACCTCTGTCACCTTCTCCGACGGATACGTGGGCGAAATCAACGCCACGGGCAACATCGTAGCCGAAATCCCGCAGGTCATCGTCGAAATAGACCCTAGCTACATGATCACCAAGGACCTGAAGATCTGGACCAGCTTCCGCTACTTCAGCAAGACCTACGCCAACATCAACGACGCCTACTACTTCAACGGCCGCTGGGAGACCTTCGGCGGACTGAACTGGCAGGTGAACAAGAAACTTGCCCTGGGCTGCACCGTCGTGAACTTCCTGAACCAGACAGGCGCCAAAGGCAGCATCGCCGGTGCCGAACTGATCGAAAAGGAAGACGCCGGACAGTATGCCGGACACGTCATGGCGGGTAGCTACATCCGTCCGTTCACCGTCGAATTCAGCGCCAGCCTGAAATTCTGATCCTCCCGGCCGGCCGCACCGGTGAGGCTCGTCGCCGAAGCCCTGCGGAAACCCGCCACACCGGTGAGGCTAATTCAAAAATAATCTGTACATTTAAACGCTCAAAAACAATAGAACCATGAAAAGGATTTTCAATCACCTGACAATGACTTTGGCAACAGCTGCCGCACTGACAGCCTGCCAGCCGCAGAGCAACGGCATCCGCCTGGAACACCAAGGCGACACGCTCACCATCGTTCACATCACAAACCCAACCCGATACCTCATCCTCCCCATCCAGGAGTCTTGCAACGAAGGCAAGGTGAAACTCATCACGGGCAGCCCCGCCGACATGGCCATGGACGTACGTCTGGCAGTCGATAGCGTAGAATATTACGTGCCCTTCGCCCTGCCGCAGGGAGCCAAAGAAGCCACGGTGACCATCGGTCGTGTGGCTGCTAACGCCATCTGCTGGGACAGCATCCGCCTGGCCGACACCTTCGACACCACCAATACCGACTATTACCGTCCCGTCTATCACCACACGCCGCTCTATGGCTGGATGAACGACGCCAACGGTCTGGTCTATAAAGACGGCGAATATCACCTGTATTTCCAGTACAACCCCTACGGATCGAAGTGGGGCAACATGCACTGGGGACACTCCGTCAGCCGCGACCTCATCCACTGGGAACACCTTGATCCGGCTATCGCCCGCGACACACTGGGACACATTTTCTCGGGTAGTTCCGTTGTCGACAAGAACAACAGCGCCGGCTACGGCAAGGACGCCATGATTGCTTTCTACACCTCGGCCAGCGACGAGCACGGACAGATACAGTGCATGGCCTACAGCAACGACAACGGCCGCACCTATACCAAATACGAAAATAACCCCATCCTGACGCCGTTCGACGGACTGAAGGACTTCCGCGACCCGAAAGTCTTCTGGTACGAACCCGCACAGAAGTGGTACATGATTGTTTCCGCCGACAAGAACATGCGTTTCTACTCGTCCACCGACATGAAGAACTGGGAATACCTCAGCCAGTTTGGCGAAGGCTACGGCGTACAGCCCAACCAGTTTGAGTGTCCCGACTTCGTTCAGCTGCCTGTCGACGGCAACAAGGACAACATGAAGTGGGTGATGATTGTCAACATCAACCCCGGCTGTCCCTTCGGCGGTAGTGCTACGGAATATTTCGTAGGCGAGTTCGACGGCAAGGAATTCAAGTGTGATAACGACAAGAGCGTCACCAAGTGGCTCGACTTCGGTAAGGACCACTACGCCACAGTCTGCTTCTCGAACACCGGCGACCGCACCATCGCAGTTCCCTGGATGAGCAACTGGCAGTATGCCAACGTAACCCCCATCCGCCAGTACCGCGGTGCCAACGCCCTGCCTCGCGAGCTTTCACTCTATACCAAGAACGGTGAAATCTACATGGCCGCCAATGCCGTGAAGGAGACCGAAGGCCTGCGCAAAGGCACTACCCCCGTCAACGACTTCACCCTGGCCGACGAACATCTGGTCAGCCCGCTGGCTACCGGTGCCGAAGGCGCTTGCGAACTGGAAATGGACATCACCCCGGGCAAAGCACAAACCACAGGCTTCCAACTGCTGAACGACAAGGGCGAAAAGGTAGACATCTACCTCGACATGAAGGCCGGTCGTCTCGTCATGGATCGTACCCAAAGCGGACTGACCGCTTTCGGCGAGAAAGCAGAACCTCACGCCAAAGAAACCGACGACCACCGCAAGACCGAATCAGTGAACTACATCAACGATTTCGCTCTGGGCACCTGGGCACCGCTCTCTCTTTGCGAAGGCAAGACATATCACCTCGATGTGTTTGTAGACAAGTGCTCTGTTGAAATCTTCGTAGACGGTGGCCGCATCGCCATGACCAACCTCGTGTTCCCCACCCAGCCCTACAACGCTCTGCGTTTCTATACCCAAGGAGGTGAGGCCGAAGTGAAGAACCTGAAAGTACATCAGTTAGGATTGTAACACTAAAAGCCCTTATATCCCATGAAACACCTCATCGCAACGGCGGCACTTACACTGCTCGCCACCACTACACTGAATGCCAGTGACATGAAACAGATACGCATTTCCACTGACCGCACCGACCTGGTGCTGCAGGTGGGCGACAACGGCCGCCTCTACCAGAGCTACTTTGGTGAACGGCTGCTGAACGAGTCCGACCTGAAAGAACTGGGTTGGAGCGTACACCCCGCCTCGGACGGCAGTGTCAGCCGCCGCGGGTGGGAGGTGTACAGCGGTTCAGGCAACGAAGACTTCTTCGAACCCGCCCTGGCCGTCACCCACAACGACGGAAATCCTTCCACATGGCTCTACTACGTTTCTTCCTCCTCGCACCCCGTGGAGGGAGGCGTGCAGACCGACATCCAGCTGCGCGACGACAAGTATCCCGTCGACGTGACGCTGCACTACGTGGCCTATCCGAAGGAGAACGTCATCAAGACGTGGAGCGAAATCCGCCATCAGGAGAAGAAGCCCGTTACTTTGTCGGCCTATGCCTCGACCATGCTTTACTTCAGCCGTCCGGCTTACTACCTGACGGAGTTCAGCAGCGACTGGGCCAAGGAAGCGCAGATGAGCACGCAGCCCCTGCTTTTCGGCAAGAAAGTGATCGACACCAAGCTGGGCAGCCGCGCCGCCATGCACACGCATCCCTTCTTCATCGTGGGACTGGACCAGCCCGCCCAGGAACGGCAGGGCGAAGTGCTGATGGGCACACTGGCGTGGACAGGCAATTTCCGCTTCACCTTCGAGGTGGACAATGTGGGCAACCTGCGCATCATTCCCGGCATCAATCCGTATGCGTCGGCCTACAAACTAGAACGCGATGAGGTCTTCACTACCCCTGAATTCATCTTTACACTAAGCACTGAAGGTACCGGCCAGGGCAGCCGCGACCTGCAGGCCTGGGCACGCAACTATCAGCTGAAGGACGGCAAAGGCACACGCCTAACACTGCTCAACAACTGGGAAAACACCGCCTTCGACTTCGATCAGGACATCCTGGCCGAACTGATGAAGGAAGCCAAAGACCTGGGTGTAGACATGTTTCTGCTGGACGACGGATGGTTTGGCAACAAATATCCGCGCAAAGACGACCGTGCGGGACTGGGCGACTGGGAAGTGACGCACGACAAGCTGCCCGGCGGCATCCGTGCCCTGACCGACGCAGCCAAAGAGGCGGGCGTGAAGTTCGGACTGTGGATAGAGCCGGAAATGGTGAATCCCAAAAGCAAACTCTTCGAGCAGCACCCCGACTGGGCTATCCACTATCCCAACCGCGAGACGTATTACTACCGCAACCAGCTGGTGCTCGACCTGAGCAACCCGGCCGTGCAGGACTACGTCTACGGCATTGTGGACAAGCTGCTGAAGGAGAATCCTGACATCGCTTACTTCAAGTGGGACTGCAACAGCCCTATCACCAACATCTATTCGCCCTACCTCAAAGCTGAACAGGGACAACTGTACATCGACCATGTGCGCGGCGTCTATAACGTGATGAAACGGGTGAAGGACAACTATCCCGACGTGCCCATGATGCTCTGCTCGGGCGGCGGTGCACGTTGCGACTACGAGGCGCTGAAGTATTTCACCGAATTCTGGTGTAGTGACAATACCGATCCTGTGGAGCGCATCTACATCCAATGGGGTTTCTCGCAGTTCTTCCCGGCCAAGGCCATGTGCGCCCATGTGACGAGCTGGAACAAGGCAGCTTCCCTCAAGTTCCGCACCGATGTAGCTTCGATGTGTAAGCTGGGGTTCGACCTGGGACTGAAAGAACTGAGTGCCGAGGAACTGCTCTACTGCCAGACGGCCGTAGCCAACTGGAAGCGTCTGCAATCCGTCATCCTGGACGGTAACCAATACCGTCTGGTATCGCCTTACGAAAGTAACCACATGGCGGTGAACTACGTGAGCACAGACAGCCGCAAGGCCGTACTCTTTGCTTACGATGTCTATCCGCGTTATCAAGAGAAACTGCTGCCCGTCCGCTTGCAAGGACTTGACCCGACGAAGCGCTACAAGGTAGAGGAAATCAACCTGATGCCCGAGGCCCAATCTTCACTTCCATCTAACGGCCGCATTCTTTCAGGTGACTATCTGATGAAAATCGGTCTCGATATCTTTGGTTTCCGCCCGATGCAAAGTCATGTGGTGGAACTGACGGAGGTAGAATGAATATCACTTCTCAAACTTCTTTAAATTCTTAAAAACAATGACCGCAAAACAACAAATGAAATACGGAAGGCTGATCCCCGTCATGCTCTGCTTCTTCGCCATGGGCTTTGTCGACCTGGTGGGTATCGCTTCCAATTACGTAAAGGCTGACCTTGGACTGACGGACTCGCAGGCCAACATTTTTCCGTCGCTTGTCTTCTTCTGGTTCCTCATTTTCTCTGTACCCACAGGAATGCTGATGAATCGTATCGGACGAAAAAACACGGTACTGCTGAGCCTCTTCGTGACAGCTCTGTCACTCCTATTGCCTTTCTTTGGGGATGGTTACGGACTGATGCTCTGCTCCTTCTCGCTGCTGGGTATCGGCAATGCCCTGATGCAAACTTCGCTCAATCCACTATTGAGCAACATTATTTCGGGCGACCGTCTGGCCAGTTCGCTTACTTTCGGGCAGTTTGTCAAAGCCATCGCTTCGTTCCTGGCTCCCTACATCGCCATGTGGGGTGCTACGCAGGCCATGCCTACTTTCGGATTGGGCTGGCGTGTGCTGTTCCCCGTCTACATGATAGTGGCTGTCATCGCCATCCTGTGGCTCTCATCTACCCCTATTGAAGAAGAAAAGCCTGATCAGGCATCAGGCTTTGCAGACTGCCTGCGTCTGTTAGGACAACCGTTTATCCTGCTTTGTTTTTTGGGTATTGTCTGCCACGTAGGTATCGATGTAGGAACCAACACAACTGCACCCAAGCTACTGATGGAGCGTGTAGGCTTGACACTCGACGAAGCTGGTTTTGCCACGAGCCTCTACTTCATCTTCCGTACGGCGGGCTGCCTGTTGGGCACGTTCATCCTGCAGCATTTGTCAGCACGCCGCTTTCTGGGCATCAGCGTAGCGTGTATGCTGGTAGCCATGGCTGGCCTGCTGGTGTCCGACGCACATCATGTCATCTACGTCTGCATCGCCCTCATCGGATTCGGCAACTCCAATGTCTTTCCTATCATTTTCGCACAAGCCCTCACTGCTGTACCCGACAAAAAGAACGAGGTTTCGGGACTGATGATTATGGGCCTTTTCGGCGGTACAATCTTCCCGCTGCTGATGGGTATGGCCAGTGACGCTGTTGGACAAAGCGGCGCTGTCGCTGTAATGACGATCGGCGTACTCTATCTGATTGCCTACACTTTGAAAATGAAATCACAAAAAAACAATAGCCATGAATAATCAATCAATCGTAGTCGGAATGGGCGAAGCACTTTGGGACGTGCTGCCCGAAGGGAAAAAACTGGGTGGAGCACCCGCCAATTTTGCCTATCACGTATCGCAGTTCGGATTGGAAAGCCGCATAGTAAGTGCCGTAGGACAGGACAAACTGGGTTCAGAAATTTTGGATAACTTCCGCGAAAAACAATTATACGGACTGATAGAAACAGTACCTTATCCCACAGGAACGGTTCAAGTAGAATTGGATGCTGAAGGGGTTCCTTGCTATGACATTAAAGAAGGTGTAGCTTGGGACAACATTCCCTACACACAAGCTCTTGAGGGACTGGCCCATCAGACATGCGCTGTCTGTTTCGGTTCACTGGCACAGCGCAGCATCGTATCACGCGAAACCATTCACCATTTTCTCGACGCAATGCCGGAAAACGAAGATACACTCCGCATTTTTGACATCAACCTGCGTCAAGGATTTTATACGAAAGAAATTCTGTGTGATTCGTTTCGTCGTTGCAACGTACTGAAGATTAACGATGAAGAGTTGGTTACCGTAAGCCGAATGTTCGGTTATCCGGGTATCGACCTTCAGGACAAATGCTGGATTCTGCTGGCCAAATATAATCTGAAAATGCTGATTCTGACTTGTGGTGTAAACGGCAGTTATGTCTTTACTCCCGGCCACGTATCATTTGTAGAAACTCCCAAGGTGCAGGTTGCTGACACCGTAGGTGCAGGCGACTCTTTCACAGCAGCCTTTACGGCCGCTATCCTTAAGGGACATCCAGTAGCAGAAGCCCATCAACTGGCCGTAGAAACTTCGGCTTATGTTTGTACGCAACAAGGAGCTATGCCCGTATTACCTAAATCGCTGACGGAAAGACTAGCATAGAGATGATAGTTTCATGGATTTTTGTCTATCTTTGTATCCATAACCAAAGAACAAAAATCCATGAAACGCCATTTTGTCTTTCTTGTAACCATCCTTTGTACACTCTATCTACTGCTATTTAGTTCATGCAGCCAAGAGAAAAACCGTTACGTTATCGGCGTGTCACAATGCAGTGATGACGAATGGCGCACACAAATGAACAAGGAAATCCGCCGCGAAGCACTCTTCTATCCTGGCGTGGAAGTAGATATCCGTTCGGCAAACGACGATAATCGGAAACAAACAGAAGATATCGAACGATTTATCCGCCGAAAAGTAGATCTGATTGTTGTAGCTCCCAACGAAGCAGAAGCCATCACTCCTGTGATAGAAAAAGCATATGCCAAGGGAATCCCGGTCGTACTGGTTGACAGACGGATTAACTCCGACCAGTATACTGCTTATGTAGGAGCAGACAACTACGAAATGGGCCGACAGATAGGCCACTACATTACTACACGTTTGGAAGGCAAAGGCAACGTTGTAGAACTGACAGGCTTAAAAGGTTCCACACCTGCAGCCGATCGCCATCGAGGATTGATGGACGTACTATCTCGTACACCTGGCATACAGATAGTGGCCAGTGCCGATGCCGGGTGGTTCCAAAAATCAGCAGAACAAGCATTTGACTCCATCCTGACCTGTCAGCCGAAAATCGATCTGGTATTTGCTCATAACGATCGCATGGCAGCAGGAGCACACACAGCAGCCCTTCGGCATGGACGCGCAAACAAAATGCTCTTCGTCGGTGTAGATGCCTTGCCTGGCAAAGGATTGGGAGTAGAATTGGTAGCCAATGGCGTATTGGACGGAACTTTCATTTATCCAACGGGAGGCGATCGCGTAGTACAAGTGGCCATGAGCATTCTGGAAGGGAAGAAATATCAACGCGAGAATCTGCTTTCCACCGCTCCTGTCAACCGACAAAACGCCCACGTAATGCAGATGCAAACGGATCACATCGCTACGCTGGACGGAAAAATTGAGAAGCTCAACAGCCAGTTGGATGCCTTCCTGCTCCGCTACTCCGCCCAACGCATGTTCCTCTACGCCTGCATCATCATTATCCTGCTGGTAGGTGCATTACTAGTCTTCGTAGTACGTGCTTTTTGGACCAAAAACCGCTTGAATGCCGAACTGTCCCAACAGAAAAAGCAGCTGGAAGAACAACGTGACCAACTCATCACACTATCGAGGCAACTAGAAGAGGCTACGCATGCCAAACTGGCTTTCTTCACCAACGTATCCCACGACTTCCGTACTCCCCTCACCCTCATCGCCGACCCCGTCGACCAACTTCAGCAAAGTCACAACCTGAACGAGCAGGAACGCTTTCTGCTGAATATTATCCATAAGAACGTAGCTGTACTGCTACGCCTCGTCAATCAGATACTCGATTTCCGCAAATTTGAAGAAGGGAAACTGGATATGCATCTTTCTCGATTTGATCTAGCTGCCTCGCTACACGAATGGACAGATGCCTTCCGTACTTTGGCCTATCGAAAACATATCCGCTTCAGCATCGACACCCCTGAACCTGAAGGTAAAGAAAACGAAGAAAGCGTCATCACCGCCGATGCCGAAAAAATAGAACGTATCTTGTACAATCTCCTGTCCAACGCCTTCAAGTTTACTCCCGAAAACGGAAGCGTCCACGTCTGTCTCGAATTTTTCAATAAGGAAGATGTCCGTTGGATGCGCCTGCAAGTGACAGATACTGGAGTAGGCATGTCTGCCGACCACATACAGCACATATTCGAAAGCTTCTACCAGATAGATGTCCACCATGCAGGATCGGGCATTGGCCTCGCTTTGGTGAAAGCATTTGTAGAGATGCACGGAGGCACCATCCACGTGGACAGCGCAGAAGGACAAGGTACCCGCTTCTGCATTGAGATGCCAGCTCATCAAACAGGTGCATTAGACAGTAACACTACCCGTAGCGCCGTGTTAGCCAACCTGAAAGAAGGCGCCGTACTGGCCGCCGACCAGGAAACAATACAAGTGGCCGATCACGACACAAAACCCGAAGACAAAGAAACCATTCTCGTAATAGACGACAATCAGGACATACGCGACTATGTCCGCTCCTTCCTTCAGGAAAAATACAACGTCATCGAAGCCGCCAACGGACAAGAGGGCGTTCAACAAGCCATGAAGTACGTGCCCGACGCCATCATCTGCGACGTGATGATGCCCGTCATGGACGGCATGGAGTGCTGCCGCCGCCTGAAGTCAGAATTGCAGACATCGCATATCCCTGTGATGATGCTTACGGCCTATGCCGTAGACGAACAGAAGATAAAGGGATACGAGTGTGGAGCAGATTCCTACATATCCAAACCTTTCAGTGCCCAGCTACTTACCGTCCGCCTGCGCAACCTCATCGAAAACCGCCAACGTTTACAAAATTTCTTCTCGGACGGCGTGAAAGCACCCACGCAAAAGGCCCCCGTGGCCGAGCTGGATAAAGGTTTCATGGAAAAGCTCCATCGCCTCATCAACGACCGCCTGTCCGATCCTAACCTAAGCATAGAGGATTTGGGGGAAGAAATAGGTTTGAGCCGCGTACAGCTTTATCGCAAAACGAAGGCACTCTGTGGCCATGCACCCAACGAACTGCTGCGCATCGCACGCCTGAAACGTGCATCTTCGCTATTGGCTTCCACCGAAAAGACGGTAGCTGAAATCACTTACGAGGTAGGTTTCAGTTCGCCCTCCTACTTCACCAAATGCTACAAAGAATATTTCGGTGAAAACCCCACCGATTTCTTGAAACGAAAGAATGGAGAATAAATGCAAAAAAGAAAGCATTGCTTTCCACCTCGAAAAACAATGCTTTGTGAGGCAGAAAACAATGCTTTATTCTTTATTAAGAAGAGGCTTCTCTGACTACTTCTCTTGTCCGTATCCCTCTTCTGCCGTATCGTGGTGCTTCAATACCTTGGCGTCGATGAAGAAGACAATCTCTTCTGCTATGTTCGTAATGTGGTCGCCGGCACGCTCCAACTTGCGGAAAACGCTTGCCAAATTAATGCAGGACAAAGCGCTTTCAGGATGTTGCTGGATATATTCTGCCAACAAGGTAGAAGCGTTGGCATTGATTTCATCCAGCACATTGTCTTTCGCGAAAACTGACGTAGCCAACTCCTGGCTTTCTTCCTGCAAAGCACGCTTTGCCAGTTCGAGCATGGAGAGAACCTGATCGATCATCTCCTGCAGACGAAGACGCTTCACGAGGTCGGCATCGAGTGTCAGCTCTTTCTCTTCGAGAGCAAAGCGGGCAACGCTCTCGGCAAAATCGCCCAGACGCTCCAGATTGGTATTGATTTTCAGCATGGCCAATACAAATCGTAAATCGATGGCTACCGGCGTATAAAGCGCAATGATGTCCTCCACATCGCTGTCTATCTTCAGCTCAAAGGCATTGACCCGACGTTCATGCACAAGCACCTGCTGAGCCAACTCCTTGTCCAGCGTAAGTACCGATTCGCCGGCACGATCCAGTTGGTTGTAAACCAACGTCCACATTTCGTCTATCTCTTTCTTCAACAAAACCAGTTCACTTTCGATGAATTTTACCATAATACTATTCTGTTTTAGTTACTAATTCGTTTTTAAAATTGCCTCAAAGTTAAGCAAAATCCCCATTAACCGAAACGTCCTGTGATATAATTCTGCGTCTGCTCTTTTTTCGGGTTGATAAAGATGGTCTTCGTGTCGCCATACTCCACCATCTGCCCCATGTAGAAGAAAGCCGTCTTATCGCTTACACGGGCGGCCTGCTGCATGTTATGAGTCACGATAACAATGGTGTAGTCGTGCTTCAGCTCGTGTATCAACTCCTCTACCTTGGTTGTCGAGATGGGGTCGAGCGCCGAAGCCGGTTCGTCCATAAGAAGCACCGAGGGGGATACTGCCATGGCCCGAGCTATGCACAAACGCTGCTGCTGACCACCCGAAAGAGCATACGCCGACTCTTTCAACTTGTCTTTCACCTCATCCCACAAGGCGGCACCACGCAAGCTTTCCTCCACACGCTGACGAATGAATTGGGTATCGGTCACCCCATTCACGCGCAGGCCATAGGCTACATTCTCGAATATACTCTTGGGAAACGGGTTGGGACGCTGAAAAACCATGCCAACGTCCTTACGCAACTCATCCACATTCACCCCTTTGCCGTAGATGTCTTGCCCGTTGATTTGAACGCTTCCGGTCAGACGCGTATCGGGTATCAGGTCATTCATCCGGTTCAACAGACGAAGGAAGGTAGACTTGCCACATCCCGACGGGCCGATGAAAGCCACCACGGATTTTTCCTCTATATCCATGCTGATATTTTTCAACGCATGAAAATCGCCATACCAGAAGTTCACGTCACGGGTTTCAATGATATTCTTCATATATTTGGATATTTGATTATCGATAAATTTCCATTTTCTAATTTGATTTTACTTTCTTCTCAAAATACTTGCGCAGAGCATTGGCCAACAGGTTGACAAACAAGATGATGACAATGAGCACCAAGGCCGTGCCATAGGCAATGGGCAGCTGGGCATCGATGTCCGTACCACTGGTCGAAATCACATACAGGTGATAGGGCAATGCCATACACTGGTCAAAAATGCTTTGTGGCAACCGAGGCAGGAAGTAAGCGGCACAAGTAAACAGAATAGGCGCCGTCTCGCCCGACACACGCCCCAAAGCCAGAATAAGGCCGGTAATGATGTTAGGCATACCCATCGGCAAGATGACATGCCAGATGGTCTGCAACTTCGTGGCGCCCAAGGCCCGGCTTCCCTCACGCATGCTGTCGGGTATCGCCTTCAAAGCTTCCTCAGTAGTACGGATAACCAACGGTAAGCTGAGCAGGCCCAACGTGAGCGAACCGGCCAGGATGCTGTCACCAAAATCGAGCCAGTTGACAAACAAGGCCATACCGAACAAGCCAAACACAATGGACGGGATGCCGCTCAGGTTATTGGTCATCATCCGGATGAAGCGAACCACCCACCCCCGTTTGGGAGCATACTCATTCATATAAATGCCGCTCATCACTCCTACAGGGAAAGCGAACAGCGCACTACCCACCATGAGATAAAACGTACCTACAATGGCCGGCCAGATACCGCCTGCCGTCATACCGTCGGCCGGAGCCGTCGTCAAGAAGTCCCAACTAATGACCCCTATACCTTTATATATAATAAAGAACAGAATAGCAAAGAGCACCAACACGACACTCAGACTCAGCAAACGGAACAAACCGAAAGCTATACCTTGCGAAACACGTTTTCGATTGACTGACATAATCTTATTTCTATATTTAAATCCTTACTTTCTCTTCGACACCGCCTCCACCGTAAAGTTAATCAGCAGACTAATGAAAAACAGCACCACGCCCAAGAGGAACAACGACGCGTAATGTGCCCCCCCCGCGGGAGCCTCACCCAGTTCGGCAGCAATCGTAGCGGGAATGGTGCGAAGCGGTTCAAGGATGGAAGACGGTATCACGGCCGCATTGCCTGTCACCATCAACACGGCCATCGTCTCGCCCACAGCGCGTCCGATGCCCAACACGACACCCGACGTAATACCCGATATGGAGTAAGGTATCACCACTCTATAAATAGTCTGCCATTGCGATGCGCCCAGCGCCAGACTGGCCTCGCGCATAGCCCGGGGACAGTTACGCATGGCATCTTCCGTCACGGTGATTATCGTAGGCAAGGCCATGATGGCCAGCACGATACTTCCCGCCAAGCCACTTTCACCCACAGGTAGGTTGAACACTTGTTGAAGCAAAGGCACGATGACTATCAGGCCGAAGAAGCCATAAACTACAGATGGAATACCGCTCAACAGCTCGATGACCGGCTTCAAGACGTTACGGATTTTAGGATGGGCCACTTCAGACATATAGATGGCCACGGACAGTCCGAAGGGTAAAGCTATCAGAATGGCAAATAGGCTGACCCAAAGCGTACCCGTTATCAAGGGCAAGAAACCGAACAAGGGTGCGGGCGTAGCAGTCGGAAACCATTCCGCACCGGCAAACACGTCCTTCGCCGAGATGGTGTTATCTTTCATCAAATACACTGAGTCATTGTGCTCCACAAACTGTTCGGGAACAAAAGCCACCATACCAGGCGTACGGGCTACCAACCCTGTGATACATGCGCCCGCATTCTCGTAAGACGCTCCCAACTGCTCTTCCGTGAAATACCGCTCAGCGTCCTCCAGACGAAACAGGCGGATGGGGACATCCTCTCCCCCTACATCCTTCCAATTGGTAATCTCGCCGTCAAACACATCCTTAATCTCCTCGGGAGTCAGCTCGTCCACTCCGGTACCTTGATGAACCGCCAGCACGTAACCTTCTTCTATGACCTTGTCACCAAACAGCCCCGCCGCTTCCGAAAAGAGGAAGAGCACAATCAAAACAATTGTGATGCTTGTCACAAAACCGCTACAGGCCAGCAGTCCTTCTACAATTTTTTCAAATATCCGCTTCATTGCATAATAAATTTCTGTACCTATAATTTTCCGCCGCAAAGAAACAGCGGAAATGCTAAGAAAACGTGTCTTTCTCTTGAAAAAACTGTTTCATATGTATTACATTTTCGTTACAAATCCCGAGGACACCCGTTTTGTAACGTCCATGAAACATCTGTTTCCGTTATTTGTGCCCATAAAAACAATAATTAAAATGAAGACTATACAGATTTTTCTTGTTCTGGCCGCATGGTTTCTTTCCTTCGGCAACCTCTACGCCCAACGCATCAAGGGCAGCGACACAGTATTGCCCATCGCCCAACAGACAGCCGAAGAATTCATGAAAATCCACCCCGAAGCCCGCGTCACCGTCACCGGCGGAGGTAGCGGCGTAGGAATTTCCGCATTGCTGGACGGCACGGCCGATTTGGCCATGGCTTCGCGCTCCATCAAGTTCAGCGAAAAGATGAGAGCTAAGGCGGCAGGCAAAGACATCCGCGAAACCATCATCGCTGGAGACGCCCTTGCCGTGGTGGTCCATCCTGACAATCCGGTCGACCGGCTGACCCGCCAGCAACTGGAAGATATTTTCCGCGGAAAGATTACCAACTGGAAAGAAGTGGGAGGAGAAGACCGCAAGATTGTCGTTTATTCGCGCGAGACGTCCTCCGGCACGTATGAATTCTTCAAAGAGAGCGTGCTGAAAAATAAGAACTACATGGCTGGCAGCCTTTCCATGCCCGCCACGGGCGCCGTCATCCAGTCGGTCAGCCAGACCCGTGGTGCCATCGGCTACGTGGGACTGGCCTACGTCTCCCACCGAGTGAAGCCGCTTGCCGTGGCCTACGAAGGAGGCGAGTATGCACAACCCACCCCGCAAAACGCCACCAACGGCACTTACCCCATCGTCCGCCCACTCTACTACTATTACGAACAGAAGAATGCCGACCGCGTTGCCCCGCTACTGGATTATATTCTTTCGTCCAACGGGCAGGCCATCATCAAAGGCGGCGAATATATTCCCGTCAAGCCATAAACGCTATCCGGTTTCTGTCATCCCGCACTCGATGCGGGATCCATATCATCATCGCCTGTGTGTTCCTGGATCCCGGCTCAAGGCCGGGATGACGGTTAAAATGATACATGAACATAAAGAGCATTTTGAAACTTGCAGGAGTAAACAGTACATTTTCAATAAATTGGGTAAATGCAGCAAGAGGCTGTATAAACATTCTAAGATAGGCAACCTTTAAGGCAGGGCATTTATTTATTTTTTCACGCATAATGTTTACCAAACGCTTGTCACACATCTACCTTCATGGGCCATTATCAGGCATTTAAGTAGATGAGTAGGTTTCCGGGCCACCGGAAAGAGGCTCAGACAACGTCTATAAGACCCGAATACTTCAAACATAAGAGCTTCAATGTTCCGGCTATTTTAGCAAGACAAACGTGCGGACGGACTTCTCCTAAAAAATAAAAGAATATGTTTCCCCACGTCATGTAAAAGTCGTACTTTTGCCACATGTTTTATCATATCCCTACGGGAAATTACACCATATTATATATTATAACACTATGGCAGAACTGAAAAACGAAGAAACAAGCGAAAAGAAAAGCTTGAACTTCATTGAGCAAATTGTAGAAAACGACTTGAGCAACGGTAAAAATGGAGGCAGAGTGCAGACACGCTTCCCGCCGGAGCCTAACGGATACCTGCACATCGGACATGCCAAGGCCATCTGCCTTGATTTCGGCATCGCAGCCGCTCACGGAGGCGTATGCAACCTGCGTTTCGACGACACCAACCCCACGAAGGAAGACGTGGAATACGTAGAAGCCATCAAGGAGGATATCCAGTGGCTGGGCTACCAGTGGGGCAACGAATATTATGCATCGGATTATTTCCAGCAACTTTGGGACTTCGCTATCCGCCTCATCAAGGAAGGCAAGGCTTACATCGACGAACAATCGTCTGAAGAAATAGCGGCACAGAAAGGTACACCGACCCAGCCGGGTACGGAAAGTCCTTACCGCAACCGCCCTATTGAAGAAAATCTGGAGTTGTTCCAAAAGATGAACAGTGGCGAGGTAGAAGAAGGTGCCATGGTGCTGCGCGCCAAGATAGACATGGCCAACCCCAACATGCACTTCCGCGACCCCATCATCTATCGTGTAGTGAAACATCCGCACCACCGCACGGGTACGAAATGGAAAGCCTATCCCATGTATGACTTCGCCCACGGCCAGAGCGACTTCTTCGAAGGCGTGACTCACTCGCTCTGTACATTGGAATTTGTGGTACACCGCCCGCTCTACGACCTCTTCGTCGATTGGCTGAAAGAAGGCAAGGATCTGGACGACAACCGCCCGCGCCAGTACGAATTCAACAAACTGAACCTGAGCTACACGCTGATGAGCAAGCGCAACCTGCTGACGCTCGTCAAGGAAGGCCTGGTGAACGGCTGGGACGATCCCCGCATGCCAACCATCTGTGGTTTCCGCCGTCGTGGCTATTCGCCTGAGTCTATCCATAAGTTCATCGACAAGATCGGTTACACCACTTACGACGCTCTCAACGAGTTCGCCCTGCTGGAAAGTGCCGTTCGCGAAGACCTGAACGAACGTGCCACCCGTATCTCAGCCGTACTGAATCCTGTGAAGTTGGTTATCACCAACTATCCCGAAGGACAGGTGGAGGAACTGGAAGCCATCAACAACCCCGAACGTCCTGAAGAAGGCAGCCATACCATCGAATTCAGCCGCGAGCTGTGGATGGAGCGCGAAGATTTCATGGAGGACGCCCCGAAGAAATATTTCCGCATGACCCCCGGCCAGGAAGTACGCTTGAAGAATGCCTACATCGTGAAGTGCACAGGTTGCAAGAAGAACGAGGCAGGCGAAGTGGTGGAGGTCTACTGCGAATATGACCCAGACTCAAAGAGTGGTATGCCAGGCGCCAACCGCAAAGTGAAAGGCACCCTGCACTGGGTGAGCTGTGCCCACTGCCTGGAGGCCGAAGTACGTCTGTACGACCGTCTGTGGAAAGTGGAAAATCCTCGCGACGAGCTGGCTGCCATCCGCGAAGCCAAGAACTGCGACGCCCTGACAGCCATGAAGGAAATCATCAACCCCGATTCGCTGAAGGTATTGCCCTGCTGCTATGTCGAAAAGTTTGCTGCCGGCATGAAGCCCCTCACTTATCTGCAATTCCAACGTATCGGCTACTTCAACGTCGACAAAGATTCTACAGCAGAGAAGATGGTCTTCAACCGCACAGTAGGCCTGAAAGACACTTGGGGCAAAATAAACAAATAAAAAAACTGATACACACATACGATGAGTAACAAGAACCTGCTGTCGGGCAAAGACAAGGCATTGGCTGAACTGGTGGAAAGCTACGAAACGGCACGCGACCAGCACATCTCCATCTACATGGATGCAGAAGACCTGGCCGATATTGCCGAATGGTACGACCGCAACAGTAAGTTCGACGACGCAGCCGAAGTCATCGCGTATGGGCTGAAGCTCCACCCTGGCAACACCTCGTTGCTGGTGGAGCGCAGCTACTTACATCTGGATCTGTACGAGCTGGAAGACGCAAAGCAGGCTGCCGCAGAAATAACCGAAGAACGCCCCGACGTCACCATCCTACGCGCCAGACTGTTGGTGGAAGAAGGACGCATAGAGGACGCCGAACTGCAGCTGGACATGCTGGAAGACAAATACAGCAAGGAAAACATCATCGATGTGGCTTACATGTACCTTGGAGCCTATCAGTACGACCAGGCAACGGAATGGCTTTCGCACTGGCGATGGGACAAAGAAGATACAGAATACTGCTGTATCATGGCTGACAGCCTGCTCGACCGGAAAAACTATGCAGAAGCTCTGACTTACTATAATAAGCTGATAGACAATGATCCCTATCATCCACAATACTGGATGGCAGCGGCACGTTGCTATATGGGCATGCAGGAATTTGGAAAAGCCATTGACGCCTGCGACTATGCCCTGCTGGCTGATGACGAACTGGGAGAAGCTTACGTCATTAAGGGTTACTGCTTTCTGGAGCTTGGCAACGACGAAGAAGCCGTCAAGTGCTATGAACAGGCCGTCAAGTTCCACAGTATCGCTCCTGCCTATCTGAACTCAATGGTAGGGCAGATCAAGCTGGAAAAAGAAGAATGGGAAAAAGCCTATAACGAACTGGATCTTGCCCTGCAACAGGAAGAGGACTTGAAAGACCCTATTACACGTTCATCCCTCTACGCCGGCATGGCCATCTGCATTTATAAACTTGGCAACGAAAAGTACGAAGGACAGGCTCTCGACTACTGCCACAAAGCCATTGACATTGATTACCTCAATGTAGACGCCCATTTGTTGGGAGGCCTAATCTATGCACAACGTGGCGAAAGGCAAAAAGCCGTTGACATGTGGGAAGAAATAGGCAGCTATGACAATACGGCCGATACATGGTCAGAAATAGCCGCTTATAGCACCGAAGCAGGTATGTACCGCTATTCTGTCAGCGCTCTGGAGCATATCGAACAGTGGAAACCCGACTATCCGAACCTGTACCAGCGACTTACCATGTCATGTATCCTGTCTGGCGAAACAGAGAAAGCCCGACACTACAACCAACAGACAGAAAGCCCCATGAACGAAAAATACATGGAAAATCTGCAAACGCTGATGGAGAAAATGCCCGATGGAGAGACCGTACAGGTAATGAAAAACTACCTGACAGAACCTATCCGACGAAGAAAAGGATAATTTTTACAAAAAGACTCTACAAAATGAAATTACAAGCAATATGAAAAGAAAACTGAAAGACTACGCATTCATCGCACTAAAAGGTATAGGCATGGGAGCTGCCGATGTTGTACCGGGTGTCTCAGGCGGTACCATTGCCTTTATTGTAGGCATCTATGATGAACTGATAGAAACGATCAAGAGCATTAACATGGAAAGCATCCGCCTGTTTCTCACAGGAAAATGGGGACAGTTTTGGAAGAAAATCAATGGGAATTTTCTATTCTCACTTCTGCTGGGAATTGGCATCAGTGTCTTTTCGCTCGCAAAAGTCATAACTTGGCTACTCACTACCCATCCCATTTTGGTATGGGCATTTTTCTTCGGCCTGGTACTGGCATCTACTTGGTTCGTAGGGAAAGACATCAAAGGGTGGAATTGGAAAACTGTCATCGGATTCATCATTGGTGCCATTGTAGCTTACTACATAACCGTTGCTACTCCCGCAGAAACGTCGACCCATCCGCTGTTCATCTTCCTGTGTGGAGCTATTGCTATCTGCGCCATGATTCTTCCAGGCATTTCAGGAAGTTTCATTCTGGTGTTGTTAGGTAAATATTTCTATATAATGGAAGCGGTAAAGACGCTCAATATCACGACCTTGGCCATTTTTGCAGCAGGTGCATTCATCGGTATCACCAGTTTCTCACGTCTGTTATCGTTTGCCTTGAAGCATTTCCGCAACATCACCTTAGCCGTTCTGACAGGCTTCATGCTGGGTTCACTCAACAAAGTATGGCCATGGAAAGAAATAGCCGACAACACTCATGGCATGCCTATCGAAACCAACATCTTGCCCAATGCCTACATTGGCGAGGCAATAGCACTGATGGTAGTAGGCTTCCTCATGGTCTACTTCCTTGAAAAACTATCTAAAAAAGCTGATCAATAAAGAAAAACGAACCTTTTCGCATTTATTCCACAAAATAAAGGGTGTATCTCTATCAAGAAGTCTCAACCTTCTTGGAAAAGGATACACCCTGTTTTTTTAAAAAAATTACTTCAAAACTTCCAAAGCTTTGTCATAATCAGGTTCCTGTGTAATTTCAGGTACCAGCTCCGTATAAGCCACCCGACCGTCCTTACCTATAATAACGACAGCACGTGCCAACAATCCGGCTAACGGACCATCGGCCATACATACACCATAATTCTCATCAAAATCGGAAATACGGAAATCGGACAATGGAATGACATGTTCAATGCCTTCCGTTGTACAAAAACGTGCATGTGCAAAAGGCAGATCTTTCGAAATAGCCAATACAATCGTATCGGGCAAAGAAGCTGCTAATTTATTAAACTTACGAACTGAAGTTGCGCAAACTGCCGTATCAAGACTTGGAAAAATATTCAATACCACATTCTTACCACTCAAATCTTTTAACGGGAAAGTTGACAAGTCTGTTTTTACTAATCCGAAATCGGGGGCTACAGTGCCCACCTGTATAAACTCACCGATCAATCTCACCGGCTGTCCTTTGAAATTTGTTGTTGCCATAATTTTCTTTTCCTTTAAAATTCTTCTTGATAACAAACAAAAGTAAGAAAAAGTTTGGAAGCACCTATTTCAATCATGTTAAAAGAATGTTTCGTCCCGTTCTTATTCCACCCGTCCACAACAATAACTATAACAGAAAATCAGACACTCTGCGCAAATCTTAAACCTTATCTTGCATTCTTCATTTGAAAAGTTTTATCTTTGTGGGGAATTAACCGACCAATTTTTATTGATAGAAAACTAAAAGACTGAAAATTATGGCAATGCATACATGGTTCGAATGCAAGATTCGATATGAAAAAACAATGGAAAACGGCATGAACAAGAAGGTTACGGAGCCCTATCTGGTAGATGCACTCAGCTTTACCGAAGCCGAAGCACGTATCATCGAAGAGATTACTCCTTTCATCAGTGGTGAGTTCACTGTAGCCGACATCAAGCGTGCCAACTATAGCGAACTTTTCCCCTGCGATGAAGAAGCTGCCGACCGCTGGTTCAAATGCAAGCTCATTTTTATCACACTCGATGAAAAGAGCGGTGCAGAGAAAAAAACATCTACGCAAGTATTGGTACAAGCCGCCGATTTGCGCGATGCCGTAAAGAAACTGGATGAAGGGATGAAGGGCACCATGGCCGATTATCAGATAGCCTCTGTGGCCGAAACGCCACTTATGGACGTGTATCCTTACAGCGCTGAGCCCGACGACAAGCCGGAAGTATAAAAAACAAGAGAAAATATGATTGGAGAACGCATCAAAGAAATACGGAACGAACTGCCCGAAGGCGTACGGCTGGTAGCCGTATCGAAGTTCCACCCGAACGAAGCCATCGAAGAAGCTTATCGGGCAGGACAACGTATCTTCGGCGAAAGCAAGGTACAGGAAATGACGGCCAAATATGAAAGTCTGCCGAAAGACATTGAATGGCATTTCATCGGCCACCTGCAGACCAACAAAGTGAAATACATCGTGCCCTACGTAGCACTGATTCACGGCATCGACTCCTACAAGCTCCTGGCAGAAGTAGACAAACAAGCAGCCAAAGCCGGACGCAGGGTGAACTGCCTGCTCCAACTGCACATCGCCCGCGAAGAGACCAAATTCGGCTTCAGCTTCGACGAATGCCGCCAGATGCTGGCAGAAGGCCAGTGGCGTCAGTTGCAGCACATCCGTCTGTGCGGGCTCATGGGCATGGCCACCAACACGGACAACGTCGAACAAATCAAGGAGGAATTTCGTTCCTTAAGCAACTTCTTCCGTGAAGTAAAATCCACATGGTTTGCCGATGACGATGCTTTCTGCGAACTCTCGATGGGCATGTCGCACGACTACCACGAAGCCATTGCCGAAGGAAGCACACTGGTACGTGTAGGAAGCAAAATTTTCGGAGAACGAATTTATTAATCTAAAAAATAAAACATCATGGCAACAACGTTACAAACAACATTTGCCGGGCTTTCCCTTAGAAATCCCATTATCGTCAGCAGTTCAGGTCTGACAGACAGTGCAGCCAAGAACCAGAAACTCTGCGAAGCAGGAGCAGGAGCTATCGTACTGAAGTCTCTCTTTGAAGAGCAGATCATGATGGAAGTCTACCAACACGACGATCCTTCCATGTCACCCGAAGCTGCAGACAAACTGTCTGTCTACATCCTCCACCACAAACTAGGTGAATATCTCAACCTGATACGTGAAAGCAAGAAGGTGTGCGACATCCCCGTTATCGCCAGCATCAACTGCTATAAAGATGACGTATGGGCAGACTTCGCCAAGCAGATCGAAGAAGCCGGAGCCGACGCACTGGAGATCAATATTCTAGCTTTACAAACTGATGTACAATACACCTATGGTAGCTTTGAACAGCGCCACATTGACATCCTGCGTCACATCAAGAAAACGGTTAAAATCCCCGTTATCATGAAACTGGGCAGCAATCTGACGAATCCCGTGGCCCTCATCGACCAGCTTTACGCCAATGGAGCTGCAGCTGTCGTACTGTTCAACCGCTTCTACCAGCCGGATATCAATATCGACAAGATGACGCAAGTTGCAGGTGATGTATTCAGCAATGAGGCCGATCTCTCTAACTCGCTTCGCTGGACCGGCATTGCCTCGGCAGCAGTCAATAAGATAGATTATGCCATTTCAGGTGGCATCCACTCAGCTGAGGGCATTGTAAAATCCATTCTGGCAGGAGCCTCCGCCGTAGAAATTTGCAGTGTTCTTTACAAAGAATCATCTGCCGTCATCAATGAATACAACAAGTTCGTGGCCGACTGGATGGCAAACAAGGGCATGGAAAGCATCGCCCAGTTCAAGGGTAAACTGAACGTAGGCGATGTAAAGGGTGTGAATACTTTCGAACGCACGCAATTCCTGAAGTATTTCGCTCAACACGAATAAGTATTATCTAGCGACAATATAGAAAAAGAGGATAAAGCCGTTGGTTTTATCCTCTTTCTCTTTTCCAAAACATCCGTGAAACCAACTATCTTCCCTGTGAAATCTATCCTTCACCATAAAATACTTGAAAACAAGAACTTACAATAATGTGAAAGCGTGAAGGCTTTACGGATAGTTTCTCAAAAAACGGGCGGCGTGAAAGCAAAACCGAAGTTTCACATGTCCCTCTTTGCGTTTCCTAAACACCTACTTTGGCGCGCTAAACATGCACTTTAGCTCGCTAAACACCTACTTTAGCAGCGTAAAGTGTCACTTGGGTACTCCCGAGAATAATCTTGCAATCAGGTCAAAGTTTGTATCCCGGTAGCCGGTTTCCCAGGGAGTAGTCTCGTTGGAAGCATATCTGCTGCTCAACAGTTCTCTAGCCTGGTCCATGTTTCCATGATAAACGGCAGTACACCATTGTGCCGGTTTGCTTTCCGGGAAATCCTTTTTCCAGGAGGCAACCAGCTTGTCGGCTTCTGCCTGTTTGCCTGTGTCACGCAAAGCCAGTGCCGTCAGCAAATGCGCTGATTCGAAATTGCGGGTGGAAGTAGGATGGGAAGAAACTTTGTCCAGCAGGGTTTGGGCTTTTGCCGTTTCTCCTTTCTTTTCATATACCTTGGCTTCCAGATAATCTTCCAGCCGTTTGTCTATCTGATCGTCGTAAGGTTTTCCTACACCTAGGTTTTCCGGCCATTCTTCGGAGGCTTTTATGGATTTCAGGGCTGCATCATACCGGCGTTTGCTGAACTGATCCATTGCTTGGTAGAGGTTGGCAGCACGGTATACGGCCCTGCCGGCATAGGAACCTTCGTTCGGTAACACCTGCATCTTGCTCAACAGGGAAATACAGGAACCATATTGTCTGGTTTCGCACAGACCGTTGGCATATTTCAGTCCGATGTAATAGTTGTCCGGATATTTCCGGATGTACTTTTTGCCTGTTTCTACCACCTTGTCCCAGTTGCTTTCTGCGGTATAATAGTTCAGTAAGGCCATGCCGGCTCTCCATGAAGGATCTGTCTGCTCGGCTTTCATCAGGTCTGCCAGTCTGGCTTCGCCTTCCTTGAGCTGTGCGCGCGACAGATACAGAGGTGCATAGCCTGCATTGTCACACAGGTTCATTTCCTGGAGTGCCTTGTCCTTCTGCTGGTTGGTCCAGTATATCAGTCCCTGGTAATAATTGATTTTCCAGTTGGCTGACTGCGATTCGGCCCAATCCAGGTATTTCAGGGTTTCCGGACGGAAGGGGAAGATATAATCCGGTGACTGGGCATTGGCCAGTTCCAGTGTTTCCCGGGCTTCCCGAGCTGCACCTTGTCTGCTCTGCAGCCAGGCTTTCTGATACAGGGTTATCGGATGATTTCCGGCACAGGTGAGCAGGGCGATGGCTTCTTCCTCACATCCAGTTCTTCCATACCATTCGGCCAGTTCCAGATAAGTTTCGGCCGGCAGTTCATTACGGATCTGGGAAGCGAATGAAGCAAGTTGTTTCGGAGTATGGTTTCCGGACAGCCAGGTTTCTTCAAATCGGAGACCATGATACAAAGACAGCTGATCCAGCACCTGGCTGATCTGTTCTTTCGCCAGCTCTGTTCTGCCAGTCTTTCTGTAAATCATGGTCAGCAACTGACGGGCATGAAGGTTCATGGCATTATAAGTCAGACTTTTCTTTGCATATTGTTCGGCTTTGGTCCAGTTCCGGTTGCAGGCATACATTTCGCCCAGCTGTTCGTAAGCGGCAGTGCGCACTGAAGCTGAAAAAGTGGCGATGGCGAAGGCAGCCTTTGCTTCTGTTGCATTGCCCAGCATGCGGTTGGCCAGTCCGTACAGGTAATTGGCTTCTCCGTCATAGGTATTCAGTCCCAAAGCCCGTTCCAGCAGGGGAATCATTTCCTGATATCTGCCTTCCCGGTAATAGAGGGAGGAAAGACGTACCAGAGCCGGTAAGAAGTTGGCATCCTGTTCCAGGGATTTCTTCAGGTAGCTTTCTGCCTTGTCCCATACTTTCTGGTTCAGCCATTGTTCTCCCTGGGTATAAAGTCCGAAAGCAGAATTCCAGTTGAAATCTTCGGGAAGGGTCATGGGGCGCTTCAGGTCGAAGTTTTCTGGATTATCCGAGTAGATCAGGAGATTGTCTCCGATGACTACTTTCAGGTGGCCTTCGGGGATATCTTTTCCTTTCAGGGAAGTCAGGGTGACCGGTTCCATGACGTTGGTAGTCAGAGACAGTGTTTCCACCAGCTGCTGGTCTTTGTAAATCTTGAGATCGGTTGACAGTTTTTCCAGCGGTGAAAAGGCCAGTTTCAGTCCGTCAGCCTCACGCATTACGTGCAAGGCTCCGATGGTGCTGGCCTTGGACACTCCTTTGATTCCTTTGACGGGATACCAGTATTCGGTCCATGCATCCGTCATCTGAGGTGCGAACGAATGATGTTTGTAAGGGGTGTAGGCACTGTTGGAAGCCGGCTGGTTGAACATTCGGCCGGACTGCAGCTCGATGTACTGGCCGTTCTGGTCGGTCAGCAGGTCTTCCCAGATGCCTCCTTCACGGGATTGTCCCCACAGGAAGATTTTCATACCCAGTTTCTCATCAAAATTGGAATGATGGATGGATCCGAAATCTTCTCCGTGCCAGTAGATGCCGTAATAGTCATTGTAATATCCCAGAACGTGGTAAGACTTGGAATTGCCGAAATTATTGGAGTCATACCATCCGATGTTTCGGTTGTTTTCATCTACCGGGAACGAGGAAACCTCACCTCCGTGTCCGATGAGATGGTCGCCCGGATAACAGAACTCAGCTTTCTGGCCGACCCGGTATCCGGCATTCATCCATTGGTAATAAGGCTGATCAACGTCGGACTGGTTGTACCAGGTGGTGTGGGTTGTGAAGTAGGCTTTGTCCTTAGGCAGATTGACTTCCACAGTCCAGGCCGTGCGTGTCAGCCATTCGTAGGAGAACAGGTAGCAGCTTACACTGCCGTCATTTTTTTGTCTGACCAGATAATCCACAGGAGTACTGGAGGTGGGAGCGTGTCCGATGATACCGAAATTGAACTCGATACCGCCGGAGGTCCAGGGACCTCTCATGGCGATATCACGGAATTTGGCTACTCCGTTCTTGTAGATAAAGTCTTTACCGGTGGTCTTGTCCACGGCTCCCCATATCTTTCCGCCTACTTCCGGAAAGAGGGTAACTTTGATGTAATCATTCTCCAGTTCAACAGTCTTCCATTCCCGGTTTTCACCTTTGGCCGTAAATCCGTCAAACCGGAAGTAGGGGTAGAACAGGTTGGAAGGAGTTGCTACCGGATTCGGATCTGAGAATTTATAGGTTTTCAGAATTTCTGTCTGTTCCTGAACGGATACATGCTGGGCAAATCCTTGCGGAGCCAGGCAGAAGACACAGATTGTCAGGGTTAGTATTCTGTTTTTCATGGGATAATTTTTTTTTATTCGATGGAGGCCTTCGGTTATTCAATCACGATAAGCCATCCTTTTCCTTTCGGAACAGTTACGGTGTCTCCAGGTTTCCAAGTATTTTCGGGCTGGAAGTTCTCAATAGCCGGGGCATGCAGAGATACCTTGGCCGGATCCAAGCCCAGTTTAGCCCAGTCAATTTGCAGGGTGACATCTACATCGTGGTCTTCCCAGGTTGCCAGTGAGACCAGTGTCTTGGCTCCGGTTTTACGGTAAATGGTGGCGAGTGTTTTTTCTCTGCCGGTCTTGACCGGATTGTCCTTCACCCAGTAACCGATCATTTCACTGCCTTTCATTCCAAACTCATCCCAGAATTTCCAAAGAGGACGGTTGTCCACCCCATATCCCGGGTTACGTCCGGTCATGCCATACAGCATTCCGCGCCATTTGTTTCCACCTTCCCACAGCATTTCTCCCATCAGTCCGTAAGGGATACCAGATACTTCCACCATCCAAAACTCGGGCGGCATGTCATAGTCGAAATATTCGCCGAACCACAAGCGGTCCAGGTAGGGGAAGTGTTCCAGATACAGGTTTGCACTGTTGGCAAAGCCATCCTTGTCGTTAAACTGGTTGGCTGAATGCAAGTCGATCATGGCACCGGGATTGGTACGGTTCAGAATCTTGCGTACACGTTTCATGGACATACGGTCGAAAGCCAGGTCGTCAATGTACAGTCCGTCAATGCCGACATTCTTGACAAGCCAGTCCAGTCCTTCCATATAGTAATTGTGCCAGCGGGACACTCCAGTATTTACAATCGCAGCATCCTGTACATTATAGGCAAACCAGGCAGCGATGTAATCCTGATCGTAATGTTCCTGAAGCCAGGAATATCCGCCTCCCTTACCTTTGGAGAAAATTTCTCCGTTGAGGCTTCTCAAGGCAAAGATCTCGGTACAGCTGTTTGAAAGTTCACGTACCGTATTGTAGATCTTGACTTTCATATTCTTTGCATGAGCTCCGTCAATATAAGCTTTCATTTCTCTGGTGCGCAGGAAAGGATAGTTAATAAACGGATTGATGGCATTGGCGTGATGAATATTGACTACGGTCGCTCCGAATTCATGAGTCTTGTCGATGAAGTCATATCCGTGATAATAGCGGTCCTGCTATTGCTTGTCGGGATTGATGGTACGGAACGGAGTGATCAGCACGTTGAAGTAGAAGCACAGGCGGTCACCTTTTTTGACTGTACGTTTTCCTGAATAAGCATTGATCAGGGTGTTTTTTCCTGCTGCACTCAGCTTGATACCTCCATTTCCGTTGTTACACCAAGAAACAGGCATGTGCAGCGGTTTTTCGTGATAGAAGTTCGTATTCAGCGGACGTTCGTATTTGTCGTCATAGAAACGGAGTTGCAGTCCTCCATTGACACTACCGGTCCACAAGGCATCCTGATTTTTTTCAACGCCCCATTTCCAGTCCAGATTCTGGGGGCAGTAGCCGCCTTTTTCTCCCAATCCCATCATATATTGTGCAATGTTGGGAGCCAGTTCGGTACGGAGTGCAATGTCATTTATTTCACCATCCTTGCGGGCAATAAGTACCACCTTGTATTCCATGTTTCCGTCAGACTCGATCTGGGCGTCCAGGTTCATAATGAACTGATTGTTCTGATTAGTGGCATGCCATCCCAGAGCACCGGCCTTACGTTTGGTATAGGTGAAGTCCAGGTTCTCCCAGTTTTCTCCGGTTGTGAGTTCCATCGGTCTGGACAGGATATCCAGTCCTTCTGTTCCTATTTCGGTGAGTGTTTCCTTGAAATAAGAAGTGATCTGTGCCGGAAATCCGTTGGGCTGAAGAGTCACCTTACGTCCCAGCAGTGAAATGGTCTTGTCCTGTACATTCAGAGGAATATAGGGAGCGATTACTTCGTCATCAAAGCCGATCTGGGAGTTCAGCCAGCGCAGGCGGGAATGTCTCCAGGGTTCATTGTCTCCGTGGTTGGCAATCAGGTTGTCAGTGACATTCAGGGTCACTTTTACCTGCTTGGGCTTCATTCCTGCAGCCTGAACGGTTACTGTTCCTGTATACTGCCCGGCTGTCAGCTGTTCGGGAACCATCGTTCCTACCCACAGAGCTTGTACTTTTCCTTTTGGGACAGAACAGTCTTTTTCAAACACACTTCCGGTGACATCTACACCTCCTGTGTTGAAACAGGTGAATGCAGAAGCGGGGATTGATTCGCCGGTTTGTGAATTAACCAGAGCAGAATAGGTAAGCTTCAGGTGGTTGACATCTTTGCGGGCCGCCCAAAGACCGATTTGGAAGGTGTAATATTCTCCTTTGTCTGCCGTTCCCTCAAAAGAATCATGGCGGTTGTCTTCTATCCATTTATAGGGCAGATCTGTTGTCATGCGGATCGGGAAACGCCGGTCTTCCGTAAACAGGATATATGGATCATCTGGGTTGGATTTCAGCAAGTCGTCTTTTTCTTTGGCAGTGGCGATCACTTCCATCGGGTAGAAAGAATGGAATTCATTGATGGCCTGGAATTGCTTGACGGTAGCCTGCGATAGTTCGGGAGCCTTTTTCCCTGTCAGGCGGTTAGCCTTTTTCCATTCGGCAGATGCTGTTTCTTCAAATCCCGGATAAGTTACGGTCGGATAATATTTGCTTCCTGAAGAAATATTTCTCAGGTAATAGATATAATAGTCCCCCGGAACGGTTTGCGGCTGAAAGACGACCTCACCTTTTTCCCGGCTAATCTGAAAGCGGCATACGTTGGTAATGCGCTTTCCAGTCTTTGCATCAATGACAATCAGATCCTTGTTTTCCGGATTGAAATCTCTCCGTCGCCATTGGATGAGAGCCAGAACAGCATCTGAAGGTTGGTCAACGGAAAGCACCACTCTGTGATTGCCAAGCGAATCGGCATTCCACGTACCTATACCATATAAAGAAGATAAAGACTTATCCTGTCCCCAAACGGAAGTTGTCAACAACAGCCCCCCTAATAATAAAGCATATATTCTTTTCATCGTTTATACTTATTCAGATTGTATCATCAATTGATTTCTCTTTCTTTGGCATAAAGCAGAGCTCTGAGTTCTTCCGGAGTGAGCGGCTTGATCAATTGCTGTTTTTCCAGTTCTTCCATTTCCTTCTTGAAACGGTCTCTCATTTCGGTCGTCATTTCGTAGTTATAGTCTCCGTAATCTCCGTATGAAAGTTTCAAAATTTGGAAAAAGCCGAACGCTTCAAAATAGGGATAAAGATTTTTTCCAGCGACCAAAGAAGCCCCCCGTACAAAATTCAGCTGAAATGGGACTACATTTTCGTGTCTGTCCAAGTCCTTCAGTTCAGGATGTTCTTTTTCGGAGTTCCTCATCTTTTCATATAAATCAGGATAGAAGTCGGGGTAACCGTTTTGAGTAAAGTAGCATTGCAATTTCCAGAACGGAACCAGGCGTTCGAAAACATCCGTTTCCAAATAACTGATTGCTTTATCCGGATTATTCTTACGGGATGAAATAATGGAGTCATTCATTCCGCCATTTCTTCGAGCAGCACTCACTGTGCCTGCCTTACTATCTTCCAAAAAAGTTTTTTCCGCATTAGAAAATGCCTTCTCTAATCTATTTTTATACCCAAAAGCTTGTGTACAATATCTTGTACAGATATTATTGCTGGTTTCCCCCAGCCCACCCCATGAGAGATAGGTCTGCAACTGATGTACGTGTCCTACTTCATGGCTGAATCCCCAGCAGGCATCTTCATCTTTTGTCCGCATGTGAACTGGATCGGCCACACGTTTCATGGTATCGAACTTGAAGGCTACGCCATCACCGTCGCGGAACATGTAGTATCCGTAGTTGACGCGGGCGAAGATTTTATTGTTTGTGATATGATTGTATTTTTTCCAGCCAATGATTTCATGTTGCTTGGATACCAGCTGTTCGTAAACTTCAATCAGCTCCTTTCCTTGTCCAGGTGCATATTTTTTCAGATCCTCTACCGGGTAGGCCAGATGTATGTTGCTTCCTGTTGCATCGAAAACCGGATAGACAGCGTTGGCAAGCATTCTGTCCCAATCTTCGTTTGTATTTACAGATGCATCGAAATATCCGTTGACCTCTCCAGTGATAAAATGTACTTTAATCGTATTTTCTTTTTCCGGATTGTCAAAGTAGTAATCCATATAGGCAAGTCCTGTCCATTCAGAAGTCTTCTCTATGACGTTAATACCATTTTTAAGTTCGAACCTTTCAAAATGGAGACTCCAATCCTTATCGCCCTGATTGGGAGCAAAGAGTTCTGCGACTTTCACTCCCAGTTTACTTCCTTCCTTCAACCCATCAACAACGACAATATGTTTCCCAGGCTTAAATACAATACCTGTCACATGCTGATATGTACTGTATCCGTTTCCAATATGCAAAAGTTTTCCCAATGCTTCTGGGCTATATATCGGTTTAAAGGAATTCACGCGAAACTTTGTATCATATCGCCCACTATGTAAAGCCATAGCCAGGTTCCTTAATTCTTCATTAGGGCAAGATCTGATTTTTCTTTTTCCCACTCTCTTGTTCAGCTTTGTACACAAAGGATCTGCAAACAATTCTTTTGCAACTTTCTCAAGGCTCCCCTTCTCTTCACTTATGTCCTTATAGACCAGACTTTTTTCAAAACTATTCACTTTGTTCTCAAACGCCTGTTCTATGGCAAAACAGTTTAAAGTAATGCCAAAACACAATAAGAAACTTATTTTTTTCATAGATCTGTTAGAAATATTGATATTAATAAAAAATATATATACCGTTTTTTTCAAATCATTTTACCTATGTAGATTTTAATAGGACTATTCAACGAACTCAATTCGGGCTATCAACCTTTACTGTCCTACACGTTTTTTCATGGATGTCACAAAATTAGCAAAAGTTTCTCACCTTCTACTGCTTTTTGACAACAAATTATACGAGAAAAATTTTAGGGAAAGAAACAACAAGCAGTTTGATATTATCGGTCAAATAACTATTTTTGTAAGTGAACTTTAAAGCTACTATCAAAAAGCACGAGATATTATGAAAAAAAATGTGAACATATATTTTACAACTATTGCATCAATATTGTATCAACTTCCGTCTTCAGCCGCTACACCCCCGGGAAACACCTATTCCGAGCGTCCTAATTTGCTGGTGGTAATGGCTGACCAGTTTCGGGGCGATGCCTTTGGATTCAGAGGAAAAGAAGTAGTAAAGACTCCGAATTTTGATTCTTTTTCCAAAGAAGCAGTTGTGTTTACCCAAGCCGTAAGTGGATATCCGGTATCTTCTCCAGCAAGGGGAATGTTTCTTTCGGGAGCCTATCCGCATAAGAATGGAGTTATTACCAACTGCCAGTCAGAATCTGCCACTCAGAATGTTGAACTACGAGAGGATCTGACTTGTTGGTCAGATGTGCTTCAGTCGGAAGGTTACCATACTGCCTATATTGGGAAATGGCATTTGGACAAACCTGTGAAGCCTTTTATCGACTGCTACAATAATAAGGGGGAAATGGCCTGGAATGAATGGTGTCCTCCTCACAGAAGACATGGTTTTGACTATTGGGTGGCTTATGGTACATACGACTGGCATCTGAAACCCATGTACTGGAATACCCAGGCCGGGCGCGAAGATTTTTATTATGTGAATCAGTGGGGGCCTGAATATGAAGCCGATCTTGCCATTCATTATCTGGATAGTATCAAGAGATCAGACCAGCCTTTTGCCATGATGGTATCCATGAATCCTCCTCATACCGGTTATGAATTGGTTCCCGACAAGTATAAGAAACTCTATAAGGAACTAAATGTAGACTCTATTGCCTCTCAAATGCCCCATCTTAAAAATGAAAAGTATATTGATTATTTCAAGAAAAGTCTACCCGATTATTATGCCTGCATATCGGGAGTAGATGAACAATTCGGACGAATTATTGAAGCACTCAAACGAAACGGAATGTTCGATAATACGATTGTAGTGTTTGTCTCTGACCATGGTGATTCTATGGGAATGCACGAAAATATCGGAAAGAATATTTTTTATGAAGAGGCTATGAGAGTTCCCTTCATGATTTCATGGGGTAGTAAGTTGTCACCAAGAGTGGACGAAGATCTGTTATTGTCCGTTGAAGATTTTTGTCCAACCATTTTGTCTCTGATGGGACTGGAAAATAAAATACCTTCTTCGGTACAAACCCGCAACCTAAGTAAACAAATTCAGGGCAGTCGTAAAAACATGCCGAAATATCAGTTGTATATGCGGTATAACCAAGTAAACTCAACTGGGAAAAATCCAGATACAGGCGCAAGAGGTATACGTAACAAACAATACACATACGCCGCCAAATTCAAGAAAGGAATCATTACTGAAGAATATCTTTTTGATCGAAAAAACGATCCTTATCAGATGAATAATCTAGCTGACAAAGAAGTGAAACTGGTAGGTAAACTCAAAAAGATACTGACTAAGATGCTGGTGGATGTAGAGGATCCTGCATATACAGTCTTTTCCCGTCCCTAAAACTAAAAAGAAAGTATCCAAACTCAGCTCCTGTAAAAATGAGTTTATAGTCTGAGGATAACGCCATTAAAAATAGAGTGCCCTAAAAGTTAATATCAACTTTTAGGAGCACTCTACAATTTTAAATTGCCTATTGTTTAACACCCTCTTGTAGAATTTAAAGCTACATCAAGTTACTAGCCAATTCGCTCAATTCGCTGCGCTCGCCTTTCACGAGATTGACGTGGGCGAAGAGGTTTTGGTCACGCATACGGTCAATCATATACACAAGGCCGTTGGACTGGCTGTCCAAATAGGGCTGGTCAATCTGCTGGATGTCGCCCGTAAATACCATCTTCGTCCCCTCGCCCGCACGGGTAATGATAGTCTTGATCTCGTGAGGTGTCAAATTCTGTGCTTCGTCGATGATACAGTAGGTTTCACTCAGGCTTCGACCACGAATAAATGCCAGGGCTTCAATAACGAGTTGATCGCTCTTTTGCATATCTTCCAAACGTTTCACTTCACTGGAGCTGGCAGCAAACTGATGCTTGATGACATTCAGGTTATCGAACAGAGGTTGCATGTAGGGAGCAACCTTTTCATTGGCATCACCTGGCAAAAAGCCGATGTCCTTGTTGGAAAGGGCCACAATGGGACGAGCCAACAGAATCTGTTTGTATTCGTTCATCTGCCGTAAAGCAGCGGCCAAAGCCAGCAAAGTCTTTCCCGTACCTGCCTTACCCGTCAGCGCTACAAGCTTGATGTTTGGATCATTTAGCACCTCGAAGGCAAAGCTTTGTTCGGCATTGCGCGGCTCAATGCCATAGTTCTTCGACTTGTTGACACGACATACTGCATGGCTGAACGGATTATAGCGGGCCAAAACACTGTTTCGGTCGCTTTTCAGCACGAAGCATTCGTTGGGATGAATAATGTCCTTGAAAGGAAACTCGCTGATATCGATACCTTCTTTCGAGGAATAAATGTTGTCGATCAACGTAGGATCTGTACCTTCAAACACTTCGTTGGACTTTTCAAAGATATCCACATTAAGTACTTTGTCAGTAATGTAGTCCTCACAAAGAATACCGACAGAACGAGCCTTCATCCTCAAGTTGACATCCTTAGTGACAAGGATAGACTTCATCTTGGGATACTTCGTCATCAACCAGTCGGTCACAGCCAAAATCTGATGGTCAGGTTTGTGCTCAGGGAAAGAATCGTACACACGTTTGGACTCTACATTGCCAGTCACAACAAACAATTTTCCCAATCCTTCCCCCAAAGGAGCCCCTTTCGTAAACAGATTATCATCAGTAATTTCATCTAACTCGCGAACAAACTCACGGGCATTGTAATTGATCTGCTCATTGCCTTTCTTAAACTTATCCAGTTCTTCCAACACGACAATGGGAAGATAAATGTCATTCTCCTGAAAATTTTTCAGACACTTGTAATCGTGCAGAATCACATTCGTGTCGATTACGAAATTTTTCTTTGCTCCCATACTCATTAGATTTAAATAGTACGTATCTTTGTTGCCTTTAAAGATAACAAATTAGTAAATAGAAAGGATTTGTTTCCCGTTAAATATTTCAAATGATGGACTATCAGAGCACATTATCTTACTTATATAACAGTGCCCCCCTGTTTCAGCAGGTAGGAAGCGCTGCCTACAAGGAGGGATTGGAGAACACCCTCATCATGGACGAACACTTTGGACATCCGCATCGACGCTTCCGCACCATCCACGTAGCGGGCACCAATGGCAAAGGTTCCTGCTCGCATACCTTAGCTGCCATCCTGCAGGAGAGCGGCTACCGTGTGGGGCTCTATACGTCGCCCCATCTGGTAGACTTTCGCGAACGCATCCGTGTGAACGGACAACCCATCTCAGAGGAATATGTCGTGGACTTCGTAGAAAAGGAACGGGCCTTCTTCGAACCGCTCCACCCGTCGTTCTTCGAACTGACCACCGCCATGGCTTTCCGTTACTTTGCAGATGAACAGGTAGACGTGGCCGTCATCGAGGTAGGTCTGGGCGGACGATTGGACTGTACTAACATCATCCGCCCCGATTTGTGTATCATAACCAACATTAGCTTCGACCACATGCAATTCCTAGGCCACACGCTGGCACAGATAGCAAGCGAAAAGGCGGGAATCATCAAGGAAGGCACACCTGTAGTCATCGGCGAAACTACACCCGAAACAAAGCCAGTTTTCCTAGCCAAAGCAACCACAATGCACGCGCCCATCTACTTTGCCGAGGACTATGACCGCGAAGACTATCCAGGCATTGAATTCGAACTAAAAGGTCTCTATCAGAAGAAGAACAAACAGACAATACTTACCGCTCTCCCCCTGCTGAAGGAGGCCGGTTACCGCATCGATGGCACCAGCGTAAGGAGCGGATTCGCGCATGTCACCCGTCTGACGGGACTCATGGGACGCTGGCAAAAGTTGCAGGATGCTCCTACCCTAATCTGCGACACAGGACACAACGTGGGTGGCATCCGCTACATTGTGGAGCAACTCAAACAACAGACTTACCGCCGCCTGCACATCGTCATGGGCATGGTGAACGACAAGGATATCCGCGGCGTACTGGCACTGCTACCACGTGAGGCCGTCTACTATTTCACCCAAGCCAGCGTGAAGCGTGCCCTGCCCGCCGAAGAAGTGAAAAGACAGGCCGAAGAGGCCGGATTACAAGGAGAGTGCTACCCCGATGTACCTGCCGCTGTCAGAGCTGCACAAGAAAAAAGCCTCCCCGAAGACTTCATCTTCGTGGGAGGCAGCAGTTTCATTGTGGCCGACCTGTTAGCGCACCGCGATGCACTCAATCTCCACTAAGGCATCCTTGGGCAACGCCTTCACGGCTACCGCCGAGCGGGCTGGGAAATCGCCCTCGAAATAAGTGGCATATACCGAATTCATGTCAGCAAAGAGAGACATATCGGCCAGGAAAACGGTAGTCTTCACGATGTTGGCCATGCCCAAACCTGCTTCCTCAAGAATGTGCTTCACATTCTCCAATGACTGGCGGGCTTGCGCAGCAGCCCCTTCAGGCATTACGCCTGTAGCTGCATCAATGGGCAGCTGACCTGATACAAACACCATTCCATTGGCTTCAATAGCCTGACTGTAAGGTCCGATGGCACCAGGTGCTTTCGGACTACAAATTACTTTCTTCATGTTGCTTTCAATTTTTAATTCTAATCTTACCTTTATTTTTCTCCAGTTAGAAAAAAAATTTTCTCTAACTGTGCAGTATTTCTTCTCCAACTGCATTTATAATAGTGAATGCATAAAGCAATATTCACTCATAACCTTTTTTCATACCTAGACTTAACTAAGAAGGGGGAAAAGCCCCGAAAGAGGATGCGCCAAAAGCGCATCCTTTTTCTTTTCTTGCCAATCTAGCCTATTTACAATTCTTCTCAATCAAAACATCGACATTAGGATCACCCAATTCTTTTGCTTTAGCAAAGCTTTCACAAGCAGCAGCATTCTGCTTCATTTGTATTTGAGCAATACCTATTAAGCGATAAGCTTCAGCATATTTGGGATCTATCTCCAAAGCCTCCTTCAGAATCTTTACAGCTTCTTCATTACGTCCTACTCGTATATTGACAACAGCCAACTCAGCACGATAGGTCAAATCCTTCGGATTCAGCTCGATTGCTTTCGCCAAATCATCGAGAGCACGCTGGTATTGACGTGCTTTCAAGGCTGCCTGCTCACGATAGTAATAGAACACATCGTTCACATTACCCTTCACTGCATCATAATATGCGTCATAATCAAGCATGGCATTACGTGCTTTTCCAACCTTCATCAACGCCTGAGCACGCTCCAACAAATAAGGAGCAGCCTCTTGTGTATAAGGTTTGTTGAATCGAGCGACACAACTGTCAATCACGACCAGAATCTCTTCGGGCGATGCTCCCATTGCTTCCTTTATCTTAGCTGTAGTAAAGAGTGTGGCGGCCGATCCAAGCTCGGACTGATTCACCTTCTCATAAGCTTGCAAAGCACCTGCATAATCGGCTTTAGCATAAAGAATATCCCCTTCTGTCTGTACATAAACTGGCAACGGTTGAATCGCAATAGCCTGACGGATTTCGTCCAGAGCCTTGTCAAACGACCAATCTCCATAAGGTTTCTCGGAATGAGAAAGAACATAATTATAAATCATTTTGGCTCGGCTAAAAAGAACATCGTCTTTCTTTGCTGCCACCTTCAGAGCCTGATCCAAGTCTTCAACCACAAGCTTCATGGAAGCCTCATCGTCTGAAGTGAATAAACGTTGTGACGCACGACGCAAGTAACCATCAGAACTATTCGGATACTGACGGATAAAGTCCTCTAATACTTCCATATACTTTTCTGGTGAAAGCTGTGAGGATGCCATATATAAAAATATCAGCGCCTCCTCTTCTGTCTCAGGCAGTGCTTTCTTGATGCCAATATCCTTCAAAGCCATATCACTATAGGACAAAGCAGCAATTTTTTGTGCCATCACATAATTGGCATCTACTGCATAACAGATGCTGGCTGTATCCTGTCCCGAAGCTTTCTGCGCTAAACCGAAAACATTTCCCTCCATTGTCATCAGCGGACAGCTGACCATCTTGTCCTTCAACTTCATATCAAGCGTATAGTATGAATAGTTTTCGGCCACCTTATCTACAGCTTTCACTTTACCGGCTGTATAGACGCGACTTTTTTGAGTGGAATATGGTAACAAATAAACCTCACTGCCCACAACGGGAGCCGAAGCAGCAAGCGCCAAAGCAGGTACTTTCTTCTCTGTAATGCCTACCTTGAACTTCACAACATCATACATATCGTCAGCACCCATAATGGCGTCGACCGGCATCTCCTTGCCTTCGTAATTAATGATGACGGCACGACGCGCACCCTTGAACAAGGAATAGTCCGACATGGCCACTCCGTCTTCACTCACAAAAAATCCGTTGCCCGTGTTCAGCATTTTGTCGTCCTTGTCATAGGTCACAATAGAGAATACGGCACGCTTAGCCTTATCCACCCACTTGGGTTGTGAAAAAGCCCATTGAGCCACCAGTGAGATGGCAAACAGCAATAGTATTTTCTTTTTCATCAGCATATAATCAGTTAATTCGTTGTTTTACTGCTTCATATATCAAAATGCCTGCCGCTACGGATACGTTGAGCGACTCGATGGTACCCAGCATCGGGATCTTCACCCACTCGTCGCACAAGGCCAGGTTGTCGTAGGAAACGCCCTTGTCTTCGGCTCCCATAATGATGCACATCGGGCCGGTATAGTCGGCCTTCGTATAGTCGTAGTCGCCCTTCTCGGTAGCGGCCACGATGTGGAAACCGCTGTTTTTGAGGTATTGCAGGGTTTCCTTCAGGCTCTGCTCACGACACACGGGCAGGGTATGCAGGGCGCCGGCCGAGGTTTTCATGGCATCGGCATTCACCGTCACGCTGTTCCTGGCAGGGATGATGACGGCATCGACCGCCGCACACTCACAGGTACGGGCAATGGCTCCGAAATTGCGTACGTCCGTCACGCCGTCGAGCATCACGAAGAGCGGATTCTTGCCCTGTTCGAAGAGGAAGGGTACGAGGTCTTCCGTCTTCTGGTAAGTGACGGCCGAAATGAAGGCCACCACGCCCTGATGATTCTTGCGCGTAATCTTATTGATGCGCTCTACAGGCACCCGCTGGACGGGTATCAGTGTTCCCTTCAGTGCGGCAAACAGCTCCTTGGACAAGTCGCTCTGTATGTCTCTCTTCACCAATATCTTGTCGATGTCCTTACCGGCCTGTATGGCTTCTATCACGGCACGGACGCCGAAAATCATTTCGCTTTTGTCTGTCATTCGTTTATCTTATTAGTTTATTTATCCAGTTTCAGCAAGGCGCGGGCATTGTTTAGCGCGGCCTCGGTCAGAGTGGCTCCGCTCAGCATGTGGGCCAGTTCCTCCACCCGTTCATCATCGGTCAGGCGACGGATGTGGCTGTTCGTCTCCACCTCGTTGTCTTCCTTATATACTTTATAGTGGGCACGTCCACGCGCGGCTATCTGCGGCAGGTGGGTGATGCTGATGACCTGACGGTCATTGTCGCCCATTTCCTGCATAATGTCAGCCATGCGGTCGGCAATCTCGCCCGACACGCCTGTGTCGATTTCGTCGAACACGATGGTGGGCAACTTGACGGCTCCGGCTATCATGGCCTTGACGGACAGCATGACACGCGCAATCTCACCCCCCGAAGCCACGGACGAAATATTCTGCAACACCCCATTCTTGTTAGCCGAGAAGAGGAAGTTCACTGTATCGGCTCCATGCCCCCCCGGCTCCTTGCGTACGCCCATCTCCACCTGGAAGCGGACGTTGGGCATGCCCAGCGGTACCAGCCGTGCGGCCATTTGCCGCTCCACTTCGCGGGCGGCACGGGTGCGCGCTTCGGTCAATACCTGTGCCTGTGCGGTGACCTGGCTGAAGAGTTCCTTCACCTGCGCTTCAAGGCGGGCGATGTCTTCGTCGGACGACGTGATGGCCGAAAGTTGCAAAGCATAGCTTTCCTGCAAGGAAAGCAGTGCTTTGACCGTATCAACACGATGCTTTTGCTGGAGCGAATAAATGAGATTGAGGCGGGCGTTCACTTCGTCGAGGCGGGCGGGATTGAATTCGACTTCTTCTTCCTTGTCGGCCACCTCCTGCGAGATATCCTTCAGCTCGATATAGACACTGTCCAGACGGTCGGCCAATTCGCCCGCAGGAGCAAAGACCGAGCGCAAGCCCATCATCGTATTTTGGCAGTCCTTCAAGGCTTCGAGCACACCGCCTTCGTCGGCGTTCAGCACCTGTCCGGCCCGATAGAGGCCGGCCTTGATATCTTCGGCATGAGTCAGCATCTCCGCTTCCTGCTCCAACTCTTCCTGCTCACCGTCGGTAAGGTTGGCTTCCTCCAGCTGCTCCAGCTGGAAGCGGATGTAGTCTTCGTCCGCACGACTCTGCTCGGCACGGGCCACAAGCGCCTCCAGGTCCTGACGGGCCTGCCGCCAGTCGTTGTACAACTTCTGATAGGCGGCCAGCTCGGCATCGTCGTGCGCCAGCAGGTCGAGCACGTTCAGCTGGAAGCCCTCCTTGTTGAGCAAGAGGTTCTGATGCTGGGAGTGGACATCGATGAGCAGCTCGCCCAGCTCTTTCATCTGCGCCAGCGAGGCAGGCGTGTCGTTGATGAAGGCACGGCTCTTACCCGAAGCATAGAGCTCGCGGCGCAGGATGCACTCGTCTTCGTACTCCAGTTCGTTAGCTTCGAAGAAAGGTTGCATGCCATAGGCCGACACGTCGAAGCGCGCCTCAATGATGCATTTCGAAGCCCCCTTGCGGATGGACTTCACGTCGGCACGCTGACCCAGCAACAGGCCGATGGCTCCCAAAATGATGGACTTGCCGGCACCTGTCTCACCTGTGATGACTGAGAAGCCACTATCGAAGCCAATGTCCAGCTTCTCGATCAACGCATAGTTTTGTATGTAGAGCGAACGCAACATAGTATCTTACTCCGTTTCTATTGGTTCAATATTTCGACCAGCCGGTCGACGATGTCGACGGCCACCTCGTCTTTGGTTTTCAGCGGATATTCCCTACGGCCTTCGGCGTCAATGATGGTCACCTTGTTGGTATCGTAGCGGAAACCTGCCCCTTTGTCGTTCAGCGAATTCAGGACGATGAAGTCCAGATTCTTGCGCTTCAGCTTTTCTTCTGCATTCTGCTGCTCGTTGTGCGTTTCGAGCGCAAAGCCCACCAGCACTTTCCGTTCGGAGGAATCGGCCTTCATCCGGCCCAATGCGGCGGCAATATCCTGTGTAGGTTTCAGGGCGAGGGTCATGTCGCCCGTCTTCTCACGCTTGATTTTCTCGTCGGCCACATGCTCGGGCGTATAGTCGGCCACGGCCGCACAGAGGATGGCGGCATCGGCCTGGGGGAAGAGCGAAGTAGCGGCTTCGTACATCTGCGCGGCCGACTCCACATCGCGCCTTTCGGCCATCGAATAGCGGGTCGTGCGTTGTACAGGTCCCGTCACGAGCAGGACACGGGCGCCTCGGCTGGCGCACTCGTCGGCCAATGCAAAGCCCATCTTGCCCGACGAATAGTTGCCGATAAAGCGAACAGGGTCAATCTTTTCGTACGTCGGCCCTGTGGTTATCAGGATAGTCTTTCCCTTGAGGTCGCCTTCCTGCGCCGCAAAGTATCGCTCCAGATGGCGGATGATGTTTTCGGGTTCTTCCATGCGGCCCTTGCCCACCAGATGGCTGGCCAGTTCGCCCGTACCCGGCTCGATGATGTGGTTGCCATAGGAACGGAGCTTCTCCAGATTCTGTTGGGTGGACGGATGGGCAAACATGTCGAGGTCCATGGCCGGAGCCACAAATACAGGCGCCTTGGCCGAGAGGTAGGTCGTGATGAGCATGTTGTCGGCAATGCCGTTGGACATCTTGCCGATGGTCGAAGCGGTAGCAGGCGCTATCAGCATGGCGTCGGCCCAAAGGCCCAGGTCCACGTGGCTGTTCCACGTGCCGTCGCGTTGGGCGAAAAACTCGCTGATGACGGGCTTGCTGGTGAGGGCGGACAACGTAATGGGCGTAATGAACTCCTTGCCCGCAGGCGTAATGACCACCTGCACCTCCGCCCCGCGCTTGATGAGACCGCGGATGATGTAGCAAGCTTTATAGGCGGCAATGCTGCCCGTAATGCCCAAGACTATCTTCTTGCCTTTCAATACATTTGCCATAAGCGTTTTCTTTTATTTCTGAGTCAGTTCGCGCAGACGGATTTTCGTCAGCATGGCCTTGGTGTTCAGTGTAAAGTCACTGTTCAATATCCAGCCGTAGTAGCCAGGGTCACGTTTCAGCACCTCGGCTACAGACATGCCTTTGTACTTGCCAAAGTTGAAGACTTCGACGCCCTTATCATCGTAAACCATGCGACCGGCAAAGTCAACATTCTTATTGAAGCTCGAAAAGTCGGAAAGGAAATTCACGTCGTTCTGCAAGTCTTCAGGGTAACGGTCGAGCTGCGCCATCAGCACTTCATAGGTAGCTCTTGTGTCGGCCTCAGCCGTATGGGCATCCTCCAGGTTCTTACCGCAATAGAACTTGTAGGCAGCAGAAAGAGTGCGCTGCTCCATCTTGTGGAAGATAACCTGCACGTCGACAAACTTACGTCGGCTCAGGTCGATGTCCACCTCGGCACGGAGGAATTCTTCGGCCAACAGGGGGATATCGAAACGGTTGGAGTTAAAGCCAGCCAGATCGCAACCCTCGATGTCGTTGGCTACGCTACGTGCCACTTCCTTGAACGTGGGGCAATCAGCCACATCGGCATCATAGATGCCATGTACAGCCGATGCCGCCTCGGGAATATGCATACCCGGATTGATGCGCATCGTCTTCGACTCTTCGTTTCCATTAGGATAAACTTTGAGATAACAAATCTCGACGATACGATCGCTATTGATATTAGTACCAGTGGTCTCCAAATCGAAGAACACCAGTGGATTTTTCAAATTCAGTTTCATATCATTTGTTTAAAGTGAGGGAGACAAACGAACGAGTTGGCAAGCCAATAAAGCCATAGCGGAAACAGCCCGTTTCCTCAACTTTACCACTTGTCAACTCGTCCGTCCGACATCCTCGGACTGTTCTTGTTTAGTCGTTCAACATCATTGGCATCAACAACATCAGCAAGTCCTCCTTCTCTTCCTGCTCTACAGGGATGATGACGCCTGCGCGCGAAGGATCGGCCAGTTCAATAACCACTTCTTCAGCCGAAATGTTGTTCAGAATGTCCAACAGGAAAGTAGACTTGAAGCCGATACTCATATCATTGCCGTCGTACTGGCAGGTCTGTGTTTCTTCGGCCGATGTAGAAAAGTCGATATCCTGCGCAGAAATTGTAATCTGATTGTTGCTCAGGCGAAGCTTGATAAGGCTGCTGGCCTGTGACGAAAAGATCGACACACGACGCAAGGCACCGATCAGCGACTGGCGGTCTACCGTCACTTTATAAGGATTGTTCTGCGGAATCACCGAATTGTAGTTGGGATAACGGCCTTCAATCAGGCGGCACACCATGCGATAGTTCTCCAACGTGAAAACGGCGTTGCGTTCGTCGAACTCGATCATTACCGTCCCCTGCTCACGGGCAAGCAAGTTTTTTATCAGGTTGGCAGGCTTTTTTGGAAGAATAAAAGCTGCACGCTCGTTGCCATGGGCAGCAAAAGTCTTGCAACGCACCAGCTTGTGTCCGTCGGAAGCCACCATCGTAATGTCATCGGTCGTGATGTCAAAATAAATACCGTTCATCACAGGACGAAGTTCATCGTCGGCCGTGGCAAACACCGAACGGTTAATCCCATTCAGCAAGACCTCTGCATCGATTTCCACCCGTACTGCGTTGTCGCCCAACTGCGTCAGTTGCGGAAACTCGTCGGCACTCTGCCCCATCAGGCTGTATTTACCATTCTGATACTGCACGTTTATCTCCAAAGTCCCGATATTGATATCGAAAGCAAGTGGCTGTTCAGGTATTTCCTTCAGAGCATCCAGCAACGTCTTGGCCGTAACAGCAAAACGTCCGTCCGCATCACTTTCGTTCACTTCAAGGGAAGTCACCATGGTAGTCTCGCTGTCCGAAGCCGTGACAGACAAAGTTCCGTCCTGCAGGTCAAACAGGAAGCAATCCAAAATGGGCAGCGCGTTCTTCGAATTGATTACACGACTAACAGCCTGTAAATGACTGGAAAGCGCAGTGCTCGACACAATAAATTTCATATATCCGTAGTATTTAAGTTTTTTATATCAATAAGTTGAGGTTTGCAGCACAAAGTTAACAAAAGAATTTCCTACTGACAAAGAATATGGAAAGAAAAAACCAAAGATAATACTTCCTATTTTCCTAAAAAAGCGTAACTTCGCCCCATCAAAAACCAGAAAATACTATAATTACAATGGAATTTACAGGAAAAATTATTGCCATATTGCAGCCAAGAGGCGGTACGTCCAAAGCTGGCAACGAGTGGAAAGTGCAGGAATATGTCATCGAAAATCACGACCAATATCCACGCAAAATGTGCTTCGATGTGTTCGGAGCCGACAAGATCGAACAATTCAATATCCAGATGGGCGAAGAACTGACCGTTTCGTTCGACATCGACGCGCGTCAATGGCAAGACCGCTGGTTCAACAGTATCCGTGCATGGAAGGTAGAACGTGTGGGCGCCGCAGCTCCTGCCGCAGCTCCTGCTTACGACATGCCCACTCCTCCGCCCGCTCCGACCGCAGCTCCAGAATTCCTGAGCAGCGACTCGACGGACGACCTGCCTTTTTGATCCCACGCAAGAACAGAAAAACAAGAATAAAGAAGAGACTCTGCCAACAGAGTTCTCTTCTTTTTTGTATCTATACAAACCATTCGACAAAGCAATGCTTTCCCTTCAGGAAAACGATGCTTTCCCATAAAGAAAGCACTGTTTTATTCATGACCACACAATGGGCGGCATCCGCTATGAAATGAACCCTAACATCATTCTGCCGGCACATCCGGGTAAGCATAGAGAAGCACCAGATTGGGATAGATTACATTTTCGACACAACAGAGCTGAATAGAAAGTAGGAAATGACGGAAAAAATCGGCATGAGCCAGAAAGAAAGGTGGTAGCAAATCTCGGCTCAAATCGGGATGAAGTACCACCTCTGACATGTCTGCCATTACCAACGCCTGATAATCCGGAGCCAATTTTTCAGTTGCTATTTCATAAAACAGTTGAGATTCAAGCATGTCACCCCGTTCCAACGATATCACATAGGCAGCCAAGCTCTGTTTATCAGGCGAAAGCAATAAACTATGCTTATAAAAACAGGCATAAGTAAATGCAGGCCCACCAGTATAACCAGCTAACAGAGCCGTCAACCTATGATCAGGTAGACGGTAAAGCCTCAACCCGGATACACCTGTTGCTGCCGAAAAACTCTTATAAAAAGGATAACGTCCCTGAGAAACGGAATACAAAAGCTTTTGTAGTTCCCATTGTGCGTGAGCGACATCTTTTACAGATATGTTTAGCACGGTAAAAGGTTTCCTGGCTGCGGTGTCGTTAGAAAGGAAACCGCAAGACAACATCTGTGATCCCGCTTCCAACTGAAAGTAACTGGCCAAAGATGCATCAAAAGATCCATTGGCTGATACAACCATGGTAGAATCAGCTTGTAACCGCTTTAGGGCACATCCTACCTCAGCTTTTGATGCAGAAAGGGTCGCCACCTTATATAGGAAAGTAGAAGCTGGTAATTTGTCACCAGAAAATTCCTCCAACGGATAAGACTCGAAAAGAGCATCTCTCAAAGGAATTCCCAGTGTATCACTACCATGGACAATGCCCGCACAATAAACTCCTTCCTCAGCAAATTTTAAATTAAACTCCAACCACAGAGATGCATCAGTAGCAAACTGAGATGCGGTTCGAACCGGCCAACGGACATAAACCGTAGTATTATTCTCTTCACGTTTTTTCTCATTTGTAAAATGAAATGTATCAAGCTGAGCAAGCGTTTTCTTCTGTTTCCACGCATCAATCACTTGCTCTACCAACCGTTTTTGGAAACTTACAACCAAAAAATCACGCTTCATCCAGACAGCCAAAAAACGCCCATCTACGAGAGGATAGACTTCTATCGTCTGCCCTCTATAACTAGATGTACGTGAAGGAAATGTAGCTGATCCACTACGACGAAGATGGTTTTCCAATAACGTACGATCACCAGTTCCCATACGACAATAAAGGACCTGATCATTTTGAAGATCAGGGTTATGAAAACTGACGACCAATTCATTCATCTCCCACCTTAAACCATGAGGTTCCTCTTCCATAAACGAACGTAAATACTTCTTTACAGAAGAAAAAAGATCGGAAGCATAGAGAAAATGCCCGTTACGGCTACATACCATGTTATCGATATCCTCAACCAATTCCGCCGCACAATCAGTTTCGAACACGGCCTCTACATCTTGTGGAATCAAAGTAAACAAATCAAAATTTCGTCGTTCCTCCACCGTATCCAAACGCATGAAAGAGTACACAGCAAATCCCGTGCAAAGAAGGACGATACACACTATCAGGCTGACTCGTATCAAATTATTCGGCTTCATGGCTTTACGATGCTTGATTTTGCAAAAATAAACATTTCTACTAATAAAGCAAAACTATAGCCAAAAAGTTTAAAGAAAACGAGCGTTTTATCCATCTAACTCTTTCAAAACCTCCTAACAGAAGTATGTAAGTTCAATGAACAAACGCCCATTTACAACGCTTAATTTTCTTTTTTCTGATAATACCGTACGTAGTCAATCTCCATTCGTGCCGGAAAGATGGATTCATCAATCCCCCACATACCTCCCCAAGCACCTCCGACTGCAATATTCAAAATCAGATAGAACGGTTGGTCAAACGGCCACCTAACCGAAGATGCACTATCACGTTTATATGTAAAGATTACCTTGTCGTCAAACAATACCTGCAAGCTATTCTTTTCCCAAACCAGCGAATACAGATGAAATTCCGTATCCAGTGTCGTAGATATAGCAGTCCCCGAATCAATCCGATTCCCGTTCACGTCGGTATCGGTAGTATGTACCGTCGCAAAAATTTGATTGTGTACATTGTCACCCCACACATATTCCATGATATCAATCTCACCGCTATGAGGCCATCCTCCATATTTGTTGTCTACAGGCATCATCCAGATGGCTGGCCATATTCCTCTTCCCAAAGGTATTTTGGCTGAAACATCCAGCCGCCCATAAAGGATATTCACAGTTTTTAGCGAACGCAACTCCGCCGACGAATATTCAAAATCCCAAATCCTTCTCGTTCAGTGTAAAAGATACTTCCTTTTGTTCTCCTGGTTCCAATGTCAACTGACAGATTCCCTTCAATTCCTTGACCGGACGAGTTACGGAAGATACCAAATCACGGATATACAGTTGTACAGTTTCTTTTCCTTTGCATGGTCCACAGTTTTTCACCATTACCTTACATTCAATCGTCTCCCCTCTATCATAGGAAACTTTTGTCATAATCGGTTTTGAGATCTCAAACGTCGTATAACTCAGCCCATAACCGAAAGCATAAGCAGGACGGAAATCCTGATCCAGATAACCACATGTATAAGACATAAATCCTGGTTGACTAGGACGTCCTGTATTCTTATAATTATAATAAATAGGAACCTGTCCAATAGTGGCTGGGAAAGTCATAGGTAGTTTTCCGGACGGATTATTGTACATTTGTTGCACATCTTGCTGATGAAAATCAGTCGCACTGTCTTGCTTTTAATTCCATACCGTTTCCACATCATATTTGAGCCTGCCCATTTGCGAATAGCCTGTTGGTAGGTTTGCCTGTCTGTGTGCCGGCAGGCAAGCAGGACGGCAGGCAGGTTGGAGCGCGGGCAGGCTTGCAGGCCAGCGTGCGTATGCCTATATGCTTTTGTTTATTGCACCATTCTTTTGTTGCTTTATTACTACGTTGATAGACGGATGTATTGTACCACCGATTTATATCATCCAAACTCCACCTCTCTAAAGCCACAATCCATTGCTGATACCTTTATTTGAAGTTTCGCTGTTGTAAACCTGCACAACAACACGACAGCAAACCAGCATATCATTGAAACTATGTTGCTTCCTATCTGCATTGAATTACTTTCTTGGTTGTCGGGTTCTGTTCTTCATTGTTTTAGCAAACCATTGGTTCGCTGAGCTTGTAAACAAGCGAGGCTGTATTTGCCCAAAATAGCATTTCCTTATTGGTCTAATGTCTGTTTTGGCTGTGATTGGCACATATCGACATCGAATTGACACTATTGTCTGTTTCTCAGATGGATGAAAATCCGGCTTTGTTCTCTGTAAGCTCAATAAAGTGCAGGCTTGCACACTGCCCTCATTCCCTTTCTTCTTTTGGGCAGTTTGGGCATCGGGAAACGATGCTTTGAAAGCCGAAATAACAACACTTGTTCAAATCCGTTTATTGACGGATTTCTTGTGCTCTCAAAAGCACAGCAAGGTGTCCTTCGGGTTACCCGAAGGCTTTTCGGTTACTGCCGAAAAGTGGCAGCAGCAAGGTATGTTTTGAGTTACTCAAAACCTTACGGGTTACTCCCCGAAAGCCTTGCTGCGGTTGCTCCTCCGAAGTAGGGCAACCTGTTCCTGACCTGCGGTAATCATGTCTTATTCCTTGTGTCTGATATTATACTTTTTCATTTTGTCGTACAGCGTGGTGCGCCCGATGCCGAGCAGTTCGGCAGCCAAAGAGCGATTGCCATTCGCTTGCTCCAAAGCACGGATTATCTGCTTCTTTTCTATTTCCACGTTTTTCAGGGATAATGACGCTTCACCAGATAACTGACTTTCCTCGAACTCCAGTTTGTCAGCCGTAACCCAATCCCCGTCGGTGAACAGCACCGCCGAGCGCACCGTACCTTTCAGCTCCCTTACGTTGCCAGCCCACGGATGAACGAGCATCCGTTTCCTTGCTTCCGCATTAAAGCCTTTCACTTGCTTGCCGAACTCCTTGTTTGCAAGTTCACGGAAGAACTCCGCAAGCGGCATGATGTCCTCACGGCACTCACGCAACGGCGGTATGTGCAACGTGTATTCCTTAATCCGATGAAACAAGTCCTGACGGAAACGCTTTTCGGCTACTGCTGACTGCATATCCTCGTTGGTAGCGGCAATGATGCGCACGTCAGCAGTCTTTTCCTTGTTGCCGCCTATGGGTCTATACCGTTTGCTCCTTGCGTGTATCTTCTCGGCGATTTTCTTTGCCCTGTTCCCCGATTTTCCCTACCTTCGCCGAAAAAATCAATTATGCCTATATCAACCATCAAAGCCCGATTGCCATATGATGCGGCTACCATTTGGCGCATCATTACTTCTTCCGACGATTATCGTTGGCGCAGCGACATAGCACGAATCGAAAAATTGTCTGACAAACAATTCATGGAACATACCCACTCCGGTTATGCCACGCTATTTACAATTACTATTTCCCAACCTTTTGAACGATATGAATTTGATTTGGAAAATGAAAACATAAAGGGACATTGGTGCGGTTTGCTTTCCGAACGAAATGGTCAAACCGAAATCATATTCACTGAAACCGTTTTCGCCAAGAAATGGTATCTGAAGCCATTCGTCAAAACATATCTTCGAAAACAGCAATCCGTTTACCTGAAAGATTTGCGTCAAAAACTTTTGGAAACAGTGCGATGATTCTATAAATTCTTCCAATCCGCCCCGATAACCGCCGCCGACTCAGTCGACAGCACGAATCCTACAGGAAAAGCACTGTCGATTCAGTCGACAACGCCAATCGGTGCGGAGAAACCTTGCCGACTCAGTCGACAGCACAAATCCTACAGGATAAGCGTTATCGACTCAGTCGGCAGCCTTAATCCGCCAGGATTAGCCTTGTCGACTGGTTTTCCGGCAATCATTTGCATTTGCAAGGAGAAAATACTAAATTTGTCAACGAAAATTTTCGTATCATCCTTAAAATTGAAGCGTATGAAACAATTATCAATATTGAATATTGCCCGCCTTCGCACCGAGGAGTCGTTCGGCTATTAGAAACAGGTCGTGGCGGAAACGGCGAACCTACCTATCGGCGAGGAGACAGGAACCCCAAGCGAGATAAGCCTGCTGTCCGCTACGAATCCCGTGTTGGAGGCAAAGGTTAACGATTTCACCACCGCTGTCGATGCTTTCGACGATGCGTTGAAGGCATCCTCCACGAATCCCGCCACCGCCACGGCGACCGCGACGGATGATGCCCGTGACGCATCTTGGCGCGGCGGCAACAACTACTTGGCGGCGATGTGCGCCCATCCTACTCCCGAAGTGGCTGCTTATGCCGCCGAAGCGAAATCGCTGTTTGACAAGTACGGTGATCCGACAAAGTTAGCTCAAACAGAAGAAAGCGGTGTGTTGCACAATCTGTTGCAAGACCTCGAAGCATTCGATTCGAGCAAGCGCACTGCGTTGAATCTGGATGTATGGATTACGGATTTGAAAGCGAAAGAAGAAGCCTTCCTCGCCGCAGCCGCCGAGCGCACGGAAGCTGACGCCGCCCGTCAGGTGGGTATCGTGAAGGAAACCCGCACCGCCGCAGAAGCCGCTTACCGTTCATTGGTTGATACCGTCAATGCGTTGGCAATGATAAATGGTGATGCGGAATATGCTACTTTCATCGACCACGTGAACGCGATGATTGAGCGTCAGAAAGCTATCTCAAAAGCACGCACTACGCGGGCGAAGAAGGAGGATGAGAAGCCGGGCGAGCTTTGATTCGTTGAGTAAGATTTAAGATTAGCCCCTGCAAGCCCCTACAAGCCACAATGCGTTTGCAGGGGCTTTTTCTGTAAACGGGTCGCATGTTTCGCCACTTCGGGCAGGTGATTTACCAAAAGGCTGTCGGTTTCTTCCTGCCGTTCAAATACCGACATGATATGCCGCAGATGTTCCTCTTTGCTTGCCAGTAGAGAGCGAAGAGTGTCTATCTGCACTGGATGCACGTATGCTGCACAATGAAACTTCAATGCTTGCAACAGACTATCTGTACACAGACGTTGGATACGGTAATGACTACAGTCTGTTCTGTTCCAATCAATAACACTCTCTCCCAACATGGTAAGCCGAGTGATATATCGATGGACATTGTGAATATCACGTATAGCTTGCTGTACTTCGCTGTTTTGTGAATCAATTTCTGATATTCGATGTCGCTCGTGTATCAGAATTGATGCCATAAAGCCGATAAGTACAACTAAGATAAAATATCCTACTAACACTTTATTCCGTAAATTCATTTAAGAATCTATTATTTGAAAGGATGCCTGCTTTATAAAAACAGACATCCTATTGATTTCTATGCCGCTTTTTACAGTTTCCATCCTGAGATTTGTTCCTGAATGTTCCATAGTTGGGCATACAACCCTTTAGCCTGCATCAATGTTTCATGCGTACCTTTTTCCCTTATCCGTCCGTTATCCAACACGATAATTTGGTCTGCGCCCTTAATAGTTTTAAGTCTGTGGGCAATGGCGATGACAGTACGCCCTTTGATGAGTGTGTCTATGGCTTTCTGTACTTCCACTTCATTTTCGGGGTCAAGTGAGGCGGTCGCTTCGTCAAGCAGGATGATTTGTGCGTCTTTCAGCATGGCACGGGCTATGGATATGCGTTGCTTTTCTCCGCCCGAAAGGGTGCAACCCCCTTCGCCCACCATTGTGTCGTAGCCTTGAGGCAACCGCATGATGAAGTCATGGCAACAGGCTTTTTTAGCTGCGGCTATAATTTCTTCTTCCGTCGCGTCAGTTTTACCAAAGCGGATATTATTGCGTATGGTGTCCTGAAACAGATAGACATCTTGGAACACCATAGAGATGTGGCTCATTAGGCTTTCGGGATTTATCTCGTTCATCGGAACACCATTGAAAAAGATACATCCTTTCTGTGGGTCGTAGAAACGGGCGCAAAGCTTCATCACCGTACTTTTCCCGCTTCCCGAAGGTCCGACAAGAGCCGTCAAGGAGTTTTTCGGGAGCGTAATGTTTATATCATGCAACACTTCCTTGTCTTGATAGGCAAACGATACGTGTTCAAACCGGATGTCGCCTGCTGCCGGGGATTGCCGTTCTCCTTTCATCTCCGGCTCGTTCATCAAGGAAAGGATGCGTCCACCGGCAATGGAAAAATAGCGGAACTCGGTAAAGTTTGTCAGTGCGGAAGTCAGCGGGTCAAACACACGAGAACCGACCACAAGGAACAGCACAAATACAAGGATTGAAAGTTTTCCTCCCAATAAAAGATAAGTTCCACATAGCACCATCATTGTCAGCCCGGCACGTACCAGAGTAATGCTAAACAGAACAAACGGGCCTAACAAGGCTTCCTGACGGATGCAAGCACGGCGAAGTTCCGCAAAAGCATCGCGCAACCTAACAAAGCGGTCACCTATCAGATTGTACGCTTTCATTACACGAATACCCTGCAAGTATTCTTCCAACCGATTTCCAGCATTTATTTTTGCTTGAATTTGCCTGCCGCTTAACTTCCGCTGTGCCTTTGTGCTTGCCCACAGGACGAGCAAGGCAAGCGGCAAGGCGGCAAACATACTGACCGCCATCCTCCAATCTATCCATACAAGCGAAGCAAAAGCCAGTACGGGCATGACTATGGCACCCATAAGTTGGGGCAGGTGGTGCGAAATTCCGGTTTCTGCCATCATGAAGTCCGTAACAAGCATAGACGACAAATCACCCGGATCACGTTTCGACAAAAAGCCCAACGATAGTTTCCGCAAGTGCTCCGCCAGCGACAAACGCCCGGAAGCACTCATTTCGTATGCTCCTCTAAAATTGGCTCGGTAGGATGCCCGTTCTGCCAAAGCCATGACCAGCATATAAACAGCCATAATGCCGAATATCCACCACAGGCGGGTCGTGTCAAGCGGCTGTCCGCTCCCGTCAAATGCACTGAAAATGATACGTATCGCTTCTATAGAAAGACAAAACGGTACTATATTCACTAAGTTGGCAAGCATGGTGTAACCCACCGGCTTGTAAAGTCTTTCCGTATGACCTATTGTAATATTCTTTATTGCATTCATATCTTATTTTATTTATATGCTATAATATGTATTTCTTCCTTTTTACGGATTGTTCTGATGGATGAAAATCCGACTTCATGCAACCGTTCTTCCAATTCTGCCGGAGTATAGACAACCATACCATCTATCCGTTCCGTCCACATTTTTCCAAGTTCGGGGTCGCTCGCTTCCAGACTAATAAGGAAACAACCTCCTTCTCGGAGAACACGCGCCACTTCAGACAACGCTATGTTTACAGGCGACCAGAAATAGACCGTTTCAAAAGCCGTGATAGCATTAAAGAATCCATTCTCATAAGGTAATGAACAAACATTCCCTTGTTGTATGAAACATCTTTTATTCAAGTCTTTTTCGTTGTACTTTTGGGCGAATGAAACACTTTCTTCTGACAGGTCTATGCCGTAGATATTTCCTTTCGGACATAAATTCAATAAACGTTTCAAATTCGCACCACCGCCACAACCTATATCAAGTACATTCCAATTCGGCTGCCATTCCACTTGCTTCATGCCACGATTAGCTAAAGATGCATGAAAACAATTCATTCCTCGCAAAATCATCCGTCCCCAAAATCCTTGCGGACAACTTGTGTTTTGCAAGACCTTGTTTAAGAAATTCTTCTTTCTCATATTGCTTTTAGTTTTTGTTCAATGTCCAATGGTATGCGCTCGTATAGGCATCCCACATATTTTTATATACACCCTCCGTCACGGACAGCTGTTCATGTTTTCCGCATTGCACAATGCGTCCTTCTTTCATGACGACAATCTGATGTGCGGAGATGATGGAAGAAAGGCGATGGGCAATCACAATGACCGTTTTGTCCTTTATCAGTGACTGCAAAGCCATCTGCATTTTATGCTCGTTTTCAGGGTCAGCGAAGGCAGTGGCTTCGTCCAACACCAGTATCGGAGCATTCTTCAATATGGCACGAGCTACACATATCCGTTGGGCTTCACCGCCGGACAGGAATACACCTTTATCGCCTATCCTTGTTTCGTAGCCTTGCGGCAAACGCTCTATGAAATCGTGGCATTGGGCAGCTTTCGCAGCGGCTATTACCTTTTCTTTTGTAGCATCTGGAGAACCTACGGCAATGTTCTCATATAATGTGTCGTAAAAAAGGAAAGTGTCTTGAAATACAAATGAAACCATGTCCATCAGTTTTGCCGTATCTATCTGACGAATGTCAATACCTCCTATACAAATTTCCCCTTGCTCCACATCCCAGAACCGGGGTATTAGGTTGGCAACCGTTGATTTTCCGCTTCCTGAAGGACCGACAAGGGCGGTTATCTTTCCTTGTGGAGCTTTGAAGCTGACATCACGCAAGGCTTCCGTTCGTGTTCCCTGTTCCGTGTTTTCGTAGAAGAATGATACATGACGGAACTCTACATCGTAAGCAGCAGGCACTTGCGGATGTCCCGGCTCCGGCACAGGTTTCTTTTCCAGTATGCGGTCAATGCGGTTTACTCCTTCGTTGATGTCGCGCGTATTCCCTCCTAAAAAAGTCAGTTTGTAAACGGGCGAAGCCATACCCGGTCCCATGATGATAAAAAACAGCCACACCACAGCCAATGAGAGTGATTGCGGACTGGCTTGCAACAGCAGAATACCCATAGGAAGAATAAACGTAACCATAGAATTAAGCAAGACGGTAAATGCTATCATACCGTTCTGATATGTGTCACAGCATTTCAAGGCGAATGTCTTGTATGCCTGAATCTCGGCATTGAACTGACGGAACGAACGGACGCTTTGCCCGAATATCTTGACGACGGGCATTCCCCGTACATACTGCACAGCTGATGCGCTCATTTTTTCCTGTGCATCGTAGTAGATACCCATGAACTCCCTTGCCCTTTTACCCATGAAATTGGAAAATTGCAGGAATAAGCTAAGCACCACAACGGCCAGGCAGACCACCGTCAGCCATACATCCAATGAGAAAAAGATGACCAGCATGACCGCCACCGTAGCCACTACATTGACCAAATCCGGAATGGTATGGGCGATGAATCCCTCTATTTTCTCGATATTCTGGTCCATTGTTTTCTTGATGGCTCCCGTAGAGGTGTTGTTCAGATACCCCAACGGGAGCTTGCCGATATGCTCGGACAAACGGACACGCAACCCATACAAGATACGGAATGCAGCCACATGTGAGGACATCAGGGCGGCATAGAGCAATATCAATCCGCCAACAAGCCCTCCAAATGCAATCCATCCCCAACGCATCATGTCCGTTCCGTCCAAAGCGGAAAGATTGGAGCCATTCGACAGCAACTCTTTCAAAATTTCATAAACAGCCCAATAAGGCACAAGCATACACACCGCGCTGCCAGCCGACAGCAGACCTGCCAATATAAGCAGGTCTTTCCTTTGTCCCGCTATCTCGAACAGACGGGACAAACCTTTTTTCTTTTTTGACTTTTCCATTATTATTACGCTATTTTGATGTGATTTTATATCCGAGCAATGAACTGAATTTGTAGCAAAGCCAAGGGATGCGCCCCAATATCTGTCCGAAGAAAAATCCCCAGCGTGAACGGAAGAACTTCATGTAGTTAGCCTGTTCAATGAGCTTTAAAGACGGTTCCCATTGTTCCACCACATGCCCGTTGCTTATGCCGGAACGGATTTGAGCCTCGTGCTTGCGGAGCGAATCGGGCTTCACACCATGTCGGCTCATTATCGTGCCGCACACGTCAAACCACAATTCACCTCCCCCGAAACGGCTTGCCACGTGATGCAGGAAGGATTTTACTTGCTTCTCGTAGAAGTACATCAGTACCCCCTCCACGATGAAGATAAATTCTGCATCGGGATGCTTCCGACGCAAGTCATCCATCCAGTCGGTCTCCAACAAAGACGCTTCAATATAGACATTGTCCGGCTGTTCGGGTATCAATTCCCGGCGTAGAGCAATGACCTCAGGCAAATCCAAATCATAAAAGACTGCTTTCTGACTTCCGATACGCTGGAAACGGGTATCCAGTCCACATCCCACATTGACCACGACCGGATGCGAATGTGTCTTAATAAATCGGCGCACGGCGCAATCAAAATACCATCCACGCACCACACATCCCACTTCGCTCAACTTTGCCCCGTCGAACTGGGAATAATCGTATTCCAAACTGTCCGCCAGCCATTCCGCAGTCTTGTCATATAGGATGGGATTATTCCGGCTGCTTTCTTTGGCTCTCATGTATAGCGGAATAAACAGTGTTTCCGCCACAATGCTCTTAAACTCGTATTTCTGTTTCATATTTTGGGATATTTAATAGTGAACGATATTCAGAATTGTTCATAAAAAAAGGAGGAAACCTCCGTGAAGATTTCCTCCTTGCCAACCGTTCTGATGCGGTTGAATGTTCGTATGTACGTTGTCTGTTCATATCTTAATAATAGCCCTCCAACCTTGGATTTCAAACAGGATATAATCGTGCAAAATAGCCTCCATTTCTTGCCGGGGTACGGAATGCATCAATAGTTCCTCGAACATCGTGAACATCCATACCGTATGCAAATGAATGATAAAATCGGACACAGCCGTATTGATTTCGGGATGTTTCCGCTGCATGGACGCGAACCACGCCTTAACCAATTCCGTGGAACGGTCGGTATAATTCTCACGGAAGCGTTCCAATGAAGAACCTTGCGCACGGAACAACAGTATTTCCATTAGCGAACGGTGTTTGTCTATAAGCGAAACATATTCGTCAATGCAGGATTTCAGGTATTTTTCCGACCGCATCATCATAATATCTTCGCCCCGTATGCCGTGGTGTTCTTGCAGCATGGCTTCCAAAGCGCACAAAACAGGACGGACCACTTCACGGAATAATTCATCTTTGCTTGTGAAGTAGTTATAGATATTCCCAACACCAACACTCGACAATTCCGCTATTTCGCGCATGGAAGTCTTGGAATAGCCTTTCTTCTCGAATTGCTGTCTGGCAATCGTCAATATCCGACCCCTTATGTCCTCTTTCAGCACTTGCATTTATAACGAACAATGTCTGTTTTTAATTTTTTGCAAAGGTATAAGGCTTGAAATTGTCGTGCAATACCTATTTTTAGGGATTTTGCGTCTTCCAAAACATGGGGAGCGAACCGTTTCGGTATGCCCGAAACACAAACCTGCTCCCCATCAAAACTTCTCCTTGATGGGTTGGCTTTTATGTTTCTTCAAATCAATCCTATTCCATAAAACAAAGTCATACTTCATTCTAAACAAGCTCTAATTTATTAGCAGGCTTATTTGAGCTTGAAGAACGCCACAGGCTACCACACCGATGCCAAATGCTGCCACGCAGGTGCGAAGCGGTTGGATTGTGCCGGACTTCGCTTTTCTTTGCATCACGGACGCTTGGAACAGCCGTCACGGGGTCGGCGGATAACGCCACTCCCTGCCACAAGCTGCCACGATTGTGCCAACCCATCGTTTGATGCGTAATGCTCATTTACTTTGCGTCCAAAACCGAGTATCAACATTAAAAACAGTATCGACAATGGAAGTATTGATTTTTCAGAAAGAGGCGTTTGAGGAAATGACGACGAAGTTCAGCCGTTTCTCAGACCGTGTGAACGAACTCCTTGCCAAGCAAGGCAGCAAGTCATTAAACCGTTGGATGGACAACCAAGAGGTCTGCCAACAGTTGAACATCAGTCCGCGCACCTTGCAGACGCTGCGTGACAACGGCACGCTGGCTTATTCGCAGATAAACCACAAGGTGTTTTACCGACCGGAAGATGTGCTGCGCATCGTCAAGCCTGTGGGGAACAAACGTGCGACCAAAAGTATTTGATATTTAAATGACCACTAAATCCAACGTAACAATGAGTGAAATGATTACCAAGAACCATGCGCTTG
>ERZ780198.143-NODE-143-length-81053-cov-18.852712_pt1 | contig 81053 bp, 63 predicted proteins | sample MGYA00510979_ERZ780198 | MGnify/ENA primary metagenome ERZ780198 (study PRJEB29588, sample SAMEA2158039) | human gut metagenome | biome: human gut; feature: human-associated habitat; material: faeces | place: Denmark | collected 2008/2010 ...
CGTTATAGGATGGTAGGAGGTGCATGCCTACACTATTGCTGAATAGTTACCGAGATTTGGGGCAAAAGATGGCCTTTGTTGCCGGAAAATGCCGCCTGGCTGAGTATGGAAAACAACAAGCAACGCTTTCGATAAGCCATGCGCAGAAGCGAGCTCGTTCATGTTTTGCCATGGCGAGAAAGAGTGCCATGAAATGGAACAGCTTCGCCAGGACAACCAGCAGGAAACGTGTTCAAGGCGAAGCGTTGTTACTTGTTGTTTCCCTTGCAGCAGCCCATGGTCTGCATGGGCCTCAAAGAGGCGATGTCCTGGCGAAGCATTGTTCATTGTTGTAAAGGTTGTTCAAGTTGTTTTTCTATATATCCACGATTATCGGCAAACGAATGTCCGAAGCGAAGCGTTGTTACTTGTTGTTTCCCTTGCAGCAGCCCTTGATCTGCATGGGCCTCGAAGAGGCAATATCCTGGCGAAGCGTTGTTCATTGTTGTAAAGGTTGTTCAAGTTGTTTTTCTATATATCCTCGGGATTTCCTCGCAAAGAAAGGGAAAACTATATGCGGGTTTATGGGTTTTCCTTTGGCCGCATGAGCGGGGAGTCGTACTTTTGCGGCAGAAAACGAGTAATAACCCTCAAAAGAAAGTCTGGATTATGAAACGTATTTTTTTAGCAACCGTAGCCGCCCTCGTCGTGATCGTCTCCGCCTCGGCCCAGCGACTGGCCGACGTGCGAGAGGAAGCCACGGTCATTACTGACAAGATGATAGCCGAACTGGGTATCGGACCGGGCTACCGCAACAGCATCCTCAACATCAACCTCGCCTACCTCAATAGCATCAACAGCTATCGCGACATCGACTCCTACGGCTGGGAGCGCCGCAACCGCGAGATGCGCCGCTACCTCTCGCCCGGACAATGGCGCAAATACTGCAACACCTACTACTTCTACCGCCCCATCGGCTGGCAAGACCGCGCCTACGTCCACCATATACATAGGAGATACCCCACCTGCCGACCGGGCTACCACCATCGCCCCCGCTACGACCGAGGCCACGGCCACCATCGCCCCCGCTACGACAAGCATCACCACCATCGCCCCCGCTACGACAAGCATCACCATGGGGGCAAGCACGACCGAGGCTATGGCCGTCCGGGCAAGCACGACAAGCACGGGAAGCATGGCAAACACGGACGCCACTTCGACCGCGACTGACACCTCACCCCTGTCCGTCAAGCCCCCACATATATCCCCCTATCTGTAAATGATCATACCCACACGAGGCGAAACAGGACCTTCCCCGGAAGTCTCCCGTATCGCCTCGTCTTGTGGCGGAGGGGAATGGCAGACATGGGGACACGACAAGTACATTTTCCAGACAAACCACTATTTGCAGACAATTTTTCGGGAAAAGGCAAGGGATTGGGAAAACACTTCCTCGATTATATTGTGATATTTGCAATCTACAGCTCCGCTTTCAGCAGCTTCATCTCCTCTGCCGCCAGCCCAGTCATATCCATGACCGTTGCTTCATCCATACCCTTTGCCAGCATCTTCTTGGCAATCTCAAGGCTTCGCTGGGACATGCCTTGCTCCATGCCTTTCTCCATTCCTTGCTTCATGCCTTGCTCCATGCCCTTTTCCATTCCTTCAGCAATTCCTTCTTCTTTACCCTCTTCCCTGCCTTTCTGGTATCTGTCATCCAGAAGGGTTCTTTCGACACTTACTGAATCCCAGAATTTGTCATAGGCTCTGAGCTCGGCATCCGTGAAGCCGGATATCTCCAGCTCCTCCACGGCTTTTCCTATCTCCGGATCATTAAGCAGGTCGGCAGGAATCTCCTTCGTATTTGAATTGATCTCCGTGAGGAAACGGAGCCATAGCACCATCATACGCTTGTCGGCAATGGAATGAGGAGTGAACTTCGGCAGCTCTATGAAGGTGAAATGCAAGCCTTCAATCACCTTGTTGCTGTCCTTGTCGTGCACGATGCGGTAGTTGTGGATGAAATCTGGAGTGTCATGCTCGAAGACGTCGTTTATCAGATTCAGGGAATACACAGGTTGGAGCTCGCTGTATTTTCCGCCCTTTTTGGCCTGACTCACGTAGAGCTTGGATGCATTAAACAGTACACGCTGCTGGAAAGCGTCCGACCATTCCATCTGCATTTCCACGCAGAATTTCCTGCCTCGTGAATCCGTGCAGAGTACATCCACAATAGTGTTCTTGCCCCCTTCGAGCTGGGGCACAAGTTCCGTTGGCAGATACTCTATCGCGTGTATCTGCTCCGCTTCGCTGAGTGGCAGGAGTGCGTTCAGAAGGCTGATCAGTCTTTGGGGATGATTGCCGAATATCTTCTTGAACGTGAGGTCTGCCTTAGGATCCAAGTACTTCATCATCATCTGTCTTTTAGATATGCCAATGCAAAGATACTGCTTTTTTTTGGCTTTTCCTCAGTTGCCTGATTTTTGTTTCCTCAGTTGCCTGTCTTTTTATTAAAAAAATGGTGGGCGGGAGAAGGATTTCTCCGGGAATGTTTGCACAGACGGAAAAAAACGCGTATTTTTGCATGCGAGATAAATATAAGCGGAATATAAGATAGGGCCCAAAATCGGGCATAACTTATAGCACATTATAAATTAAAAAAGCCTCATGACGGACTATTACGAGTATGCGATCCCCCAACTGGTGAAGCTCCTTGGCGCCCGATTCAAGGACTACCGCCTGCGCAGCAACATGACGCAGAAGGAGGTCTCGGAGCAGTCGGGCCTCACGACCACGACCATCCACAAGTTTGAGAGCGGCGCCGCGGACAACATCTCGCTCGCCACGTTTCTCCTGCTGCTGAAGGCGATAGGAGAGATCGAGGCTCTGGACGACCTGCTGCCGGAGCTGCCGCCCTCGCCCTACCTGATCAGGAAGGAAAAGAAAGTGCAACGCATAAGACATAAGAAACCATGACGACAAGTACACTCAAGATCATGCTCTGGGACAAGGAGGTCGGCCGCTTGTTCTGGGACACAAGGAGAGGCATTTCGTTTTTCGAGTACAACCCCTCTTTCCTTCGCGGAAGCCTCGACCCGTTCCCACTCATGGCCTCCGTCAAGTCGGCAGCCAGCCATCGCCCCATCATGGGCGACAGGGAAACGAAGATCTACCGCAAGCTGCCTCCTTTTCTCGCCGACTCGCTGCCCGACGCCTGGGGCAACCAGGTGTTTGAGTGTTGGCGCATACAGAGCGGCCTTCGCCCTCAGGAGATCACCCCGCTCGACATTCTTTCGTTCATAGGCAGGCGAGGAATGGGAGCCCTGGAGTTTGTGCCCGAATCCTCCGGCATCAGCAGTTCCGACAAGCTGAACATGAGGGCATTGACCGACTTGGCCCAGAGGATATACCTCGAGCACGAGAACGCAAGAGTGGCGCCCGAGGAGTCGCTGACCATGCAGTCGCTCATAGCCGTGGGCACCTCGGCTGGCGGGCGCCAACCCAAGGCCATCATAGCCATCGATCCCGAGACCGGGGAGATCAGAAGCGGGCAGGTGGCGGGCCGCCAGGGCTTGGCGTACTGCATACTGAAGTTTGGCGACACCGAGCGATCGTCGGCCGAACTGGAGATGGCCTACCACAAAATGGCCAAGGCGGCAGGCATAAGCATGATGGCGTGCGAGACCCTGAAGGTGGAGGGGCGGAAGCATTTCGTCACCCGTCGCTTCGACCGCGAGGAGGGCCGCAAACTGCACATGCAGACGTTGGCGGCGCTATCTCCCGATGCCGACAGCTACGAACAGCTGCTGGCGGTCTGTCGCAAGATGCGACTGCCTGAGAGCGACCAGGAGGAGGTCTTCCGCAGAATGGTGTTCAATATCCTTGCCAACAACACGGACGACCACAACAAGAACTTCTCGTTTCTGATGGACGAGAAGGGCCATTGGCGACTGGCCCCGGCCTACGACCTGACCTATATCTTCAACATCGGGGGCTTCCTGCCCGAGAGGATGCATTGCCTGATGATGCGGGGCAAGCTCCAAGGGCAAACGATCGAAGACGCGCTGGCCCTGGGCAAGGAGAACGGGATCAAAAGAGCGGAGGGCATCATAGGCGAGGTGGCTGCCGCCATCCGACGGTTCAGGGACTTTGCGGAGGAATGCGAGGTGAGCCCGCGCTGGACTGGCGCCGTCGAGACCACCCTCCACCATCATCTGGCCGACTGGGGACTGGCGGAGCGACGCAAGACGACTACGATCAAAACGGGCGGGACGCTTTTTGAAAACATACGCGTGGAGAAGACCTACAAAGGCAACTACCACCTGCTGTGCAAAGTGGACGGAAGAGAACGAAAACACGTGATCACCAGCAAGAAAGAGGAGTATGCTTTGATCGACAAGGTGGGCGTGGACCGCTTGACCGACGAGCAACTGCGCTCGCTGGTCAAGACCTTCTTCCTCAGCTGACAGGCTTTTTCTGATTTTCCGAGGACTCCTACCGTTTGGTAAAGAATGTAACTTCTTGATACATAAAAAGAATGATGAGGCTAAGAAATCAGAAAAGGGAACGCCCGCCCTGCTTCGTGCAAGGTGGGCGTTCAGTTTAAAATCTACTCCTTTATGTTGTATTTATGTTTCATCATATCGTGATCAAACTTTGAAGACTCGTAAATTTGCCCAATTACAAACTCCTGTTCAGAATTATATAATTGAAGCGCCGTATCTAATCCTTCTTTGTGATAATATTCCTTGAGCCAAATATCACTTCGCTCTCTTTTGGATGTGGTTAGATTCGTAAAGTGATTATAATAGCTAAAACTTCCATCTTTTTCTCTGTATTTTACCAAACTATACTCGCCAAGAATGGTCACTTTCTCCCCAAGATAATTCGTAAATTCTACGTCGCATGTGCAACAGAAAATGCTATCACTATTTATAAATGGGGACACATTGCTAACCTCTACATAATTGGGGTCATCTGCTATTTTTTTGATTAATGACACCATATCTTTTCTTGCCCTTTGTTCAAGCGTTTGTTCGCAGGAAGACACGATCAATACTGCCATGATCAAGGCAAAAAGGGATAATTTTTTCTTCATAATTTGAGTTGTCTAAATTGGTTGTTATTTGATTGATTACTACGACCGTCCATGCGCAAGGGGCATAAACAAAAAACGCCTCGCACGATTTGAGCATTGTGAAGAGGCTTGGCGAGGACTGACCATGCAAAGGTAAGAATAATCTTTGGCTTTCCAAAACATTTCTTCGGGAAAAGGCAGAAGATTGGGAAAAAAGTAGTAAATTTGTGGGGACAATTTTTTGAAAAGCCAATGAAGACAAAGACTACCTTTTGGCAAAGGAGAAGCCATAGCACCCCGCTCCGCCGCTCCACCCTGCAGGACAAACGCCGTCGCAACAGGGTGCTTGCGCTACGCAGGCGGCAGGAGAGCAACTACGCCATCAACCTCGCCTTTCTCGAGACCTACGTCCGAGAGAGCGGCTACGCCCTCAGCCCCCAGCAACTGGCCTCGATGGCGCGCCGCTTCACGCGATGGGAGGCCCGAAACGTCTTTTGCCACAAGAACGGCTACGAGGACTTCCGCGACCAGGTCATCTGCCTCGACTACAACGAGCTGCTGGAAATGTATGTGGAGGAGACCGTCCACCCCGCGGTCAGGCCCCCATGGCAAAGCCCTGGCAACTACGCCTACTTCCAAAGCGAGGTGATGGAGAAGATCGCCCTTGCCTGACAAGGGACGCGACCATGCCAGCGACCATCTGCCTCGTAGCGCCTCCATCAAACCGAGCAAAGCTTCTCCGACCTACCACAAACGAATCTTGCCCGCCGTGCCCAAATCGAGTGTGGCCGTGGCAATGCCTAAGGCGCGAAAGACACGGCAGATGACAGGAAGCGTCATAGGACTTCGTCCGCTCTCCAAACGGCAAATCTGAGAACGCTGCACGCCAATACGCCTACCCAGTTCGTCCTGAGTGAGGTTTTGAGCCAAGCGAGCCTCGCGCATGGCCGCACCCAAACGATACGAATTGACCTCGTCCTTCAACTGCTTTTCCATAGCGTCGCGACGAGGAGTACCCTTCTCGCCCCACACCTCATCGACTACTGCCGACAAGGGGGTCAGATGGACTTGCCTCATGTCTTTTACTTCTCTGTCCTTCCGATTCATATCTATTGCTTCCATCGCTTTACAGTCCCTTCCCATTCCTCTTACTCCTTATTTAATATTGTCCTTCGGCCACGCCCTTTCCCTTGCCCCTCCTATCCGAGTAGGCCTGGCGCAAGCGGAGGGCTTATGGACCTCCGGGCGCAAAGGTAAGCATTCCCATCCATACGACCTAAGAAAAAAGCGAGTTTCCGCCTCTGCTCCACGGGTGGCGCAAGGCACATTTCGCAGGCTGCCCCACCCCGCCCCGACAAGCGGGGCAAACTATTTTTGAAAATATCTTCGGGAAAAGGCAGAGGATTGGGAAAAATGTAGTACTTTTGTGGGAATGTAAAAGAATATATGGGTATATAGAGTATGGCAGAGAAAAAGGAATTCATAGCTAATCGACACGGTATCAAGTATTTAGACCTCTTCGCAGGAGCTGGTGGCTTCAGCGAAGGTTTCATGCAGGCATATACCCAAGACAAGTACTATGACTTCCGCCTTGCCAGCGACATCAACGAGAATTGTGAGTTAACCCACCGAGTGAGATACAACAAGATGTTGGGACTGGATACGGATTTTCTTTGTCAAGACATCATGGAGGATTCGTTCCTTCCCAATCTGTTGCAAAAGCTGCACGGACAGGAAATAGACGTGATCACGGGTGGCCCAAGTTGCCAGTCGTTCAGTTTGGCAGGAAGAAGAAAGAAACTTGACAAACGAGACGATTTGTTCTATCATTATCTAAAAGTAATCAAGGCTTTGCGCCCCAAGTACTTTATAATGGAGAACGTCAAGGGTATTTTGACAAAAGACGAAGGTCGCATAAAAGAGCGTATACTAAGAGAGATTCGCTCTATCGTTGACGATATGAAGATGGGAGAGTTACTGACTTTCTTGAATGACTATTTGAAACCCCGCATGAATGCGTCCCTCTTCTCTTGCCTGTCCCTAAAGATAAGCATGGAAACCTCCATCGCAGACATGGAAAAACTGTACGATGCCTACTTCTCCAATTTGGACCAGCAACTCAAGAATGTCACAAAGCACTTGCCCTATAGTATAAGCAAAAGCAGTACCTCTGTCAATACTATCCGTCACGGCTTGCTGCTTCTCAGGGACAAGGAGCAGAGAAACGAGATTCGCAAACAAGTAATACAACTAAAGACGGCAGCTCATGTTGACAACGATACCTTTGTAGATGCCTACAATGCAATCATAGAGACCGTCTCGGATGAAAACATTCTTGACAATATATTGACTGCGGTTGATGCCGTAGTCCAAATGGGTAGTGGCTGCGAGGAAGACGCGCAGGCGCTGAAGACGTCGCTCGAAATATTGACTTCGACTTTTGACGAGTGTATTGACTTTGTTCGCGAGCGCCTGTCAGATGACCCAAAAAGATTGGGTTTCCTCGAAAACCTGCTGAAAGGAATACGCCTTTACAATATCGGAGAGCCACTCGTCCTGCTTTCCTCCAACTACGGGGTGCCACAGAATAGAGAGCGAGTCGTGTTTATCGGTTGCCGTAATGACCAAGACCTCATCACAGAAATCCCTGCAACCGTCAAGGACGAAGACAAGGTCAAGGTCTATGAAGCCCTTTGGGACTTGAACATGGTAGGCAACGGCGAGGTAGCTACAAAATATACCACGCCAACCCTCATCAAGGAATACGAGCCGTCCAAACGCCTCAGAGGCGTGCAGGGCGAGCCCGAAGAAAACGGGCACCTGTTCTCCGAATGGTCAAAGGAAGGAAGACTAGGCCATCGGTTTACCTTCGACGAAGAACCTTTCTATGTGTTGTCCTTGAAAGATCTGAACGTCAATGGAGCCCACCAGCACATGGAGTTGTTCAACCATCAAACAAGCAAGCAAAACGAAACGGTTCGCGAGCGGTTGCAAATCATCGCTAAGCACAAGGACTATGACGAGGCCAAGGCTGAACTCAAAGAGAAAGGACTGGAGTCTCAGAAGAGAAACTATGTGGTACTCAATCCTCTTGGCCAAAGCCCCACGGTCTGCACCATGCCCGACGACTTCATCCACTATTCGGCCTATCGCCCCATGACGGTTCGCGAAATGGCACGCTTGCAGAGTTTTGACGACTCCTTTGTCTTCCAAGGCAAAAGACAGACCGGCGGCAACAACCGTCAGAAGGAAATCCCGCAATACACGCTTGTCGGAAATGCCGTACCGCCACTTATGGCAAGGGCTATAGCAGATACGATTTTGAATCATATAAAATAGGAGGTGGTATGGTAAATATGCGTCCCTTCAACTCGTTTGAGCAAGAGAACATCAAGTTCTTGGTGAATCACAATGTGAAATTCACGCAAGTAGAGGTCACTTCTACAGGTTTGAAAAAGGGTATTTTGGACTCCACGACCCCCATGCGGGCCTACTTCTTGGAGAACGGGATACACGACTATTCCCAGCAACAACAGGGCACGGAACACAAAGTTGTGTCTCGGGCTGTGATATTGACCGACACGACCAAGAAGGAGACACGGGTCTCGTTCTACCGTCCCAACACCAAGAAAGGAGACCCCCGAATGTGGATATACGGCCTTGGCTCCTTTTCCAAGGCCAGCGATATACATGTTTTGTTCAAGTATGAAGACGCCTTATGCTCGGTCAATATCACACGGATTGACATAGAGAAGTGTTTTGCCTCGCCCATCATTACGCCTCTACAAGAGATTATCAAAGCCATATATATAGAAGGAAACGTCGTCTCGGAAGAGCTGCTCGCTCGCTTTCGCTCGGTCAGGGGACAATGGTTCGAGTCGGAAGTGGCAGCAGATACTGGTATTGGTCGCACGATAGAATCGTTTCTTGGCATCAGCATGAATAGCGACAAGACGCCTGACTACAAGGGCATCGAACTAAAAAGCCATCGCGACAAGCGGAGAAGCAGAAAAAATGTCCTATTCACCCAAACTCCCGACTGGGACATTAGCTCCTTGAAGTCGGGCCGCCAGATAGTGGAGAGATACGGCTACTATACAGAGGAAGGAAAGAAGACCTATCAGAATACCGTGCAATGCGGCATTCCCAACGCACAGTTTCTCCTCCTCAATGTAAACGAGCCAGACGAGCGCCTCGAACTCCAAGCGCAGATGAAGAAACTGGAGGACGTGGCGGCGTGGCGATTGATGAAACTTCATCAAAGACTGCTTACCAAGCACCACGAAACATTTTGGATCGAGGTGGAAAACGAGAGAAGCAACGGCAAGGAATATTTCAGGTACAAGCAGATAGAGCACACGAAGAATCCAAATGTCGGGCAGTTTGATGTACTGTTGGAACAGAATATCATAACGGTTGACCTCCTGCTTTGCCGTCCAAGCGGCAATGGCGACACCTACTCCTTCAAGATCAAGAAGAAGGGTATGCCGCTACTGTTTCCCGAGAGCGTGGTGTATGAGATATGAGATATAGGCAGGCTCCTCAAATTGTATTTGAGGAGCTTGGCTATAACCAAACGCGAAAGGAAGACCAGGCCGATAGGAAAGAGGCCAACACAATAAACCTCTCCGTCAGAAAGACAGACATTAATTACTATTTATACCTTATTGACATGGAATTTATTATCCATAATATCCAATTTGAGATAGAGCGACCGTTTGATTTCGACAAATTGGAAGACTCCGAAAAGCCCGTCGCAAAATACCCAAACCACTACTTGGGAAAAGTCATAGGCAAGATGAGAAACCAGCTGAGCCTCAGTCGGACAAAGCGGGGCTGCGAGGAGCATGTACCCAACTGTGTGATGCGGAACGATGATGGCATTGCCTTGATACGCATACACAAAACAGAGAAGATCACCCTCTACGACTTGCCCGAGAGCACAGGCAACGAGCTGGGGGAATGCGTGGAAAAAAATGAGAATAGTTTCCCCATGTCATTTGTCATAGTGGACTATAGAGACGGGAAATGCCAAGTAGCGATAGAGAAAAGCAAGAACTGGGACGGAAGGACGGAAACAATCAAAAACAGTCTCCAAAACTGTTTCAACCGCAGCGAACTGCTCAAAAGCCTTGGAATACAAGTCAACATCAAAGAAAAGACGATTGCCACCAAGTTTGAAGAGTTTATCGACCAGCGTATCATAGACCACGAAGACCGCATCGAGACCGTCACCTTCGAGTTTCCCAACCTGAAACGCCAACCGACATCGCGCATCCCCAACGAGTTGACGGAACAAGTGAACAACTTCACTAAAGTCTTGGAGGCATATGACGCCGTAAGTGGTCTGACAACGATGAAGATGGGAAATGAGCCCGATCGTGACAAACTCAAGCAGCTCTCTACAGTCGTTACCATGTGTAGTGACAACGGATTTGATCTCTCTGTTAAATTCATGAATTTTGGCAACTATAAGTGCAACGAGGACATCGTGGCGAAGTATGAAATGAACGACGCAGTCCTCAATTTTTTCAAAGACCGCTTACCTCCAGAGGACAACTCTCCTGCCTTCGACATGAAGAGTTGGCTGGACTATGTATTTGAAGAAACGAAAAAGACACAAGAAAATGCTGGCGAAAAAATCCCGAGGAAGCCAAAGAAGTAAGCTGAGGGAGCGGTTCAGAGACCATGTCTATTACAAGGTGTGCCGGAAGACGCATGATGCTTTCCTATCTCAGTACCCCTCCATCATTCTTTCCACAGAAGAGCTATTTGCAGATGCGGCCACCACATTGGACAAACTACTGACAGAGGGAGACCTAACGACTGAGATGTGCGCAGACCTATGGTCCGACACCTGGGCCGATTATCGCATGGAGGAAGAAGGACTTACAGACTTAGCGACCTCAGGATCCGAGGTTGCCATGTTGTTTTATGCCGTGATCTATGGACTTCAAGCTGTCAATCATTCACACTACAGGTCCAAATTGCAAAAAACGCTCCTCGACTCGCTACACACGAAATGGTTCTCCCACGATCAAAGTAAAGCCAAAAAAGTTGAAATACTATTGAATGACGTCAATTCGCTTTCCAGCGATATGCTCGAATGGATGAAAGAATACTTCTTCTCTGCCGATAGCCTCACAGAGGAGATAGAGGGCATTGTGCACCCGAAACGGACACCAGCGAAGAAGAAGAAAGAAACCATACCATATACGCTTCCCTACTGCTGTCCGAACGAGGAGACAAGAATAAAGCGCCTCCGATACGCCATGATAGCTATGCAGGAATGGGGATGGATAGAGGAACCGGAGAGTGCAGACGACTTCCTCGACCTCTTTAGCGGCAAGGCTAGGCAATGCAACATCAAATGGACGGGCAAGTCCTTGGCCATATTGACCTTGCTGATAAAGCGTCTCTTGGAGCAACCCTATATGGAAACGAAAAAAGGTTGCTCCGTTTCAGCCATTGTCAAGAATCAATTTGGAAAGAATCCTAGCAACAACCCAGAAAGGGTGAACGAAGAAGCGAAGAAACGAATAGATTGGATTGTGCGTATTCTGGACCACAAGCAGAGATTGCCCCGTCTCGACAATCGCGAGAGCGAGACAGAGGGGGAAGAAGATAGCATCTATCTTGCAGAGCAAGAGGTAATGAGAGGAAACTTGCACTCGACCAAAGACCTCCGCCACAATTACGATTGAGATTGTTGTCACGCTTGTTGTCAATTCTCATTTTTTTCTTTTTTTCTTCATTACCGAGAATCCGCATACACACAGGGTTCTCGGCTTTTTTTTGTTGCCATTTTGCTTGTTGTCATTTTTTTGTTGTCATTTCTATGTTTTTTGACAACAAAAACAAGCCCTTCAGCCCCATTGCTGAGGGCAGTCCTTTGCTGCTCTTGGCCTTCTGTGGTTGTGGCGAAGCAGGGGTCGGATCGCCATAAATTTTTTATCATGATGAAGAAGAAAGATTTCTTCGAAGGACGCAAGTCCGACAGAGCCGCAGGCTCAAACAATCCACGCCTCATCGGCGAAGTCATCAACGAATTCCTCCACGGACAGACGCCATTCGCACGGGCCTGCCGCCACCGCACGGGCAGGGCGTGGACGGGTCAGGCTGGCGCAGGCAGCGCTTGCTCGGGCTGCACATGGACGGAAAACATGCGCACGGAAAGCACGTGGGCGGGCCTCACAAGCATGGGCCTCTACCCCAACACGGAGACGTGCGTGGACCTGAGGACGCAATTGCAGGAGCAGGGGCCCATGGAGCTGGGCGAGAAGTTCCACGGGATGATCATCCGCGACGGCGAGGACCACTTCACCTTCACGGAGGACACCGCGGAGCGGAGGAAAGCCGAGCGACGCAACCCGAGCATCTACGAGGGCAGGCGGATCAACGTCAAGCGCAGGGACGACGGCACGGTCTATCCGACCTTCAAGCGGACGAAGGACATCAAGCCCGAGCAGCTGGGCGCGTATCTTCTGCGGGCGCTCTGCGAAGCGCTGATGGTGGAGGGCCGGCACGAGGAGGCATTGGCCCTGGCCACCATAGGGGGCTTCGACCTCAGCGAGCTCTTCGCCTCCGACGGGGGCCTTGGAGAGGAGAAGTTCGGAGAAATGAGGGGCTTCGCCGCGGGCAGAGGCCTTGGAGAGGAGGAGGACTTCGAGGAGGAGTAGGTCTCGGGCGAATCTTCCAATTCCAGTAATTCCAGTACGTTTTTGAGGATGTGAAAATTCCTATACCCCCTATATATACTATATAACTAATTAATTATTAAGTAGTTATATATAAGAAAAGAAAAATGGGAGTGGAACGAAAAACAATTGGAACAACTGGAATTGGAAGACCGAAGTCCTCCACTTCTCTCTAAAAGGCTTAGAATCAAGATATTATAAATTTCAAACAAGACAATATGAACTACGATATCACGCTCAACACGGCTCCGCCGATGCCCAGACTGGGTCGCGGAGTGGAATGTCTGGCGCTTTTGCTCTCTCAGGTGTCGAAAGACATGCGCCAACCGCTTTTGCCGATGATCATGCCTGCGCTCGCTGCACACGTCAGCGGCGCTCAATTTATCTACCCCGACCATTCTTGGAAGGAATTGTGCGGCATGATGGCCAATCTTGTGGCGGACAGCGGAGCGGGCAAGGGCCAACTGTCCGGACTGGTGGAAGCCATGTGTGGCGACTTCCGCGTCCACGACGATGGCGAGCTGGAGAAGCTCGTGGAGTGGCAGAAGATGGTGAAGACGAAGTCGGCCAACAAGGAGAAGCCCGTGCGTCCTGACATTTCGTTTTGGTATCCGCCTGCCGACATGACCAACGCGGCCTTCATCCAGAACGCCATGGGCTGCGAGAAGCTGGGCGCACGCACCCAGTACATCAACATGCCCGAGGTGGAGATGGCCGACCGCATGTGTGGTGGCCACAAGCAGATCTCGCAGACCCTGCGCAACATCTACGACTGTCAGCGCTCGGGAGCGCTGCGAGCCACGGCCGAGGGCGTGACGGGCAATCCTGTGCTGCGCGTCAACATGACAATCTCCTCCACGCCCTACGCCGCCCGCTTGTTCTATAAGAAAGACCTCTTCAACGGCACCTTCGGCCGCATGGTCTTCTCCTACAAGGCGCGCCAGGGCCGCGACGGCCACATACCCCGCCAAGGCACCTACCCCGAGGAGTTTCGCGAGAAGCTCGCCACCTACCTCCGCCGCCTCGACAGTTGCAAGGGCCGCTTCGAGATCCAGCAGCTCAACCGCCTCATCGACAAACTGGCTGCCGACATGGCGGAGCTGGCCGACCTGACGGACGACGACGTGCTGTGGGACATCTCCAAGCGCTCGCTGGTCTCGGCATGGAAGGCGGGATGCGTGCTCTGGATACTCAACGGGCTGGAGTGGGCGCCGACGATCGGGCGCGTGGTGGAGTGGCTCGTCTATCACGACCTGTGGTCGAAAATGCAGGTCTTCGCAGACCTGCTCGGACAGGATGCCATCGCAAGCGAGGCGGGACGACGCGGACCGAAGAACATGCTCGACGACCTGCCAGAGTCGTTCAACGAGGCCCAGCTCGAGGCGCTCCGCATATCCGTCGGCAAGGAGAAAGAGGGCACGAAGAATCAACTCTACAAGTGGGTCTATCGCCGCTTCGTCACCTACTCGGCCCAGACGGGGCTTTACACCAAAACGCAGGAGTATCTGACGGGCGCGACCGCCTCACGCAAAAACCGCCGCCCATGCTCGACCGACTGACCCTCCAGCGGCTCCGCGACCTGCCCATAGAGCAGGTGGCGGAGCGGGTGGGGCTCCGCGTGGTGCGCCACAAGAGCCTCTGCCCCTTCCACGACGACCATCGCCCGAGCCTGACGTTCCACGCGCGCAGCAACACCTTCCGTTGCTTCTCCTGCGGGGCGCGGGGCGGCCCGATCGACCTCGTGATGCGGCGGCTGGGGATGTCCTTTCCCGAGGCCTGCCGATGGCTGGACGGAGGCGTGAGGATCGACCCGCTGCCCCTCTCGCGCCCGCGGCCCAGGGAGGAAGCTTACAAACCCTTCGACGCGGCCCGCTACGCCCGCTTCTTCGAGCACCCGTGGCTCAGCGACCCCGCCCGCCAGTTTCTCTTCCAGGAGCGACGGCTGGACCCAAGGGTCGTCGCCTGGTGCCGCCTCACCTCGTGGACCGACCGCCACGGCACCCATTGGCTGCAGACGCCCTACTACGACCCGCAGATGCGACTCGTGGGACTGCAAAACCGCAACCTCGACTACAGGAAGAGTGAGCCCGCGGAGGCTCAGACGGAAAATCGAACGACCTCGGGAATGGTCTCTCAGGCGGACGATCGGACGAGTTCGAGAACGGCCTCCTCGTCCGAGCCCATGGCCCAGCCGCGATTCCGATTTCCGCAAGGGTCGCGATGCGGTCTCTACAACCAGCCCGTGCTGCTGCGCCTTCGCCCTGGCGAACCGCTCTTCATCACGGAGGGGTGCTCCGACTGCTGGGCGATGCTCTCCTCGGGGCACAAGGCCGTCGCCATCCCCTCGGCCACGACGCTCCACGACGACGAGGTGCGCTTGCTCCTCGACCTCCACGATCGCCTCTCCACGCCCTTCCACATGTATCCCGACGCCGATGCCCCGGGCGAGCACCTCTTCCTGCAGCTGCGCGACCTGCTGCCGAGCCTCGTCCACCACCATCTGCCCCCGGGCTGCAAGGACTTCTCCGACTATTATCTCTCCATCACCAAAAACAAAAAGTCATCATGAACGAAACTCCCATCCGGGCCTACAGCAAACAGGAACTGGCCCAAACCTACTTCCCCGACATTGCCCCTCGGTCGGCCGTCAACCGCCTTCGCGCGTGGATAGACCGTTGCCAACCGCTGAGCCAGGCGCTCCACGAGGCGGGCTACCGCAAGACCTCCAAGTTGTTTACGCCCCACGAGGTCCGCCTCATCGTCCACTACCTCGGCGACCCGTAAAACTACCGCGGAGCGCTTGCTCCGCCTTGCGCGAAAAGTCTATAGACTCCACGCGGACATAAAGAAATACTTTTCCCTTACTCAGCAGAAAAACATACTCATTGGTTGAGCACTCAGCAGGCCGCTTTTCCACCCCCATTGCATTTCATCGCACATTATCGCACGGGTTCGCACGGCAGCGCATCCTATCGCACAACGGGGGAGGAGAGAAGCTATAACTTTGCACTCGGAAACGCTTACCGCCAGGCGTGAGACCAAGAATCCCAGCCGACAAGGACGAGCAGAGGGAGGGCGCGCATCCCAAAGCAAACCCGAAGCCGTCCCGAAGGCCGAGCGAAGCCAAGGCCACACCATCCACACCCCTCCAACCATCGCCGAAGGCCAAGGCGAAGCGGGAGGGAAGAAGGGCCGGGACGGCTGACAAGCAAAGGCCGACGGGCGAAGGCTGACGGGCGAAGGCTGACGGACGAAGGCTGACGGGCCGACGGCAGAACCCAGGCGGAAGCACATGTATCACCATTAAAATCAGAAGAAGAAACTATGGCAAAAATCATTCCTATCGATGTCATCAAGGGCATCAGCGGCAAGTATGGCAACAAGTCGAGCGACTACTTCGCCACCAACCGTTCGAGCAACCAGATCCACCTGGCCAAGATCATCAACCCCTACCAGGGACCGCCCACGGAGAAGCAGAAGGCGCAACAGGCGAAGTTTGCCGCACGCCAGGTGGTCAGCACGGCCTGGCTCAACGCCAACCGCCCCTCGGAGACCACGGGCGAGAAGGGCACGGCAGACTACCAGTTGGTGCAGCGCATGAAGCGACAGATGGGCCTCTCCAACATCAACCAGGTGCTCCACAAGTATATGGGTGAGGACAACATCATCCGTCTGCCGCACAGCGACGAATTCCAGGCCCCGCCCACCCAGGACGGCGGAGGCTCCTCGGCCGGAGGCACGAAGCGGCGCCACACCATCACCCTCACCTCGGCCAACCCCGACCAGGGCACGGTCTCGGGCGGCGGCACCTACGACGAGGGCGCCCAGGCCACGATCCGCGCCACGCCGAAGACGGGCTTCGCCTTCGACAAGTGGAGCGACGGCAACACGCAGTCCGTCCGCACCCTGACCGTCAACGCCGACCTCTCGCTCACGGCCTCCTTCAAGACGGCCAGCACGGGCGGAGGCACCGACCAGGGCGGCAATACCGACCAGGGCGGCGGCGGAAGCCTCGGCGACTAACCCTCCCTCCCCCGGGCCTACGGCCTCACGAAAGCAGGCCCGGGGGATCTCTCCTCCCGCCACAAGCGGCGCATAACTACTATTCATCATTTTCATCAACGATTCAAAAAAATCATCCCCTATCATGTCAGCAAACAAGAAAGAGACCTGGAAGTTTATCATCCAGACGGCCATCGCCATCCTCACGGCCATCGCCACCAGCCTGGGCGTCACGAGTTGCATCGCAGCCCTCTGAGCGCCCCACCCTCCCGACGAGGGTCAACCACCCCACGAGGCTCAACTGCCCCACGGCCGCCCGCCTCGCCACGAGGTCCAGCGTACCCACGAGGCCCAACCGCTACCGTGCTGGTCCACCCACACCACCATAGTGCAGGCGCGGCCCTCACCCCAGCCTCATCCACGTGGGCCACCCTCGGCCCATTCTCTCCTCTCTCTGAAGCCCGTCAATACCCCGCTATTGGCGGGCTTTTTCATGTCAAGCGCTTCGCGGGACATTCGCCTGAGGTCAATACGTGGACACGAAGGAAAACAACTTGAACACATTTTACAACAAGTAACAACACGTCCTTTTAACAAAAAAGTGGACACATGGGGAAACAACTTGAACAACTTTTACAACTATAAACAACGCTTCGCCAGGATATTGCCTCTTCGAGGCCCATGCAGACCAAGGGCTGCTTGTCGGGAAACAACAAAATACAACGCTTCGCCATGGCATAACTTGAGCAAGCTCAGTTCTGCTCATGGCTTACCGAAAAAGTTGTATCATGCCGTTTACCTTGCAGCAGGATTGTAATACACGCAAAGCGTGTAAAGTTGTAAATTGTTGTAAAAGTTATATTTGTTGTTTTCTTAAAATTCGCAAGAGAAATGGTTGGCCAAATGAGGAAACGGTTTATGTCCAAATGAGGAAACGAATCAGGGCCAAATGAGGAAGCGGATTATGGCCAAATTAGGTAATAAAATAGGGCCAAATTAGGTAGCTCGAGATTTTCTTTGTATCTTTGCGGCAGAATCAAAGACTGAAAAGATGAAGCAATACAAGCACAGGATAGCAGATATCCTATTGAGGGACAGGCTGGAAGAGACAGGAGCCGTCTTGATAGAAGGGCCCAAATGGTGTGGCAAGACCACGACGGCCGAGCAGCAGGCCAAGAGCGTGCTCTACGTGGCCGACCCCGAGAAGCAGGGCATGTATCGGGAGATGGCCGACCTGCAGGTGAAGATGCTCCTCAAGGGCGAGGCGCCACGGCTGATAGACGAGTGGCAGATCATCCCGCAGGTATGGGACGCCATCCGCTTCGAGGTGGACCACAGAGGCGAGGAGGGGCAGTTTATCCTCACGGGGTCGGCCGTGCCCGCCTCGACCGACAAGATCCACCACACGGGCACGGGACGTTTTGCCTGGGTGACGATGCGCCCGATGTCGCTATGGGAGTCGGAAGAATCTACGGGAGAGGTGAGCCTGGAGCAGCTCTTCAAGGGCTGCAAGGAGGTGGTGGGCCACAACCGTCTGCAACTGGCCGACGTGGCCTTCCTCGTCTGTCGCGGAGGCTGGCCAAGCGCCATAGGCAAGTCGGAGCGCGCGGCCCTCCATTTGGCCTACAACTACTATGACGCCGTGGTGAGGTCGGACGTCTCGAGGGTCGATGAGACGGTAAGGAGTAGCGAGCGCACCAAACTCCTGCTGCGGTCCTACGCCCGCTCGCAAGGCGGCCAGGTGAGCATCAACGCTATCCGACAGGACATGAAGGTGAACGACGACGACACGCTCTCCGACAAGACGATACAAAACTATATTAGTGCGCTAAAGAAGATATTCGTCGTCGAGGATATGCCAGCCTGGAACCCCAACCTCCGAAGCAAGACGGCCATCCGGTCTGCCGAGACCCGCTATTTCGTCGATCCCTCGATCGCCGCGGCTGCCCTCGGACTGGGTCCCGACGACCTGATGAACGACCTCGAGACTTTCGGCCTGCTCTTCGAGACGATGTGCGTCCGCGACCTCCGCGTCTATGCCGACGCCATAGACGGAAGCGTCTATCACTACCGCGACAAGCAGGGGCTGGAGTGTGATGCTGTCGTCCACCTGCGCAACGGGTCGTACGGGCTGGTGGAGATCAAGCTGGGTGGGGACCAGGCCATAGAGAAGGGCGTGGGGACGCTGACGGAACTCGCCTCCAAGATCGACACCACAAAGATGAAGGCCCCCTCCTTCCTCATGGTCCTCACGGCCGTGGGCGACTATGCCTACCAGCGAAAGGATGGCGTCTATGTCGTCCCCATCGGCTGCTTGAAGCACTAAAAGCGCATCAAGGGGACATATAGAAAAAACAACTTGAACAACTTTTACAACAACGAACAACGCTTCGCGGGGACATCGCCTGCCGACAATACGTGGACATAAAGAAAAACAACTTGAACAAACTTTACAACAATAAACAACGCTTCGCCAGGATATCGCCTCTTCGAGGCCCATGCAAACCAAGGGTTGCTGCAAGGGAAACAACTATGAACAACGCTTCGCCTTGGACCCGTTTCCTGCTGGTTGTCCTGGCGAAGCTGTTCCATTTCATGGCACCCTTTCTCGCCATGGCAAAACTCGAGCGAGCTCGGTTTTGCTCATGGCTTACCGAAAGCGTTGTTACTTGTTGTAAAGGTTGTATTTGTTGTTTTCCCTTACTCAGCAGGAATTGTGCCCCGCGTCAGAAGACGAGGTTGAAGCCGAGGCGGATGCCCCCCTTGGAGATGCCCGGATAGGCCGTGTAGGTGAGGCGGCGGACGTAGTCGATCTCAAACATTTGGAAGATGTTGTGGATGCCCACGACTAGTTCGAGGTAGGGCTCGTTGGTCATGATGTGCGACCCCTCGGGCAACTGCCACAGGTCCGTGCGCAGACGGTTTTCGGGGAGCGTGGGATTGTTCTTCGACGTCAGATGGCCCCAGAGGCCCTTGAAGGCCACATACTCGCGGAGCTTCAGTCGGCGCAGGAGCGGGACGCGATTGAAGAGTTTGCCCGCCAGGTCCCAGGCGAGGTTGAACTGGAGGTAGCGGTCGTTGATGAACTCCATGTCCTCCATGAGGTTGAACGACCCCTGGTGCTCGAAGAGCGACGTGTTGACGGCCGGCAGACAGAGCATGAAGTAGGGCGCGCGGTTCCAGGCCGCCCCCGCCATGAGGCGCATGTCGAAATGGCCCCACGAGGCGAGCCACAGTCGCTTGTAGGCCTTGAGCTCCGTGGTGTTGTAGCGATACTGCCCGCCCAGGAATCCCTGCAGGCCCATGGTGTGGCGGAGCGTGAACTGGGGCGCGTCGAGGTTGACCTCGATGCGATGCTGCTTCGTGTTGACGTAGCTCTGGCCCGGGCGGTAGTCGAGCGAGGCCGTGAGCTCCGTGGTGCGGATGCGGGGGACGGGCGTGCCGTCGAGGGCGAGGAAGGAGAGCGTGCCCGTGGGGCGGTCGGCCTCGGTCTTGAGCTGCAGGGAGGAGGCCAGTCCGTAGTCCGTCTCCCACGTGAAGTTGAGCGCCTGGCGGTTGAAGAAATACATCTGCTCGGCCTTCTGCGGCTTCACGGACATGAAGATATTGTCCTTGTTGTGCTCCAGGTAGCGGTCGGAGGGCGACTCCACGTCCTTGGTCGATTCGAGGCTGATGGTGCGCACGGGAAACTCGTTGGGCTGGTATTTCGGCTTGTTGAACGAGTAGGTCAGTTTGCCGTCATAGTAGTGGTGGCCCGACTTCGTGCCATAGGCGTAGTAGCCCTCGCCAAACCAATGGGGGGAGAGCTGGGCCGTGGACCGGGCCGAGGCCCTGAGGCGGATGCCATCGACGAAGTTGCGCGAGATGATGGTGTTGATCGGTCCGATGTCGATCTTGCTGCGTCCCTCCGAGGCCGTCTCGACGAAGTTTTCGGCCACGGCCTTGACGCCGACCATGACCCACTTGAACCGGCTCGTCTTGCGTATCTGCTGGATAAACTGCTCCATGTTGGCCTCGCCATGCGTCAGGGGCGCGCGTCGGTTTTCGGCCCAGAAAGCCTCGTCGCGCGTCTTGGCCTGCGGCTCATAGACGGTCGTGGTATGGCCGCGGAAGAGGCGGTCGTCGATGGGGTCGAAGGCATAGTTGTCGAGGCGCGTGGTGCGCACGACCATGGCGCGCTGGATCAGGCTCGTCAGCTGGAGCTCGGCCACCATGTTGTCCGTGGTCAGGGCCCAGTCGCCATTGGGCAGCCGCTCAAACTCCTGCTCGAAGCGGATGGACTGGACGAAGTTGACGCCCGTGCCGTGGGGCATCTGCATGACGCATCGGCGGACGTGGAGCGAGGAGTCGTTGAGGACGTAGAGCTCGCCGCGGAAGCCGAAGTCCTGGTTGTTGGCCGGCATAAACTGGAGGCGGATGCAACTGTCGCCCGCCACGGCCACGGTATCCTCGATATAGAAATGGTAGAAACTGATGGCTGTAGATCCTATGGGCGAAGGGAATCGCTTCTGCAGAAACGTGACCTGGTCGTCGTAGAGGTCGATGTCGCAGAAGATGTCCTTGGCCATGGTGTTGAAGACGTCGCCCGTCTGTATGAGTTTGGAGATGCCCCGCGTGGTCTGTCCGCGCACGAGGTCGCGCGTGGTGGCGGGGTGGCGACGGTAGAGATGGGTCGAGGCCGTCTCATCGACCGAGATGGGGAGGACAAACTGGTTGTTGTACTCCGAGACCTCCACCTGTCCGAGCAGCCAGGGCGAGGAGGCGAAGAGGCTCCCCTGCAGTTCCTCAGGCGTGATGTTGTTGATGGCCATGGTGATCTTCTGGTACTTGTCGTACTGGTAGAAGTCGTGGCGCTCGAGGTTGGTGCGCTCCTTGGCGGCTATGACGCGGCGCATGAGCTCCACGGCGGGGTTGCCCTTGCGCTTGTAGCCCTTCTTGCGCTTGGCCTTGACGGAGACCTCGGCCAGCTGGGTGTCGGAGGGCGTGAGGCGGATGATGAGGTCGCGCGAGGAGGTGCGGCTCGTGATGCGGACGCGCTCCGTGCGGTAGCCGACGGAGGAGACGCGCAGGACGTGGCCCTCGCGCCTGGGCAGGGAGAAGCGTCCCTGGGCGTCGGCCGAGAAGGGCGTCGGCTGGTCGGCATACTGGAGGGTGGCATGGGCGAGGGTGTCGAGCGTGACGGCATCCACCACCACGCCACGGACGCTCTGGGCGAGGGCCGCGAGGGCCGTCGCCCAGAGCATCGTGAGCGTGAGCGCGAAGGTCTTAGTCGATCTCCTCATCGGCTTCATAGCCACCCATTTCGCGGATGGCGTTCTTCAGCATGACATACTGGTCGAAGAGGTTGTTGACGGCCTGCTCGCCCTTGGTGAAGTCGTGCATGGGCGCCTTGAGGAAGAAGCTCAGGAAGCGCTGGATGCCGTAGCGGCCGGCACGGGCGGCGAGGTCGCTCAGGAGCGTCAGGTCGAGCAGCAAGGGGGCGGCGAGGATGGAGTCGCGGCAGAGGAAGTTGATCTTGATCTGCATCGGATAGCCCATCCATCCGAAGATGTCGATGTTGTCCCATCCCTCCTTGTTGTCGTTGCGCGGCGGGTAGTAGTTGATGCGCACCTTGTGGTAGATGTTGCCATAGAGGTCGGGCTGGTCCTCGGCGCGGCAGATGGTCTCGAGCGTGGAGAGCTTGCTGACCTCCTTGGTGTGGAAGTTGGCGGGCTCGTCGAGCACGAGGCCGTCGCGGTTGCCCAGGATGTTGGTGGAGAACCAGCCGGCGAGTCCGAGGTTGCGCACCTTGAGGATCGGGGCGAATCCGCTCTTGACGAGGGTCTGTCCGGTCTTGAAGTCCTTGCCCGCGATCGGCATCTTCGTCTTCTCGGCCATCTCCCACATGGCGGGGATATCTACCGTCGTGTTGGGCGCGCCCATGATGAAGGGAGCACCCTCGGCCAGGGCCGCGTAGGCGTAGCACATGGAGGGAGCGACATGGTCGCGGTCGTCGGCCTTCATGGCCTGCTCCAGGCTGGCGAGCGTGGCGTGGTGGGCCTCGTCATAGGGCACGTAGATCTCGGTCGAAGCGGCCCAGATCACGACGACGCGGGCGCAGTCGTTCTGCTGCTTGAAGTCGCGGATGTCCTGGCGCAGGGCCTCCACCATCTCCCATCGCGTGAGTCCCTGCTTGACGTTGTCGCCCGTGATGCGCTTGGCGTAGTTGGGGTCGAAGGCAGCCTTCATGGGCACGATCTTCTCCAGCTCGTCGCGCACGGGCTCGATGTCCTTGGCCTTGAGCACCTCGGCATAGACGGCAGCCTGGTAGGCGTTCTGGGGATAGGCGTCCCACGTGCCGAAGACGATGTCGTCGAGCTTGGCCAGCGGCACGATGTCGCCATAGTGCAGGTACTTCTTCTCCGCGCCACGTCCGACACGGATCTTGTCGTACTGGGTCATGGATCCCACAGGCTTGGAGAGGCCCTTGCGAACCATCAGCACTCCCGTCATAAAGGTCGTGGCGACGGCGCCGCAACCTACAACCATGATGCCGAGTTTGCCCTCGGCGGGTTTCACTTCTTGTTTCATTACTACTCTTTTATGTTAGTTCTTTTATTTGTTTGTTGTTGTTTTCTCTTCATTTTTTTGGGGGCTCCAACGGGGATTTTTCTCCCTTGAGGTCTCCCTAAGGATTTTTCCCTGGAGGTCTCCCTTGAGGTCTCTCTGAGGATTTTTCCCTTGAGGTTTCCCTTGAGGTCTCCCTGAGGATTTTTCCCTTGAGGTCTCTCTGAGGATTTCTCTCGTGAGGTTTCCCTTGAGGTCTCCCTGAGGATTTTTCCCTTGAGGTTTCCCTGAGGTCTCTCGTGAGGTTTCCCTTGAGGTCTCCCTGAGGATTTCTCTCGTGAGGTTTCCCTACCCTTTCTCTTGAGGTTTCCCTCGCGACTGGGAAATGGATCGACCTGTACGGTCGAAATTACCCAATACGCCCTGAAGGGGCAGAAGTTCCTAGCCCAGGGCATCGCCCTGGGTAATTATGAACGCCAATCTGTCGCCCTGTAAGGGCAAAAGCTTTAAAGAAGCAGGCTATAAACAATTCTTTTGCCCTTACAGGGCGTCTTGTTGATTGCTATTATACCCAGGGCGATGCCCTGGGCTAGGAGCTTCTGGGCTTTCAGCCCGCTTCAACCGTACAGTTCGAAATGGATTGCGCTTCCCTTGGGTCTCGGGGGTCCCCAACCTTTCCTCGCTTCGATTCACGGGATCTGGAGCACTTTCCTCACTTAGATTCACGGGATCTAGAGCACTTTCCTCGCTTCAATTCACGGGAGCTGGAGCACTCTCCTCACTTGGATTCACGGGATCGGGAGCACTTTCCTCGCTTCGATTCACGTGAGCTGGAGCAGCTGGGCGAGCGACGTGATCACGTGGGTCTCGGCAGGCGGCTCGTGCTGGTCGTTGTTCCATCCCTCGCCCTGGAGCCAGGCCGTGGCGCAACCCAGGGAGTGGGCCGGCAGGATGTCGTTCTTCAGGCTGTCGCCCACGACCATGGTCTCCTGGGGCTGGAGCCCGAGCCGATCGAGGGCGATCTCGAAGAGGCGGGCATCGGGCTTGCGTATGCCCTCGGCGGCACTCTCCACCACGGTCTGGAAATAGGAGCCTATGCCCATCTCCTCCACCACGGTAGGCAGGTTGCCATAGAAGTTGCTCACGAGGGCCAGGGGCGCGCGGGCGGCCAACTGGGCCAGCACGGGGCGGTTGATCTCCATCTGTCGCAACACCTCGCCATAGAGGTCGAGCAGGAGGCGTTCCTCCAAGGCCCGCGTGTCGCTATCCGAGGACAGGGCCTCGCGCTCCCGCAGACGACCGATCTGCATCCCGATCTTCGTGGCAAGGGTCTCGCGAAAGGTCATGGTCGGGAGGATGATCCCGCCCTGGCCCAGGGCACGCTCCGTATGGACGTAGGCCTCGCGAAAGTCGTCCCACGCCACGCCTACACGACATCGCTCGTAGCCATGCCAGATGAATTTGCCCCAATGGCAGCCAGCCGTGTCGAGCGTGCCGCCATAGTCGAGCAGGTATCCCTTGATCTCTCCTGTCATCTTCCTATATTTCTATATTTCCTGTATTCCAGTATTTCCTGTATTCCAGTATTTCCAGTATTCCAATATTCCAGTATTCCAATATTCCAAATAGCTATAAGCTACATGGAGGCTTGGAGGACTTCCGTTCCAGTTGTTCCAATTGTTCCAGTTGTTCCAATCATTCCAGTCGTCCTAATCGCTCCTGTCGTTCCAATTGTTCCAGTCGTTCCAATCGTTCCAGTCGTCGTAATCACTCCTATCGTCCAAATCGCTCCAGTCGTCCAAATCGCTCCAGTCGTCCAAATTGCTCCTGTCGTCCTAATCGTATCAAACGTTTCAATTGTTTCAACGTTTCAGCGCACGATTGACCCTCTCTTGTGTCTGATAAAGTTCAGGGCGCTTGTGACTCGCAGGAAGCGGCCTCGGTCCCCCCTGGCAGTTTTTTTTCTCCACGCCGTACGGTTCGATGTCGGCCCGGGTGTCGCAGGAAGCAGCCTCATGGTCCACGAGGTCGTCGTCGGTCTCGCAGAAGCCCGGACGGGCGGTCGTGGGAGCAGCCGTTTCGAGGCAGGCGGCCATGTGGGCGCAGAGGTTCTCGTGGCGCGTGTGCATGGAGACGTAGATGAGGTTATAGACCACGATCTCCATGAAGAGATAGACCCACGGGCAGTCGAGCAGGCAGGTGGCATAGATGAGGATGGCGCGCGAGTTGAAGGTCAGGAAGTTGGTCATCCACATCAGGGGGCGGCTCCCCTGGAGGAAGGCGTCCTTCCAGGGCTGCGGGGCCAAGGCGGGCGAGCCGTAGGTGGTGCGGAGACGGTCCATGAGGGCCTGAAACTGGGGCGTGCGGCGCTCCTGGCTGCGGCAGTAGTTGCGGTAGTTGTAGTGGAAGGCGCGGGCCCAGAAGGCGCCACGACGGGGCAACCGGGCGAGCTCCTGGCTCTCGTGGATGCTACTGTCGAGCTCCGACCCCTCGCGACCCTTGAGGAAGAAGAGGTGGATCTGGCGGTAGTAGTCGGCGAGGGAACTTTGGGGGGAATGGCTCAGCAGGCCCGCCACGGCACAGGCGGCCAGGGCACAGACGCCCCAACGGGTTTCGAGACCGGGCAGGGGCTGCGGCCAAAGGCGGAAGACGAGGGCCAGATAGATAGCGAAAAACCACACGTCGCCCGCAAATCCGTCGAGGCATCGGCCGATCATGGTCTTCTGACCCGTCAGGCGCGCCAACTGACCGTCCGTGGAGTCGCAGAAGTTGGCCAGCATCAGCAGCACGACGCCCATGAGGTTGTGGACCGTGTCCGTGTAGTGGAACATCCATCCCGCGGCCAGGCCGAGGAAGATGGAGATGATGGTGATGGTGTTGGGATGGACGCCCAGTCGCTCCCAGATGAGGGCGAAGAAGAGCCCGATGGGGCGCGTGAAATGGACGTCAAGCCATTCCTCCGTGTCCTTCGACTTCATGGATGCCTCCAGGAGGTCCTTGAAGCTGCGGTTTCCCATATTGTCTGATTTCATTCGTCGTCTGTTTTGTGATGGCTGCCCCTCGGCCCGCGGGTCTTGCATGGGGGCAGTCGTTTCATCATTTCTACGAGAGGGTCGTCGGTCGCTACTTGCGACTGGCGTCTCTCCTATCTTAGGCAGGTCGTCGGTCGCTACTTGCGACTGAGGCCGTCCCTTCTGCTGCCTTGCGCACGGTCTCCATAAGCCGTCACACGGCCAGCCTCAATAGGCTGCGACACGTGCAGTTTCAATGCCGCCAAACGTACTGTCCTAATAGGAAGAACGGACGAGGCAGAAAAATATTGCGCGCCTCTGAGTTTTTTCGGTTCTACAGTCCGTTGAAGGTCGATTGCCGGCGTCACGGGGCCACAAACGTCAGTCTCCCGCCTGACGCATCACGGCTTCACATACGCCCCATTTTCCTTGAGCGGTTCGAGGTGGACGATGACGTGGGTGGAGGATCCGAAGGCGTGCTTGATATTCTGTTCGATGGCCGTGGCGTGGCGATGGGCCTCGTAGAGCGTCATGGCGCCCGGCATGCGGACGTGCATTTCGATAGCGTAGTGGTCGCCAATGCGGCGCGTGCGGAGGTTGTGGAGTCCGCTCACGCCCGGCTCCTCGCAGACGAGGCGCGAGATCTCTTGCTCCACCTCGTCGGGCAGGCTGGCCTCCAGCAGGTCGCCGACCGACTCGCGAATGAGCCTCACGGCCTCCCAGACGATGAAGCCACTCACGGCCACGGCCGTCAGGGGGTCGAGGATGGTCCATTGGTCGCCCAGGAGGATGGCGCCGCCGATACCCACGCTCGTGCCCACGGAGGAGAGGGCGTCGGAACGATGGTGCCAGGCATTGGCCACGACTACCGACGACTGATAGCGTCGGCCCACACGGACCGTGAAGCGGTAGCACCACTCCTTGGAGACCACGCTCAGCAGGGCGGCCGCGAGGGCTATCCACCCGGGCTGCGGCAGCACCACGCCATGGAGCGCGTCCCAGATCTTGCTCACGCCTTCCACACAGATCATCACGCCCACGGCCAGCAGCATGCCGCCGATCAGGGCCGTGGCGAGGGTCTCATACTTCCCGTGGCCGTAGTCGTGGCCCTTGTCCTGCGGCTTACCGCTCAACCGGATGAAGACCAGCACGACAAGGTCGGTCACGAAGTCGCTCAGCGAATGGACGGCATCGGCTATCATAGCAGCCGAACCGCCCAGCACGCCTGCCACAAACTTGAAGATCAGCAGCACGCCATTGACCATGCTGCCGCCTATCGTCACGCGGTCAATGGCCTTCTTCCGTTGCCCGCCATTTTTCTCTTCCATCTCTTTCTCATTTCCCTCTTCCATCTCTTTCCTTCCTTTCTTCTCATCCCTCTCTTCCATCATTCTCTCCTTATCTATAGTGTTTTCTATCGGGCCATAGCGTTTGTTTCTATCGGGTCCTAAGACGCCAGCCCGCAGAATCGATTGCGCTTCCGCACAACTTCCATTGTGCTTCCACGCAACTTCCATGCCATTTCCGCACAACTTCCACAACGCTAATGCGGGGCAAAGTTACCAATATAATTCCAAGAATGTATGGAAAATCCGATTTTTTCACCTACTTTTCGGTTTCGCCCCACTCTTTTCTCAAGCCCCATCGCCTGGAGCGGGCAAAAAACTCTTGCTTTTTCTTTGTGAACCGAAAGAAAATGTGTAATTTTGAAGCACGGAAAGCAATAATGCGTTGAAGCCGCAATCATGATACGCCAAGAAAACCGTTCCTATAGCAACTATCAATATTGATGGCAATAAGCCGTGGGGCTTTAAAATAGAATTGGCGAAACTACGTTTTAAGAAATTACTATCATAATCATCTATTGAAAGATATTGAATATGGCAACATGGGCAAAACAAAAACTTCCACGCGAGAATGGGGAGCTGGTAGACATGCAAGTTCCAGTTCTTGTCTCTGCAAGTCGAAGTACAGACATACCAGCTTTCTATGCAGACTGGTTCTTTTATCGCCTCGACAAAGCGGGATATTCCGCATGGAGCAATCCATTTAATGGAGTAAAAAGCTATGTGTCATACAAGGACACACGATTCATCGTCTTTTGGTCGAAGAACCCCAAGCCGTTGCTGCAATACCTGCCGATACTGGAAAAGCGTGGCATCAAGTGCTATATTCAGTACTCACTAAATGATTATGAAAAAGAGGGACTAGAAAAGAACGTGCCTCTTCTAAGCCAACGTATAGATACTTTCAAACGCCTTGTTGACCCCCTTGGCAAGGGGCATGTCATCTGGCGTTTTGACCCCCTTGTGCTTACAGACCAAATAAGCATAGATTCGCTTTTGGGAAAGGTGGAGAATATCGGTAGCCAGTTGACTGGATACACGGAAAAACTTGTGTTTAGTTTCGCTGACATCCTGTCTTATCGCAAGGTGCAAGCCAACCTACAAAAAGCCCATATCAATTATGTCGATTGGCAGGAAGAGCAAATGCGAGAATTCGCTCATCGACTGTCTGAACTAAATCAAAAATGGGGATACGAACTGGCTACTTGTGGCGAGAAGATAGACCTCACAGAATATGGCGTAAAGAAAAACCATTGCATAGACGACAACCTCATCATCAGATTGGCATATAATGACAAGACCTTGATGGATTATCTAAAAGTCAAATTCTTTCCTATGCCGCAGAAAAGCCTGTTTGGTGATCCCGCCCCTTTACCCGAGGGATCTATCATACTCCCAAATGGCATGTATGCGCTTCATGGCGATAACAAGGACAAGGGACAACGAGAATTCTGTGGTTGCATAAAAAGCAAAGACATAGGTGAATACAATACTTGTGTGCATGGTTGCGAATATTGCTATGCAAACGCAAGTAAGCAAGCCGCGGCAATGAATTTCAAATGTCACAAGGGCAACCCTTGGAGTGAAACAATTACAGGAAAATGAGTTACGCAGACGATATACAGAAACAATATCATTTGAGCTTCAACGGGATTGTCGGAATCTCTAGAAGCTACGTCCCTGATAGGTTTAAGTCGTGCCCATGGCACTACACAGACGGCCAAGGGCGTGGACTTAATCACGGAACTGCAGTATTGGAAACAGAAGAGCAATGTTGTGCCTATATGTCTGCGTATGGGCCTATGCATCGTCATAAGCTTATGCGTGCATTGGATGAAAATGAGTTTCCATATTCTGATTTGACTGATGGCGTTGAGATATACGATTGGGGCTGTGGACAGGGTATAGGAACGATGGCTGTAATAGAGAAGCTCCGTCAGCATAATATGCTCGGCAAACTCCGTAAAGTTGTCCTCGAAGAGCCTTCTGATGTCGCAAGAGACAGAGCTATTCTGCATGTAAAAAAGCATTGGAAGATTATCATGCTGACGTAGTTGCAGTCTCAAAGTATCTACCATCGGACTATGGAGACAATAGCAATTCTATCACTACCATAAATGTGGAGCAGCCAATAGCTATCCACATTTTCTCCAACATACTTGATATTGAAGCCGTGAGCTTGAAGGGTGTTTCTAAAATGATAACCTCTTCAGGTAAAAAACATATTGTACTTTGTATTGGTCCTGCAAATCTTAATGAGAGCCGATTGTACGCTTTTCGCAACTATTTCTTAGAAAAGCACATTCATATCTTTACAAGCTTTAGGGACACCTATTTCGGTTATCACCCTAATGGAAATAAATATGGTTGCTTGATTAGTAGCTTTAGCTTTTGTCTTTCACCTTCTTCTGAAATCCTACATAAGTACAAATACTTTGCGCCTATTCAGTATTTTGCTTCTTATACAGACAAGATCACAAGCCATTCTCTTGCGCAAGGTGCATTTGAAATATTGGCTCCTTTTGATATGACTGCTCACAAGAATTTGTGTCCAGTCTATGCATTAATGAGCAACCTGATTTCACGAGGCTGTCCTACATTGGCAAGCAAGAGAGTTCTGGATTACGTGTCAGCCATGACTGATGAGCGAAAAGCAAAGAATCTAAATGCCGTTGCGCGTATTCAGAAAACACTTATAGAAGCTATAATTTCTGAGCGCCTTGACATCAACAAACAGGAGTGGAGCATCCTCGTGATAGAGGACAAAACTTCTGTAGCGAAGATCTCTATCGAGGACTTTTTCGGAGACATATCATAACCTCATAGCCTTGACAAACGACTATGACGAAATGGTGTTGCCAAGATTATCCGTTAGCACCAAGAAAGATGCTTCGTCTAAAAAGAAATACGATGCTGTTATTGACGTTTCAATTGACCAGCCATGCAATGCCAAAGATGTTTCTTTCTCTGATTTTAAAGCTTCAAATGATTGTTATTTCATCGTACGTTCGTCAGAAAGAGTGTATGCAGACCGCATCCTTTACACAACAGAACGGATCAGCTATAAGCCTTTAGTTGAAAGAAATAGCCAAGGCGTATATAATAGAATCGAGGGAAACTGCTCAAAACTCAGATACTTCTTAAACCTCATCTTTAGAAAAGAAGATTTCAGGCCTGGACAATTGCCAATACTAAACAGGGCTCTCCAACTAAAGAGCGTGATCGGTTTGCTGCCGACAGGAGGCGGTAAGTCTTTGACTTATCAGCTTGCTGCTATGTTGCAACCAGCTGTTACACTTGTTGTGGACCCATTAAAAGGTTTGATGAAAGACCAATATGATGGATTGTTAAATACTGGCATAGACTGTATATCATATATCAATAGTGACATAACAAAAAACTTTAAAGAAGGAAGGAGACGTGAACTTGCGTTGACGGGGTCACAAGTTCAAATCATGTTCCTGTCACCAGAACGTTTAAGTATTTACAGATTCCGTAATGTCTTACGCTCTATGCGTGAATCCGGCGTCTATTTTGCTTATGGCGTAATAGACGAGGTGCATTGTGTCTCAGAATGGGGACATGATTTTCGACTGGCATATCTTCATCTTGGCAGAAACTTGTTCAACTATGTCCTACCCAAAAAAGTAGAAGGAAAGGATAACCACATTTCACTATTTGGCCTTACGGCAACAGCTTCGTTTGACGTCCTTGCTGACGTGCAACGCGAATTATCAGGCACCAATGCTTTTTCTTTAGAAGAAGATGCGACCGTAAGATACGAGAACACAAATCGTCTTGAACTTCAATACAACGTGGTTGAGGTTGACGCAAAAGATGCAAATAAAGCATGGGGGGTCGGAGACATAAAGGAAAAGAAACTACTCGAAGTAATAAACGATGCGACTCAAAAAATAGTCGATATACAAGATAATAGTGCCGTAAAATACATCAAAGAACGATTCATCGAGCGAGAGAATTTGATAGACCCTGCCATCGTGAATAAAATACAAGATGCAAAGCTGGATGTTGATGTAGAGAATGGGTGGTACAAACAAACTAACACAGATACCGCGGGTATAGTATTTTGTATACGCGCATCGGAGAAAACGAACCTTAGCGTTCCTTCTGTGGAAGCCACCCTACGCGAGAAAGGATTAAGTAGCATATCAACATTCAAAGGAGGTGATGACACAGAGTATCAAGATGCATTTCTCAAAGGCAAAACCTGCATGATGGTAGCTACAAAGGCTTTTGGTATGGGTATCGACAAGTCTAACGTGCGAATGACATTCCACTTGAACTACCCTGGTTCTTTGGAGTCGTTTGTACAGGAAGCAGGACGTGCCGGGCGTGACAAGAAGATGGCATTAGCCACTATCATGTATTCACCAAAGAAATTTAGTACGCAAAATATTCGGACACGTTTAATTGAGTACTTTTCTGCCGATTATACCCAAAACAAGTTTTTTTATGAGCAGAATTTCCTTGGAGCAGAATTTGAGTTATATGTTATGGAGCTGTTGATGAACAAACTTGACGTTACCATATCCAACGAAGAGATACGCACCATGGACTCATGTGTTAAAAAGAAACGTAAAGGAATAATAATGTATCTCTCGGAGCCAAGATACAAAGGCAAAACACTCACCTACTATATTTCATGCAATTTGCCTGATTCTGAACTTGAATCATACAATAAAGAATTAATACTAAGACATCTACCAATTTTTGAAACAGAATATCAAAAGCAGCTGCACAAAAAGTGTGGCAAGTCTTATGCTTATGGCTATGCCCAATTTCAAGATTCATTACAGAAGGCTATATACCGCATGTGTATAATTGGCCTTATCGATGATTTCACAGAAGAATACGCTCATCGCGACAATAATAGTTGGTATAAGATTTTTCGAGTGACAACGATATGTCAAGAAGAATCCGTATATTACAAACATCTCAGTTCGTACTATCGCAAATACTATTCTACAGAAAGGGTGGAAGGTATGATGGCAGAGGTAAGGACACTTGCCAAGACCGAAGGGGTGATTATGGCTTGTTTGAAGCATCTTACGTCTTTTATATACAAGAGTATAGCCGAGAAACGTGCGAGAGGAATCCTTGACATGGAACAGTTCTGCAACTTAGCTATCAGTTCGAAGCAGGATTGGAAGGAAACAAATGAGGAGCTCAAAGACTTCATCTTCTATTATTTCAATTCGAAATATGCACGGGAAGGATTTGTCACATACGACTCAAATTTACAAATAGATGTACCATTCTCGTTAAAAGACGACACAAGTCACGATGATCATTCAGAAGAGGAAATCACAAGTTTTGATCTTGTAAGAAAATACATGAGAGTTGTAGATACTGAAATTGTCAACCATGACTCGCAAATGGACAACATAAAGCATCTCCAGGGTGCTGTTCGATTGATACGTCGAGCCATTGCAGACATGAATCCAGTATTAAACCTTCTCAATGTATTCTGCATCCTATATCTTGGGCAAGAGACCAACGAAATGTTGGAGGATGAACTCTACGATGATTACAAGGCTGTGTTTATACAATATATGGACCAGGGCAGATGGGACCTCATAGAGGAGTTCACCCAACTTCTTGTTAGGCATGAAGCCTTGAAAGACAAAGAATACATAAACAAAATCCAGTTGGCAATCCAATTGGAGGAACATGCAAAAGAAATTAGTAACTTCTATAATAAATACACAGAAATATGATAGACAAAAAAATCAACAACTCCTTAAGAGAGTTGGAACAAAGTCTAAAAAATATCGACTCTGCTCGAAAACAAGTAGAAAAAACGATAAGTTCGTATGATGGATTGCAAAAGTCCACTTCTGAATATGTCGCTCAACTCGGAAGCTTAACGACGAAAATGAAAGAAGTTATTAAGACTATCGGAGAAGACTATAATCAGAAAATTGCCAATCTTGAAAAAGAATGCAAAACGATAATAGAATCGGCTAATTCTGCATCTCAAAATCTATCTGATGCTACGGACTCTTTCAGCAACTCTTTGAATAAAATAGAGTCTAAATTGAAATATAGTTTGATTATAAACGTCATCTTGGCTATTGCATTGGGAGGGCTCATCATCTTTTCTGCAAAATAATGGACATTCGAGCAAGCAAGTAGTATGACAGAAAAAAAACAAAGCATATTTCGTCACCTCCAAGAATTTTCATGGAGACGAAGGCTATTTCCATTGGCTGAAAGAGATTAAGAGTCGCTATCAGAACATTCGCAGCCGCGTGGCGTTACAAGCCAACTATGGAGCTCTAGAGTTCAACTGGCTCTTGGGGCGCGACATTATACAGCAAAAAGCAGAATCAAGATGGGGTGCTGGCGTTGTCAACCAACTCAGCCTCGATCTCAAAGCAGCCTTCCCCGATGTACAAGGATTCTCGGCACGAAACCTTTATTACATGAAGAAATGGTATGAATTTTATATGATAGATGAAGAGCACAAGGAAATTTTGCACCAACTAGGTGCAAAATTGCAAGAGGCTGAAAATCAGAATCCTATAAAATTGCACCAACTAGGTACAGAAATTGCATCAGCAAACAAAATTGCTGACATTTTAGAACACAACGGCATGCTGCCAATTTTCGGAATCGTGCCGTGGAAACACCATTTGATCATCACGTCTAAATGTAAATCCATCCAAGAAGCATTCTATTATATTGCACGCATTATAAGCGAGGGACTCAGCAAACGTGAACTGGAAGACATCATAGACGCTGATGACTTCAGCAAGCACGGCCGGGCCATCACTAATTTCTCGACCCAACTGTCTGCAGAACAAAGCCATCTTGCGATAAATGTTCTGAAAGACCCTTACCGCCTGGATTTTCTCACATTGGAAAAGGGCTATAATGAGCATGATTTGGAAAACGCAATAGCAAAAGACATTACTCGGTTTTTGCTAGAACTTGGAAGTGGCTTTACGTTCGTTGGAAGGCAGCCAGAACTCGTGGTAGGGAACGAAGGCTACTTTCCCGACTTGCTGTTCTATCACATTCGTCTTAGATGCTATGTCGTCATTGAACTGAAAGTGGTAGATTTCAAACCCGAGTTTGCTGGTAAACTCAACTTTTATGTGGCAGCCTGCAATAAGTTGCTTCGTCAACCAGAAGACAATCCCACCATTGGACTACTACTCTGTAAGTCAAAAGACCAAACGAAAGTGGAATGGGCGTTTGACAGCATACAGAACCCTATGGGGGTAGCTACCTACGAAGGCATCAAGCTAATAGACAAACTCCCGTCGGTTGAAGATTTGAGGAAACGCCTCGATATGGTGGAAGAAGAACTTAGAGAATACAAAGAAAAAGAATCGCTTGAAAATGAAGAAAAGCATGGATCCGATCAAAAGACCCCCAAATAACGTCTTCTTCTTGCCCGGAATATGCTTTGGACTTTTGGCTTGACCCGCGCAGGTTGTCATTCATGCCACATTGATGTGTGTCAATCCGATGACATGAAGCCTCAACGGCCGAAATGGGCAAAAAAACTCTTGCTTTTTCTTTGTGAACCGAAAGAAAATGTGTAATTTTGAGGCACGGAAAGCAAAAAAGCGTTAAGGCTGGAACGAGCCGACTTGCCAAAAGCTGCCGCAAACACATAATAAACTAAACGATATGAGTTATTTAAGATTCGAGAAAGCGCTGATGACCAACTTGCAAGAGTCGCTGCCGAGGGAGGTGCTACGCACCAACCGGTCGGGAGCCTACGCCTGCTCGACTATCGTCGATTGCAACACACGCAAGTATCACGGGCTGCTCGTAGTACCGATACCCGAACTCGACGATGACAACCACGTGCTTCTCAGCTCCTTCGACCCGTCCGTCATCCAGCATGGCGTGGAATTCCAACTCGGGCTGCACAAATACAAAGGCGAGGCCTTCAGCCCCAACGGACATAAATACATCCGAGAATTCGACTGCGAGAAGGTGCCCACCACGCTCTACCGCGTGGGAGGCGTGAAGCTGCGCAAGGAACTGGTCTTCCAGCACTACGACGACCGCGTGCTCATCCGCTACACCCTCGTCGATGCCCACTCCGAGACAAAACTGCGCTTTAGGCCCTTCCTGGCCTTCAGGAGCGTGAAGCAGTTTACGCACGAGAACCCGACGGCCAGCCGCGAATACGAGGAGATCGAAAACGGCATACGCACGAGGATGTACGCGGGCTATCCTTACTTATATATGCAATTCTCGAAGAAGCCCACGTTTGTCTTCCACCCCGACTGGTATCGCGACCTGGAATATCCCAAGGAGCAGGAGCGCGGATACGCCTCGCGAGAGGACCTCTACGTGCCGGGCTACTTCGAACTGCCGATCAAGAAGGGAGAGAGCATCATCTTTGCCGCATCGACCTCGAAAAGCGATACCGCCACCCTCGCACCCATCTTCGAGGAGGAGCGCGAGAAGCGCATACCGAGAGACAACTTCGTACATTGCCTCTACAACGCCGCACACCAGTTTCTCAACCGCTCGAAGGAAGGCGAGAACTATATCCTGGCGGGATACCCGTGGTTCAAATGCCGCGGACGCGACACCTTTATCGCCCTGCCCGGACTGACGCTCCCAGGCGGCGAGCGCACAAGATTTGAGGAGGTGATGGAGACGGCGGCCAAGGGGCTGCGCCAGCTCATGACGGGCCAGCCGATGACGGTCAGCATCTACGAGATGGAGAAGCCCGACGTGGGACTCTGGGCCGTATGGACCATCCAGCAGTATGCCAAGGCCGTGGGACGCGAGCGAGCCCACAAACTCTACGGAAGCCTGGCGGGCGAACTGGTGGACTACGTCATCCGGGGAGGCCACCCCAACCTGCGCCTCGACGACAACGGACTCCTCTATGCCGAGGGGCGCGAGGAGCCGATCACCTGGATGAACTCCACGGCCAACGGCCAGCCCGTCGTGCCACGCACGGGCTATATCGTCGAGATCAACGCCCTATGGTACAACGCCCTGCGGTTCGTGGCCTCGATGAAACGGGAGTTTGGCGACGCCGGCGAGGCCGACCGACTGGACCAGTTGGCAGACCAGACGAAGGGGGCCTTTGTCGAGACCTTCCTCAACGAGTATGGCTATCTCTACGACTATGTCGATGGGGCCATGACGGACTGGAGCGTGAGGCCGAACATGATCTTTGCCGCGGCCTTCGACTACTCACCCCTCGACGAGCGACAGAAGAAGGGCATCGTCGATATCTGCACGCGCGAACTGCTCACGCCCAAGGGACTGCGGACGCTCTCGCCCAAGAGCGGGGGATACAACCCGATGTATGTCGGACCGCAGACGCAGAGGGACTTCGCCTACCATCAGGGCACGGCATGGCCCTGGCTGGCGGGATTTTATATCGAGGCCTGTCTGAAACTCTACAAGCGGTCGCGCATCAGCTTCGTGGAGCGACAGATGGCGGGCTACGAGGACCAGGTGCTCCAACATTGCGTGGGTACGCTACCCGAACTCTTCGACGGCAACCCGCCCTTCAAGGGACGAGGGGGCATCTCCTTCGCCATGAACGTGGGAGAGGTGCTGCGCGCCAACGAATTGCTCGAAAAGTATAAGTACGCTAAGTAAGAAACAAGGAAGGCTCTAATATAAGAATATGAAGGTATTAATGTTTGGATGGGAGTATCCTCCCCACGTATATGGCGGACTGGCGACGGCCAACTTCGGCATCACGGAGGGACTCCACGCGCAGGGCGACGTCGATATCACGCTCTGCCTGCCGCATCCCTTTGGCGACGAGGACCAGTCCTACTGCCGGATCGTGGCCATGAACCGCGTGCCGATCGTGTGGCGCGACGTGGACTATAGCTTCGTGGAGCAGAGGCTCGGCGGACTGATGACGCCCGACTACTACTACCGGCTGCGCGACCATATCTATGCCGACTTCGGCCACATGAACGTCAACGAACTGGGAGCCATGGAGTTTGCAGGGGGATACCCGGCCAACCTCCACGAGGAGATCAACAACTACCCCATCATAGCGGGAGTGGTGGCAAGGACCGAGGACTTCGACATCATCCACGCCCACGACTGGCTCACCTTCCCGGCTGGCATCCACGCCAAGCAGGTGAGCGGAAAGCCGCTCTGCATACACGTCCACGCCACCGACTTCGACCGGTCGCGCGGACAGGTCAACCCCACGGTCTATGCGATAGAGAAGGACGGCATGGACAACGCCGACTGCATCATGTGCGTGAGCGAACTGACGCGGCAGACGGTCATCAACCAGTATCACCAGGACCCGCGCAAGGTCTTCACGGTCCACAACGCGGTCTATCCGCTCAAGCCGGAGGTGGCGGCCCTGCCAAGACCCGACCATCGGGACAAGGAGAAGATTGTGACGTTTCTCGGACGCATCACCATGCAGAAGGGACCGGAATATTTCGTCGAGGCGGCCAGCCTGGTGCTCCATCGCACGAGCGACATCCGATTCTGCATGGCGGGATCGGGAGACATGATGAACCAAATGATCTATCTCGCGGCAGAACGGGGCATCTCGGACCGATTCCACTTCCCGGGATTCATGCGCGGAAACCAGGTCTATGAGTGTCTCAAGGACTCGGACGTCTATGTCATGCCCTCGGTATCGGAACCCTTTGGCATATCGCCCCTTGAGGCCATGCAATGTGGCACGCCATCGATCATCTCCTACCAAAGCGGATGCGCCGAGATACTGACCAACTGCATCAAGGTGGACTACTGGGACACGCAGGCCCTGGCAGACGCCATCTATAGCATCTGCAACAACGACAGCCTCTTCAACTATCTCTCCAAGGAGGGCAAGCGCGAGGTGGATCAAATCACATGGGAGAAAGTGGGCGCATGGATACGCCAACTCTATAGGCAGACGCTCGGCTGGCAATAAGGCGGAGACCGCGAATGGGGGGAAACGCCTTGACAGAAGGAGGAGCCCTCATCCATAGAAGCCCTCGACAGCAGGGGGGCTCATACCAATCAAACAAAATAAATAAAAATCAGAGATGAAAACTATTTGCTTATATTTCGAGATACATCAGATCGTACACCTCAAGCGCTACCGCTTCTTCGACATCGGAGCCGACCACTACTACTACGACGACTACGAGAACGAGCGAAGCATAGCCGATATCGTGGACCGAAGTTACATGCCCGCGCTCAACACGATCGGGGAGATGATCAAGGAGCATGGCGACTACTTCAAGGTGGCGTTCTCGCTCTCGGGCGTGGGTATGGAGCAACTGGAGCTCCATGCGCCAAAGATGCTCGACAAACTGCAGGAGCTCAACCAGACGGGCTGCGTGGAGTTTCTGGCCGAGCCCTACTCCCACGGTCTCTCCTCGCTCAAGGACGAGCAGGTCTTCCGCGACGAGGTGAAGTTGCAGGCGGAGAAGATCAAGGAGTATTTCGGACAGGAACCGAAGATCTTCCGCAACTCGGGCCTCATCTACAAGGACGAGATCGGAGAGGTCGTGGCCGACATGGGATTCAAAGGACTGCTCACGGAGGGTGCGCAGCACGTGCTGGGATGGAAGAGCCCGCACTATCTCTACCATTGCGCGCTCAACCCCAACCTCAAGTTGCTCCTGAGGGACTACACGCTCTCCGACGACATTGCCCTCCGATTCAGCAACTCCGACTGGGAGGAGTATCCGCTCTTTGCCGACAACTATATCGACAAGATCGCCAAACTGCCCGAGGAGGAGCAACTGGTCAATATCTTCATGAACCTCTCGGCCATCGGCATCTCACAACCGCTCTCCAGCGGCATCCTGGAGTTTCTGCGCGCCCTCCCCGAGTGTGCCCGCAAGCGGGGCATCACGTTCTCCACGCCCACGGAGGTATGCATGAAACTCAAGAGCATGGGCGAGGCCAACGTGCCCGTGGCGCTCTCGTGGATGGACGAGGAACGGGACGTGAGCACATGGCTCGGCAACCCCATGCAGCAGGAGGCGGTCAACAAACTCTATAGCGTGGCGGAGCGCGTACGCATCATCGACGACCCGGCCCTCAACCTCGACTGGATGTATCTGCAGGCGTCCAACAACTTCCGTATGATGTCCACCAAGCAGTCGAACGTGGGCGTGGAAAGGGGCATCTTCTCCTCGCCCTTCGATGCCTTTTCCAACTATATGAACATCCTGGGCGACTTCCTCAGTCGCGTGCGCCAGCTCTACCCGGAGTCGATCGAGGACGACGAGCTCAACTCCCTCCTCACGACCATCCGCAACCAAAGCGACGAAATCGAACTGAAGGACAAAGAGGCTTCGCGCCTGCAGGCCCGCGTCGAAAAACTCGAGTCGGAGAACAGTAAGCTCCACGACCAAATCGACCAGCTGGAGGAAGAGGTCAAGAGCCCTGCCAAGGAAACGGCCAAAGGTTCGCGCAAGGGTGCTACCAAGGGCGCTTGCAAGGAGAGCACAAAGGCCTCCAAGGAGACGAAGCCGAAGGCCACTCCCAAGACCCCTCGTCGCAGCCCGCGCAAGAAGGCGACGGAATAAACAGAATAAAAGTGATGTAACCTCAGACGTTTTCTCCACTATATATATAGCATGGCGAGAAAACGTGAAATAAAAAGGAACGCTTCGCCAGGACAATCAGCAGGAAAATCCAAGGCGAAGCGTTCCATTTCATGGTACCCTTTCTCGCCATGGCATAACTCGAACTCGGTTCTGCGCATGGCTTATCGAAAGCTTTGTGTTTTGTTGTTTACCTTGCAGCAAGATGGCTCAAGCGAAAGGTTGTTGTAACTTTTGTAAAAGTTGTATTGGTTGTTTTCCCTATTCAGCAGTCTGTATAAAAACGACACAAACTACCCTATCGCTCCACGGTCCGCACGCCATTGACGAAGGATCGGGCGTCCATGCGCTTCTTGCCCGAGAGTTGCACCTCGAGGAGTTCGAGCTGGAGGTCGGTAGCGTTGACATAGATGTGGCCCTTTTCGAGAACGAAGGTGCCAGGGGCGCCGGTAGCCGGACGGGCGGTAGGAGCGGCCTTGTAGATCTTGAGCGTGGTGGTCGGCTTGCCATCCACGGAGACGGTAGTCCACGATCCGGGCACGGGACTCAGACCGCGGACGAAGTCGTGGAGCTGCTTGGCCGTCTGCTGCCATTGGATCTCGCAAGTCTCCTTGAAGATCTTGGGGGCCGGCTTGAGATCGCCCAACTGAGCCTCATCAATGATCTGCTGCTGGTCCTTGCTCGGGATATTGCCGTCATGGGCCAGCATCAGGTCGATAGTCTCCAGGGCCAGTCCAGCCCCGAGGTTCATCAGTCCGTCATAGACATACTCCACGTCGGCATCGGCCGGGATGGGGAACGGCTTCTGGAGGATAATGCGGCCCGTATCGACATCCTTGTCGAGGAAGAAGGTTGTCACGCCCGTCTCGGTCTCGCCATTGATGACGGCCCAGTTGATGGGGGCTGCGCCACGATACTGGGGAAGGAGGGCCGCATGGACGTTGAACGTGCCAAAGCGGGGCATGTCCCAGATGATCTCGGGCAGGAGACGGAAGGCCACGACCACCTGGAGGTCGGCCTCATAGGCCCGAAGCGCCTCCACAAATTCGGGGTCCTTCATCTTCACGGGCTGGAGGACGGGGATATTGTGCTCCTGGGCATAGACCTTGACGGCAGGGGGCTGGAGGCGGTCCTGATGGCGGCCCACGGGTTTGTCGGGCTGCGTGACCACGGCCACGACCTGATAGCCATTCTCTACCAAAGCACGAAGGGAAGCCACGGCAAACTCGGGCGTTCCCATGAATATGATCTTTAAGTCTTTCTTTTCCATTTCTTATGATTCCTTTTTCTTTTCGTTGGACGGGTGTGGCAAAGCCCTACGACCCGCGGGCGCAGCCAAGCTTACTCCGTGCTATAGTCGCGGATGACCTGGCGATACATAGTGTACATGCGCGTGCGGGAGATGTAGCCGACCAGATGGCCCTCCACGCTCAGCACGGGCAGGTAGTCGGCACCCGTCTTGTCAAACGTCCGCATGACGCGCTCCATGGAGTCGGTAGCGGCAAGCGTGGCAGGCGGCAGGGTCATGAGCTGGCGTACCGTGAAGCGATGGTAGAGCTCGGTACGAAAGATGACGTTGCGCACCTTCGTCAGGTCGATCTCTCCCAGGAGGTTGTCGTTGTCGTCGGTCACGGGCAGGTAGTTGTGGCGATTGCTACTGATGGCGAGCACCAGTTTGCCCATCTCCATATCGGGCCGCACGGAGGTATAGTCGCGCTCGATGATGCTATCCATGCTCATCAAGGTCAGGACCGAGTGGTCCGTATGGTGGGTGAGCAGTTTGCCCTCGCGGGCCAGTCGGAGCGCATAGATGCTATGGCTCACGAAGATGGAGATCGTGAGGTAGGCACTCACGGCCACGACGATAAGCGGGATGAAGAGGCTGTAGCCACCCGTCAGTTCGGCGATGAGGAAGATGCCCGTCAGGGGGGCGTGCATGACAGCCGCCATCACACCCGCCATGCCATAGAGCGTGAAGTTCTTCTCGGGCACATAGACCCCGAGCTCATACTGATTCCACAGGCGCGCGAAGAGGAAGCCGAAGGATCCGCCGATGAAGAGCGAGGGGGCAAAGGTACCACCACAACCGCCCGCACCATTGGTGGCACTCGTGGCAAAGACCTTCGTGATGACCACCAGGGCCACATAGAGGACGAGATACTCGCCCTTGCCCGCGAAGAGCGACTCCTGCATGACGGTATCCCAGTCGGTCTCGGTCTTGCCCTCGATGAAGACGGCCAGGGTGTCGTAGCCCTCGCCATAGAGCGACGGAAAGAGGAAGATGAGCGTGCTCAGGGTGAGACCTCCCATGAGGAGCTTGACGTAGGGTCGCTTGGCCAGTCGCGCATAGCCGTCCTCACACCACGACATCGTGCGCATGAAGTAGATGGAGACGAAGCCACAGCCCACACCCAGGAGGATGGTGGCTGGCAGACGGTCGAGCTGGAAGATGTCGTCGGTATGGAAATTGAACATCGAGGCCTCGCCCGTGAAGAGGTAGGAGAAGCAGGTGGCCGTGACCGAGGAGATGAGGATGGGCAGGAGCGAGGCCATGGTCAGATCGACCATCAGGATCTCGATCGTGAAGACCAGTCCCGCTATCGGGGCCTTGAAAATGCCTGCCACGGCTGCCGAGGCGCCACAACCCACGAGGAGCATCAGCCGCTTGCGCTCCAAATGGAAGAGCTGGCCGAGGTTGGAGCCAATGGCCGATCCCGTCAGGACGATCGGGGCCTCGGCTCCCACGGATCCACCAAAGCCGATGGTGATGGCCGATGCCACGACCGACGACCAGGTATTGTGGGGCTTGAGGTGGCTCTTCTTCGTCGCGATGGCATAGAGCACGCGCGTGATGCCGTGGGAGATGTTGTCTCTCACGACATATTTGATGAAGAGGGAGGTCAGCCACACGCCTATGATCGGATAGACCAGGTAGAGCCAGTTGATGCCCGTGATGCTGAAGCCCGAGGTGATCAGCAGTTTGATCTGATGGATGATGAAGTGGAGCACCCAGGCTGACACTGCCGCCAAGAATCCTATGACAAAGGCGAGCAGCAACAGAAACTGGCGGTCGGAGACGTGCTTGCTCCGCCATCGGTCGATGCGCAATATGAGGGATTGGGTTTCCTTGACCGTCTTGTTCGGTCCTTTGAGGATGTCCATTGACTTGCTTATTTCCTATGCTTGCTTTCTATGCTTACTTATTCCTATGCTTGCTTATCCTATGCTTGCTTATTTTCTGATGACCGTCACTACGCCATCGGCCGTCAGCTTGATGATGCTCGACGGCTTGTGGGGCTTGTGCTCCTGCCGTCTGGTCTCGCAGACGTAATCGACGGCCTCGAGGATGGCGGGGTCGATGTCGCGGTAGTTTTGTGCCGTGGGCATCCCGCTAATGTTGGCCGAGGTACTCACGATAGCCTTCTGCATGCGGTAGCAAAGGGCCTTGGAGAAAGCCTCATTGGTGATGCGGATGCCCACAGACCCGTCCTCGGAGATGAGGTTGGGGGCGAGGTTGACGGCATGGTCGAGGACCAAGGTTGTCGGACGGTCGGTCGTGGCGTCTATCAAGTCCCAGGCCACGGCAGGCACTTGGCGTACATAGCGTTGGAGGCGGTCGTCGCTATCGACCAGACAAATGAGGGCCTTGGCGTCGTCTCTCTGCTTGATACGATAGACGCGGGCCACGGCCTCGGCATTGGTGGCGTCGCAGCCGATACCCCATACCGTGTCGGTCGGATAGAGGATCACCCCACCCTTGCGCATACATTCTACTGCATTTCTGATATCTTCTTGTTTCATTTTCTTCGTTTACTTCTGTTGTCTTCTTTGACTTCTATTGCCTTCTGTTGTCTTTGTTGTCTTCAGTTGTCTTGATGGCGGACCCGGTCGCGTCTGCCGACGGGGGCAAGCAGCTTTTGACTTAGTAAATGCGCACCCGGTCGCCCACACGCACTTTGTAGTCGCGCGAGGCAAGTTGCGGATTCATCCGTTTCAGTCGCTTGAGCTGGATGCCAAACATCTGGGAGACCTGATAGAAACTGGTGCCGTCCTTGACTTGGTAGTACGGCTGCTTCTTGTAGCGCGACTTCGGGGCGCGCTTCTGCTTCTTGGAGAGCCAGACCACCTCGCCAGCCTTCAACTTCGCTTTCACCTCGCGGTCGTTGAACTTCGCCAGATGGCGCGCGCGGATATCCATCTCCTTGCCGATAGAGGCGTAAGTGTCGCCCTCGCGGGCCACGACATAGAAGTTGTCGTTATACTTCAGGATGCGATGGACATTGACCTGGCTAAAGTCAGGCTTGTTGATGGGGTTGCCCTGCGTCACGGCCAAGTCGCAGTTGGGATCGTGGCGGACGATAGGGCTGGCCTTGTCGTGCTCGTAGAGGCGGTAGGCTTCGATGATGTCGATCAGCCGGTAGGCATACTTGGGGTTGGTGGCGTAGCCCGCACGCTTCAGTCCGTGGGCCCATCCCTTGTAGTCGGTCTTGTCCAAAGTGAAGAGGCTCTTGTAGTGGGCCCGGTTGGCAAGAAACTTGCTATGGTCCTCGTAGCTCTCCAGGGGAGAATCATAGACGCGGAACAACTCGCCCCTGCGGTCGTCGTCATGGCGCATGGTCCGACCTCCCCAGCCGTGGCTCTTGATGCCAAAGTGGTTGTTGCCCTTCGTGGCAAGCTCGCTCGTGCCGGCTCCGCTCTCCAGCAGCCCTTGGGCCAGGGTGATGCTGGCAGGGATGCCGTATTTGTGCATCTCGACGATGGCGATGTCCTTGTATCGGTCGATGTAGTCTTGCCATCTTTGGTTCCATCTGATCTGAGCCTGGAGGGGCAAACAGAATCCTATCAGCAAGAGAAGCGTGAATAGTGAGAGTCGTTTCATATAGCCCGAAAAGTATTTTGCCCGCAAATTTACTAAATTCTTTCTATTTGCGGACGGGTTGGTCTCATTTTTTTTCATTACTTTTGCACACATGAAGATTACACTCGCCATTGGATCCAATATTCTACAGCAGAAGAACATCGACGAAGCCCAGTCGCGGCTGCGCCATCTGCTGCCCGGAATCGTCTTTGGAGAAGCGGTTTGGACGACGCCCATCGGCATCCAGTCCGACCGTTTTCTCAACCTCCTGGCCTATGCCGACACCCCGCTTTCGCTCGACCATCTGCAGGAGGAACTCAAGGCCATCGAGCGCGAGATGGGCGACAGTCATGAGAACCACCAGCAGGGCCACGTGATCATAGACCTCGACGTGGCGGAATATGACGGGAGGACCGTCAAGGAGGTGATATGGAGCAAAGGAGTCCAACAGTCGCAAAAGCAAGTTGTTAGCAATATTGGCAAACAAGCGCCAAACAGTTAGCAATACAAACAGAAATAAAATCCAAACAGTTAGCAATACAATCAACATGAAGAAAATCCTATCATTCGTTTTCCTTCTGCTTTGCTGCTCGTCTGTCTTCGCACAGCAATTTGACAGCTATTTTACGGATGCCACGCTTCGTATCGACTACATCTTTGCGGGCAACTCCAAGCAGCAATGGATCGCACTCGACCAACTCAACCGCATCCCGCGTTGGTATGGCAAGCGCCAGCACCTGGCCGAACTCCCCGTGGAGGGCAATGGCCAGATTACCGTCCGCGACCATCGCTCGGGCACGATCGTCTATCGCAACTCCTTCTCCACGCTCTTTCAGGAGTGGCTCTCCTATCCGGAGGCCGAGACGACGACACGATCCTTTGAGAACGTATTCCTCATCCCCTATCCGAAGGATACGGTCGATGTGACGGTAGAACTGAAGAACAACCGACGCGAGGTGACGGCCTCCATGACACATACGGTCGTGCCTACCGACATCCTCATCCGCCATATTGGCGAGAATAGCGTCACACCTTACGTCACGCTCCAGCAGGCGCGCGACACCTCCCGTTGCATCCATATCGCCTTCCTGGCCGAGGGCTACAAGCAGGAGGAGATGGCTACCTTCGAGGCCGACTGCCGGACGGCTACCGAGGCGCTCTTCGCCCACGAACCGTTCAAGTCGATGCGCGACCGCTTCAATGTCGTGGCCGTAGAGGCTCCCTCCCAGGAGAGCGGCACCTCGGAGCCGGGCAAGGGAGTGTGGAAGGACACACCCCTGAGAAGCCATTTCGACACATTCTATAGCGACCGTTACCTGACGACGCTCCACCTGAAGGCGCTCCACGACTGCCTGGCGGGCACACCCTACGAGCACATCATCGTGTTGGTGAACACGGAAAACTATGGTGGTGGCGGCATCCTCAATAGCTACAACCTCGCCATGGCCCACCACAAGGCCTTCAAGCCCGTGGTAGTCCATGAGTTTGGCCACTCGTTTGCCGGCCTTGCCGACGAGTATGCCTATAAGGCGGAACAGATTCCGATGTACCCGCACGATATCGAGCCGTGGGAACCGAACATCACAACACAGGTCAACTTCCACAACAAGTGGGAGAACCTCATCGGCAAAGAGGAGGGCGTCGGCCTCTACGAGGGTGCTGGCTACTCGCTGAAGGGTGTGTGGCGCGGATGCAAGGACTGCCGTATGCGCACGAATGAGCATCCGGTATTCTGCCCGGTATGCCAGCAGGCGCTCACCCGACTGATCAATTTCTATACAGAATGAGACTAAGGAGGCTTCTCCTTATCCTATTATGCTTCGTCTCCGTGTCGGTCTTCCCACAAGGCAAGGAGGCCGACACGGAGGCTTTGGGGCGTGCCCTGGAGTATTTCCAATCGCAGAAATACCACGAGGCACTCCTCATCTTCCAACGACTCGACCAGTCGTATAAGCTCAACGCACGCTACAAAGCGTATATCGGACTGTGCTACTACTACGACTGGGACTACAAAAAGGCGACAGAATATTTCGATACCTTCCTACCCAAACTCGACATGCTGGCTCCCGAGGAGCGGGCGCTCTACTATTATGCGGACGGGGAAAGCCACTTCCAGTTGAGCCACTACGACCAGGCGATCGTACTCTTCCAGTCTGCGCTCGCCCTTTGCCACGACCGGGACAAGGGCGACAGTTGGTTTCGGATCGGCTTCTGCTATTACTTTCTCCAGCAGCCGGCCTTGGCCCAGGGTTGCTTCCTCGTAGCCGAATACTACTACGCCACGTTTCGCAACTCTCCCGACCTGCAAGCGAGACGCCAGCAGATGGCACACATGATGCGAGGCTTGCGGCCCGAGATCGTCCTCAAGCCCCTGCCAAAGACTTTCTCCCTACCCCGCCCCGTGCCGCCTACCGACTATCTCAAGACCGAGGCCGACACATTATCTACTGTTTCTATCGTCAAGCCTCATCTTCCACAAACGGAACCGCAACAGGAAGAACCACAACAGAAGGAAAGCCCTCAACAGAAGGAAAAGCAACAGGCAGAAAAGCAACAACAAGCAGAAAAACCACAACAGGCAAAGCCTCAACAGGAGGAACACAAGGCAATAGACTAAGCCTCCCTTCATAGACCGACCGCTTCCCCTCACACACGTTATACAAAAAAGACAAGCCCTTGCACACTCCTTAATAAAAAGGGAGGCACAAGGGCTTATGCTTGTCGTTCCCGCAAAAGGGGAACGGGATGGTTGTTCGGTCGTTACTTCACGGGATTGTTCTCCGCAAAGATGGCCATACGCTCCTCGAGGGCAGCATACTGCTCGTCGCGGATGAAGGACGTGCAGACGCGGAGGCCCTCCTGTTCGCTACCAGTAGTGACAAGGCAGATGGCAGAGACACCATAGTACATCAACTCATGGGCCAACTCGCCACTCGTCATGCCCGGATAGCCGATCGTGAAGTAGAATCCGTCGGCAATAGGCTGGTCGAGATCCTTGTCATAGACGATATAGAAGTTATGACGCGTGAAAATCTCCTTCAACTTGTGAGCACGGTCGCCATAGATCTTGATCTCACTACGGAAGTCGAACTTGCCCTCGGCAGCAGCCTTCAGCATGGCGGCCATGGCATACTGGGCACTATGGCTCGTACCAGAGGAGAGCGCATAGAGCATACGCGTGGAGAAGACGGGGCCGAAAGGCAGTCCCTCGTAGCGCTCGGCCAGGTCGTGGTAGTGGCGATGGAAGAGCTTGTCGCTAATGCATGTCACGCCAATACGCTCGCCAGCATAGCTGAACGCCTTGGATCCGCTAATGAGCAGGATATAGTTGTCCGTATAGTTGGCTACCGACGGCTGGTAGGGCTTCTGGAAAGGACGGATGTCACGACGGAAGTCCATGGCGAAATAGGCCAGGTCCTCCATGATGATGCAGTCGTACTTCGTGGCCAAAGAGCCGATCGTGCGCAACTCGTCGTCCGTCATGCAAATCCACGAGGGGTTGTTGGGATTGGAATAGACGATGGCACAGATGTTGCCATTGGTAAGGTAGCTCTCCAGTTTCGGACCGAGCTTCTCGCCACGGAAGTTATAGACATCAAAGGTCTCATACTTCGTGCCCTGCACCTGGAGCTGCATCTTCTGCACGGGGAATCCCGGGTCGATGAAGAGGACGGTATTCTTCTTCTTGTCGGCCTGAGAGCAGGTGAGGAAGGAAGCGAACGTGCCCTGCATGGAACCGCAGACAGGCACGCAGCCCTCGGGATTGATATCGACGCCGATGAAGGCCTTGACAAACTCCGAGGCAGCCTCCTTCAGAGCGGGGAGACCCTGGATATCGGGATAGCTGTGGGCGATACCGTCCTGCAACGACTTGATCTGCGCGTCCACGCCTACCTGGGCGGCGGGAAGACCGGGAATGCCCATCTCCATCTTGATGAACTCGACACCACTCTCCTTCTCGGCATGGGCTGCCACACCCTTCACCTCGCGGATCGTCGCCTTGGCGAAGTCCTGTATGCCATGCTCGCGGATGGTGTTGTCAATCAACTCCTTGTTGATGGGTGTCGGTCTCATTTCTGCGCCTCCTTTCCCAGCTCAAGGGCCTTGAAGTTGTCCTCGATGACGCGCTCACCCTTGCGGCCGAAGATGACGCGGATGGCGTCCTTCAGCTTGTCAAACTCGATACCCAAAGCCTTCTGGGCAGCTCCGAGCAGGATCATATTGGCCGAACGGGGAATGTTGTTCTCCTTGGCCACCTCCTCGATATTGATGCGGATGACGTTGTCCAACTTGGCATAGTCGGCATCGATGACGGCCATGTCAGGATAGTTGGGGATATTGACGAAAGGCGTGCTGGAGGTGATGATCCAGCCGCCCTTCTTCAGATAGGGCAGGTAGCGGAGGGCCTCCATCGGCTCCATGGAGATGATGACGTCGGCCTGACCCTTTGCGATACGGTCGCTATTGATGGGGTCGGAGCTGAGACGGAGATTGCTCTGCACGTCGCCACCACGCTGGGACATACCGTGCACCTCTGCCTGCTTGATATAAAGGTTCTCGTTCATGGCCGCCTGGCCGATGACCGTGGCGATGGAGAGGATACCTTGTCCACCCACGCCACAAAGGATAATATCTGTCTTCATTGGTTTTGAATGCTATTTGGTTGTTGTTTGTCAGAAGGGGTCGCGGGACACTCTCAGGCGTCCGCGACACCCCATAAAACCTGTTCTTCCTCCTCGCTTACTTCTGTTCAGCGGCCTTCTTGGCCTCGGCAGCCTTCTTCTGCTTGAGGTGACGCTGCAACGTGTTCATGCACTCGCGGCGCGGGATGATGACGGAAGTGCCGTGATACTCGATCTCCTCGCGGATGGTCTTGGTGATCTCGGGCATGTTCTTCGGAAGCGGAGTGACGACCTTCAGGTGGTCCTCGCTCACGCCCAGACCACGGCAGATAGCCTCAAACTTGTTGGTACCGGCACTATCCTGACCACCCGTCATGGCGGTCGTGAGGTTGTCGGAGAGGATCACGACGATGTCGGAGTTCTCGTTGACCGCGTCGAGCAAACCCGTCATGCCGCTATGGGTGAACGTAGAGTCGCCGATGACAGCCACGGCCGGCCATTGGCCCGCGTCGGCAGCACCCTTGGCCATGCCGATAGAGGCACCCATGTCCACGCAAGAGTGGATGGCCTTGAACGGGGGAAGGAAGCCGAGCGTGTAGCAGCCGATATCGCCAAAGACGCGGGCGTTGGGATACTCCTTCAAGACCTCGTTGAGGGCGGTATAGACGTCACGATGACCGCAACCCTTGCAGAACTGCGGCGGACGGCTGGCCAAGTCGGGACACGGCTCATACTCCTCGCCAGAGGGCAGACCGAGGGCCTGCTTCAGCTCGTCGGGAGACAACTCACCCGTGCGCGGCAGCTCGCCCGTGAGGCGACCCTTGATGACGGCATTGCCATCCATAACGCCACGCACCTGCTCCTCGATGAAGGGCTGGCCCTCCTCGACGATCAGGACGGAGTCGCACTCGGCAGTCATGCGGCGCACCAACTCCTTCGGCAACGGATACTGAGAGACCTTCAGGACGGGATAGGGCACGCCATCGGGATAGCACTCGTTGAGGTAGTTGAAAGCAATACCGCTCGTGATGATACCCAGCGAGTGGTCCTTGCCGTCGATATACTTATTGAACGGGCTCTCCACGGCATCCTGCTCCAACTGAGCCTGCTGGCCTGTGACGACCACGTTGCGCTTGCGGGCAAAGGCGGGAAGCAACACCCAGTCGCTGGCCTTGGCCTCATAGTTCAGGGGGTTCTGCTCACGCGGCGTCTCCGTGATATTGACCACGGCACGTGAGTGGGCCATACGCGTGGTGACGCGCATCAGCACGGGCAGGTGCATCTTCTCCGAATAGTCGTAGGCCACGGCCATCATGTCGTAAGCCTCCTGCTGGTTGCTCGGCTCAAAAGTCGGGATCATGGCAAACTTGCCATAGAAGCGCGTGTCCTGCTCGTCCTGTGAGGAGTGCATAGAGGGGTCGTCGGCCACCAAGATGACGATACCACCATTGGCGCCTGTGATGGCGGAGTTGACAAACGGGTCGGCAGCCACGTTCAAACCCACATGCTTCATGCAGACCAACGCACGCTTGCCCATATAAGACATACCCAGAGCCTGCTCCATAGCCGTCTTCTCGTTGGTTGCCCAACGACGATGGACGTTGCGGTCCTTCGCAAGCTGAGAATTCTGGATGTACTCTGTGATCTCGGTAGAGGGAGTGCCTGGGTAGGCATAGACACCACTCAGTCCGGCATCCAATGCTCCTTGGGCGATAGCCTCGTCGCCTAAAAGTAGTTTTTTCATCTGATTTCGGTTTTTATAAATATTTAATTCTGTTCCTTACTAAATTAGGAGAAGCCAGGCTCCGCAAGCGGGCCGACCTTCTCCTAATCTATATTCACTCGTTTAAAGATTCTCGCAGAACCACTCTGCTACCTGACGCAGCAAATGGTTGCGGGTGTTGCCACCATAGATGCTGTGGTTGCGGTTGGTATAAATGTTCTCCTTGAAGTCCTTGTCCGCCTGCACAAGTGCCTCGGAATACTCGAAGACATTCTGCGGATGGACGTTGTCGTCGGCCAAGCCGTGGCAGAGCAGCAGACGGCCGTGGAGGTTCTTGGCGCGTACCAACGGATTGAGCGCATAGCCCGTGGGGTTCTCCTGCGGCGTTCTCATGAAGCGCTCGGTATAGATGCTATCATAGAAGCGCCAGTTGGTGGGCGGAGCGATCGACACGCCTGCCTTGAAGACCGGACGGCCCTCGCTCATGCTCATCAGGGTGCAGAAGCCACCATAGCTCCATCCCCAGATGCCGATACGCGAGGCGTCGATATAGTCCTGCTTGCCAAGCCAGATGGCTGCCTCCACCTGGTCCTTTGACTCCAGGTCGCCGATGTTCAGGTAGGTGCACTTCTCAAACTCGGCACCACGTCCGCCCGTTCCGCGACCATCAACACTCACGATGATGTAACCCTTCTGGGTGAGGTAGTAGTCGAAGAGACCACCATTGCCCATCGAACCAATGCTCCAGCTGTCCGTCACCTGCTGGCTGCCGGGACCGCTATACTGGTGCATGATGACCGGGTATTTCTTGGTAGGATCGAAGTTGGCAGGCTTGATCATCCAGCCGTTGAGGGAGACGCCCTCGGAAGTGGTGAAGGTGAAGAACTCCTTCTTGGTCGGCTCAAACTGTGCCAGATCCTGCGTGAGCTTGTCGTTGTTGAGCACCTCGCGTACCACCTTGCCCTTGCGGTCCATGATCGTATAGACATAGGGGTGGTTGGCGTCGCTCCAGCAGTTGAGGAAGTAGCGGTAGTCGCCCGAGAAGGTGGCGTCGTTCCATCCTTCCGTGCCCGCGAGGGCAGTCACGCGGCCCTTCTTGTCGGCCACGTAGATCTCGCGCTGCATGGGCGAGCGGCGAGCAGCCTGGAAGTAAGTGTTGCCCGTGGCGGCATCATAACCATAGATGGCCGTCACGTCGTAGTCACCCTTCTCGATCTGGCGCAGGAGTTTTCCCTCCTTATTATATAGGTAGAGGTGCAGATAGCCGTCGCGGTCGGAAGGCACGAGGATATAGTCCTTCATGATGGCGATGTCGCCCATGGCCTCGCCCTTGACATACTTCTCCACGCTCTCCTCCAGCAAGAGGCTCGTCTCGCCCGTCGTGGTGTTGGCGTTGTAGAGTCGGAGGCAGTCCTGGTGGCGGTTCATCGTGTAGAGGATGATGCGGCCTGCGTCGGCCGTCGTCTTGATGCGGGGGATGTATCCATCAGCATCCAGCGGCAGGTTGTACTGCTTCGTGCTACCATTGTCGAGGTTATAGACCCAAGCCGTGACCTTGGAGTTGTCCTCTCCCGGCTTCGGATACTTATAGCTATACTCGCCCGGATAGACCTTATACTGCTCGTTGGTCGGATACATGCCGGCAAATATCTGGAGCGAATAGGTCTTCACCCCACTCTCGTCGTAGCGGATCCAGCTCAGCGTGCGGCTGTCTGCGCTCCATGCGATGGCGTTGTTGAATCCAAACTCCTCCTCGTTCACCCAGTCGGGGATACCGTTGATGACCTCGTTGAACTTGCCATCGGTCGTGACCTGGCGCTCCGTCGTGCCATCGGTAATGAAGATGTTGTTCTTTCTCACGAAGGCGATCTTCTTACCATCAGGCGAGAAGGTCGGGATCTGCTGGGCTCCGTTCTTCGAGAGTTTGCGAAGCTCCTTGCTCTGGATGTCATAGACATAGAAGTCGGCAGTATAGGAGCGACGGTAGATAGCCCGGTAGTTGGTCTCGATGAGCAGATGCTGTCCGTCGTCGGCCATCTGGTAGCCGTCAAAGCTCTTGATCTGCTCGCCCTTCGTATCGTCGAGATCGAAGAGCACACCCGTCTCCTGACCTGTGACGAAGGAGTACCTCACCACCTTCTTGCGGTCGGCAGAGATTTGTGCATACTCGGAAGTACCCTTGATTGGACGCACGCCAGAGATTCTCTTGGCGACGTACTTCCAGCCCGTGACATCTTTCAACGAAAGAGGCTCCCCGGCAAGCACCTGTACTGCTGTCGAGAGCAAGAGAGCACACGCGATAAAAATGCTTTTCATCTTGTTCTTTAAATCTGTTCGAGTTTGGGTGGAGGCTTTCCGGCCTACCACTTGTTCATATTTTCTTTCCCGTGATGGGTTTCGTTTTGCCACCAGTTCCCGACAAAGCGGGGCCTTTAGTTATTTTCCGCAAAGGTAGGGATAATTATCTAAACTTGCAAAATATTTAGGAAATATTAGCGCAAGCCGCTATATGGTAACGAGCACACCTTGAGCCCAAACCATGTATCATGGGTCGAAAGCTCGTCAAAAGAGGGAGAAACGACTATTTGCCGACCTTAAACCGACTGAAATCAGTCATTTCGATCAGCTCCAAATAGGACGAATGGGGATGATGGCGCATATAGTGCTCGATGGCGCAGACATACTTCGTCTTGTAGAAGCGGGTGCCCATCAGCTGGTTGACCACCCATTGGAGCTTGGCCATGTGGAGGTCGCGCTCGATCTGCGGGCGCATCTCAAACTTGTCGATCTGAAACTCGCTCAGCAAGAAGAAGGTGAGGCAGTCTGGCAGGATGTTCTGGCGGTTCATCTGGCGGCGTTGCTGCTCCGAGTAGTAGCGCTTATAGACCGGGTAGTTCTCACCCAGATACTTGTCGAGCGAGATACCGATCATGCCGTTGCCCACAACCACGCTTTGGTCCAAAGCAGAGATCTGCGTATAGATGCGGGGCACACGGATATCAGGGAATGCCTTCTTGAGCCGCGTGAAAGCGTGGCTGAAACCCGTATTCAAATCGTCGATGTCGGCATACTCGGCCTCCACGTCGGCAATGATACTCTGCAGGATCGTGTCCTGGTAGAACTTGAGCAACTTTGAATTGATGCTGGGGTCTGTGGCGTCGCCCACCTTCACGACATCCTCGATGAGCGTGCGCGTCTCGATAGGATACTCCGTGTTCATCTCCTGCAATGCCGAGAAGTCGCCCGTGGTGAGGTAGCGATACTCCAACTGGTCGTAGCGCGCGATGCTCACCAAGGGTTGCGTAGCAGCAGAGTCCTCGGGCATCAGCTTAAACTGACACCCGACACACGCTACCAGCAGCGACATCATTATATAAACTATTTTCTTAGACAATGCAATTTCCTTTCTTCAACACCTATATAACGCTGCAAATGTACTAAAAATTATTTAGACCACCAAATAATGCACTAAAATATGTTTAATTTCCCTTATTTTTGCAATTCAAAAGGGATATAGGGGCGATTGAGGGCAGACAAAAGGGCCTCACCAGACGATCCGCGATCCATACCGAGGCAGACACAGCCACGGGGCCAGTTTCCTCCTCCCTGGTCCCCAAATCGTCTCCCATGCGCATTTTCTCCTTATTATAGTAGGTATTTGAATATCTTTTTCGTACTTTTGCAAACAGTAAACAATTACCTACAGAAATATGAAACTTCTACGATTAGCAGTATTCTGGCTTTGTGCTACCTGCTCCCTGGTCGCCATGGGGCAGCGATACACGCAGTATGTCAATCCGCTGATAGGCACGGGCGGCCACGGCCACGTGTTCCTGGGTGCCAATGTTCCCTTCGGTTATGTGCAGTTGGGCCCGACCGAGCCCACCCGGGGATGGGACTGGTGCTCCGGCTACCATGCCAGCGACACCATCATCGTCGGCTTCGGCCACCAGCACCTCTCGGGCACGGGTATCGGCGAACTGGGCGACGTGGCCTTCCTGCCCGTGAGCTGCTGCAAGCAGACCGAGGTGAAGTTTGCCCACGAGAGCGAGAATGTCGCCCCGGGCTACTATAGCGTGAAACTCAAAGACCCCAACGTGCTGGTGGAACTGACCGCCACGCAACGGGCGGGATTCCAGCGCTACACCACGGGAGCCAACGTGCGACGGGGCATGGTGCGCCTCGACCTTCACCAGGGCATCGGATGGGACAAGATGTCGAAGGCCAAGTATCGCCAGGTCGATGACCGCACGGTCTGTGGCTACCGCGAATCGACTGGATGGGCGCGCCACCAATACACGTTCTTCTATGCGGAGTTCAACAAGCCCATCAAACTGAAGCGCGACCAAGACTCGATCGCCGTCTTCACCTATGAACCCGACAGCACACCATTGCTCATCAAGACGGGTCTCTCGGCCGTGAGCGAGGACAACGCCCGCGAGAACCTCCACAAGGAGATACCGGGCTGGGACTTCAATGCCGTCGTTCGCCAGGCCGACGAGGCTTGGGAGAAACAGCTCTCCCGCGTGCAGATCAAGACTGACGACGAGGATGTGCGCACGATATTCTATACCGCGCTCTACCATACGATGACCGCCCCGTCCGTCTTCTGCGACGTCAACGGCCAGTACCGTGGTGCCGACCTGCAGGTACACGAGGGCCAATTCACCAACTATACGACCTTCTCGCTTTGGGACACCTACCGCGCTGCCCACCCCTTGATGACCATCCTGCATCCCGAGATGCTTGCCGACATAGGCGAGACCTTCGTCAACATCTACCAGCAGCAAGGCAAGCTCCCCGTGTGGCACCTCATGGGCAATGAGACCAACTGCATGATTGGCAACCCTGGCGTGCCCGTGCTCGCCGACCTCGTTCTCAAGGGCTTTATTACTGACAAGCGAGGGGCCTACGAGGCGATGAAGGCATCGGCCATGCTCGACGAGCGTGGAATGGCGTCGCTGAAGCGCAACAACTACGTCGCCTTCGACGAGGACCCGGAGAACGAGACGGTTGCCAAGACACTCGAATATGCGCTTGCCGACGCTTGTATCGCCCAGGTGGCAAAGTCGCTGGGCGAGAAGAAGGACTACCAGTACTTCCTCCATCGCAGCCAGTCGTACCGCAACGTCTTCGACAAGCGGGTGGGCTTCATGCGCGGCCGCGACTCGAAGGGCAACTGGCGCGAGCCGTTCAATCCCTTCCATGCTGTCCATCGCATGGACGACTATACCGAGGGCAACGCTTGGCAATACACATGGCTCGTGCCCCACGACGTGCACGGACTGATCGACTGCTTTGGCGGCGATAAGCCCTTCGTCACCAAACTCGACTCGCTCTTCTTCGTCACGGGCGACATGGGTGCGGAGGCTTCCCCCGACATCTCGGGCCTCATCGGGCAGTATGCCCACGGCAACGAGCCGAGCCACCACGTCCTCTATATGTACAACTATGCGGGTGAGCCCTGGAAGGGACAGAAGCTCATCCGCCAGGTCTTCGACGAGATGTACAAGAATGCCGAGGACGGACTCTCGGGCAATGAGGACGTAGGCCAGATGTCGGCCTGGTACGTCATCTCTACGCTTGGCCTCTACCAGGTGGAGCCAGCTGGAGGTAAGTATGTCTTCGGGTCGCCGCTCTTCGACGAGGCGACCGTGCAGCTTCCCGAGGGCAAGACCTTCACGGTAAAGGCGCTCGACAACTCGCCCGAGAACGTGTATGTGCAGAGCGTGCGCTGGAACGGCAAGCCCTACACGAAGTCCTACCTATATTATAAGGACATCATGGGCGGCGGCACCCTGGAGTTCACCATGGGTCCGAACCCCTCGAAGTTTGGAACAGCTAAGAAGGACAGACCATGACCGACGAGAGAAACATACCAAGTAGGAAGGTGAGCCCCGTAGCCTGGGTGCCCACCCTCTACTTCGCCATGGGCATGCCCTTTGTGGTTCTGAACATGGTCTGCACGCTCATGTACAAAGGCATGGGGGTGAGCGACGCGCAGATAGCCTTCTGGACCTCGCTCATCATGCTGCCGTGGACGCTGAAACCCCTGTGGAGTCCGTTCCTGGAGATGTACAAGACGAAGAAGTTCTTCGTTGTCCTGACCCAGTTGGTCTCCGGCATCGGCTTCGCTTTGGTGGCCTTCGCGCTCCACCTGCCCGACTTCTTCGCCATCACGATCGCCATCCTGGCGGTCATAGCACTAAGCGGGGCTACCCACGACATCGCCGCTGACGGCACCTACATGAGCGTTCTCTCCAAGGAGGAGCAGGCCAAATGGATCGGCTGGCAGGGAGCGTTCTACAATATCGCCAAGATTGCCGCCACGGGTGGCCTCGTCTATCTGGCGGGCGTCTTCATCAAGCACTTCGGGGTGACTACCGCCTGGATGGTGATCATGCTCATCATCGCCGTCATCATGTGCGCCCTGGGCCTCTACCACATCTTCATCCTCCCCGCCACGTCCAATGCCACCAGCGCGGAGGACAAGAACCTCGGGGAGGCCCTGCGCGAGTTGTGGAACGTCTTTGCCGACTTCTTCAAGAAGAAGCATATCGTCTATTACCTGTTCTTCATCATCCTCTATCGCTTCTGCGAGGGATTCGTGATGAAGATCGTGCCCCTCTTCCTCAAGGCGCCACGCACGGAGCAGGGCCTGGGACTGAGCGAGCAGGAGATCGGCCTCTGCTACGGCACGTTCGGAGCGGCAGCCTTCGTCATCGGAAGCATCCTGGCAGGCTACTATATCGCCCACCGCGGACTGCAGAAGAGTCTCTTCCAACTCGCCCTGGTGTTCAACCTGCCCTTCGTGGCCTACACTTTCCTCGCCATCTACCAGCCGACGAGCGTCGTGCTTATTGGGTCGGCCATCACGCTGGAATACTTCGGCTATGGATTCGGCTTTGTCGGACTGACGCTCTTCATGATGCAGCAGATAGCGCCGGGCAAGCACCAGATGAGCCACTACGCCTTTGCCTCGGGCATCATGAACCTGGGCGTCATGCTTCCAGGCATGCTCAGCGGCTACCTCAGCGACGCCCTGGGCTACCGCACCTTCTTCCTCGTGGTGCTCCTGTGCGCCATCCCCGCGCTCCTCATCACCTGGTTCGTGCCGTTCACCTATCCTGAACCCAAGAAATAAGAGGGAAAATGTGGGTGCGCCATCCTCCCTTTGGACAACGGGCGCGCCCACCTCTCATAGTCGCCAACAACAACTGACCAATAACAAACAAGAAGAATATGAGCAAACTCATCATCGAGGGCAACGCCCTCCCCAATATGCCGTGGCAAGACCGCCCCGCCGACAGCAACGCCCCCATGTGGCGCTATTCGGAGAACCCGATCATCCCGCGCGACTTGCTCCCCACGAGCAATAGTATCTTCAATTCTGCCGTCGTACCTTTCGGCAATCGCTTCGCGGGCGTGTTCCGTTGCGACGACACCAACCGCCGCATGGTGCTCCACGTGGGCTTCTCCGACGACGGCCTCCATTGGGACATCGACCCCAACCCGCTCCGCTTCGAGTGTGAGGACAAAGAGATAGGCGAGTGGGTCTATGGCTACGACCCGCGCGTCACCTTCATCGAAGACCGCTACTACGTCACCTGGTGCAACGGCTATCATGGCCCGACCATCGGCGTGGCGTGGACGAAGGACTTCAAGACGTTCCACCAACTGGAGAACGCCTTCCTGCCCTACAACCGCAACGGCGTGCTCTTCCCCCGAAAGATCAACGGTCGCTTTGCGATGCTCTCCCGCCCGTCCGACACGGGACACACGCCTTTTGGCGACATCTTCTATAGCGAGTCGCCCGACATGGAGTTTTGGGGTCGCCACCGCCACGTGATGGCTCCCGCAGCCTTCGAGAAGAGTGCATGGCAATGCATGAAGATTGGTGCAGGTCCCATCCCCATCGAGACGAGCGAGGGATGGCTGTTGTTCTACCACGGCGTGCTCCATAGCTGCAATGGCTACGTCTATAGTTTCGGCACGGCGCTCCTCGACCGCGACGAGCCCTGGAAGCCTATCTACCGAAGTGGCCCCTACCTCATCTCGCCGCAGAAACTCTACGAGTGTGTGGGCGACGTGCCCAACGTCTGCTTCCCCTGTGCCGAGCTCCACGACCCTGCCACAGGACGCGTGGCGGTCTATTACGGTTGCGCCGATACCGTGACGGGCATCGCCTTCGGCTACATCCCCGAAATCCTGGAGTGGACGCGCAAGACGAGCATCATCTGATATATTATATATATAAGGTATAATGCATGGACCGGGACTTTTTCTGATGATTCTCAGAAAGGGTCTCGGTCTGTTCTTTGAAAAGGCGATCCACAAAAGCGCAAGACGCCCCAATGCACAGACTTCTTAGAAAAACTCGGATTTCCCTCAAGCGTGGGATTCTTCGCATCCCGAAGCGATCCCGAAAGCATCCCGAAGGAATAGGCACAAAAAAAGCGACCCAACAAGGAGTCGCTCGAAACTTATAAAGAAGTCGGGATGACTGGACTCGAACCAGCGACCACCGGTCCCCCAGACCGGCATTCTAAACCTACTGAACTACATCCCGTTTTCTGTTTAGCGGGTGCAAAAGTACTAAGATTTTTGAAACCAGCAAAACTTTTCGGGCTTTTTTTGCCGTTTCGCCCTAAAAATAGTACCTTTGCGGGTGAGTAAGGACCCAAACAAGGCTTAAAATGCATTACATCATAGATCCTCCCCATGTTCTCCAAGCGGATGTCAACTTGCCCGCTTCGAAGAGTATCAGCAACCGCGCCCTCATCATCCAGGCACTTACGCCTGGCGCGCCGACACCGTTCAATCTGTCCGACTGCGATGACACCCGGGTGCTCAAGGACGCCTTGCGCCTCCTCCCCTCCCACATCGATATTGGACCGGCAGGCACGGCAATGCGCTTCCTCACCGCCTACCTGGCCATCACGCCCGGAGAGCACACCCTCACCGGTTCGGAGCGGATGCGCCAGCGCCCCATTGGGCAACTGGTTGATGCGCTCCGGCTGCTTGGTGCCGAGATCGCCTATGAGGGCGAGGAGGGCTTTCCCCCGCTGAGAATTACCGGCAAGCCCATCATGGGTGGCAAGATAGAGATGGCGGGCGACATCAGTTCACAGTTCGTCACGGCCCTGCTGCTCATCGCCCCTGTCATGGAAAAGGGACTTACCCTCCATCTGCAGGGCCGCATCATCTCCCGTCCCTATATCGACATGACGCTCCAGGTGATGCGAAGCTATGGCGCGGACGTGGAGTGGATGGACCAAAGTGCCATCACGGTACGCCCACGCCCCTACCAGCCCACGGAATATACGGTAGAGAACGATTGGACCTCGGCCTCCTATTGGTATGAACTGATGGCTCTCTTTGGCCGAGGCGACACCTCCATGCGCCTCAACGGACTCCTCGCCCACTCTCCACAGGGCGACGCGGCAGTCAAGTACATCTTCAGTCTGCTGGGCATCCGCACCACCCTCTCCAAGGAGAAGGAGGGAAGGCTGGAGACAGCAGAACTACATTACCGCAGGATGCGACTGCCTCTCCTCGAATACGACTTCACGGGTCAACCCGACCTGGCACAGTCCGTGGTGGCTACCTGCGTGGCTTTGGGCACCCACTTCCGCTTCACGGGCCTTTCGACGCTCCGCATCAAGGAGACCGACCGTCTCGCAGCCATCGTCAGCGAGATGCGGAAGCTCGGCTACGACCTCCAGGCGACCGACGAGGACGCGCTGATATGGAACGGCGCACAATGCCAGCCCGACGCCTTCCCCGTCATCGACACCCACAAGGACCACCGCATGGCCATGGCGTTCGCCCCCTTGGCCATCCGCTTCCCGGGACTCCGCATCCACCATCCCGAGGTAGTGTCGAAGTCCTACCCCAGCTATTGGGACGAACTGGAGCGGGCCGGTTTCACCATCACCCCCGCCCAGCCATCCTAAACACCTGCCTATCATGAACCTACTACTCATCACCCTCGGATCGCTGGTCCTCCTGGCCCTCGTCGCCGCCCTCGTCTCCAAACTCACCAAGGGCAGCAACGATGCCGTCCAGCCGACCCATGGCGACTGTTCCACCTGTAGCGGCGAGGACGACCGTTGCGAACAGGTGTGCTATATGGAGGCCGCTACCCGCGACATCGAGTATTATGACGACGAGGAGCTTGACCAGTACAAGGGGCGCCCGTCCGATAGTTACAACGACGACGAGGTGCAACACTTCGCCGACGTGCTCTTCTCCCTGCGTCCCGAAGATGCGAGAGGATGGGCACGGAGCCTCAGCCTGCGCGAGATCAACCTGCCCGACGCGCTCAAGGACGACCTCTTTGCGCTCATTGAAGGATGAAATATCGCAAGAAAAAGGCAATAAAACGACCCGTAAAAGAGTTTATTAAGCGTGAAGAAGAATTATACGCTATATAGTATCGGCGCACTACTGGCCATCATCGTCGTGGTCCTTAGTGGCTGCTCGACCCAGAAGAACACCGCCAAGACCCGTTGGTGGCGGGCGTTCAATGCACGCTATAATACCTATTATAATGGCAAACTGGCCTACATCGACGCCTGTCTGGAAAAGGAGAAAGGCAACAAGGACAACTTCACGGAGATGCTCCCGCTCTATACGGTGGGCAACAAAGGCAGCCGCGAACTGGGCAAGGGCAACTACGACCGGGCGATAGAAAAGTCGAAGAAGGCCATCGCGCGCAACAGCATCAAGCGCAAGCCCGAATGGAACAAGTCGAGACGCAAGACGGAGAAGGACATCGAGTGGCTCAGCCGCAAAGAGTACAACCCCTTCCTTTGGAAAGCATGGATGCTCATGGGCCGCTCCCAGTTTCACAAGGGATCATTTGACGAGGCCGCGGCGACCTTCGCCTACATGTCGAGAATCTACAAGACGCAGCCCGCCATCTACGGCAAGGCGCGGGCATGGCTTGCCAAATGCTACATCGAGCAAGACTGGCTCTATGATGCCGAGGACGTGATCCGCAACATGCAGCGCGACAGCATCGACTGGAGGGCCGCCAAGGAGTGGGACTATACCTTTGCCGACTACTATATCCACACGGGCGAACTGGAGAAGGCCGTCCCCTACCTGCGCAAGGTCATCAAGCACGAGATGAGAAAGAAGCAGAAAGCGCGCGAATGGTATCTGATGGGACAGATCCAGGCGGCCTTGGGCCATCATACTGAAGCGTACAAGGCGTTTCGCAAGGTCGTCGCCCAGAACCCACCCTACGAGTTGGAATTCAACGCCCGCATCGCCATGACGGAGGTGATGGCGAAGGGAAAGGCGAAGCAGATGATCGGCAAACTGCGCCGCATGGCTGCCTCAGACAAGAACAAGGAATACCTCGACCAGGTATATTACGCCATGGGCAATATCTACCTGGCACAGCAAGACACCATGAAGGCCATCGACGCCTACGAGAAGGGCAACACCAAGGCCACGCGTAGTGGCGTGGAGAAGGGAGTGCTGCTGCTCCACCTCGGCGACCTCTACTGGGAGATGCAGAAGTATAGCGACGCCCGTCGCTGCTATGGCGAGGCCATCGGCCTGCTCGACAAAGACCGCAAAGACTACGAGGCGCTTTCGGAGCGTTCGAAGGTGCTCGACAAACTGGCACCCTATACTGATGCCATCCACCTCCAGGACTCCTTGCAGTATCTTGCCCAATGTCCGGAGGCGGAGCGCAATGCGGCCATCGACCGCGTGATCGACGCCCTAAAGAAGAAGGAGAAGGAGGAAAGAGACCGACTGGCGGAGCAAGAGGCAGCCCAGCGACAGGGTGAGGGTCAGAACATGGAGACCAACCGTGGTCGCATGCCCAACCCTGCACAGGACAACAACCGCGATGCCGTCTGGTATTTCTATAATGTACAGGCGGTCTCCCAGGGTAAATCACAGTTTGAACGACTCTGGGGCAAGCGCGAGAATGCCGACGACTGGCAGCGCAACAACAAGACCGTCGTCGGCAGCATTGGCTCGGGTATCGACGAGGAGGAACTGACCGACGAGCAACGCGACTCCATCGAGGCGGCAGAACTGGCCCAGGACTCGCTGCAGCAAGTGGCCGACAGCGCCCAGAACGACCCGCATAAGCGGGAGTACTACCTGGCTCAGATACCCTTCACGCCCGAACAGCTTGCCGCCAGCAACCTGCTGCTGGAGGACGGCCTTCACCACGCTGGCGTCATCTTCAAGGACGAGCTGGACAACCTGCCCTTGGCCGAGAAGCACCTGCGCAGACTGACGGACCACTACCGCGACTACGAGCATATCGACGAGACGTATTATCATCTCTTCCTGCTCTACTCCCGGCTCAAGCAGCCTGCCACGGCCGAGAGCTATGTCGATAGCCTCAAGGCGCGGTTCCCCGACAGTCAATGGACGACGCTGCTCACAGACCCATACTTTGTGGAGAACGCAAAGTTTGGCAAGCATATCGAAGACTCACTCTATGCGGCCACCTACGAGGCGTTCAAGAAGGATCGCTTCGACGAAGTGGCTGCCAACGCCAGCGTCAGCGAGACGCGATTCCCATTGGGTGCAAACCGCGACAAATTCCTGTTCATCAGCGGACTGAGCCGCCTCAACGACGGCGACGCCGAGGGATGCGTCAGCAATATGAAGCAGGTCGTGGAGAAATATCCGCGAAGCCGCATCAGCGAGATGGCGGGCATGATCGTCAATGGCGTTAACCAGGGCAAGCAACTCCACGGCGGCAAGTTCGACTTAGGCGACATCTGGACGCGACGGGCCATCGTGCTCAACGATAGCGACAGCATCAAGCAGGTGAAGTTCACGCCCGATCGCGACATCGACTTCGTCTTCATGCTTGTCTATAGCCCCGACTCTCTCAATGAGAACAAACTGCTCTTCGAGATGGCGCGGTTCAACTTCACCAACTTCCTCGTGCGCAATTTTGAAATTCAGATCGAGGAAGTGGGGGGCATGAGACAGATGCGCCTCACAGGATTCCTCAACTTCGAGGAGGCCTACGAGTATGCGCGTCAGCTCTTCGCCAACCAGGCCGTCGTACGACAGACCAACGGCAAGGCGGTACCAATCATCATTAGTACGAAAAACGAGGAGTTGATCGGCAAGCCGTTCAGCTATAAGGACTACGAGGACTTCTATGCCCAGAACTTCAACAAGGTGGAACTGCCGAAGCGCAATACGCTCTTTGAGCCTGCGGACCTCAACGAACCGCGAGAGCCGGAGAAGGTACAACCCATCGGCATTCCCGAGGTGGACAACCAGCCCGTGACCAGCGAGGCGGGCGAAAACGAGGAGACATTGGAGGTGGAGGACGACACGCAGTTCATCCCCATCGAGGAACCGTCACAAGTGGTGACGGACACCACGGCCACAGAACCTGCCAAGGAGGACGAGCCGCAAGCCGATGTGCCTCAGAAGGAACCAGAGGCTAAGGACGCTCCCGCGGAGCCACAGTCCGAGACTGCCCCGCAAGGCGGCAACGAGGGCGGCAGTACGAATGAGGGTGAACCCAAGGAGCCAGCCATGGAGACGCCCCAGGAAGACGCCAAAGATATAAACGTCCCCGAGGGTAAACCCACGGAGCAACCGAAGGAACCAGCGAAGGATCAGCCTTCGGCAGCCTCCAAGGATCAACCCAAGGAGCCTCAACAAGAGGACAACGAGGGAACGTCCATTGCCGTGGATCAGACGGGCGACCAACCGGCAGAGACCGACAACCAGGGCGACCTGATAGAGATCGACCCCGAGGACGAACCGGCCAAGCCAGCCACTCAGCAGCCGGAGGAGGGCACCATCGTCATCCCCGACGAGCCAGAGACACCTCCCGCTCCTGCGGTTCAGCCACCAAGTTCCTCCACGCCGAAGACCGAGAAGCCTCAGCAGGATCGGCCTGCCACACAGCCGCAGAAGCCCGTCCAGGACCAGCCGCAAGGCAAGGAAGACGACGAGGATGAACCCGAGTTCTTCTTCGAGGGCGACACGCCGTCCAGTCCGACGAATAGCGAGGACAAGGAGACACTCGACGATGGCCTCGACGACGAGTATTACGAGTTGGATGGTTTCTAAGTATCCACCCGACTACTACTGAGTTCACCCCCAGGACTTCGCCACGAGGGTCCGAAGACCAAGCAGCACTTCATGACAAGGAGTGCCAAAACAGTATCAGGCCCCCATGGCGAGGGACTAAAAATGATAGGAAAAAAGACAATGAACAATAATAACGGATTGCTTTTATGGGTCGATGACGAGATAGAGCTGCTGAAGGCCTACATCATCTTCCTCGAAAAGAAAGGCTACGAGGTCGTGACCGTCAGCAACGGAGCCGACGCCATCGACCAATGCCGCGCGCAGACCTTCGACCTGGTGCTCCTCGACGAGCAGATGCCGGGCCTGTCAGGTCTCGAGACGCTCCAGCGCATCAAGGAGATACAACCTGCCACGCCCATCGTCATGGTGACGAAGAGCGAGGAGGAGAACATCATGGAGCAGGCGATAGGATCGAAGATCGCCGACTACCTCATCAAGCCCGTCAATCCCAGTCAGATTCTTCTGACACTCAAGAAGAACATCCACAGAAAGGAGATCGTCACCGAGGTGACGCAGACGGGCTATCAGCAGGACTACCAGCAGATCTCCATGCAGATCAGCGACAGTCGTTCCTTTGCCGACTGGGCCGAGGTCTATAAGCGGCTGGTGCGCTGGGAACTGGAACTGAGCAGCACGGAGAGCAATATGACGGACATGCTGAAGATGCAAAAGGAGGAGGCCAATATCGGGTTTGCCAAATACATCCAGCAGAACTATCTCGACTGGGTAGCCCCTCAGCAGCCAGCCCGCACAGACCGGTTCCAACTGCGTGGCCGCAAGGAGGAGAAGCCGGGTGCGTCGCGCCCCACGATGAGTCCCGACCTCTTCAAGCAGTTTGTCTTTCCAAGCATTGACCGTGGCGAGAAGGTCTTCCTGATCGTCATCGACAACTTCCGCTTCGACCAGTGGCGCGTGCTCTCCAGCGAGGTGGCCGACCTCTTCGACATCGACGAGCAAGTCTATCTCAGCATCCTTCCCACCGCCACGCAGTATGCCCGCAACGCCATCTTCAGCGGGCTGATGCCTCAACAGATAGCCGAGATGTTTCCAGAGCTGTGGGTCGATGAGGACGAGGAGGAGGGTAAGAACCTCAACGAGAAACCGCTCATCCAGACGCAGATCGACCGCTACCGCCGCCACGACAAATTTTCTTACCACAAGATCAACGACTCGGCCGATTCGGACAAGTATCTCTCCCAGTTCAACAACCTCTACCAGAACGACTTCAACGTACTGGTCATCAACTTCATCGACATTCTCTCCCATGCACGCACGGAGATGAAGATGATACGCGAATTGGCCAACAACGAGAGCGCCTACCGCAGTATCACCCGCTCCTGGTTCCGCCACTCGGTACTGACCGACCTCCTGCGCCTGCTCTCGCAGAGCGACTACAAGGTCATCATCACCACCGACCATGGCAGCATCCGCACCACGAAGCCCGTGAAGATCGTCGGCGACCGCAACACCAACACCAACCTGCGCTACAAGTTGGGCAAGAACCTGAGCTACCACGGCAAGGACCTCTTCGTCATCAAGAATCCACACCAGGCTCAGCTCCCCGCCCCCAACCTCAGCACGGCCTATGTGTTTGCCACGGGCGATGCCTTCTTTGCCTACCCCAACAATTACAACTACTACGTATCTTATTATAAGGACACATTCCAGCATGGCGGCATCTCGATGGAGGAGATGATCGTGCCCCTCATCACCCTGACGCCACGCAAACGATAATAGACAAAAACTAAGAAAGGAAAAGCAATATGAAGAAAGTGTATTTTGAACTCGAAAGCCTCGACAAGATCCACGAGGCCGCCCGCTACTTCCTCAACGCCGTGGGCGACGCCAATATCTTTGCCATCGACGGAGACATGGGGGTAGGCAAGACCACCTTCATCAAAGCCGTCTGCGAGGAACTGGGCGTCAAGGATGTCATCACCTCCCCCACCTTCTCATTGGTCAACGAATATACCGATGGCAAGGGTGAGCCGGTTTATCACTTCGACTTCTACCGCATCAAGAAGATAGCGGAGGTCTTCGACATAGGCGTAGAGCAATATTTTGACAGCGGGCACTACTGCTTCATCGAATGGCCGGATATCGTGGAATTCTTCCTGCCCGACGATGCGGTTCACCTTGAAATATATGAGCAGGAAGATGGTGCACGCCGCTTTATCATCAAGTGGTACTTTGTCGATTAACAAGAGGCCAGAAGCTCCCTCGTCACTTATCCGAACCTCACAAGCCCGCCGAAAAGAAACTTTTGGCGGGCTTCGTCATTTTTCCTTGCCATATATTTGCGCAACTCGGCTTTTTTTTGTTACTTTGCAAATCAAAGGAATAATAACTAACTTACAGGAATTATGGAAGAGACACAACTGCTTTGTGGTCTGAAGCGCGAGGACTTTCAGACCACCATTGACGGCAAGAAGACCGATTTATATGTGCTCCGCAACAGTCAGGGCAACGAGGTGGCACTCACCAACTACGGAGGCGCTGTAGTAGCCATCATGATGCCGGACAAAGAGGGCAAGCACGCCAACATTATTCAGGGACACGACAGCATCAAGGGAGTCATGGAGTCTCCCGAGCCTTATCTCTCTACCCTCGTAGGACGCTACGCCAACCGCATCGCGCGCGGACGCTTCCAGCTCCACGGCAAGGAGTATAGTCTCGCTATCAACAACGGTCCCAACTGCCTCCACGGCGGCAAGCAGGGATTCAACGCCAAGGTATGGGACGCCACGCAGGTGAATCCTCACGCCGTGGTCATGAAATACACCAGTCCCTATGGCGAGGAGGGCTTCTCTGGTGAGGTGGTCGTCTGGGTGGCCTTCACCCTCACCGACGCCGACGAACTGGTTATCAAGTATCGCGCCACGACCAACAAGAAGACCGTCATCAACCTCACCCACCATGGTTTCTTCTCCCTCGCTGGCATCGCCAATCCTACCCCCACGATCGACAACGTCCTTTTGGAGGTCAACGCCGACCACTATCTGCCCATCGACGACACTTCCATCCCCACGGGCGAGATACGCCGGGTGGAAGGCACGCCCTTCGACTTCCGCACGATGAAGCCTGTGGCACAGGACATCGAGGCTGACGACGAGCAGCTGCGCCATGGAGCGGGCTACGACCATTGCTTTGTCCTCAACAAGCATGAGGAGGGTGAGCTGACGCTTGCCGCCCGCGTGAAAGAGCCGACCAGCGGACGTACCATGACCGTCTATACCACCGAGCCGGGCGTACAACTCTATACGGACAACTGGGCCGACGGCTATCAGGGACAGCACGGAGCCACCTTCCCGCGTCGAAGCGCCATCTGCCTGGAGTGCCAGCACTTCCCCGACAGTCCCAACCATCCCTACTTCCCATCGGTAGTGCTCAACCCGGGTGAGGAATACACCCAGAAGACCATCTACCAGTTTGGCGTAGAGAAGTAAAGCATTCCCCACAGCCACCCAGGAGCCACCCCATCCCAAACGGCCGTGATACCGCGGCCCATCCATCCACCAAAGAAAGAAAACAAAACAACAACACCGAAATGGAAAATTCCTCTAAAAAACAAGGAAATATCATCGCCATCCTGGCGATGGTCTTCCTGTTCGCCATGATTGCCTTCGTGACCAACCTCTGCTCGCCCATGGCCGTCATTCTCAAAAACAACTTCAACGTCTCCGAGTTTCTCTCGCAGGTGGGCAACTATGGCAACTTTGGCGCCTACTTAGTCATGGGTGTCCCCGCAGGTCTGCTCATCACAAAATTCGGCTACAAGAAGACGGCCTTGATGGCCCTTATCGTCGGCATTGTCGGTCTGCTTCTCCAGTGGGTCAGTGGGTCTGCCGGCTTCGTGGTTTATCTCATCGGCGCCTTCATTTCCGGCCTCTGCATGTGCATGCTCAACACCGTGGTCAATCCGATGCTCAACCTCCTCGGCGGAGGTGGCAACCGTGGCAACCAGCTTGTACAGATCGGTGGAGTATTCAACTCCGCCGCTGCTGTCTGTGTCTATATTCTCATGGGAGCCCTCATCGGCGACGCCAGCAAGGCTAAAGTCTCCGCAGCCACGCCGGCTCTGATGATTGCCCTCGCCATCTTCATCTTCGCCCTTGTGGTCATTTTCTTCACCAAGATCCAGGAGCCGCAACAGCCGAAGCATGAAGCTACCCACGACCAGTACAGCTGCTACTCCTTCCGCCACTTCAAACTTGGCATGCTTGCCATCGCCGTCTATGGTGCCGTCGAGGTATGCCCGCCGACCTACATTCTCGCCTACCTCACCTCAGCCAAGGACGCCGTCAACCCGGGTCTCGGCATGGACGCTGGCTATGTGGGCACGCTCAGTGCAGTCTATTTCATTTTCATGCTCATCGGCCGTTTCATCGGCGGCATGGTGGGTGGCAAGGTATCACCCAAGGCAATGATCACTACCGTGAGTTTCGTGGCCATGGTCCTCGTGGCCGTGGGTATGTTGCTTCCCGTAGAGCAGACCATTCAGTTCCCGGGCATCGACTACGTCAAGATGTGCCTCATCTGGGGTGAGATTCCCGTAGGCATCTTCGCCTTCATGCTCATCGGCTTCTGCGCCTCCGTGATGTGGGGTGGCATCTTCAACCTCGCTACAGAGGGACTGGGCAAATACACGGCCAAGGCTTCGGGCGCATTCATGATGATGGTGGCTGGCTTTGCTGTTGTCATCGGCCTTCAGGGATTCGTTATCGACCTTACACACAACTACATCGGTAGCTTTGTCGTCGTCCTCCTCGCCGCAGCCTACATCTTCTACTACGCCCTTTGGGGCTCCAAGAATGTCAATACCGACATTTCTGTGGAGTAATTGAGTAATGAGAAGAAATATCATCATTAAAACCTATACATTACACAAGCAAAAGATATGGACATAGAATTTGTGAGAAGCCGTTTTATCAAGCATTTCGATGGTAAGACGGGCAACATATACTTTTCGCCGGGTCGCATCAACCTCATCGGCGAGCACACGGACTACAACGGGGGCTTCGTCTTCCCTGGCGCAGTGGACAAGGGTATTATGGCCGAGGTGCGCCCCAATGGCCTCGACACCATCATGTGCTATTCCATCGACATGAAGGACCGCGTGGAGTTCAAGGTGGACGATCCTGAGGGTCCGCGCGCCACCTGGGCACGCTTCATCTACGGCATGGTGCAGGAGTTTCGCAAGCTTGGCGTGGAGGTGAAGGGGTTCAATATCGCCTTCGCGGGCGACGTGCCTCTCGGAGCGGGCATGAGCAGTTCGGCAGCCCTGGAGAGCTGCATTGGCTGCGCCCTCAACGACCTCTTTGCCGACAACAAGGTGTCGAAATGGGACATCGCCTTGGCGGGACAGGCCACAGAGCATAAGTACATCGGGGTCAACTGCGGCATCATGGACCAGTTTGCCAGCGTCTTCGGACAGGCTGGCAAGTTGATGCGTCTCGACTGCCGTAGCCGCGAGTTTGAGTACTTCCCCTTCGACCCGAAGGGATACCAGCTCGTATTGGTCAATTCCAAGGTGAAGCACGAACTGGTTGGAAGCCCGTACAACGACCGCCGCAGAAGTTGCGAGAATGTGGTTGCTGCCATCGCCGCCCAGTTCCCCGACCGCCACTTCGAGACGCTCCGCGACGCTGAATGGACCGACCTGGAGGCCGTCCGCAACAAGGTGAGCGAGGAGGACTATAGCCGTGCTCACTATGTGTTGGGCGAGAAGGCCCGCGTACTGGCTGTCTGCGAAGCGCTCAACCAAGGTGACTACGAGACCGTAGGCCAGAAGATGTATGAGACCCATGACGGTCTGAGCAACGAGTATGACGTGAGCTGCGAAGAGCTCGACTTTCTCAATGACGTAGCCCGCGAGTGTGGCGTCACGGGATCCCGCATCATGGGCGGTGGCTTCGGCGGTTGTACCATCAACCTCGTCAAGGAAGAGCGCTACGACCACTTCGTCGAGGAAGTGACCAAACGCTTCGCTGCGAAGTATGGCCATGCACCCGAGGTCTATCCTGTCGTCATCAGCGAAGGTTCCCACAAAGTCTGCTAAGGACCCGACGACATTGCCTCTTTGAATCCCCCGAAAGGGCGGGATTTCAAAGAGGACAGAATTTCAAAACGGGGTTGGCAAGCGATTTAATTCGCACTTGCCAACCCCGTTTTCATTTTCGGCGGCCTCTACCATTTATACATAGCGTGGCCGATTTGCAGAAATCGTTCTACCAACGTTCTCCAGAATCTGATCAGTTATGGACGAGCGTACCGATAGCCTCTTCCGCCATCACCTTGGCGAGATTGCCATAGACATCCATGTTGAAGACATAGATGGGAAGATTGTTCTCCTTACACATCGTGGTGGCCGTGAGGTCCATGACCTTCAAGCCGCGGGTATAGATCTCGTCGTAGGTGATGTCGTCAAACTTCGTGGCCGTCGGGTCTTTCTCGGGGTCGGCGGTATAGATGCCATCCACGCGTGTACCTTTCAGCATCACATCTGCCTCTATCTCGATACCACGGAGCGACGAACCCGTATCGGTGGAGAAGTAGGGGCAACCCGTTCCCGCACCGAAGATGCAGACATAGCCAGCCTCCATGGCTTCGATGGCCTTCCACTTGCTGTACAACTCGCCGATAGGCTCCATACGAATGGCGGTTAGCACCTTGTTTTTGACACCCAATGCACCGAGAGCAGAACTCAAGGCGAGCGAGTTGATGACGGTGGCACACATACCCATTTGGTCGCCCTTCACGCGGTCGAAGCCCTTCTGCGAACCCGACAGGCCGCGGAAGATATTGCCACCACCGATGACGATACCGATCTGTACACCCATCTCTTGCACTTCTTTAATCTGGCGCGCATAGTCCGCCAAACGCTCGGGGTCAATACCATACCCCTGCTTGCCCATCAGGCTCTCTCCAGAGAGCTTGAGCAGTATTCTCTTAAATCTTGCCATTGCTGATTATATTGATTAATTTCTACTTTTATAATAAGTTGCAATTCTTCTCTATTGAGCTGCGGGGATGATAAACTCCACTTCTTTGAAGCTGTATTCGCGGATGCAGCCCTGCCGGTCGTGGAGCAACAGGCGCCCATCGTCTTCCACACCGAAGATGCGTCCCTCAAACTCACCCTCCTTGTCCCGGAAGCGATAATAGCCGTCGCGGTGGTAAAGGTTCATAAAATAGAGTTCGGAGATGTCTCCATAGGCTCCCTCACGGGTCAGTTCATAGTATTTCTTGAACGAGACGATGAGTTCTTGCAGCAGTTGCTCGCGATCCACGTCGTGGCCCACAATCTGTTTGAGTGACACGGGATTGGGCAAGTCGTCGGAGAAAGCGGTCTGATTGACATTCAGTCCGATGCCATAGACGCATTTTTTGAGACCTTGCGAACTGACCGCCGTCTCGATCAGCGTGCCACTCAACTTGCGGTCGTGCCAATAGATGTCGTTTGGCCATTTCAGGGTGATCCCCTCCGTATAGCCATCAAGCACCTCCTTGATAGCCAAGGCCCCTGCCTCGGAGAGGAGAAACTGCCGCCCCACGGGGATCCATGAGGGATGGATGAGGACGCTGAAGAGCAGGTTCATTCCTTCGGCAGACTCCCACCGGTTCGTCCCCTGCCCCCTTCCCGCCGTCTGATGATCAGCGGTGACGACCACCATATCCTCGTCTTCTGCAGCGGGTTGGTAGGTCCGGAGGTAGTTGTTCGTACTATCGACCTCGCCGAGGCGTACCACGGTCACGGGCTTCTCCTTCGGCTTGCGGCCCAGTTGGGCTTTGATTCGTGAAAAGATTTTCATGTTGTTGTGTTCGTTTACATCTGTGAGGCCCACATGACTACATCAATGGGACGTCCTCGACATGTCTGACTTGCGCCGTCTCTGCATGGGTTCCGACGATGATGATGATGTCGAAACGTATGCGGGAATGGACCTGATAGGTTTTCACAAAAGCATTGGTGGCAATGATGATCGACCGTATCTTCTGTGGCGTGACGGCCAGCGAGGCATCGCCAAAGCGTTCGTTGCGCCGCGTCTTCACCTCCACGATCACCAGGAGGTCTTCGTCCTCCTTTTGGGCGATGAGGTCAAGGTCGCGATGTCCACAACGCCAGTCGCGAAAGAGTATCTTGAAGCCTTGACGCTCCAAGTGGCGGGCAGCCAATTCTTCACCCCAACGTCCCAACTCATTGTGCGCAGCCATACCGTGTCCTATTCGTTTGTTCGCTAATCATCGCACAAATTTACGAATTTAATTCGAATCCTCGGCCATCCTAAGGGCTTTTTTCCTGGTTCTATAGGAAATTGGGGGGACGAGGTGGCCCGTGGTGCCTCAAGACGAGGTGGTTGACATCCTTCGATAGTGCCGCTCTGTCCGTCCTTACCGTACCAGCGAGCAAAGAAACGGCGCGTTTTCTTCCATAATCGGAAAAGAATTTGTAATTTCGCAATCTGATTGAAGAACTTGACTGTATGCAAGAAAAAAAGACATATACCTTTGAGGAGGCCTACGAGGCCACCTTGAACTATTTCGACGGCGACGCACTCGCTGCCCGCGTCTGGGTGAGCAAGTACGCCATGAAGGACGGGATGGGGCATATCTATGAGCAGACTCCCACCGACATGCACTGGCGCATCGCCCACGAGATAGCCAGGATAGAGACCAACTACCCCCACCCCCTCACGGCCGAGGAGGTATTCGCCCTTCTCGACCACTTCCGATACATCATTCCCGCGGGCAGCCCGATGACGGGCATCGGCAATGACCATCAGATTGCCTCGCTCTCCAACTGCTTCGTCATCGGTATCGACGGCGACGCCGATTCCTACGGGGCCATCATGCGACTCGACGAGGAGCAGGTGCAACTCATGAAGCGGCGCGGAGGCGTAGGCCACGACTTGAGCCAGATCCGTCCCAAGGGCACTCCTGTCAACAACTCCGCCCTCACCTCGACGGGACTGGTGCCGTTCATGGAACGCTTCAGCAATTCCACGAGGGAGGTAGCGCAGGACGGAAGACGGGGCGCACTGATGCTCTCGGTCTCCATCAAGCACCCCGATGCGGGGGCTTTCATCGATGCCAAGATGGAGGAGGGCAAGGTGACGGGGGCCAATGTCAGCGTCAGGATCAGCGACGAGTTTATGCGGGCAGCCGCAGAGAATGGTTACTTCACACAGCAGTTTCCTGTCGATAGCGACCACCCATGGGTCCGCAAGGAAATATCGGCGCGCAAACTATGGGAGAAAATCGTCCACAACGCCTGGAAGAGCGCGGAGCCCGGTGTACTGTTCTGGGACACGATCATCCGGGAGAGCATCCCCGACTGCTATGCGGACCTGGGATTCCGGACGACCAGCACCAACCCCTGCGGCGAGATACCACTCTGTCCCTACGACAGTTGCCGTCTGCTCGCACTCAACCTCTACTCCTACGTCCTCAACCCCTTCACTTCCGAGGCGCATTTCGACTTCGACACCTTCAGCCGACATGCTCAGATGGCCCAGCGCATCATGGACGACATCGTAGATTTGGAACTGGAGAAGATCGACGGCATCATTGCCAAGATCGACAGCGACCCACAGGCAGAGGACGTGAAGTATGCCGAGCGTCGCCTCTGGGAGAAGATCAAGGAAAAGACGGCCATGGGACGACGCACGGGCGTGGGCATCACTGCCGAGGGCGACATGCTGGCCGCCTTGGGACTGCGCTATGGCACGCAGGAGGCCACCGACTTTGCTGTCAAGGTGCAGCGCACACTGGCATTGAACGCCTACCGTGCATCGGTGACGATGGCGCAGGAGCGAGGCGCTTTTGCCATCTACGACGCCCAGCGCGAGACGGGCAACCCATTCATCCAGCGCATCAAGGAGGCCGACGGGGCCCTCTACGACGACATGGTACGCTTCGGCCGACGCAACATCGCGTGCTTGACCATTGCTCCCACGGGCACCACATCGCTGATGACGCAGACCACGAGTGGCATAGAACCGGTCTTCATGCCCGTCTATAAGCGTCGGCGCAAGGTCAATCCCAACGACGCCGACGTGCGTGTGGACTATGTTGACGAGGTCGGTGACGCATTTGAGGAGTATATCGTCTATCACCAGAAGTTTCAGAAGTGGATGACCATAGAAGGGATCGATCCTACCCTCCCCTATTCGCAGGAGGAACTCGACGCCCTGGTGGCTCGTTCTCCTTACTACAAGGCCACGGCCAACGACGTCGATTGGTTGATGAAGGTGCGAATGCAGGGGGCTATCCAGAAGTGGGTGGACCATAGCATCTCCGTGACGGTCAACCTGCCCAGTGGCGTCGATGAGGCATTGGTCAACCAACTCTATATGGAGGCTTGGCAGAGTGGCTGCAAAGGGTGCACCATCTACCGCGACGGCAGCCGGTCGGGGGTGATGCTCTCGGTATCAAAGAAGAACAAGGAGGATGCGCAGGACGGTGAAGCCAAGGACTTGCGACAGGCTACGGAGATCAGAAAACCGGTCTTCCAGCAGCCGCCCGTGCTCGAAACGAGACCGAAGGAACTGGACTGCGACGTGGTGCGCTTCCAGAACAACAAGGAGAAATGGGTGGCCTTCGTCGGACTGGTAGATGGACGCCCCTACGAGATCTTCACCGGACTGCAGGATGACGAGGAGGGCATCGTACTGCCCAAGACGGTCACGAAGGGCAAGATCATCAAGCAGACCAACCCCGACGGCACTCACCGCTACGATTTCCAGTTCAAGAACCGGCGTGGATACAAGACGACCGTCGAGGGACTGTCGGAGAAGTTCAACCCGGAATACTGGAACTATGCGAAACTCATCTCGGGTGTGCTGCGCTATAGAATGCCGATCAGCCATGTGATCAAACTCGTCGGGTCGCTCCAGCTCAAGAGCGAGCATATCAACACATGGAAGGTGGGCGTGGAGCGCGCGCTGAAGAAGTATGTCAGCGACGGCACGAAGGCCAACGGCCAGGTCTGTCCCGTCTGTGGACAAGAGACGCTGGTCTATCAGGAGGGATGCCTACTGTGTACGAACTGTGGCGCAAGCCGATGTGGATGATGTGCCCTATGGAAACCTTTGTTCTCATCAACAACCTGCAGCTCCACTGCCCCATCGGGGTGATGGAGCAGGAACAGGTGATAGGCAACGACTTTTGTATCAACCTGCGGATAGGCTACGACTTCACCCGCGCGATGACCTCGGACGACGTTGGCGACACGCTCAACTATGCGGCGGTCTATCAGCGCACACGAGAGGTGCTGGCTCGCCCGGTCGCCTTGATAGAAAAGGCAGCGGGCAATGTGGCCCAGGCCTTACTGGAGGAATGGCCCGAGATCACATCCATCGACCTCCGTATCATCAAGCGCAACCCGCCCATGGGGGCTGACTGCGACGGAGCGGGCGTGGAAATACATTTAATAAACGATAAAAACCGCTTGCAGTGAATGAGTTTTGCGATTTTATCCGTAATTTTGCACCTGGTATGGTAAAGAAGCTTTCCCTCCTTATGGTCCTGCTGTGTGTGGGGTGGTCGCTCATGGCGGCTACGCCCAAGCGTTTCACACTCGTCATCGACGCAGGACACGGCGGCCATGACACGGGCGCCCGTGGCGTTTTCTCACAGGAAAAAGACATCAACCTCAGTGTGGCCTTGCGTTTCGGCAAGTTGATAGAAAGCAACTGTCCCGACGTGAAGGTCATCTATACACGCAAGGACGACCGCTTCGTCACACTGCATGAGCGGGCCGCCATTGCCAACCGCAACAAAGCCGACCTCTTCATCTCTGTCCACACCAACGCCGTGGCCCGCGGCCACACCGTGCAGGGTTTCCAGATCTATACCCTGGGTATGCACCGAGCCAAGGACAACCTCGACGTGGCTATGCGCGAGAACTCCGTCATCTCATTAGAGAAGGACTACGAGCAGACTTACCAGGGCTTCGACCCGAAATCGTCGGAGAGCTATATCATGTTTGAGTTTATCCAAAGCGCGAATATGGAGCGCAGCATCGAGCTGGCACGTTTCATCCAGCGCAGTGTGTGCTCGAACGTAGGACGCAATGACAAGGGGGTGCACCAGGCGGGATTCCTCGTGCTCCGCGAGACGTCCATGCCGAGTTGCCTGATCGAGCTGGGATTCATCACCACGCCGGAGGAGGAGGACTTCCTTAATACGGAGGAGGGACAGGCCAGCATGGCGGAGGCGTTCTATAAGGCTTTCGTCAAATACAGAAAGAAGTATGAGCCACAATGGACGGTTCCCACTCGCGAGACGAAGCCGATCAGCATAGCGCCCGCCGTGACCAAGAAGCCGGCCATCGGCGCACAACCGAAGAAGGTGCAGCCTGTGGCGGTACCCGTCGTCCCCGCTCCGCAGAAGCCGAAGGAAACGACCAAGGAGCAAGCACCAGACAAACAGGCCGCTCCGGCCCCACAGCCACAACTTCCTCCCGAGGCACAGGCGGCCATCAAGGGGGTGGTGCCCGTCTTCAAGGTTCAGGTCTTCGCCATCAACCGGCAGCTGCACCACGACAGCGAGCAGTTCAAAGGCCACAAAGAGGTGGACAGTTTCGTAGAGGACGGCCTCTACAAGTACACCATCGGCGCCAGCACCAACTACAACGATATCATCAAACTGAAGAAAAAGCTGGCCACAGACTTCCCCAACTGCTTCATCATCGCCTTCGATGGCGACAAGCGGATGAACACTTCGCTGGCCATTGCGGCCTTCCTCCAAAATGCGAAGAAGAAGTAAGTACGCTGACAACGACCGCTCGGCAGTGCGACACAGATAGCCTTCTCAAAGAAAATCAGAACAAATGGAAAAAAAGTATTTTAGCAACGAAGTGAAAATAGCCCTTGTGGCCGTCCTGGGAATCGTCATCCTCTTCTTCGGGATGCAGTTTCTCAAGGGAATGAACCTATTCTCTACCTCCAACGCCTATCTGATGAAGTTTGACAACATCAACGGATTGTCGGCTTCCTCTCCGATCTATGCCAACGGCTACAAGGTGGGAACGGTACACAGCATCGCCTACAACTACACCCAACCGGGCGACATCACCGTCGTGGCCGACATCGAGAAGGACATGAAGATTCCCGAGGGAACGGAGGCGGAGATTGTCAGCGATCTGATGGGCAACATCCAGGTGAACCTCGTCCTCGGCACTTCGAGCCAATACCTACCCACCAATGGCGTGATTCCGGGCCATTCCTCCAACGGTGCCATGGAGGCGGTCAAGGGGATGGTACCGCAGGTGCAGGCCCTGCTCCCAAAACTGGACTCCATCGCCCACAACCTCAACGTGCTGCTGGCAGACCCGGCTATTGCGGGAACGCTGCACAATGTAAACCAGATCTCGTCGGACCTGACGACTTCTACGCGCGAATTGAACCAGCTCCTGGCCTCACTCAACCGTGACCTGCCGGCCTTGACGGGCAAGGCGGGGGCATTGCTTACCCATAGCGATCAGCTCGTCTGCGATGCCCGGTCGGGACTGTCCATGACGCTCGGCAATGCCAATGGCCTGATGACAAACCTCAACGGCAAACTCGAAGGGGTGGATGTCGAAGGGACCATGGCACGGGTGAACACCGCACTCGACCATGTAAACAAACTGACGGCGAAACTCAACTCGGGTGAGGGTTCACTGGGTCTGTTCCTCAACGATCCCTCGCTCTATAACAACATGAACCAGACGATGCGCGACGCCGACAGCCTGCTTGTCAACCTCAAGGCGCATCCGAAACGATACGTCCACTTCTCTATCTTCGGCAAGAAGGATAAATAAGTGAGACGCAAAGGCACGAGGGGCTGCACGGACCATGGCTGACAAGCCGTCCGTCGCAGCCCTTGACTTTTTCCCATAGGGACAGCAGACTGCCGACACTATGCAAAATGTTTGCGGACACAACAAGCAGAAAGGAAAAAACTACTCAAATCGTTTGAGCAATCCAAAAACTTGTTGTATCTTCGCATCCATAATATAACGTAACAAAATTAAAGACCTTTGGCAATATGACAGATTGGAAGAAACTCCAAAACGGCTCTGACATCCGTGGCGTAGCGCTCGCAGGTGTCGAGGGAGAAGACGTCAACCTCACCAGTGAGGTGGCGGGCATTCTGGGACGATGCTTCGTAGCATGGCTCTCGAAGCGCAACAACAAACAACACATCAGCGTCAGCGTAGGACACGACCCGCGACTCTCAAGCACGCAGGTCAAGGATGCCGTCATCGAGGGGTTGGAAGCCAGCGGTGCGAAGGCCTTCGACTGCGAATTGGCTTCGACGCCAGCGATGTTCATGACGACCATCGACAACGAGACTCCGGTTGATGGTGCCATCATGGTGACGGCAAGTCACCTGCCCTGGAACCGCAACGGACTGAAGTTCTTCACTCCGCAAGGCGGCCTTGGCAAGAAGGACATCAAGGAACTGCTCCTCATGGCTGAGCAGGGCGAGTATGAAAAAGAGAACCTCTCGGGCGAGGCGGCCAAGTGGAACTTCATGGAGAAGTACTGCCAGCTGCTCCGCGACTACATCAAGGGAGAGGTGAACAAGGGGGACCAGCCGCTGGCGGGCCTCGACATCGTGGTGGATGCGGGCAACGGATCGGGTGGTTTCTTCCCCGAGAAGGTACTGAAGCCCCTGGGGGCTGACACCTCGGGTGGTATCTATCTGAATCCGGACGGACACTTCCCCAACCATGCTCCCAACCCCGAGAGCACGGATGCCATGATGGCAATCTGCCGGGCCGTCACCCGTCACCATGCCGACCTGGGTATCATCTTCGACACCGACGTGGACCGTTCGGCCATCGTGGACCACTATGGTGACCCCATCAACCGCAACTCGCTCATCGCACTCATCGCTGCGATAATACTCAGGGAGCACCCGGGCACGACCATCGTCACCGACTCCGTGACCTCCGAGGGACTGGCTGAGTTTATCAAGGCGCATGGCGGCAAACACCATCGCTTCAAGCGTGGCTACAGAAACGTCATCGACGAGGCCATCCGACTCAACAACGAGGGCGAGGAGTGCTGGCTTGCCATCGAGACATCAGGACATGCTGCCCTGCGCGAGAACTACTTCTTGGACGATGGTGCCTACCTCGTGGCAAAACTCATCACCGAGGCCGCACGCATGAAGCATGAGGGCAAGGAACTCTCCGATCTGATCCACGACCTCAAGAAACCGGCAGAGAGCAAGGAGAAGCGCATCAAACTCGATCCGGAGCGCTTCGTAGAGGAAGGCAAGGAAAAACTGGAGCGCCTCCGCAGCAAGGTGGCAGAGCAACCCGACTGGCACATTGTTGAGCCCAACTACGAGGGCGTGCGCGTCTGTTGCACGGGAGAGTTTGAGCAGGGATGGTTTCTGCTTCGCCTCTCCCTCCACGATCCAGTCATGGTACTCAACATCGAGTCCAACACCTTCGGTGGCGTAGCGATTATCGAAGAGAGAATCCAAAAGTTGCTGGAGGGTAACTATTCAGCAATAGTGTAGGCATGCACCTCCTACCATCCTATAACGACAG
>ERZ780198.148-NODE-148-length-79906-cov-6.883270_pt1 | contig 79906 bp, 64 predicted proteins | sample MGYA00510979_ERZ780198 | MGnify/ENA primary metagenome ERZ780198 (study PRJEB29588, sample SAMEA2158039) | human gut metagenome | biome: human gut; feature: human-associated habitat; material: faeces | place: Denmark | collected 2008/2010 ...
ACCGAAGCAATTTGCAGCAGATTTACAGTCTGTCCCCTTTGGCCACTCGGGAATCCATCCATGTGCAGAACTTACGAGTATAACCCAAAGTCCTGACAAGTTATATTTATATCATAATCCCCCGCAAAAAGCAACAGTTTTTTCACAACTATTTTGCATTGGCAGGCTCTATATTAATTGCCTTACCTTTGATCTTTACATTTTTCATTGCCTTTAAGACATCCTTGGCATTTTCCTTTGGTACTTCTACAAATGTATATTTATCATACAAGTCGATTGCACCTACCAGCTTGCCTGGAATGTTCGCCTCACCTGCAATCGCACCCAGAATATCCTTTGCTCTGACTTTCTGTGCCTTACCAATATTAATGAAGAGACGTACCATACCTTCTTCTGCGCCGGTATTTTCAAAATCAAAGTCTCCATTCCCGGAAGACTCCTCTTCATTGGCATCATTCTGTCCCAGGTACATCTTTAAGAAAGCTGCTGCAATGTCCATTGCTGTATAATCTGCAGCATTGACCTGTTCTTCGATCATATTGATCATCGTTGTCAGATCTTCTTCCTCTATAATGGAAGCCACCTTATCCATGACCTTCTCCATCTTCATCTGGTTCACGTCATTTAAGGATGGCACTGGCATTGCAAGAATCTTGGTTTTACAATAACGCATGATATCTTTTAATTTATAGACTTCCTTGCCCTTTACAAAAGTAAAAGAACGGCCAGTTCTGCCTGCACGACCGGTTCTGCCGATACGATGTACATAGTATTCGTCGTCCTGTGGAATATCATAGTTGAATACTGCTTCCACATCATCTACATCAATACCGCGGGCTGCCACATCTGTTGCGATCAGAATATCTGTCTTGCCGCTGCGGAAGCTCTTCATAACACGGTCACGCTGTGCCTGACTCATATCGCCGTGAAGCCCCTCTGCGAAATATCCTCTGCCCTTTAATACCTCTGTCAGATCATCTACCATTTTCTTGGTATTACAGAATACCAAGGAAAGCTTTGGCTCATAGAAATCCAGTAATCTTGTCAGGACTTCTATCTTATCCTTGCGCTTCACATCCAGATAATACTGCTCGATCTTTGGAACGGTAAGCTCCTTCTTTACGACCTTGATCATCTTGGCATCCGGCTTCTGGTAGTTCTTGGTAATCTCCAGAATTGCCTTAGGCATGGTAGCAGAGAAAAGGATTGTCTGTCTGTCTTCCGTTGGGATATACTCAAGAACAGTCTCAATATCCTCTCTGAATCCCATGTTCAGCATTTCATCTGCTTCATCCAGAACAATTGTATTTACATAGTCACAACGAATGGTCTTACGGCGCAGATGATCCATCACACGACCTGGTGTACCAATAATAACCTGCGTGCCCTTCAGCGCGCGGATCTGCTTGTTGATATCCTGTCCGCCATAAATAGGGAGTACCTTTATACCGTGCATATACTTGGCAAGCTTTCTGATCTCTTCTGCTGCCTGTACTGCCAGCTCTCTGGTCGGACACAGGATCAATGCCTGTGGATGCTTAATATCTTTATTCAGGTTAACCTTCTCCAATACAGGAATACCAAAGGCTGCTGTCTTACCTGTACCTGTCTGCGCCTGTCCGATCACATCGTAGCCCTGCATGGCTACAGGAATCGCCTGTGCCTGAATGGGAGAAGCTTCCTCAAATCCCATTTCCTTCACACCACGCAGTATCTCCTGACACAAATCTAACTCATCAAATCTGACTGTTTCCATATATACCTACTTTCTATTCTCAAAACCCACACAAATAAGCGCATGCTTTTATGCCAAGCATGCGCTTATCATTACAACAATCTATAAAATATTATCAGAAACGACTATGGAAGTCAATAGGCACCTTCAAAAAATTTCTCTGCTTTGCTAACTTTTTATTGCGGTGTTTTAATACAATTCCAGACTGTGGAAGCAAGGATACTTTCAGTTTTCCTCTATGCACAGGAAGCTCTGCGGATTCTGTATTATAACCATCTCTTGTTGTTACCATGATACGCTCCATCGTAGTCTCCACCGGTATTCCTGCCTGCCATACTGGCATGGAAATATCCTTTATGGATTCTCCGCAGTTAATAATTACAATTGTCTGCTCTTTCTGCGTGAACCGGGCATAAGCCGTTACATAGGGCTGTGCATATAAGACCAGCATGGAACCTGTCTTTAATTCGGGATTCTGTTTATGAATCCGTATCATTGCCCTGTAGAAACCTATCAGCTCTTTATCCTCATGTCCCCAGGGGTATGTTCTGCGGCTGTCCGGGTCTGTGAAGCCACATACACCCGCTTCATCTCCATAATAAATAACCGGTGAACCGGGCCAGGTCATCTGCATGATAACAGCCTCCCGCAATACTGCCTTACTTACTCTAGGTTCCGCCTTTTGTGCTGGCATATTCTCAATCCTGCCTACTGTGTGGTTAGTACGGGTCAGGAACCTGGCATTATCATGATTGGATAATTCATTCATCGCTGTCACTGCACAGCGATTGGTGAAACTCATTTTGCCTGTCTCTACAGATGTCCAGAAAATATCAGAATTGCCCAGCCATTCCCTCCTATACTGGTTTGCATGTCTCTCCATTCCTGTCAGGAACCAGGATACAGGCTCCATGAACGCTTCACAGTTCATGACAGAATCCCATTCGCCACCCATAAGCCAGCTCTTGGCAGGGCCATAATGCTCTGCAATAATCAGCGCTTCCGGATTGGCAGTCTTCACTGCTTTGCGAAAATCCTGCCAGAAATGATGATTCCATTCTCTGTTATTGCCTACACTGGCTGCAACATCTACTCTCCAGCCATCTGCACAGAATGGTTTCGATACCCATTTTACAGCAACAGACAGAATATACTCATACAGCTTGCGTGAATTCTCATAATTGAATTTGGCATAAGCTTCATAGCCCCACCAGTTCTCATAGGAGTTGGCATCCTGTGGATTCTTATACTGAAAATATTCCCGGTAAGGGCTGTTGGAATCCTGATATGCACCCTTTATGCTACAGGTATCTCCATTGGCATAAATACCTTCTTTATCCATAAAACGGTGCCATGAACCACAGCAATAGAAAACACCATCCAGAATGACCTTCATACCGCGCTTGTGAGCTTCTTCTACCAGCCTGGCAAATAACCGGTCACTGGCTTCCAGGTTCTCTCTATCGGTAGTAATGCCACGATACTGCTCATATCCATCTTTTAGACCACATTCTTCTCTATTCACGATCTTACCAAAATGTGGATCTATATGTCTGTAATCCTGAATATCATATTTATGACTCGAAGGTGATACAAAAATCGGATTCAGGTATAGAACCTCTACTCCCAGTCCTTCCAGATAGTCCATTTTATCTATGATGCCCTGAAGATCTCCGCCATAGAAGGTTCCCTCATCCGTGCGGCTTACAGGGTCATTCCAGTGTCCGGCATGCTTTACCGGTCTGCCCTGGTAGAAATATTCATCATTTACTACATCATTAGAGGAATCACCATTGTAAAAGCGGTCAACATAGATCTGATATACAACTGCGCCTTTTGCCCAATCCGGGGTGGCAAATCCGGGTACCAGAATAAAATCATACCGGGCTTCTTCACTCTTACTGATACCCAGCCGATTATAATAACAGCTCTCATCCTCTGCTTCAACTTCAAAATGATAATATATCGGTTCATCTGTTAAGCGTATGTGATAAGCATAATAGTCAAACATATCATCAAAGCTGTCTTTTCGCATAATTGCTTTCTGACCATTATAGCAGATCGTGACTCTGTCAACATTTCCACGTCCTGTTCTGAAACGTACTTTTACTCTGGTATGAGACATAGGCTCCACAGGAGTCAGATAATTCTGCGTCATATCTGTGTACAATGCTTTTTTATGAAAACTCATGGAATCCTCCCATTATGATACTATTACGCATTTACTGTGCAAGGAACCTCTCAATAACATCTATTGTCCCTTTGGTTCCCTTATATTGTGCTGCATAGGTCTGCCAGCCAAACTTCTCTCTTGGTATCGCCAGATTCTCTTCCACATCTTCGATAAAAAGGATCTGACTGCCGGACATGTTACTGTCCTTCTCCACCAGGCGATATGCTTCCAGATCCGGTTTCATACAACCGGTCTCATAGGACAGCCATCTGTAATCGTAATTCTCCCAGCCCAGCTGTCTGTTCTGGCGTGGTCCATCCAATACGGTAAGATTGGACAATATTCCCGTATAGCATCTCTCCTGTAGACCTGCCAGATATCTGACAAGCTCCCTGTCATAAGGTGTATCTGATGTAATCTGTGTATAAATATCCATAAAATCTATATACAGCTCCGGATGCACTTCAATATGACATGCAGCAAAAAGCTTATCCAGATATGGCTGCAGCTTCTTAGTACCTGCAATCTCATTAATCGGTACACCATCTACCATAAGAGACTGTTCAAATACCTCATTAAAATTATATGGTAACGGTTCCGTTGTGAACTGCTCCAATACATGCTTTACGACATTATGTGCCAGGTAGCTTTCTTCGCTGTGGGATTCAATCACACCGCCCCAGTCCATAATTACAAGTTTATCTTTCTTCATATCAATAACCACGCCCTTCCGACTTCTGCAAATCTTTTTATTTTATCCTAGCACCTTTTATCTTAAATACATACAGACATTTTATGCTTTTTGTCGGATTCGTATAAAAACAAGAGGCGTTCAGATTGAATGCCTCTTGTCCATGATAGCCTTATTTTTCTGATTCTGAATCAACATCTGCAAGGGAAGTATCCTCCATCGGAGTCTCTTCATTCTTCAGGTTCTCTACAACATTTTCAAAAATGGACTGATCAGAATCTGCCTTCAATGTAAACTTATTCGTATTCTTGGCAAGTGTCTCAGACATGATTACGATCTGTTCCACATCCTTCTTACACTCTGCTACCAGATTGCCAAGCTGCTGCATGGATGCGGATGTCTCTTCTGTACTTGCTGCATTCTCCTGTGCAATAGCTGCCAGATTATCCACAGCTCCCATAACAGAATTCTTCAGACTATTCAGCTGTTCTACTTCATTACGGATATTGTCTACAGCGTCACCTACCATGCCAATCTCTTTATCCAGATCACCAAATACACTCTTGGTCTGATTAAGTTCTTCACCCTGCTGGTCAATCATATCTGTAACCTTCTTCATGGTGTCTACTGTTGTATTGGAATTGCGGATCAGCATCTCTATGATACCTGTAATCTGGCTTGCTGACTCTCTGGACTGCTCTGCCAGCTTCCTGATCTCATCTGCTACAACTGCAAATCCCTTACCATGTTCACCGGCTCTTGCCGCCTCAATACTTGCATTTAACGACAACAGATTGGTCTGGTCTGCAATATCCGTAATCACATCTGCTGCTGACTGAATCTCCTGTGCCGACTGATTGGTTACATTGGTCTGTTCATATACTATATCAAATGCTTCCTTGGTTTCATCACTGATCTTGATCAGTTCTACCAGCGTATTATCTACGCTGCGGTTATAATCACGCATCTTGTTTGTGCTTCCAACCAGATTTTCTATATTACCTGTGGTACTTTCAATGGCATCGCCCATTCCCTGTACTTCACTGCTTACATTCTGTGTCTCCTGAGCCTGCTGGGTAGAGCCTTTTGCCATTTCTTCTACAGCAGTGTCTACATTCGTGATATACTCTGTCATGCTTCCAAAGGACTCTTCAAATCCTGTGGATATCTTATCCAGACTTTCAGAAGTACGGAAGATACTGGTAATGACTTCTGCCATGTTCTGTATCAGGGCATGTACACTTCTTGCGATATCACCGATTTCATCAGAACGCTGAACCAGCTTATTACCAACCTCTGTATTCAGGCTGCCCTGTGCAACGGCATCCAGATTGGAGATCACATTACGGATTGCACCAAGTAATACAACAACAAATGCAATGGTCGCACCTACACCTGCTAACATAACAATACACAGGAAAATAATATTCTTAGTCAGATTGGAATGGTATACACTGTCTACCAGATCTGCATTCAGACCTACGAATGTCATACCAATGATTTCATCTGAATTATGCTGATATAATGGTGCGTAAGAACCATAATACTCTGTTCCGCCCAAATTTAAGCTGTCAGAATAATATTCCTGTCCCTGATTCAGAACTACCTCTACTACTTCAGGGGACGCCTGTTCTCCTACCATACGGTTGCCCTGATCATCTACAAGGCTTGTTGCCACACGGGTATCACCATAGAATACACCGACCTGTAAATCTACTTCTTTACTGAAATTATCAAAGAATTCTGTATTGTCACTGATATTCTTCTTGCCCTTGTAGAACTTGCCATTACTGTACATATAAGTACCATTCGCCAGATTACCCACTGATACGCTGAAAGCATACTGCGCAAGGTTCAGCTCATGCTTTACCATTTTATCTGATACATCCATACATACAGAACGTATTGTGAGAATTGCTACTGTACATAAAATCAACATAGGTATTGCAATGACAAGCAGCAGCCTCATCATCAGGCGTAATCCGCCTTTTTTCTTGTTTTCTTCCATATTATAAACCCGCCTTTCCATACAAGAAATCTCATATTTCGTTTTATATCCCTCATAAACGTGAAAAAGACAGAAAAAGGGCAAAGTCATCTTTTCAGCCTCGCCCTTTTGTCTTTGTTGACCCAAAAATATGTTATCATATTTTTGGAAACATTACAATAAATTATCACAATTTATACAAATTTATGCTCTTAAAAGCAGTTATTTTATATCAATTATTACTCTGTGAATAAAGGTGTAGAATAATATCTGTCTCCGCTATCAGGTAATAATGCTACAATTGTCTTACCTTCAAATTCCGGACGCTGTGCCAGCTGTAATGCTGCATACAATGCTGCACCGGAAGAAATACCTGTCAGGATACCTTCTTTCTTGGTCAGTTCCTTGGAAGCTGCAAATGCATCATCATTCTCTACAGTAATAATTTCATCATATACAGCAGTATCTAATACCTTAGGTACAAATCCTGCACCGATACCCTGAATCTTGTGTGCACCAGCCTTGCCCTGGGATAATACAGGTGAAGAAGCAGGCTCTACTGCAACGACCTTCACATCAGGATTCTGCTCTTTGAGGTATTTACCTGTACCGGTTACTGTCCCGCCAGTACCAACACCTGCTACGAATGCATCTACCTTACCATCTGTATCTCTCCAGATTTCAGGCCCTGTTGTCTCATAATGTACCTTAGGGTTAGCAGGATTGTCGAACTGTCCTGGAATAAAGGAACCTTCAATCTCCTTAGCCAGCTCTTCTGCCTTGGCAATCGCTCCCTTCATACCCTTGCTGCCTTCTGTTAAGACAATCTCTGCACCATATGCTTTCAAAATATTACGTCTTTCAACACTCATAGTCTCAGGCATGGTAAGGATTGCACGATATCCCTTTGCGGCTGCGATTGCTGCAAGACCGATACCTGTATTACCTGAGGTAGGCTCAATGATTACAGAACCTTCCTTTAAGATGCCCTTCTTTTCTGCATCTTCAATCATTGCCTGTGCGATTCTGTCCTTTACGCTTCCTGCCGGATTACGGTACTCCAGTTTTACAAGAACCTTTGCTTTCAGGTTATAAGCCTTCTCCAAATTTGCAACCTCTACTAAAGGTGTGTTTCCAATTAAATCCAAAAATCCGCGATAAATATTTGCCATTGTTCTGATTCCTTTCTTTTTTACTTTCTCTGTTATTCTGAAATAGCCTTAAATGCTTCGTCCAGATCTTCGATAATATCATCAATATGCTCTGTACCAATAGATAAACGAATGGTATTAGGCTTGATACCCTGATCTGCTTTCTCCTCATCATTTAGCTCTGCATGTGTTGTGGATGCAGGATGAATGACCAGTGATTTTACATCTGCTACATTGGCAAGCAGGGAGAATAACTCCAGGTTGTCAATGAATTTCTTAGCTGTTTTATCATCGCCCTTAATCTCGAAGGTGAAGATAGATCCACCTCCGTTAGGGAAGTATTTCTTATATAATCTCTGCTGCTCAGGATCTGTAGTTACTGCCGGATGATTGACTTTCTCTACCAGCGGATGCTTGGAAAGATAATCTACTACCTTCAGTGCATTCTCTACATGTCTCTCTACTCTAAGAGATAATGTCTCCAGTCCCTGTAAGAAGATAAATGCATGGAACGGAGAAAGTGTTGCACCTGTATCACGAAGCAGTATTGCACGGATTCTTGTAATAAATGCTGCCGGACCTGCTGCATCTACGAAGCTGATACCATGATAACTTGGGTTCGGCTCTGTGAACTGAGGGAATTTACCACTGGCTTTCCAGTCAAATTTACCTGCATCTACAATGACACCACCGATTGTTGTTCCGTGTCCGCCAATGAACTTAGTAGCGGAATGAATGACAACATCTGCGCCATACTCAATCGGGCGAACCAGATAAGGAGTTGCAAATGTGCTGTCTACTACAAGAGGAATCCCATGTGCATGGGCAATCTTGGCAATTGCTTCAATATCTGTTACTTCTGAATTGGGATTGCCCAGTGTCTCAATATAGAGTGCCTTGGTGTTATCCTGAATTGCTTTCTCAAAATTTGTAATATCCAGAGGATCTACGAAAGTAGTAGTTACTCCAAAGTCTACTAATGTATGTGCCAATAAATTGTATGTACCACCGTAGATATTCTTGGCTGCTACAATATGGCCGCCATTCTGTGCAAGATTCTCGATTGCATAAGTAACTGCTGCTGCACCTGAACCAACTGCCAGTGCTGCAACGCCTCCCTCCAGTGCTGCAATTCTGCGTTCAAATACATCTTCTGTAGGATTGGTCAGTCTGCCGTAGATATTACCTGCATCCTGTAATGCAAATCTTGCTGCTGCATGCTCTGAATTTCTAAATACAAAAGATGATGTCTGATATATAGGTACTGCCCTTGCATCTGTAACCGGGTCTGGAGCTTCCTGGCCTACATGCAACTGTAATGTTTCAAATTTTAAATCTCTATCTGCATAATTCTTCTTACTCATAATAATCATCATACCTTTCTTTTCTCTATAGGATTTTATGTATCTCTTACTGTATTTCTAATCGAATCAACAACAGCAACACATTCGTCCTTTTGTCCATTCTTTCATTTCACTCATATGTTGCCCTCCTTTTCCTATCTGTTTTGTATGATTTAAGCTATGTTTGAATCATACTATCTATTCCCTACTTTGTCAATAGGTTTTTATGTATTTATTATAAAAAATATGCAGCGTAAAACGCTGCACATTTTCTAATACTCTTCGTCCTGAATTTTCTCTTCTATATCATTGACCGGTTTCTCCAGTCCTTCGATCTTAATGTTGTTTTTCTCTGCATAATCCCATAATGCTGCGTGAATTGCTTCTTCTGCCAGCAAAGAGCAGTGAACCTTTACAGGTGGAAGTCCATCCAAAGCTTCCATAACTGCCTTATTGGTTACTTCCAGTGCCTGCTGGATTGTCTTTCCCTTAACCAGCTCTGTTGCCATACTGCTGGTGGCTACTGCTGCACCACAGCCAAAGGTCTTGAACTTGGCTTCCTGAATGATACCGTTATCGTCAATATCAAGATACATACGCATGATATCTCCACACTTGGCATTACCGACAGTACCTACACCACTTGCGTTCTCTATTTCTCCAACATTACGGGGATTGTTAAAATGATCCATTACTTTTTCACTATACATATCTGTTTCCACGCCTTTCCGTTATTTATTGTGTTTTACGAAATCTTCATATAATGGTGACATCTCACGAAGTCTTGCCACAATCTTCTTTAACTGGTCTACTGTGAAATCAATGTCTTCCAGTGTTGTCTCTTCCGAAAGAGTCAGTCTCAGGGAGCCGTGTGCGATCTCATGAGGCAGTCCGATAGCAAGCAATACATGGGACGGGTCCAGAGAGCCTGATGTGCAGGCAGAACCTGACGATGCGCAGATGCCCTGCTGGTCTAACAGAATCAGAAGGGATTCTCCTTCGATAAAACGGAAGCAGAAATTAGCATTTCCAGGTAATCTCTTGGTTCTGTCACCATTGAGACGGCTGTATGGAATCTCTGCCAGTACACGCTCGATCAGATGGTCACGAAGCTTCGTCTCTTTCTCAATATTCTTCTCCATATCCCTGGCTGCTGCTGATGCTGCTGTACCCAGCCCAACAATGCCGGGTGTATTGTGCGTACCTGCACGTCTGGAACGCTCCTGTGCACCGCCGTGTACAAAAGAACCGATACGGATGCCCTTTCTAATATAGAGGAAACCGATTCCCTTAGGTGCATGCAGCTTATGACCGCTGGCACTGAGCATATCAATATGCATTTCATCTACATTAAGGGGAATGTGTCCATAAGCCTGTACTGCATCTGTATGGAAAGCAATGCCGTGCTCTTTTGCAATTGCACCAATCTCTTCCAATGGTTCTATGGTTCCGATTTCATTATTGGCTGCCATAATAGAAATCAGAATGGTATCCGGTCTGATGGCTGCTTTCAGTTCATCCAGGCTGATAAGACCATTCTCATCTACCTTTAAATAAGTTACTTCAAAGCCGTGTTTCTCCAGATATTGACAGACATGGAGTACTGCATGATGTTCAATTACAGATGTAATGATATGCTTACCCTTATTCTGGTTGGCTTCTGCATAAGCCTTGATTGCCCAGTTATCAGATTCACTGCCGCCTGCTGTAAAATAAATCTCATTAGGCTGCGCACCAATCAGAGAGGCAACCTCCTCTCTTGCATCATCCACTGCCTTGCGGCTCTTGGCTGCAAAGCTGTAAATCGCTGATGGATTCGCATATACTTCGTAAAAATAAGGTATTATTGATTCAAATACTTCGTCTGTTACTTTCGTTGTTGCTGCATTATCAAGATATATCATATCCTGGTTCCTCCTTTTCCTACTATTCCTATGTGTTTAGTGTATTTTTATTCCGATAGAAAAGCGCACCATTCATGCGCCTTCCCGGCAAGCGAACGCATATTAAATAATATAATCGTTAGCTGCCTTTTCCTGTTCAATGTCAAGTAAATCCTGTACCGTCATATTATCAATTACGTTGTTCACTGCTTCATAAATCTTACGGTATACCTCTACAGTAGCACATTTCCCGTTTCTTTCACAAGGAAGTGCATTATCTGATAAACAGTCCACCGGTGCCAGAGAGCCTTCTGTCAGTCTCAGTATCATACCAACCGTGTACTGCTGCGGCTGTCTCACCAGCTGATAACCACCCTGTGCACCACGGGTACTTCTGACATAACCCGCTTTATTCAGTACAGCTACGATCTGTTCCATATATTTCTCAGAGATATCCTGCCTGGCAGCAATATCTTTCAGTTTCACAGTCTCTCCCATATGACCCGCCAGATCCATCATAATACGCAATGCATATCTGCCCTTGGTCGATATTGTCATATCTATTTCCTCCTGTTTCAATCGCTATATCCTTTATAACACGATATGAAAGCAACGTCAATAGGAAATTCCTATCTTTTCAATAGGAATTATAGAAAACAAACATCAGGATGCCGACTGCCATCGCAAGAAGCATTGGTTCTATCACCGAAACAGCCAGTATCCCTGCGTAAGAACGCTTATAGTAATAATGTCTGCGCCAGTCCTGATATGTCCAAAACGCACCAAGTAATCCACATAATATGATTTGTACTGCAATAATTATCCACACAGGGTAGGATATCTGTCCACTTTCCTGCTGTTTTGCCGGTTGCATGACCTGTCTTTCAAAGGAAAAAGTACTTCCATCATGCATGCGGATATCCAATGCCTCCTTAGCCTGTGTTGCCTCTATCCCCAGTTTCTCCATATAAGAAGAATACCATTCATAAGATGTCAAAGTATATAACTGCCCAAACAGTACTTCATTGACCACTCCTGTCAGAACTGCATCTTCCTTCTCCAATACCTGTATTCCCCTGTTCAAGTCATCTGACTGTAGTTGCAACAGGACATTATCTTCGATCACATAGCCACATTCGGCTTTTCCTGTAATCACCTGTCTGCGCAGCTCTTCTTCACTGTCTACAGCCTGGAATTCTACCAGTCCCTGATAGGAATCCAGCAGTGCCTGCACAGCTTCCTCATTGGTATAATATACCGCCCGCAGAATTGTATCTGAACCTCTCTCTGCCCTGATCATGGCACAGGTCAATATGGTTGTGCAGATGAGACAGAACCAGAAGCTTTTTCTGTGCATTAGTCTTCGAAAAAGAATTGCAGATACAGAACTTCCTGTTTTATTCATAAAATGCACAGGTCTGATATCCTTTTCCCGCTCTTCTCTATGCATCAGAATAACTTCGGCTATTGTAAACAGAATGATCCAGCCAATGAGCACAAGACAGGTCTTACCAAATTGCTGTTTTCTGCCTGTAAGAATCATGGTAAAAGCTGCCTTGATATAAGTAGCTGGAATAAACTGCGCAATTTTTCCTACGATCTGCGGTAATATGGCAGAGGGAAGAAAACATCCTGAAAGATAGCCCTGTATCAGCCCTGACATGCAGGTTATCAGCATCGTTGTGTTGGCACGTCTGGTCAGACTGTATACAAGCTGTGTATATGCACCACTACATAATAGCAGTAGCAGAAACAGAATTATATTTCTTCCTGTTATCTCCCATGATGGAATCCAGCTTCTGCATGAAGGAATCCATGTGGCAAGATAGGGAATCACAAGCAGCATCGCGGTCAAAATAGCAGTAATGCCATTTCTCCCGATTGCCTGCACGATATAAGACACATTCAGTCGATAACAGGTCATTCTCTCTTCTTCCTTCGTCCTTCTGCAATATTGCCCGAAGAACAGCCCTGCTATCAGCATGATACAGGTCAGAAATGCACTGTTATAATATACCGCTGCTCCGGCAGTTCCTGTTGCTGAGATACTGTCCTCTCTCCATAGCATGCTTCTGTTCATCACCAGATTCAGATTATGCATATCTATCTGTTGATATTGCTGTTCTATCTCCTGTCTGTCTATTCCTGCCTGTGACAGTATATCATCTGTTGCATAAATCTGCGCCTGTGCAACTGCAAGCATCCCGATTCCTGCATTGGCAAGCTCTTCAAACACATACCCCAGTGCCTTGGAATGCCCTGACAAATATAATTTGGCAGGCTCATTGGTGCCATCCATAATGCCCTCAACCACATGCTCAGGTAATACGATCAGTGCTGCCAGCTCCTGCTGTTGCAGCGCCTCCTGTCCTTCCTCCAGTGATGACATTTCACTCAGGCTGCACCAGCCCTTGAGCGCATCCATATGTTTTATATAAGTCAATGCAAAACTGGTCAGCTTATCATCCGGTGCGATATATCCAACCTTCACCACCTCGGTCCCGCTCCTTGACCATATCTGATATGCACAAAAAGCAGTCATACTGACAATGACAGCCAATATGACCGCTTTCAGGGCAAGCCCTTGTATACATGCCCGCATTCTTTTACATTCCGTTCTCAACCAGACTACTATCTTCACGACCAGTCATACCCTTCCATTTACAGAGCTGTAAGCATCTGATAGAACATCTGATAAATAGATGTGCTGTCCATCTGCATGAGTTCTATAGAATCCTGCGGTATCTCTACTTCTCCCATACCCTGTTCTATTCCAAATGTTCCGGCAATACGCATCAGTGCTTTATCATCAACTTCCAGACTTGCCGTATCCAGATCCAATGTATAGGACTGTCCTTCTACAATATCTTTATAAGAACCATCTGCACTGAGCTTATACTTCTCGTCTCCAGATTCCAGCTCAATTCTGCCATCAAATGCAAGTGTATCAAGCTTCCATGTATTCTTATAACGCATTGTCAGTGCAGTCATATTATCTGTTCCTACCACATCCAGAGTGAGATCTTCCTTATATTCCTCATCTGTCACGGACGCATCTCTGCTTATGGAATAAGTCTCTGTTCCATTTACCGTATTCAGCTTACATGCAGCCTCTATCACATCAAGCGTTCTGTCTGTTCCCGCCAGATCCGCTGACAGTTCCATACTTTTGATCTGGGAATCCTTACATTCTATCGCCTGTGGCGTCATAATACGGACGATTCTCCCTTTGGAATCCATATACAGATTCAGGCTGATATCATTCATACAGCGGATATCCAGCACATCCTCTACCTGACCGTCAACCAGCTCCCTGATATCATCTTCCAGCAGATATGCTATTGATGACTGCTCTATCAGCTTCGTGATACCTTGCTGATACATACTGCTTGCCATGAATTTCTCCTGAAAACTGTTAAGAAATACATTCATGGCATCCTTAGGGATCGTAATATTTACTCCACTGCACTGCATGCTTTTGTTGGAAGTCTTAATGGAAGCTTTATCCGATGCCTTCTGAACGACTATTGTATCCTTCAGTGTCTGCGCATCCTCGCTGAGTGCATCCATTAATTCTTCCATATCTGTATAATCCGCATCTTCTCTTGTGAAAAAGTCAATGGAAACATCCGAATCTACCTTGAATCCCAACTGATCTTTCCAGGCGGAAGCATTATAATCTGCTCCCAGCGTATCCAGCTGTAATCTATAGGTATCATTCAATAACTTCGGTACGCTGACATACATCGTATTGTCATCAACCATTATGGTGCCATTTACCAGATTCATCTGATATGCTCCCAGATTAAAATCAATATTTGCCTGTCGGACTTCATTATCACATCCAGCCTCCAGATCCATATTGAGCATACTCAGTGTATCATTCTCTGGAAAAGTCGCTGTCATGTCTATTTTCAGAGTATACGGTCCATTCATTGTATTCTTCTGCAGAAGAGACTTGTTGATCTGCTTTGCCGCAGGACTGCTGTATGCCGTCAGTTCTTTTGACATTTTGGAAATGCCTCTTGCCAGACGTACTTTAGGCTGATTGAGCACAATCAAAGCCGCACTGATACCTGTAATCAATAAAACGACAACTACTCCGGCTATAATTCCTATATTACGTCTTTTTTTATTCTGTTCCATTCGTTCTTCACTCCAGCTCCTCTACCAGTTGTTTTCCTCGAAGTGTTCTGTCTATCTTCTTCATATGTCCCTGACAGAGTGCATACACACTGTCGCAGATCTCCAGATCACTCTCATCATGTGTCGCTAACAACACAGTTCCTCCCTGACTCCTGTACTGCAACAGATATTCCCGTATCTGCTCCTTAGCCGGGAGATCCAGTGCGGCATTCGGTTCATCTAACAGAAGTATGACTGGACTTTCCGCCAGTGCGCATCCTATACTGACACGCTTCTTCATTCCCCCGGAAAGGTTCTGCGCCCGCATGGAGCACATCTGCTGTACACCAAGTGTATGCAGAAAGCCCTCTTCCAATTCCTTCTTGAGCCTGTACTTATCCCGATACCACAAAAGCAGATTGTCCCTGACGCTCAACTCCTGTATCAGATTGCTCTCCTGTGGCACATAACCCATATAACGCAGTAAAAGGCTTCGCCCCGCTCTGCCTTTTACCTGTTGTCCATCCAGATATATACTGCCGTCATCGGGAGTCCGAAGCCCTGCTAATATCTGCAGGAAAGTAGATTTTCCACAGCCATTGGCTCCGACAATTCCTATAATCTGTCCCTGCTGTACAGTCAGATTCACGTCCTGTAATACCTGATGTCTGCCATATGCACTTTTTAATCCTGTAATATGTAATCTATCCATGACCACCCTAATTAGAAAGAATCTGCTGCTCGAACTGAGCAAAATCCATCTGTGAATACGCTGTGTCCAGATCCTTATTGTTCCAGCTGTTGCTCTCTTTTCCTGATAATCTGGTCGGTTCGTTATAACCATTTTTAAGGATCGTCAGTACATAGCCTACCTTATTGTCCACCTGCTTACGGAGTGTATAACCAAGAATCTCAAATAACTGCTCTCTGGTGCGGTTATTGGCTTTTGCAGTCTTCAGTATGTCTTTTGCCTCTTTTACAGAACAGCCAAATACATCTATAATCTCCTGCTCTTCTTCCGTAGCTGTAACACTCTCTCCGTTCTTCTCTATTGTCTCATATTCTACGACTGTCTTGTTCGGTTTGAGCTTCTGCACCTTGAACTGAACAGCACCAATGCTCTGCTGTCCACTGGGCAGCTTCTCATAGATCAGCTGATATTCAAATGCGATATCCGTATTTCCATTGATCTCTTCATAAGGCTTGTCCAGAATCTCTCTCTTTACATTACCATTGGCATAAGAATCCGGCACTTTCATCATCTTACGCAGCTCATGAAAGGAAATCACAAAGGTTCCGCCATTGAAATTCTCTCTGTCTTTTAACAGATAATACAGTCTCTTGGAATATTTCTTCGTCAGATTCAGCGGATACTCGATTCTATAGTATGCACCCTGTTTCGCAGACATGATCATCTGTTTTACTTCCGGGTGAAGATCCAGCACAATCTTACTTCTGCCCTCATCTCCACGCTTCTTCTGATATTTGATCTTACTAAACCATGGATAGAATACATCTGTACCCTCATCCTCTTTCAGCCTGAAACCAAGTCCCTCAAATTTCTTCACTGCCTTTTGCAGATACGCATACGCATTGGACTCATCCTGCAGATTATACAGGTGCTTTACATCCGATATATTGATCTCATAACGTGTATTCTCTTCTGTATCATTGCCCTCGCCTACAATTCCCAGTAAAATATCAATGATATCATTCTGTCTGCGATCCAGATCATATCTGGCTTCAATAATAGTCTGCGGTCTGAAAGCAATCTCCGTACCGCCTACCTTCTTCTTACGATTCATGGTATACCTTCCTTCTTACACATCCGTCCCCCGCCGGATGCCGTCTTATGTAGACGTCTCCTGATTATATAATAATCGAAAAACAGACAAAGAGCAATCAAATTTTATGTTTATCGCCCATATTAGAATACCTTGCAGCTTCATATAATTCGTGCAGTTCTCTATCCTGTAATCCTGCTTTATGTTCCATCTCAGCAGGTGATTCGAATCTGCCCGGCTGTTCTTTTCTGCGCCTGCGTATCTCTTTCTTATAACGCCTGCGTATCTGTATCTCTTCCCTGGTCTGCGCCCGTGCTTCTTCTTTTGGCAGAAAATGTTCTATATCCCCATCCCCAGTCAATTCCTCTATTCTGTCGCCATTCTCATCATAGCTTCGCCTGAAATTGTGAAATATCTCCCTGATCTGTCTGCATACGAGCAACAGCAATGCCGCAAAGATCAATATGACGATTCCCTGAAACACTGCATTGATCCAGTCTGGCAACTTAGGGCTGTCTTCCTGCGCCGCAAGCATCCAGTCTGGAATCTCGTCACTTTGCCCGAATTGAAGTTCCCCATAATCCATGAACCAGTCTCCCGTTACCAGCTCTTCACCAGCAAACCAGTTTCTGATATCTGTATATGGTCTATAAGATGAGGCAATGGCTGCTGGAACCGCTGCCAATACAAAACATAGCAAAAATACACCAAGCATTCCTGCACTGATGCCATATATTCTCTTCGCCGGTACTCTGCTTACATCCTTATTCAGCGAAAAATACGTCTCTGTCTGGATTACAAACTGATAAATAAACACCAGAATCACATAGAGAATACCACTGTAAAAGGCTTCGTTACAGACATATGCCGAAGAGAATCCAAGCCCCAGTATATATATCACGCCAAAATACCATAAGCCTTGAAATCCCGGTCTGTTAAGGAAGCTCTCTTTTGGCTGCCAATAAGGATCTTTCTCTCTTTCCTCCTGTATCTTCTGCATTCTGTCCCGGAAACGTAACGCTATAATTAACAGTGTCTCTATTGCCAGCAGTACAGTATCACAGATTCTTGCAAGGTGCGTCTGTGCTCCTATTCCACCAAGAAACCAGACCATCGCTGTCATACCTGCCAGAACCAGCAAACTTGTCAGCAGATATGTAAACAGACTCCTGCAATATCTGACAGCCAGATATGTGATTGCTATTGGCAGCACAATCAGCAATGCCTTTGCATATACAAGTCCGGTATTGCGCAGTTCTTCGCTAAAGTCAAGGGCATACAGAAAGGGAGCAATCAGCGCAAAGATCAAAGTCGCATGAAGCCAGCAGATTATCTGCTGCATTTTTCGTCTCATCCCTTCTCCACCTCCCTTGTCATGAACTTCAGATTGGCTGCTGTATCTATGCTGGGCTGCTCACCACGGTACACCGGACACAGCCAGATTCCATACCGTTCCTTCCCTAGGAAATCCTCAATCATCTTCTGTTTCTCTAATGTGGCATTCTTGGATATAAAAATCATAACAGCATCCTCTGCCTTTGTCTGGATAAGGCAGTCTTCATAAGGCTTCCATCCATCTTCCTTGCGATACAATGCCAACATTCTTTCTATGCGAGTCAAATACGTTTTACTGTTTATACATACTGCCTCACAAAAAACATTTTCCTGCCGGTTTTCTTCCATAATGCCAATATCTGCCTTTGTTTCAGACCGGTATTGTGCATTGGTAAGCAATCCTGCTTCCATTCCCTGACGCATGCATTTACGTATCAATGATGCTGCCAGGGCAATACTTTCCTCTACAAGTTCTTCCTGTTTAAGAATACCGCCATCTTCTACATCCAGATACAGCATGACCTTCTGCGTCATTACAGAATCAAAGGTATTCACCATAAGTCCACCGGTCCTGGCACTGGCTTTCCAGTTGATTGTCTTCATAGGATCGCTGGTGGTATACTCACGAATCCCCCGAAATGTGAAAGGATCTTCGTACAAGTGTCTGGAGCACTGCATGATTCCCAGCATACGCTCGCAGACAGTCATTGTCTCTGATACGTTTACCTGCGCCGGGTAGACGTAAATCGCTGCATTTGTAGTCAGTGCCTGCGAATATCTTTTACGGTATAATAAGGAAAAGGCAGTAATATCTGCCTCTTCTACTTTATAATATCCTCTTTTTTGGCACAGAATGGGAATCTTTCTTGTGATTCGCTGTCTGCCAAGTACTGCAAAAATATCTCTTTTATAGACATAATCGCTGACATTGGTATTCTCTGTATCCCGAAAGACCAATTCCTTTCTTGTATGGAAACCCACTTCCAGAACCGGCAGCGGCAGCTTCTTACGATTGGTAATGACCTCGGTCAGTTCCACCTGCTCTCCTGCATATACAGATGTTCTGTCAAAGTCTAATGTAACGTCTACCTGTCGATACCAGTGTCTTCTGTAATATATATTCCATCCAAGTAATAACAGCAGCAAAGCTGCCAGCAAAAGAATGAACATAGGCTATCTCCTGCTCCAATCCTCTGTAGGAAGTGCCACGCTGTTAAGCAGGTTCTGTATTTTAGAAGCCTTGGCTGTCTCATCCTCAGTCTCTGTGATCAATCTGTGTGCCAAAACCGGAACTGCTACTGTCTTGATATCCTCCGGCACAACATAGTCTCTTCCTTCTACCATGGCATACCCCTGAGAAGCCCGAAGCAGTGCCAGTGTTCCTCTTGGACTGACCCCCGTACTGTTTCGTCTTGTTGCCTGTACCAGATTCACCATATATTCTATCAGATCTGGATGCACATACACATGACAGCACTCTTCCTGAAGCTGTGCAATTTCTTCTGCATTCGTCACAGGCTCAATCTGCGCCAATGGCTGCGCATCCATGAATCGCTCCAGCATCTGTATCTCCTGCTGTGCATCCAGACTTCCCATATACAGCTTCATGATGAAGCGATCCAATTGTGCCTCAGGCAGTGGAAAGCATCCAATTGTCTCTATTGGATTCTGTGTCGCAATGACAAAAAATGGCGCCGATAACGCTCTGGTCACACCATCTACTGTAACCTGTCTCTCTGCCATACACTCCAACAGACTGGACTGTGTTCTGGGTGTTGCTCTGTTGATCTCATCTGCTAACAATACATTCGTGAATACCGGGCCTTCTTTAAAGGTAAAGCAACCCTTCTCCTGATTAAAAAATGACAGTCCTGTCACATCTGTAGGTAAAAGATCCGGCGTAAACTGCACTCTGTCGAACTGACAGCCCATAGATTTCGCCAGTGTCTTAGCCAGTACCGTCTTACCGGTTCCTGGTACATCTTCCAGCAATACATGTCCCCCCGCTGCCAGAGAAGCCAGAAGAAGCTTCGTAACTTCTTCTTTGCCTATCATGACTTTCGCTACATTATCCTGAATTCTGCGTAATACCTCATTTTGCATGTTAAACCTCATTTCTGTACAATAAGATTGTATCAGTTCTCTGCGTGATACATGATCCATGCCATCACAGTAAGTCCTGCCGTTTCTGTACGAAGAATCCGCCTGCCCAGAGTGATCGGTTTCATTCCCTGCCCAATGGCAGCATCAATCTCATCCTCTGCAAAGCCACCCTCCGGTCCGATAAAGACAGCGACCATATCCCCTGGTTGTACTGCCTCTATTGCCGCTCTTGTTCCTGCCATGCCGGATGCGCCTTCCAGGCTTTCTTCCATTTCGTATGGAACAAGCTGATGCTGCATGGTTTTGGCATATGCTAATGCCTCTTTGTAAGTCATGACCTCATGAATCTGCGGCACAATACCTCTCTTGCTCTGCTTGGAAGCTGCCTCTGCAATCCCCTGCCAGCGTGCAATCTTATTCTTTGCCTTCTTGTCATCCAGCTTCATGACGCAGCGCTTCATTGTTACCGGGACAATCTCATAGACACCTAACTCCACCATCTTCTGCACGATCAGTTCCATCTTGTCACCCTTAGGCAACCCCTGAAAAAGACATACCTTAACAGGAAGTTCTACCCCGTCCTCCTTGATAAAGCGAAGCTCGCAGCGTACCTCATCCTCTGTTATTTGGGCAATACCACAACGATAATCTCTGCCATCTATTCCATTGCTGATACTGATCTCATCACCTACTTTGAGACGAATTACATTCTTAATATGGTTCACATCACTGCCGGTTATGATAATCTCTTTGTCCTGTATCTGCTCCGGCTCCACAAAAAAATGATACATAGCTTCCTTACTCCTGATTCTTTCTGGCTGTAACGCTGACCCATTCTCCCTGGTAAGTAACTTCCAGTACTTCCAGACCTGCTGCTTTGACTGCATCGACAACTGTCTGCTCTTTGTTGTCAATAATACCTGATGTAATATAGATACCTCCAGTCTTTAACTGGTTCACGATTACAGGTGTCAGAGGTACCAATACGTCCGCCAGAATATTGGCAACTACAATATCGTACTTGTTATATCCCACTTTGTCCTGTACAGCTTTATCTGTAATAATATTGCCAATCATCATGTCAAATTTCTCTGCAGGAATATGATTTGTCTCCATATTCTCACGGACAGCTTCTACAGCACATGGATCAAGATCTGTACCTACTGCATGATGAATACCATACATCAAAGATACGATAGAGAGGATTCCACTGCCGGTTCCTACATCCAGAAGTTCCGTTTCAGGTGTAATATACTTCTTGAGCTGACGAATACACAGCTGTGTTGTCTCATGCATACCTGTTCCGAAAGCTGTTCCAGGATCAATGTGCAATATCTTCTTATCCTTATCTTCCGGTTTCACTTCTTCCCAGGAAGGGATAACCAGCAGATCATCTATATAGAACTGGTGGAAATACTTCTTCCAGTTATTGATCCAGTCAATATCTTCTGTTTCAGATACCATAATAGAGCCTTCTCCAATATTCAGGAAGGATTTCAGATCCTCCAGCTCAGCCTGCATACGTGCCACTACCGTATCTGTATCTACGGACTCTCCAAGAAGCTCCATCGTTCCATCTTCTTTTTCTTCTACAAAGAAGCTCAGATAAGCAATTCCATCATCCTCTGGTCCATCCGGGAGAATGTCTACAAACATCTGCTCTTTCTCAAGTGGAGTTAAAGGCACTTTATCCTCAATCTGAGCACCTTCTAATCCAATATCATACAGAGTGCTGATAATGATATCCTCTGCCTCTGTTGTTGTCTTCACCATAAATTTCTTCCATTTCATAGAACTATATTCCTTTCTCAATGCAATTATCTATTATTATAATGCATAAATATGTTTCCGTAAATGAAAAAGGGTGCCACTTTGTGACACCTTTTTATTTATATTACATCACTGTTTATTTAAAAAACTTACGTTTCTTCTTCTCATCATTAGAACCGGAGTTGTTATTATTCTCCATGTTCTTTACAGCCTCCAGGGAATTACCTGTTTCCTTGTCGAACTGCTTCAATAATTCTTTTGCTTCATTAGAAAGCTTATCAGGAACCTGAACAACAAGTGTTACGTAATGATCGCCGCGAACATCCTTATTTCTAAGTGAAGGAACGCCCTTACCACGTAATCTGATACGTGTATCTGTCTGTGTTCCAGCCTTCACATCATATACTACCTTACCATCTACAGTATCAATAAGAATCTCTCCACCAAGCGCTGCTACTGCAAAAGATACAGGAACAGTTGAGAAGATATTCATCTCCTGTCTCTGGAAGATAGGATGTCTGTCAACTACGACCTCAACCAATAAGTCTCCTCTTGGTCCGCCATTTACACCCGGTTCACCCTTATCTCTGATACGTACGCTCTGTCCGTTATCAATACCTGCTGGAATAGATACCTGAATCTTCTTACGGCTGGAAATATATCCACTTCCGTGACAATCAGGACACTTCTCTTTAATTGTCTTACCTGTACCGCCACAGTCCGGACATACCTGTGAGTTACGAATCGTACCAAATGGAGTAGAATGCTGTGTCACTACCTGACCACGGCCTCCACATTTACGACAGGTCTCTGGTGAAGTGCCAGGCTTTGCGCCACTGCCGTTACAGGTCTTACAGGTATCTTTCAGATTCAGATCCAGTTCCTTCTCTACGCCAAATACAGCCTGCTCAAAAGAAATGCGCACGCTGGTACGTAGATTAGCACCCTTCATAGGGCCGTTATTTCTTGCGCCGCCTCTGCTTCCGCCGCCAAAGAAATCACCAAAAATATCGCCAAAAATATCTGAGAAGTCAGCTCCACTGAAGTCGAAACCGCCGAATCCACCTCCGGCTCCTCCACCTTCAAAAGCAGAATGTCCAAATTGGTCATACTGGCGTCTCTTATCTGGGTCGCTTAATACTGCATACGCCTCGGAAGCCTCTTTGAACTTCTTCTCTGCTTCCTTATCACCCGGATTCATATCAGGATGATATTTCTTGGCAAGCTGTCTATATGCCTTTTTGATTGTGGCATCATCTGCGCCTTTATCAACGCCTAATACCTCATAATAGTCTCTCTTCTGCTCTGCCATGTTAATTACTCATGCCTTTCTACATCTATTGAATGAATTGGAGAAATGCCCTTGCGGGCATTTCTCCTGTGCATAACACCTATATATCTTATACTTCTTTGTAGTCTCCGTCAACTACATCATCAGCATTTCCTGCATCCTGTGTTGTCTGCTGTGCACCACCCATGTCAGGACCAGCTGCACCTGCAGCACCCTGCATATTCTCATACATCTTTGTGAAGAGGTTCTGTGCCTTGGACATCAGAGCTTCCTGTTTGCTCTTTAATTCAGAAACCTGATCTTCTGTCATTTCAGCATCCTTTGTGCTCTCAAGTAAGGACTTCAGATCATTTAAATCTGTCTCAAGAGAAGCCTTCTCATTAGCATCGATCTTGTCGCCAACTTCTTCTAATGCCTTCTCTGTCTGGAATACGAAGGATTCAGCATCGTTTCTTGCATCGATTGCTTCCTTTCTCTTCTTATCCTGTGCTTCATATTCAGCAGCTTCCTTTACTGCCTTATCGATATCTTCATCAGACATGTTAGAACCAGCAGTGATTGTGATATGCTGTTCCTTACCTGTACCAAGATCCTTAGCAGATACATTTACAATACCATTTGCATCGATATCGAATGTAACTTCGATCTGAGGTACACCACGTCTTGCTGGAGGGATACCATCCAGTCTGAACTGTCCAAGAGACTTGTTATCTCTCGCGAACTGTCTTTCACCCTGTACAACGTTGATATCAACGGCTGTCTGATTATCAGCTGCTGTAGAGAAGATCTGGCTCTTCTTTGTAGGAATTGTTGTATTTCTTTCGATCAATCTTGTAGCTACACCACCCATTGTCTCGATAGACAGTGACAGAGGAGTAACATCAAGCAGAAGGATTTCGCCGGCACCTGCATCACCTGCAAGCTTACCACCCTGGATAGAAGCACCAATTGCTACACATTCATCAGGGTTCAGAGACTTACTAGGCTCTTTGCCTGTTAACTGTCTTACCTTATCCTGTACTGCTGGAATACGTGTAGAACCACCAACTAATAATACCTGACCAAGTTCGCTTGCTGTCATACCAGCATCCTTTAATGCGTTCTGAACAGGAATAGCTGTTCTTTCTACCAGGTCGCTTGTTAATTCATCAAATTTAGCTCTTGTAAGGTTCATATCGAAATGCTTAGGACCTTCTGCTGTAGCTGTGATGAAAGGAAGGTTGATATTTGTTGTAGTTGCACTTGAAAGCTCTTTCTTAGCCTTCTCAGCAGCTTCCTTTAATCTCTGCATTGCCATCTTATCACCGGATAAGTCAATGCCTTCCTGCTTCTTGAACTCATCGATCATCCACTGAATGATCTTGTTATCGAAGTCATCACCACCAAGATGTGTATCACCGTTTGTAGCCAATACTTCGATGACACCATCACCGATCTCAATGATAGATACATCGAATGTACCACCACCTAAGTCGTATACAAGAATCTTCTGTTCTTTCTCATTATCAAGACCATATGCAAGAGCTGCTGCTGTAGGCTCGTTGATGATACGCTTTACATCAAGACCTGCGATCTTACCAGCATCCTTGGTAGCCTGACGCTGAGCATCGTTGAAGTAAGCAGGAACTGTAATAACTGCTTCTGTTACCTTCTCACCTAAGTAGCTTTCTGCATCTGCCTTTAATTTCTGAAGGATCATAGCAGAAATCTGCTGTGGAGAATACCTCTTGCCATCAATTGTTCTGCCATTGTCTGTACCCATATCACGCTTAATAGAAGCGATTGTCTTCTCAGCGTTTGTAACTGCCTGACGTTTTGCAGGCTCACCTACTAATCTTTCTCCTGTTTTTGTAAAAGCAACTACGGATGGAGTTGTTCTTGCCCCTTCTGTATTAGCGATAACGGTTGGCTTACCACCTTCCATAACGGCTACACAACTGTTTGTTGTACCTAAGTCAATACCAATAATTTTGCTCATAACGCATTTCCTCCTATATTTCTATATCACTATGATTTTCTATTACAATATTTATTGAACTACTGCTACCATGCTGTGTCTTACGACTGTATCACGGTAGGTATAGCCTTTCTGTAATTCCTGTGCAATGATACCTGATTCGTATTCATCGCTCTCCACCTGCATTACTGCATTGTGAAGGTTGGGATCAAATTCACAGCCAACAGCTTCGATCGGCTTAACTTCCAGCTTATCAAGTTCTGTCATAAGCTGTTTGTATACCATAGCCATTCCTTCTGCAAAAGGCTGTTTCTTCTCTTCCTCACTCAGTCCTGCCAGACCTCGCTCAAAGTTATCAACGACCGGAAGAATCTTTTCGATCACACTCTTGGCACCAGTCTCGAACATTGCTGTCTTTTCCTTATCGGTACGCTTTCTGAAGTTCTCGAATTCTGCCATCTGACGCTTTACTCTGTCTTCAAGTTCATCGACTTTATCCTGAAGCTTGTTATCCTTCTTACCAAAGAAAGATTTCTTTTTATCGGATTTGTCATCTTTGCTGTCAGTCTCTTCTTCACTCTTCTGTTCTGCATCTGACTGCTGCTCTTCCTCTATCTGAATTTCCTCCTGAGGTTCTTCCTGAGATTCTGTCTGGGGTTCTTTCTGGGTGGTGTCCTCTTGTTCGAGGTCTTCGTTTAAATTCTTTTCCTTATTGTCCTCCACTCTTACTCGTCTTCCTTTCTATCTGTTTTATGCTTCTATTTTATGTTTCTTTGTCATCATCTTTTTTATAGATAGTATCCAACTGGCTCTTGAGAGTCGTCAGAGTACTGATTACCTTATCATAATCCATTCGTCTGGGTCCGATGATTCCTATCGTTCCTTTCACGCCTTCTTCGAGTTCGTAAGTTGCTGTGACTACGCTGCAGTCCTTCATGGTCTGAACCGGTGTCTCATTACCGATATACACCTGAATGCCGGTGTTGTTCTCATCTGCCATTGAATCCTGAACCAGCTCTGTCAGCATCTGTTTCTCTTCGAGGGTGTTGATCAGTTCGCTTGCTCTCTGATTATCAGAAAGCTCCGGATATTTGAAAATGTTATTCGCTCCGCTGGTATATATCTCAATGTCATCATTTTCTCTGATCACGGCTGCTACTGCATCCATCACTTCTGCGATAATGCCATCATAGATACCTGCCTGCTGCTTGAGCTTCGTAATCATCGCCAGATTGATGTCTTCAATTGGAAGTCCGTTCAAATTGGTATTCAGCAGAATGTTCAGCTTCAACAATGTCTCATCATCCAGTGATTTTTCTACATGAATCATGTTATTCTTGATCACATTGCCTTCTACTACGATGGTCGCCAGCAACTGTCCCACATCAACTCTGGATAATTGCAAGAACTTGATCTTGTTCCCCTTTACCTGGGGTGCCGTTACCAGTGTGGCATAATTCGTATTGACTGCGAGCATCTTCGCCATCTGCTTCAAGATGGATTCCATCTTGTCTTCCTTCTCAAGGAGCATCTGATGCATCTCCTTGACTTCCTGTGCTGCATGATCGAGCTTCTCCTCTTTCTCTGCAAGCATCTGGTCTACATACAATCTGTAGCCCTTATCGGAAGGGATTCTTCCTGCGGAGGTATGTGGCTGTACGATATAGCCTAACTCCTCCAGATCAGCCATTTCATTTCTTATGGTCGCAGAACTTAAATTCAGATCCGTATACTTGGAAATCGTTCTGCTTCCGACTGGCTCCCCTGTCTCCAGGTAGTTTCTGATGATTGCCTGCAGAATCTTCAATTTTCTCTCATCCAAATCCAATCCTGCCACGCTCCTTTCATGAAACTTATCAGCGCCATATCTGATTAGCTGTTGAGATTTGTTAGCACTCGTTTAAGTGGAGTGCTAATATCTTCATATAATAAGTTACTACTTATCGTTTTTGTTGTCAACAATCTTTTCCAATAATATTTATAAAAAAAACCTAAACTATTGTAACTATTCAGAATCTCCTGCGCAATTGCCAGAATGCCACTGCACTTGCCGCCGCCACATTTAAGGAGTCTACTCCGCATGCCATGGGAATCCGCACTGTATAATCACAGCCTTCTATTGTAGAGGAAGCAAGCCCATCTCCCTCTGTTCCAAGTACGATTGCAAGCTTCTCTTCCTTTTCCAATGCAGGATCATCTATGGATACAGAATCATCCCTCAGTGCCATAGCTGCTGTCTTAAATCCCATTTTCCTGATAGAATCTAGTCCATCCTGATCCAGATACGTCCACGGAATCTGAAATACTGTTCCCATGCTGACACGTATTGCCCTTCTATATAAAGGATCACTACATGCAGAGGTCAGAAGTACCGCATCCATCTGCAGGGCTGCTGCGGAACGAAATATGGCTCCGATATTAGTAGGATTCACTATATCCTCTAATACTGCAATTCTGTGCGCATTCTGACACACCTCCTGTACTGTGGGAAGCTTTGGACGGTACATGGCACACAACATTCCTCTTGTAAGTGCAAAGCCTGTCAGCTTCGTCAGGACTTCATATTCTGCTGTGTATACAGGAATTGCCCCGCAGCGGTCAATGATGTCTTTTGCTGCTCCTTCTATTCCTATATGTCTGCGCTCACACAGACAGGATATTGGCTCACAGCCTGCATCCAGTGCTCGTTCTATCACTCTCGGGCTCTCAGCGATAAATATACCCGGCTTCGGCTCATATAAGTGCCGCAGCTGTGTCTCGTTAAGTCTGGCATATATGTCCAGCTCTGGACTTGTCAGATCAGTGATTTCCATAATGTCTGCCATAATGATACCTGTACCTTTCTCTCATACCTGTAATGTCAACTGCTGACATCCATTCTGTAGGCTATTGTAGCATAACGACTGTTTTGGAGTCTAGCCTTCTGTATCATGATGCTGTCTTTTATATACCAAAACAGAGATAACTGCAGCAATGACCTCCGTAACAGGGAATGCAAGCCATACACCATTGGCTGACTGCATCACTTTGCTCAGGATAAACGCTGCCGGTATAATAAGGAACAGATATCTTGCCAGGGAGATAACCAGGGAAGGAGTACCCTTACCCAGTCCTTCCAGAGCACCCTGACAGGTTACGGAGACTGCTGAAATGATAAATCCAAGACTTATCATGCGCAATGCATCTATTCCTAATACTATCGTATCAGGATTTGTTGTGAAAAGACCGATCAGCCAGCCTGGTACCGCCCAGCACAGAATCGTTCCTGCTGTCATGATCACAACCGCCATAACAAGCGCTGTATAGAAAATATGTGTCACACGTTTATGCTCTCCTGCGCCGTAATTATAGCCCACCAGCGGACGAATGCCCTGAATGATTCCACTTACAGGAAGGTAGATAAAGGACTGCAGCTTATAATATGCGCCAAATACCAGCACGTAGCCCTGTCCGAATACGGAGAGGATGCCATTGATCACTGATAAAAGCACAGAGGATAATGCCATGTTCAGGGCAGCAGGTACTCCGACAGAATACAGCCTGCCCGCAATTGCGCTGTCCCATTTCACATTTTGCAGATTGATCTTAACAGGAATCGGACGGCAGAAATAGAAGCCAAAATAGCATAGCAGTGTCAGCACCTGTCCAGTGCCTGTCGCCCAGGCTGCACCTGCTGTTTCCATTCTCGGGAAAGGTCCGATACCAAATATCATAAGCGGATCTAATATAATATTGGCAATAAAACCTACCATCATACTGATCATGGATACCTTCATTCTGCCGACTGCCTGGAATATCTTCTCATAGGTGATTCCCACTGTAACAATAGGTGCAAAAGCAAAGGCAATATTGGCATATACGATTCCAAGTCCCAATACTTCACTGTCTGTAGTGAACATACCGAGGAAATGCGGCATGATGATGCGATACACTACGGTAGTGAGAATACCGTGCAATAAGCTGAGCGCTGTTCCAAGTGACGCTGCGATATTAGCCTTGTCCTTCTCAGCTGCTCCCATATAAAAGGCGATCAATACGTTGATTCCGACTCCGAAGCCTACGGAGACTGCCGTTACTACAAGCTGTGCCGGGTAGACCAGTGACAGGGCTGTCATGGCAGCTTCGCTTACTTTGGCAACGAAATAACTGTCTACTATATTAAACAGTGAATTTACCAGCATGGACAGCACCATTGGCATGGACATGGAAAACACCAATGGAATTACTTTCTTTTCTTTCATAAACGTCTGATTCATAAATTTCTCCCTTCTGAATTATCCTGCTTTTCCTATACGCAGTAAAAAAGGACTATAACTCTACTGTTTTTCTCAGAAACAGTAAAATTTATAGTCCCATTTAGACAATTTTATGTGCTTTAGTAATATATCATTAAAAAACAATTTATGCAAGTAGTATTTTACTATTTATTGCGCAGGGTTATGATCAGTTCATACACTTCCGGGCGTTTCTCTTTCAGGTGTTCATCCAGTATATGCCTGCGCTCCTTGAAGCGTTCTGCCAGTTCAGGATGTTCCTTGGCAATACGGTCATGCACTTCTTTTCTGTGTGCTTCGATATGCTTTGCCAACGTTTTCTCATCCTTACCGGATATATTGACGATCTCCTTGAGATGTTCTTCCAGATGCTCCAGCCATTCGTCCTCGTCCAGTTCTTCCATATGTGACCACTTGCCATGCAGCAGGTCTTCCACATCCCCTGTCTTTTTCAACTGTTCGATCTGACGCACGATCTGCTTCTCGATCTGTTCCTCGGATTCAGAGCCAAATGCCCATACGAATTCCTGTACTCGATTATCTGCACGTTTTCTGGAAGCACTTCTCTGTTCATTATCCACGCCGCCCTCCAACGGGTAAGGTCTGGTGATTCCCATATCTTTCAATGCAATATGAATCGTTCTGCGCACACTGCCTTCCTCAATCATATATCCAAGTCCCAGCTTACGAAGCTGTTCATTGAGACTGGCAATATGCTCTGTCATATAGAAACGTATTCCATGCTCTTTTAATGACTGATACAGCATACCCAACCTGTCCGCCGCAGTAATGTCCATGCTGCCGATACCACTGGCATCCAATATGACTGCCTTGGTATCTGCACTGATATGGTCCTCGATATCTCTTTGCAATACCTGAATATTGGCAAAGAACAGATTGCTGCTGAATCGGTAGATCAGTACGCCTGATATGGCATGAATCTGATCACTTTCCTTCAGATCACGGAAATGTCTGTGTCCCGGCTGTATTCCAAGAAAACATCTGGCTGGCTTGGAAGTACGAATAATGACTTCTGAAAAAGACAAAATAATACCAATCAATACACCATTGATCGTTCCAAGCAACAATACGCCCAGGAATGCACCTATGAAGATAAAGCATTCTGTCCTGCTTACTTTCCAGAGTCTTACTGCCAGTTCAAACTCTGTTGCACCAAGCAGTGCGGAAATAACAATTGCCGTCAGCACAGGAATCGGTAAATAGCCGATAAATCCTGTTGCACACAAAAGCAATACAATCATGTATAAGCCCGCAACAATGCCAGTTAATTGTGTCTTAGCCTGATACTGCTCTCCCATGGCAGTACGTGACACAGAGCCATTCATGGGGCAGCACCCGGTCAACGCCGCTGCCAGATTGCCCATGGAAAAAGCAAGAATCTCCTGATTATCATTGATCCTATAACCGTTCTTCTGTGCGAAGCTGTTCTCGGCAAGAAGTGTCTCTGCCATGATTACGACAGCAACTGACAGGCTGATTGTAACCGCATCCTGAATCGGCACTGCTGTAAAGTCCGGCAGACTCCATTTAGGCAGACCTGTCTCTACAGAAGCTAATGTCTGTATGCCCCACTCTTCCACAGGAAGCAGCTTCGTCATAATCGCACCCGCTACCATAAGCACTACAGCCATTGGAAATTTAGGTGCTGCCTTTTTACAAATGAGAAGAATGGCAAGTGCCAACAGCCCCATTACAACAGAGGGCAGATTGATAACTGCCGCCGTCTTAATAATATGCTCTGCCAATTCAAAGAATTCTCCGGTTCCTGCAGTTCCACCCATAAGCTTCGGTACCTGCAATCTGCGCATATCCCATGGAAATGGGAATAGATACCGCCATAATGATGATTCCTGCCAGGATATCTTTTGCCAAATTCTTCTTATTATAATGTCTTATGGTTTGTGCCAGTTTCACACTAATCACCATACCTTTCCCTTTTACCTGTTATACCAGCCCCTGAATCAGAATAATCAGAATCAGTACCGGCAAAACAAACTGAAAATAAGGTTTCAGATATTTTGCAATTTTAATGCCTTCTCCAGTATTTGCTTCTTTCATATAGTTATCAAAGCCCCATCCCCATTTTGTCACACAAAACAGCAGATAAACAAGAGAACCAAGAGGCAATAACAAATTACTTACAATGAAGTCCTCACTGTCCAGTACATCTCTGCCACCTATTAAATGCAGATTACTCCATACATTATAACCAAGCACACAGGGCAGGCTTAATACCAGAATAGCAATACAGTTGACCAGTGCCGCTTTCTTCCTGCTCCATCCAAACATATCCATACAGAAGGACATAATATTCTCAAATACTGCAATTACTGTGGAAAAGCTTGCAAAAGTCATAAACAGGAAGAATAACGAACCCCATACTCTTCCGCCTGCCATATTGACAAATACATTAGGTAATGTGATAAAGATAAGGCTTGGACCCGCACCGACCTCTACTCCATAGCTGAAACATGCAGGGAAAATAATCAGACCTGACATAATCGCTACAAAGGTATCCAGCGCACAGATACGCACACCTTCTCCTGCCAGTGTAAAATCCTTGTTCATATAACTTCCAAATATCTCCATGGCAGCCACACCAAGACTCAAAGTAAAGAAGGCCTGATTCATCGCCGCTGCAATGACATTTCCAAAACCTACGTCACGTACTGTATCAATACTGGGAATCAGATAGAACTTTACACCTTCACCTGCTCCCGGCAAGACAAAACTGTGCACAGCAAGTACAATAATCAGCACAAGTAATGCACTCATCATGCCTTTGCTGATCTTCTCCAGACCATTCTGCAATCCCTGACTGCATACCAGAAAGCCCGCAACCACGATTAATATCATCCAGAAAGCCATCTGTACCGGGTCAGATAACAGATTAGCGAATACATTGCCTGCCTCCTCTGCTATCATCCCGGATACAAACTCGCCGGTTATGAACTTATAGAAATAAGTAACCATCCAACCAGAAACTGTTGTATAGTACATCATCAGCATATAGCAGCCTGCAATTGCGAACCAGCCGTGAATATGCCACTTACTTCCCGGCTTTTCCAACGCCTGATAGCCCTGTACTGCACTCTTACGGCTTGCACGTCCTACTGCCAGCTCCATGGTAAGTACCGGCAATCCCATGGCAATCAGAAATATCAGATACAACAGTACGAACAGTCCCCCACCGTTTTGTCCTACCACATAAGGGAATCTCCACACGTTACCGATCCCGATTGCACATCCTGCACTGACCAGTAAGAATCCCAGTCTTGATTTAAATGATTCTCGTTTCATTCTGTAATTTTATCCCCTTCTACTACAATTCCATATTTTTGCAGATCGACTCTGCCATTGTTTACTTCGATTCCGTCTGCCTGCAGCAGCTTCGCCTGTTGTCCTGCACCGCCAAAGGCAAATTCCCCTGACAGCTCTCCTTTGGAATTGACTACCCGGTAACAGGGTACATGCTCCGGGTCCGGATTCTTATGAAGTGCATTGCCCACTGCCCTGCACATTCCCGGATTGCCTGCCAATGCCGCCACCTGTCCATATGTAGCCACCTTACCTTGGGGAATCTTTTTTACTGCTTCATAGATTCTTTTGGTCGGGCTGTCTGATACCAGATCATAGCTTTCTGCAATCATACATTTAATGGTCTCATCAGGTATCGTACCATCCAGAATGATTGTATTCCAATGTTCCTTATTCTGATGATATCCGGGAATTACGGATGCAAAAGCCCCTCTCCAGTAATCCCGCCACTGCGGATCGACCTTTACATTCAGATGAATATACCCGTCTTTTTCATATGTCCATAGAAAGGCTTTCTTACTGCCATGTACACGCACTAACTGCCAGTTTGGATCATGAAACGGCGCTTCCTGATAAGTATAGGGCATAGACAGTCCATAATCCAGCGCTTCCTGTCTCGTTGTCAAGATATAACCCCCTCTTAGATAAATTTCATAACCTTATCCACTATTATAACGGACTTTTTCCACAGACACAACAAACCGGACACAATAAAATAGAGCAGACCCTCTACAGATCTGCTCCATATCATATACGTTATCTCTCTTCTCTGAAATATGCCAGTCCCAGGCTTGCAGGCGGCTGATTCTCCCGCTTGCTTCGCATACTTGTCACAACCAGAACGACCAGCGTAACTACATAGGGAATCATCTTATACAGCTCCTGATATTCCATGTGATCCATACCTGTAGGAATATACAGATACAGAATATAGAGTCCGCCGAACAGGAAGGATGCCAGTACACTCAGGTTCGGGCGCCATATTGTAAAAATAACAAGTGCTATTGCAAGCCATCCCCTGTCACCGAATGCATCATTAGACCATACACCACAGGCATAATCCATAACGTAGTAAAGACCTCCAAGACCTGCAATCATACAGCCTACACAGGTCGCTGCATACTTGTACTTCGTTACATTAATGCCCGCTGCATCAGCAGTATTAGGACCCTCACCCACTGCACGCAAATGTAAGCCGACGCGTGTGTGATTCAGTACATAAGAAGCTGCCAGAGCAATCACAACTGCCAGATAAGCCAGGAATCCATAGGAAAGGAACAGCTTACCAAACCATCCAAGCTTTGCAGCAAAAGGAAGTGACTTGCTGAAATAGCTGCTCGTTGCACTCAATGCAATGGATGGAACATCGCTGGCAACCAGCTTGATCAGAGAGCCGCCAAAGAAGTTACCAAAGCCAACACCAAAGGTAGTCATGGCAAGACCTGTTACATTCTGATTTGCTCGAAGTGTAACTGTCAGGAAGCAATACAGCAGTCCCATTAACAGGGAACCCAGCAGACAGCACAGCACCGGTATCAGAACTGCCAGCACCGGATTCATGGCTGCTGCGCTTCCTGCTGATCTCTCATAGAAGAAAGAACCAATAACACCGCTGATCGCACCTACATACATAACACCCGGAATACCCAGATTCAGATTACCGGATTTCTCCGTAATGATCTCTCCCGTACTTCCATACAGAAGAGGAATTCCCTGTACGATAGCCCTTGGAATAAATGCAAGTAAAAAATTCCACATGATTACTGCTCCTCCTTTTCTGCCTTTTTACGGAACTGAAGCCGATATGTAATGAAAAACTCACAACCTATAATAAAGAACAGAATGATACCGGTCAAAATATCCGCATAGGAATGATTCAGTCCAAAATTCGTTGATATTTCACTGGCTCCACGATCCATGAAAATAATCAGGAAACTGGAGAATACCATGACCAGCGGATTGAACTTGGACATCCAGGACACCAGAACTGCGGTAAATCCCTGACCACCGGCTATGGTAGTTGTTACTGTATGGTTGATACCGCCGACTAACAGCAATCCTACCAGTCCACAGATGGCACCGGATAACACCATAGTCCTGATAATGACCTTCTCTACCTTGATGCCTACATATTTGGCTGTATTCTCACTTTCGCCCACTACTGTAATCTCATATCCATGCTTGCTGTATTGCAGATAAATATACATAAATATCGTGATTACCACTGCGACCAGAATACTCAACAGATATTTAGAACCAAATATCTGCGGAAGCCAGCCTGAATTGGTATTCTGATTGATAATACCAATCTTACCTGATCCCTTGGGCACTTCCCACACAATCGTGAAAAAGGCAACCAGCTGTGTCGCAATATAGTTCATCATCAGAGTAGACAGTGTCTCATTGGTATTCCACTTTGATTTAAAGAAAGCAGGAATAAATCCCCATACTGCCCCTGCTGCGATACTGGCAAGGATCATACAGACAATGATCAGTGCATTGGGTATCTTATCTCCAAGGCAGATCATACATGCCGCTGCTGCCAGACCGCCAATCAATACCTGTCCTTCTCCACCGATATTCCAGAACTTCATCTTGAAGGCAGGTGTCAGAGCCAAAGCAATCAGTAACAGAATGGATATATTCTGAAATGTGACCCAGGTCTTTCTGGCAGAGCCAAAGGCACCAATAATCATGGATTCATATACCTGTATTGGATTAATACCTGTTGTAATGGTCGTTACAATGGCACACACAATCAGTGCCAGTACAATGGCAATTGCCCGGATTCCTACGGACTGATACCAGGGAAGAGCATCCCTCTTCACTATATGAAAAAACGGTTCTTTCTTTTTTTCATTCATGATTTTCGCTGCCTCCTACTCTGGTCATCATCATACCGACCTCATTTTTATCTGTCTTTCTTGCATCCACAATACCGCTTACTTTACCGCCACACAGAACCAGAATCTTATCAGACAGCTCTAATAATACATCCAGATCTTCGCCGACAAAGATTACGGCAACACCTTTCTTCTTCTGCTCATTGATCAGTTCATATATTGTATAGGAAGAATTAATATCCAATCCACGTACCGCATATGCAGTCAGCAATACTGTTGGTGCTGAAGCAATCTCACGACCAACCAGTACTTTCTGCACGTTTCCACCGGAAAGTCTGCGGATAGGTGTTGTAATGCCCGGTGTCACTACTTCCAGATTCTCTACAACGTCTTTTGCCAGCTTCTTAGGCGGTTTGCGGTTTGTAAATGGTGTACGTCCGCGTCTAAAGGAACGAAGCATCATATTATCTGTCAGGTCCATGTTACCGACCAGACCCATTCCCAGTCTGTCCTCCGGGACAAAAGACAGGGAAACACCCATTTCTGCAATTTTAAGAGGATCTTTACCAATCAGCATTTCTCTGCTGCCGTCATCTTCTATATAATAAATCTCTCCTGCCTCTGTTACCTGCAATCCGGCAATTGCTTCCAGAAGCTCCTTCTGTCCACAGCCTGATATACCTGCAATGCCCAGAATCTCGCCACTGTTGGCAGTAAAGGATACGTTATCAAGCTTGATGATACCTTCTTCACTGCGCACAGTCAGTCCCTTTACCTCGATACGGGGCTTTGGATCTACCGGGTCAGGTCTCTCAATATTCAATGTTACCGCATGACCTACCATCATGTTAGTCATTTCCGTGACGTTGGTATCCTTCGTTGCCATACTGTCAATGTACTGTCCATTTCGAAGTACTGCTACACGGTCAGAAAGTGACTCTACTTCATGCATCTTATGTGTGATGATTACAATGGCTTTACCATCGTCTCTCATCTTCCTCAATACACGGAAGAGCTTCTCTGTCTCCTGTGGAGTCAATACGGCTGTCGGCTCATCCAGAATCAGAATATCTGCACCTCGATATAATACTTTTACGATTTCTACCGTCTGCTTCTGCGAGACAGACATGTCATAAATCTTCTGCTTCGGATCTACATCAAAACCGTATTTTGTACAGATTTCTTCGATTTTACGAGAAGCTTCCTTAATATCGAGCTTTCCTTCCAGTCCCAGAATGATATTTTCTGTTGCCGACAATACATCAATCAGCTTAAAGTGCTGATGAACCATGCCGATTCCCAGATTGAACGCATCTCTGGGGGACTTGATAACTTCTTCTTTTCCATTGATATAGATCTGTCCCTCATCCGGGAAGTAAATACCTGCCAGCATATTCATCAAAGTCGTCTTACCACTGCCGTTCTCTCCTAACAGTGCCAGAATCTCACCCTTATAAATATCCAGATTTACCTTATCGTTGGCAATTACAGATCCAAATGTCTTGGTAACATTTCTAATTGAAACTGCGGCTGTTTTGGTTTCCATCATTTGTTTCCTTTCCATATAGAAAGAGGGCAGCGCGGCGATAATCGCTGTGCCGCCCTCTGCAATTGTATACAAGCTTAATTGCAAGGCTTCTTATTCTTTATTTCTAAATTTAGAATGCCTGATCCAGAAGAGTGATTCCATCGATCTGTACATTGAAGTAAGGAGCAGAACGGAATCCTTCGCCTGATTCATGGAAATATCCATCCAGTACTACTTCATGATCCGGTGTATAGTCAGGATCTGTATCAATATCTGCCTCATAGCTGGTCAGAGTCTCTCCACCTACAGTAAATGTAGAGGTATCAAATGTATGTACTTTACCTGCGATCAGATCAGCCTTGGCTGCATCGATTGCTTCCTGTGTACCTTCTGCTGCTGTGGAACCCAGATCTGTCAATACTACAGATTCTGTTTCCAGGGAACCGCACCAGTCTGTATCAATAGGAGTACCATTTGCTACACAGTTGATTGCATATTCAAAATATGGCTCCCAGTTGATTCTGGATGATACGATAAATGTATTAGGACATGCACTTTCTGTACTTCCGTTATAGGATACATTTGGAACACCTGCTGTTTCACAGGCTGTAGGAGCACCCATGGAATCTGCATGCTGGCTGATCAGTACACAACCATCCTGAATCAGTTTATTAGCGCCTTCTTTTTCTGCTGTCTCATCATACCAGGAACCTGTAAAGGTAACTTCCATAGTAACGGAAGGGCATACAGAACGCGCACCCAGGAAGAAAGATGTATAACCGGAAATAACTTCTGCGTAAGTATAAGCACCAACATAACCCATCTTAGCCTGGTCTTCTGTAATATCACCATTTGCAATCATTTCGTTGATCTTCATACCTGCTGCGATACCTGCAAGATAACGTCCGTCATAGATAGATGCAAATGCATTGTGATAGTTGTCCAGATTCTCTGTATGAGCCTTGGTACCTGTTGCATGGCTGAACTGGATATCAGGATATTCCTTAGCTGCCTCAATTACATAATCCTCATGACCAAAGCTGTCTGCAAAGATAAAATCACATCCCGCATCAGCAAGTTCACAAGCTGCTTCATAACATTCCTGGCCTTCAGGAATATTTGTCTTAGTCACGCACTCCACACCAAGCTTCTCACATGCCTCTTTTGCAGCATTCATAAAGTTCAAATCATAAGTAGAGTTCTCATCGTGCAGGAAAATAAAACCTGCCTTTAAACCAGCGGTTGCTGCTGTTGTATCAGCTGCTTCCTGGGTTGCAGCAGTATCTTCTGCTGCAGCTGTTTGCGTATTCTCTGCTGCTGCCATGTCAGCAGTGGAATCAGCGGCTGCGCCACATCCTGCCAGTGCAGAGACTGCCAGAGTCATAGCTGCAAGTAAACTTACGACTTTCTTTTTCATAATCTTTCCTCCTGTTTTTTATCAGACAACAATGAGCGAAAAAGGGGTAGTATGACTACTACCATACGACCCCTTTGTTTGCTCTCAACAATAGTCAGTATACGCATCCCAAACTGCCCTTGTCAAGAGAAGATAAAAAAATTTCTCCATCTGAGAGCATATTTCCGCTGTTATCATAGGTATAGTTCTTAACCGTATCTGCACCATCTGTTATCTGTAACAGGCGGTTACATTCATCATAAAGATACTGCTCATGAACTGCTCCCCGGATACGCTCTGTCCTGTTGCCTGCCATTCTCCATGACCCCAGATAACTGTCCACTGTGTCACTCTGCCTTTCAGATCACGCTGGCTAGTCCTTCTGCTTACTCAAATGTACTCTTCCTTTACGGATGGAGAGTTAATTAATAGCCGGATAGGAGTTGTAGGTTGTTGGATGTCCGAAAGTATAGCCATAATAAGTACTATACTACACTAATCTCTGTTAACGAAATACCCGTAATATTTACCTTTTGAATTAAATCTTTAAACTTTTCAGATACAAATATTGGTATTTCTTGCCTATTTGACAACTTAAAGACATCTGCGCTATCCGTTTTATCAGCATATATACCATATTTACTTACTGTATATATTGTTCCTATTCCCTCAATTTCTGTTTCAAAATACTCTGATTTATCCAAGCATAACGCATCTACAACTTTAATAATATTGGCAATATAATATTGTTTAAAATCCTCTCCATTATTTGTTTCCTTTATGCCAACTTTCAAAAATTGTATATCCGTATTGACTGACTCTAATAATGTCTTCAACCTGTTTGATACCAAGAACCATCCTTTATCATTGGCAAGATAATCAGTCCAAACATCTCCTTCTTCTTTTGTATAGAAAAACTCAAATCTATCATCCCAGTTTTCAAAAACTTTCCCAGTATTTAATGCATTTTGCTGAATTCCATAATCATTTTGAAAATGGCATATTATATCATTTTCTCTTTCCATATCCATAGATAATTTGTAATATTTCATCCATATTCTCCTTCTATTTTTGCCTTGCAAGACAGAATTATTCCACTCTATTTCTTCTATAACCTGCTTTAAAATTTCACAATGCCTTTTATACTTCTCGTTTGATATGGCATATCTGATTCCTATTTTAGGTTCTTCTTTTGGCTCAGGTTGTAAATATTCCCACAACTTATTATATTTTAACATTTCCTTTATATTTAAAGGCAAATTATATATGGTCTGATAATATTGGTAGCATAATTTCTTTATTTCTTTTTCTTTATCATCTGTTTTGGCATCGTATAATCCTTTAGGTGCCCCCGCTAAAAAAATAAGTACTTCCGGGATACTATCAAGTGTATATATGTCATCAAATACAAACAAATTCAAAAAAGAAGTTTTTACTTTCATATTTGTTCTTTTCTCTATGTATTTTAATGAGTTTACCAATTGTTTTCCCAAATCTATAATATATTGCATATACTTTACATACTTTCACTTTCAGATTTGCTATTTATAGCATTTTCCAATTTTTGAGCAAAAGACATAATCTGTCGAACCATCTCTTTGGAATTTTCAAGAGACATTTTGTCAATTTCTTTATATTCCCAGGGCATTGCAAACAGGTAGTATCCTGTGTTCAATGCAATTGCAATCTGATCTCCTACCACAGCCATTCCAAAGCCACCATACTGATTATATATCAGCAATAGTTGCTCCATTACATAAGGCGTTAAAACATAAAAAGCTTCATATTCATTTGTTGCATACACTTCAAAAACATCGTCAAATCTTGAATTTTCCATATGTATTCTGTGATCTGTTTTTTTATTGCCTTTGTAATATTGAGCTCCTCTGTATTTTTTTGAAAATACTCTTACATTTCCCTGTAAATTGGATTTAAAACTAAGCACATATGCTTGTCCTGTAAAAAGATTTTCATATACATATTCATCTTTGTTGCTATTGTATACTGATTCTGATAATGATATATTCGAAAAATAACACATTTTCCCGTTTTTGTTGTAACTGACTAGATAATTTCCATCTGCCTTGCTAAATGCCGGTACTACACCTGACGCATATAATTTAACAGTATCTATGTGTCCATTAGGATCACATTTTGCTCCCGGAATACTCTCTTCCACAGCTTTTACAACAATTGTATTATCATATAATTCCTTGGTTCTTTTCGATGAACGATACCAGTTCCATGCAACCGGAGCAAAGACAAGAAATCCTACAATTACAATAGCAACCAAAATTCCATAATTATGCGAACCACTAATTAACATCAGTACATTTCCTGCTGCTACAATAACAGATAATATGAAAAACCATACTACAAGAAGGACTATATATACCTTTTTCTTTTTTATACCATTTTTAACATCCGCATTTACATCATTTTTAGGCGAAGAATATTTAAAATCCGTATTAGCATCCCTTGTCAAAATCACATTTCTGATCTGTCTCATGGCTTCCTGAAAATCAGTTTTATTATTTTCATCCATACTAATCCTCATTTCTGTACACATTTCCTAATATGTATTAAAAACATTGTCAATTGTTTATCCCTCTTTATGTACTATCCTTTTACGGTTCGTAAAAACGGTCAAATATCCAGTCTATAAAGAGTTTTCCAAATACCCAAAACAAAATCCATCCGATCAGCACATAATTTACAACTTCAGAGAAAGAAATGGCTCCTTTCAGTGAAAATACATGTTCCGGTTCTGACGGCAAATATATTAATTCTACCTTATCTCCATAATTTCCCAGATTTGATCGAACTTTACACCTATATTCTTTTCCGTCAATATTATATTTTATATAGGTTACATCAGTATATGTTCCGTTTTCAGTACCTCTTGTTACTCCTCTTATTTCCTCCCATTCTGTGGTTGCTTCTATTATTTCACATTGTACAGGAATTCCATGTGTTATAATATTGTGATACCGAATTTTAAAATAACATAGTAATACAATAATTGCAATCACAAAGATATACAAAATCACATTGTAATTTAAAATTATTTTTCTTTTCTTCTTCATCTTGCCCCTCTGTTTCTCCTATAACCTACTTTAAAATCTTACAATAGCTTTTATACTTCTCGTTAGATATCTCATGCACTTTAATAAAAATAACAGTTTTTTATAAATATAATCGCAGTTATAAAGGAAATAGCAGTAGAACAGGCATATACTACATTTTTCTTTTTTTGTGACATATTTTCAGCAAGTAGATAAATCGGAAAAAGACTATAATAATATCTGTAAAAGCTGGTTGTTGGCGCATTATAACTTGGAATGCGAATTGTTGCATTAATTGCTGCCAAACTAAATAATACATACAAAATAAGTACTAACATATCTGATAAGTCATTTTGTCTGGTTTTGTATGAGCGGATATAACAATATATTTCATATAAAATAAAACAAACTATCGTCAATGAAAGTACTTCGTTTATTCTGAATAGTACACAATTTCCTTCTATGTTTCCAAATATCGTTTTTAACTGTATATATAATTCCTGAACAGGATTTATTTTCATTCTTTTCCAGTAATCATACTGGCAGTCGATAAAACTTTTCCAACTTCCAAATGTAACCTGTAAATAAAATGGATACAGACAACTGATAATCGTTGCTGGAATATAAGTTCTGATTATGTCCAGGAACTTTAACTTATGAGCATGCCACAATACACACATGCCTATAAATACAGCAAAATACAGCATTGCCGCAATACTCTTAACAGTAACGGCAATTCCCATAATACAACCAAATATGAAGCCAAATCTTCTTTTGGTAAAAAGGTAGTACACCAGCAATGTTAAAAAGAGCAGTAATACCTCTGTGTATGGTATCATAGAAAAAAAACCGCAGGAGCCAAATGCAAATAATTGTAGTATATATGATTCTTTCTTCGCTGTTAAAGAGTATAATAAAAACAGGACTGCAAAAAAGGCTGCCTGATTCACTATCAGCAACCCTTTTACTCCTATAAATCTGATCAAAACAGGAATTAATGGGAAAAAAGCTGTCTGCCATACCGACGTATAGCCGTTTTGAGCAATTGACAGATAATGCTCACTATCCCATTGTGTGCACAACTGTGATATTGATGAACCACACGCTGCAATAATTATTCCGTATGTAATTCGTGAGCATAAAAAAATAATAATAATTTTAGCATATTTGCTCTGTATTGTCTTTTGCATATTTATGTTTCCCCAGCTTTAACATTATAATAGAGCCAGTTCTCGTCCTGATATTCAAGACTATATTTATCCGGATGTTTATTCAGATACATTATCAAAGGTACATTCGTTGTAGAAAGTAAATATGCATCAAATTGGTACTTTTCTAATAGTTCCTGCATATGAACGCTCTTTGTTACTGATTCAGGATTCATAATGTCTAAATAGTCCTGAATAACTCCCTGCTGTTTATATGGCTCATACCTTCCATCCACAAATACCTGTATATCATGATCCATAAGATATGCTCCAACATTATAATGATTCAGCATACGCATTGGTTTATCCTGCTCTAATATTGTCATAAGTTCATCTGGAACAATACCCTGCATATTTTCCTGTGAATACTGACTGCCAGATACCGTAATTATAACAAAGATTACCTGAATGACAGTAATTCCCAATAGTAAACCATTATTTATTTTATCATGCGTCTGTTTCAGTTTTATCTCATTTTTCAGCGTTTTACTTTTTCCCGGAGATAATTCAATTTGAAAAGCATAAGGTGCGATCAAACATGTCTGTACAATTACAAGATAAGTTAAAAATCTTTCACTTCGCAAAAACAAAACAATATATAGGAAAAAGAGTGCCAACATGGATGCATTGATTTGCTTATCTGTCTGAACTATTGTAAATATGCCCAACAATAAAGGCAAAATCTCCAATACCAAAGTCAGCACATTTTTGGCATCAGGTGATGCCCATTCTGATATATAAGCCAACATCATACTGTCCTGCATATTTTCATATGGGTATATTAACATATGCCATCCATATGGATTTATCAGATTGGCAGCAACTACCAGGACAAACACAATAAAAATATGACCTATCCACTGTCCATCCGGTTTGTCAAAACTGATCTTGCCTATATTCTTTACAAATATACCTGCTACGGAGATTAACATTACTATTCCTACCATATAATAAGACAGCATTGCTGTACCTCCATGTATATTTACCCACAGTACAGTTATTATCGGTAACAGATACATTGGTTTATATTTTTTATTTAAAACAGCATTACGTAGAATTACACAAAAAGCAGCTACAAAAAGCGCTGATACATACTGTGGTCTTGCCACTGTCATATTTGCATAAACTGCAAATTGCGGCAAAAGAACCAGCATCCAATATAATGCAGGTGGATTCTGATTCTTTCTAAATAGCCCCGCCTGTTTACAGCACAAATATACAACTATAAGATATAGCAAATGACAGCCTATCACTATCCAACGCATGCCCATACAGGATACCAGATAAATCAATACACCAAATAACCATTCATGTGCCATCCAGGGCTTATCACCAATGATCCAACTTCCAATACAGTTTTTTACCATACCATGTTGAACGATCCATTCTCCTGTCTTGATATGCCAGAATGCATCATTCATCTCAAATGATTGGTTTATCTTATACACGCCAACACAACAGATCATGAGAAAAATAACATATCCAAAATAATGATAATAATGATTCAAATAATCTTTTATTTTAACTTTCATATTTATCCTATTTCTTATTTATTAGGATTCTTCGGCGAACTGTTCGGTGAAACAACTACCCATTCTCCTGTATTGGAATCTGCTGTAGGTCCTACAGTAAGTGTACCATCAGGATATGCCCATACCGTATCTGTAGGTGCTAATACATTTACATTCAATCTATCTGCCACACTATTAGCAATTCCGCTGTCAACAGCTCCGGCTCCACAGGAAACCAGTCGAATGTTTTTGCCTTCTAATCCTCTGTTCTTCATTATTTTTTCAAAATTTTTGGAGTTAATATCTACCCACGCGCCATTTGCATATATCTGCATTTTTCCATCACTCGATGCATGAATAATAACATCTACATAACCATCTACCGGTTTTGCCTTAGCTGCATACTCTCCAAACTTTTCGCCTTCTCCGGCTCCAACTAACGTTACCTTGTCACCTTCTACTGCATTACTATCATCTTCTTTATCAGAAGATACCAGAGCTTGCGCCCCCCATGCCTTAGTCTTAGCAGTTTGGACAAAGCTAAATGTAATATCGTTATTAAGGAGATTTAGCAGTTTTACTTTATACTTGCAGATTAAAGTAATATCCTCAGTTCCATTAGTATAGATAGAAGAGCTGTTAAGATTCAAACCATCCAGACCATCTATCACTCCCATATCCCGAAGATTTCTATCGCAGTCAATTTCGTCATTTATCGTCAAATGTTTTACCATTAACCCCTTGGAAAGTGCTCCTGCAAAATATCCCTTGCCAATTTCAAATCCTTCATTTCCTGCTACTTTAACCAATGATTTGATCCACGCGGTCTTATCATCAGTCGAAGCAATTTCCTGAACTATATCTTTGACGTTACTGCCATCCTCTTTTATTTCTGATATTGTGTCACTAAGTTCTGAACCGCCTCTACCAAATTTCTGCAGAGATTTAATACCATCCGTTATACCGTCTTCCAACCCCTCTATTTGCTGACGCGTTTCGCTGGAATCAGCATAAACTTTTGCCTGAATATCATTCAACCCACTCAAACTATAGAAGTACAGATATTGTGACATTTCCTCCGCAGTCTGATTCAGTGCAATTCCAATTTTCGCCTGGGCAGTGCATATATTCACTATACTTAGCAGTATTACTATCAAAAACATAAATACAGATAAAGATAAAGTTGCCTCTATGACGACTGCTCCATTTTCCGCATTTGAAACTTTCTTTTTTCTAAACATATCTTTTACTTATCCTTTTTCCGGTTCTTTCTACTCCAAATGTCCAATCATCTATAACATCCGTTTTTACAAGGTCTATGTCCAATACATTATCTTCCTGTGCAAAGATTCGCAGATTCTTCAACTCTCTGCGCTCATTTTGTCTTATAAACTCCAGTTTTTCAGATGTATTCAGATTAATGTCTTTTTTATAAAATTTCGCATTGCGTCCCTAAAAAGTCTACTTTTTCATTTACTATTTTAATTCCTATCCCTTCCTCTTCATCCCATTTTGTATCCAATAAAAGAATAACTACTCTATCCTCTTCTAATGGTAAATAAATAGATTGAAGCTTTACTAATTGTGCCATTTCACTTTTATTATGAATGATTGGTGCATAAATATCTGCCTGTTCCTCAAACATATTTCTATACTCTTGACACTGACTCTGGTAATAATCATATATCATATTTTCTATTTGATTTGTTAATATGCCTTTACTTTCGTTAAAATTTATAAATGCCTGCCTTTGGGTTTCTGCTATTTCTTCATCTTCGTTTCCTTCTACTGATAGCTCAACAACACATGCCTGTTGAAATAACACATATTCATATTTTCCCTTCCAAGTAACTTGAAAATACAAATCGCCAAAAATACTATCTTGTTTCATCTACTTTCCTCCTTTTTTATATTCAGAACAACCTCCCAAATGTTTAAATATAGGTGCATTTATGTTGGTTGGAACTAACTGTATTGTCTCAACATCATTTAGCTCATGCCATGTATAGTTATTTTCTTTCCGCCATTTCTCTATATCTTTAGCCGTATACACCTTTCCATCTGTACTCAATTGCTCTGCTAATTTTGCATCCGCTGATTTAAAATTATCTACACGTTTATCTGTCATTCCTGAAATTTTAACTTCTGCAACTGCAAAAGGTGAGAAATCTGGAATACCATTTTTATACTCTACACCCTTTACCCCATATTTATCTAAAATATCTTTAACTCTAGGATCATCTGAGATAAATACAGACTCTCCTCTCTCTTCTGTCCAATGTCCATTAGTACTGGAATTAGCTGGGCAGTTCTTAATTCTTTCTTCATATTTACTATTTTTAGGTACTACATCATACCCTTTTGTATATAATCCATCTTCATGAATTAAATTGAGAATAGGTGCATCCTTGCCGGAGCCGCCTGCAACGGCTTCGCTGGGGTCAGGTTTCTTCTCGCCATCTATAAACTTCTCAATTCGGGCATATGTATTATCAAGAGTAGTTAAAATACTCTGTCCTGTTTCCGTACGTTCTACATAGTCCACTGCCATATCTACGTTTCTGATAAACTCAGAAGTATCTATGACCGGTGTTTCCTCGTGGGCTGTCATGTTCAACAGCACTACGTCCTTAGAGAATATGAAGCGTATCGGGAATTTCAGTTGATAATTGACTGTGACTTCATACGTCTGATAGACAACGTAATTATGTACTTTATGTGTTTCTACCGTGATATTGGCAGGTGTCATTCCTGCATAGAAGCCGGTATCTTCTATTTCTTTGATTAATTCGCTCTTCTGTACATCCGATGCCGTTCCATAATCACTTATGTTAAATACATCCAGGTACCTGTAAAGTTCCTTTGTGACCTGTGTATCCCCCTGATTGGAGGTTGGTATCGTTTTATCAAATTGTTCCTGATTCGGGTCTGCAAATCTGGCTGCATAGGTGATCGCTTCCTGCGACACAACACTGTTGATCTTCGCCTTCAGGTAATACATATTACCCATATACAGCAGGAACATCAGGACAAAGAACATGATCGGGTAGACAAATGCCGACTCAATGATCAATGCCCCATGTTCTTTATTCAGCCATTTTTTTAATCGCTGTATTATTTTCATTCTATCCCCATGCAGCCTATGGCTGCTCCTTTTATTATGTCGTGTTTACTCTCAAAATGTCTGGCTGCTTACTGATTCACATAAGGGATATTGTTTTCAATGGCAAAGGACTCTGCGTAACTGCCTGCCGGGGTGTAGATCGTTACATTTTCTGAATTCCAGAATGCATCTTCATCAATTGTAGTTGTAGCCTCTGGTATATACACATAAGTAAGTTCTGGACACTCTGTAAACGCATATGGTCCTATTTCTGTTACTGTTGATGCAAGAGTAACTTTTTCAAGAACATCACATCCCTCAAAAGCACTTTCTCCAATTACCTCTACTCCATCTTCCATGGTTACTTCTATCAGTTGATTACATCCACTAAATGCATCTTTCTTTATCAATTGAATGTTAGATGGTATATGTAGTGTAATAATACTTGTATTCATAAATGCACCAATTTCTATTTGAGTAATTCCCGAAGGTATTGTCAATTCGGTATACTTTCCACCCGAAAAGGCACTATTACCTATTTCTTTTATAGATTCTGGTAAAGATAAATCATTTATATCTGTATATAGGAAGGCTCTATATCCTACTTTCTCAAGTGATATGCCTAAATACACATTTTCCAATTCAAAACAATTCATAAATGCTTCTGTACCAATTTCTGTTATAGAATCAGGAAGTTTAACCGCTTTTAACTCCATATGATTCATAAAAGTATCTTCACCTATTACCGTGACACTTTTCCCATTTACCTCGCCCGGCACAATAATCGATGCTTCTGATGTTCCACTGTATCTGGACAGCATAACGGTTCCATCATCCAGATAGGTTACTGTGAAATTATCTACGGATGCCTCTTTTGCATCCTGTGGTACCTCTGCTGTTTCCTGCGATTGTACCACAGATGCCTGTTCTGTTGATACTTCCTTTGTTTCACTGTTCACTGTGTTATCCTCTGTTGTTGTGGAAGCTGTACTTCCACAGGCTGTTGCACACAGACATACTGCCAGTACTGTTCCTACTGCTTTTAACGATTTCTTTTTCATTTTTTCCCTCTTTCTGTATAGTGTTACAACTATACGTTTCATAATATTAGTTATATTTTATTAGTACCCCTTGGATGTTTTGTACTCGAAGGTATTCCAGGTATCTGTATCCGTCACAGTGACTCCACTCTGCTGTGCATATGGTAATGTCATCATCATTGGCTTCACCCGCACCTTCGTTTCTATCGTATAATAGGTTAATGATTTAGACAATACAAACTCTGAATCATTCTGTGCCATTGTGGTCTGTATCACATCTGCTGTTCGTTTATAGACACTATCCGATGATGTACACAATTCTATGAAGAGAAATACACTGATATAGTCACTATAAGCAAAGGATACCAGTGAATCCTTAATTGCAGGTTGCGATACATTCATTATCGAACTGGCGTAATCTGTATTTTTATTTTTTACTGCATCTTTAAAAGCATTTGTGTTTGACAAGTCAAGTTTGATAAATAACTGTTTTACGGGCTTATCTTTATAAAATGCCACAGGTAATCCTGCTAATAAGTAATTTCTATCTACTGCTGATTCTGCTGCATCTACACCCAATACAATAATCAGTTTAACCAATGGTGCAGGAATGATTCCCTGTGTTATTCCTGCTATACCAGATGCAATATTATTAACATTAGAATCATTCCAATACTCCTGCAGTATCGGTCCCAAATTTAATGCATATCTGATAAAGAACAGTGACGTATTTATTTTACTGTGGTTTTTGTCATTTGTCCCGCCATACAGGATATACTCTACTTCATTTCCATAAGAGATATTATTATCCTTATCCATCATCTTGTTGGTCAGACTCTTATTATCCGTGAATGTCTTTTTTGTATTCCACCATTCCGCTGACTCACTGTCAGTCTCTTTCAGTGGCGTATCATAGTAATCCTTGGCAGCCTTGGGACTGATCCTGTTTCCATCACTCATCTTGTAGATATCATTGCTGTCTGTACCACCGCCCTTTATCAGATATAACTGTTCCAGAGCAGTTGTTTCATAAGAGAACATATTCATGATATATTCCACGGTATAGAGGTTATCCCTGCCATCTGTGAGCAGTGTTGCAAAATCCAGTTTGTCAAACAGCCCGCCTACACTGGAGCTGGAGTCCAGCGTATTACTCAGGGAATCCTCATCACCGTCATTTTCGTCTTCTGAAAACAACTGTTCCGTATTGGCAGTTACACCATTGGACGGCAGATTGGACTTTCCACTGATTTCTTCTGATTCCTTGTAGAAATTAGTATATGTACCAAAGTTGGCTGTTGCACTTTCCTTTAGCTGTTTCATCATCTCTTTGAATTTCTTGAGAATGCCCTTTGTTTCTTCCAGCGATGGCTCATCATTTGGAAATTTCGCATGCAGCCAACTGTCAAAAATTGCGATATTGCTGTCACTTTCCCAGTCAGATGTATGCAGTAACGGGCTGTTACCGCTCTTACCTTCTGTAATGTCTGTCAGCACTGTATAATCCCAGGTGATATTCCAGGTCTGCTCTATATATGCATCCAGTTCCGTCTGTATTACCGGTATCTGATCCGTATCTACTGCCGGTTCTGAACACAGATTACCCTTTGCCGCACTCTCGAACTGAGCGAAACTATAGATTCCTTCGCTCGTATAATATGTATTACTGCTGGCTTTTCTGCCCAGGATCTGGCAGCCACGGTACTTCACTGTCTCCATTGCATTGCGGTAACTGTCCAGCATATCCCAGATACCCTGCAGCTTATTCTGAAAGTCAGTTACATCGCTGGGGTTAATGTCTATACGCACCAGAGACTCATTTGTTATAATACTGTCCTGGTAAGTATCCGGTATGCTGTCCCCATTGCCATTAATCTTCTGTATCTCATAATAGTCCTGCTTAATGGTGTCACTTTTATCCATCTTATCCTTGTTGGCTTCTACATCCTGTGTCCATATATCATAGGTCTTATCATATTCAGCTACCAGATCCACCACATCAGGCAACAAGTCTATTACTTTTTTCAGGCGTTTCTGTGCCTCTACGAGGTCATCATACTCTGCTTTGATATTCTTAAGTGCATCTTTTATATCATTCTCTGCCAGTGTCCGGTCTACATTGTTCAGGTTGGATGTGTTGAGTCCCTCCTTGGAATAGGTCTCCATATAGGAGGATATGTTATAGATACTGTCACTGGTGTAACCTGACTGTGTACTGCTTGCAGATGATGATTCGCTGTTGTATGCCGATTCTATCGTTTTTCCACTTTCAAATTCATCATCCTTGATATCATACTCGACCTCTTCCATTATTGGTAAACCGGTCACAGGATCTACTTCTCCCGTATCTTCCATTTCGACTCTGGGTGCTCTGTTTGCATAATAGACTTCCATTTTTTTCTTGGCTTTGAGGAAATCTATCAGTGCAGAGGTATATTTACCATATACATCCCCGTCAGATGATTTTACAATTCCATCTTCCATCTGCACCCAGTACTGGATATGATTTACCGTAGACTGGTCTGCTTTGGCAAAAGTGATTCCGGATAATACCGTATTAAGTTTCTCTTTTGCCTTGTTAAAATCTTCTCTTTTCTTGGTACAGTCTTTGATCGCAGACACTACACTGTCTTTCGATACATCACTGCCTTCTGCTGATATATTGGCATTGCTTACTCTGGTCTTTACCGAAGTAAACTCTGTCCTGTTCTTGGTATTTGCCCAGTTAGATACATATTTTCTGTGTAATTCCCTGTAATCCTTAAGCAGACCTTCCAGAGAAGTTTCGGTACTGGATGTACCCATATTCTTCTGTACAGTGTTTTCCATGTAGTTTTTGTCAAAGGCAGTTGCATCTTTGGGGAGGAATTTCTCATACTCCTTTAATGCCTCATATACCTCCAACGCTTTTTCCATCAGATCGCTCTCTGCTACATAGTAATCGTTTTTTTCCTTTTCGATCTTAGTCTCTGTAGGCATGAGTTCGATCTTATCCTGTACACTGGTTAATTTATTTACTAAACCTTTCTTATCACCATCCAGTTCACCTACCAGTTCGATCGGTGCCCTGTATTTCATGAATTCTATGACTTCTTCCTTCATCATGACGGGATTTGCCAGATTGGCATTAGCCGGTGATGCTATAGTTGCCGAAGTCTTATCCTGATCTATGGCGATAAAATCATTTATGGTTGCATTTCCCTTTACTATTTCGGTAATATCTTCTGCGAACTCCTGTGCCAGGGTCACGCTAATGCCCTGTGACACCATGCAGTCCACGAAGTACTGTTGTGATACTCCATAGAATTCTTCTACATCCTGACAGGATGCCATAAGTCCATAATAGTCTGATAATTTCTCATCATACTGTGTCAATACTGTATTTAGTGCAAGATCCGCTGATGACTGTGCCATTCCCTGAGCCAGTTTGATTCTGCTGGCATCTACAAAGATAGTACATACCGCAATGACCGGCACTAAAATGATAACTAAAAATATCGTAACGGAACCTTTTGTTTTTTGAAAGAACTGTAACATTGTGTCTTCTCCTCGATGAGACATAATTCATTATGACATGTGCGGGAAGAGGCGTATACCTCTCCCCGTATATATGTATTGTCACATGGCAAAGTTATTTAACTGCATTTGTTGCACTACTTGTAATGTTAACCATCAGAGTATTTACTAAGTTAGTAACATGTCCCTTGAAGATTACTGCCAGAGCAACTGCAATACCAATTAATACAACTGTAGTAACGATATTAACTTCTCCCTCTTCTGCATTGATGAACTTCATTACCTTTCCTTTCATCCCCAGTGCTACTGTAAGCATTAAATTTGACATTTTTTTCTCCTCCTTGAATTTTTCATGTTTAATTAATGTTATTTATCATGAACCACTATAGTAGTGGATATGACCTTAAAACAGGTTTGCAAATATAGGTACTATAACCATGATCAGGATACCTCCAAACATCAGGAATACCGGTATCATGAGACTATTGGCTGCTTTCTCACCTTTTCTTTTTACAATTTGTTTCTTTTGTTCCCATACCTCTGCACTTTGCTGTTGCAGGGCTTTTGCCAATTCACCGTTTCCCTTCTGAATGCCCTGAGCTATTGTAGATGAGAACTTCTTTGCTTCCGCAATAACACATCGTGAGCCGAAGGCATGAAATGCTTCACTCTCACCGATACCATTATTTAAGTCCTCAACTACTTTCTGCATTTCTTTGTAGAATACTCCTTCTCCTGAATAAGCAACCTGTTCCCAGGCTTCTCTCAGTATCATTCCTGCATTGATAAGCAATGCCAGGTTAGAAACTACTTCTGCATAGTCTGAAAGCAACTCATCTGCCCTTTTCTTAATTGTGTTACCGGGCAATGTCATAAAATAATATGTAAATACTGCGATCATAAATACTGTTATGATCAGCATTGTAGTATCTGCTGCGATCAACATAAGAACTAATCCACATATCAGTACAACAGAATTGATCGTGACTGTCTGTGCATAAATAACTCTCAGGTAGTATTCTGCGTACTTCTCTGTATACAATACCACCAGATCTGCCCGGATTGGTTTATCCCATTTGGATCTATACTTATAATGTACTATCTCCATTGCCGCATAGCCCATTCCATACAGGTCTTTTAGAGGATATTCTTTCTCATCCAGTTGGCTGAACATCGCCGAATATTTATTACCCAGCATAAACAGAATCAGCCATACTATCAACATAATTATGAGTGTTGCCATAGATATATAATCAAATGTTGTTATGAACATCTCCACACCTCTTTCCTATACCTTGATATCCATAATCTTGCTGCCTATGAAATAAGCAACTCCATATATGACCAGAGATATGGTTGTGGACATAATTCCTGCGGGGGTAGTGAAGTTTGCTCCAAAATCAGGACTCATACCCTTGAACATACCGATCATTAATACCGGCATCACCATCATCATTCTTAACTCTGACTTTCCGGAAGTCATACTTGTTTCAATATCTTCCTGAATGTCAAACTTATCTCTCATGATATCATTTGTATTTTTGATAATTTCCTTGATGTTACCACCTTTTCTATAGGAAATTCGGAATATGCTGGCAAACATGATAATATCTTTTACTCCTGTACGTCTGCCAAAGTCATATAACAATACTTCTATATCCTGATTATTACGTATACCTGAAATAATTACACGTAGTTCATTTTGAATAAACGCATCTTCATCATACTGCATAGATAGATCCTGCTGAACAGCAAGGAATGCATCCGTTACATTTTTACCGGAATTTAATGATGTTGATAAGCTTTCGAGCATGTCCCTGAACTGCGTTTTTATCATTCTTCTTCTTTTATCAATTATCTGATTTACTCTGATTGGCAGAAACAAATATCCGGTAACACAACCTACTATTGATGGAATTACAATATTTAGTATTTTCGTTATCTGGGTAGGGTCCCCAAATTCATCTTTACCGATTCCGCCATAAAACAAATATCCACATGCAGCGCCTACTGCAAATGCCAGTAGAAAATAAATTATCTTTTCCACAATGCTCATATAATATACTTTATAATTTAAGGTCCGTATATTTGTTGACGACATATAGTACTGTGGCTCTTTGTTCTCTTCTTTTTTCTTTTTTAATATTCCCATACATTCACCTTAAAAATCTTCATAAATACCTGCAAGCCGCAATTTAAAATCATTTTGAAGAGGGTTTTCTGTTCTTTTAAGTGTTCCTGATACTTTCTCAAGAGTACTGTTCTCATCTTCTTCAAATCGATACAGTGGATTTAAAATGATTTCTCCGTTTTCATATCCTATTACTTCTGTAATTTCCATTGTCTTTCTGGAGTGATCACGAAGTCTGGACAAGTGAATGATAATGTCAATTGCCGATGCGATCTGCTGTCTGACAGCTTCCAACGGAAGCCCTTCTGCTCCCTGGAGTACCATTGTCTCTAATCGGCTTAACATATCCTTGGTTGAATTCGCATGTCCGGTTGATAAAGAACCATCATGTCCGGTATTCATTGCCTGTAACATATCCAATGCTTCGGCTCCTCTGACTTCTCCGACTACAATACGTTCCGGTCTCATACGCAGAGAGGATTTGATCAGATCTCTTATTGTTATCTGACCTGCCCCGGAAGCATTTGCATTTCTGGTTTCCAGACTGACAAGGTTATCAATCCCTACAATTTGAAGTTCCGCCGAATCTTCAATTGTGATAACTCTTTCTTCCTTTGGAATGTAATTCGATAATGCATTCAGGAAAGTGGTTTTACCAGAACCGGTTCCTCCACATATAAATATATTATACTTGGCTCTTATCAGCTTTTCGAGAACATTTGCAATATCCTGCGTTATAGAACCAAACTTAATAAGCTGCTCTATCGTCATAGGAGTCTTGGAAAATTTACGGATCGTAACTGTCGCACCATTACGGGCTATTGGTGGTAATACCACATTTACACGGGAACCATCCGGTAATCTGGTATCTACGATAGGGTTTGCCTGATTAACTTCTCGACCAGCCAGTCCAACTATTTTCTGTACAATATCTTCCAGTCTGCTTTCGCTTTCAAAGCTTTGGTCCAATTTTTGCAGGCAGCCTTTTTTTTCAATAAATATATCTTCGGGACCGTTTATCATAACCTCTGTGATATCATCATCTGCCATGATAGCATCCAATAATCCAAAACCTCTTATCGCGCTGTAAACCTGCTTTACGATCAATGCCCATTGTTCAATTGGTACATATAATCCTTGTAACTGTTGATTGACCAGGGCTTCAACAGCTTCCTCCAATTCGGCATCAGTCATGGCATTCAGGTTAAAGTTATCATATATATATAGTTTTGTATCTTTGACAAACTGTTGTAATTCTTCTTCCTTCATTTTTTATTCCTTTGATCTGAAACGGCTAATTTACTGGTAACGTATTAATCTCAATACAGCCCATTTATCTGATGACTCTTCTTTGACAAAACACAATCTGTTCGCATTCATTGAATGAGCATCTTCAAATACAGGAGAGATTACCATTTTGCCTTCCAAATTTATGTATCCCCATAATCCATCTTTTTTTACCGCAGCGAATCCATTTGAGAAGGAAAGAGCATCTTCATAAACGGGTTCTATTACTACTTTTCCCTGATTGTCTACAAATCCCCACAATCCATTTATTTCAACCGCAGCATAGGTATCATCCAGAAAGCATTTTGCATCCTGGTATTTCTGCGTCGTAACTGTCTTGCCGTCTCCGTTTAGCATAACATATTTTTCCTGTATTTGTGCAAAAGCAACACCATTTCTATAACTGTTACGTTGCACATCCATTGCAAACTGTTCATATCCATCCGATAAAATGTTACCTTGCAGGTCTGCCAGATACCATTTGTCATCTTTTTTTACAACTGCCCGCTGTTCATTATACGCCCCCGCATCCTGATAGGGACCTGATATGATTTCACCGTCCGTATTTGCAAAATAGACGGTACTCTCATTTCCAACAGCATATTGTCCGTTACCAATATACCCCAGTTTAGTTACTTCCAATTCAAGATCATCCGGATAATTCATTCTGCGATTGCCTTCATTATCCACATAATACCACTCTCCACTTTCGTCCTGTATTGGACCAAAATCTCTGCCGAAAGCGCCTGCATATTGATATGTCGGTTCTATGTTGTAATTGCCAGAATGATCAACATAACCATATTTACCTTCATTGATCACTACTGCATATCCATTAGAATATTCTTCTATCTCATCATATCTGCCAAGTCCCAGATCATATTCATATAATATACTGTTGATCTTAGCTGTCAGTGTATCTGAATGCAGATTTCTTTTCTCTGTAATATCATAATATGAAAAACAGTTCTGATAATTTTTGTGAGCCATATAGTAATCAATAAGATATTCATATCCTTCTACATTTTTAGGATATGTGTCTACCATATATTTACCCCACGATTCTATATCACTTGCCTTATTGGATTCCAGAAGCATATCTCCAACTTCTTCGCATATATTTAGTGTATTTTTCATTTCTAATGCACTTTTATAGCTTGCAAATGAATCTACATATATTTTACCTTCACGATACGTTCTTGCATCCTCAAGATATTGATCATATTGTCTTTGCTTGGCTGCACTGTCATCCAGTCTCGTATAGCATCCGAGAAAGCCAAATACAATCAATCCAATTGGAACCAAATTTTTATAATTACTCATTTCTTCCTCTTATATACCTGTCAATATAATTGCCAGCATAGTTCCGGTTAACATAAATGGTGCAAACGGGATCACATCCTGTCTGGTTTTGGTCTTTCTTATCAGGAATACCAGGGATGCGACAAATGCAACCAAAAGCGACAGGAACACTGCTGTCAACATATCTGCCAGTCCAAAAAATGCTGCTACTAATAATAAAAGTTTAAGGTCACCCATTCCAATACTGTTCTTCATAAGCAGAAGACAGATTCCTACTACCAGAATAATAATAGCTACTGCAATAAGTTCTGATATAACATTACCTAAACATACTTCGCTCTGGGTAAATAGATCATATATGGTTGCTGCTATCCAATATACAATTCCTGTAATAATTATACCATTAGGTATTTTGTAAAATTTTTTATCTATCGCTGCCGCAACCCACAGTAAAGATACGATCATCATATCCCTTGCTACATCACAAACATCTGTATCTTCATAAACAGACTGCCTGATCAAAATAATTGCAATAAGGCTTAACAGAATGATAATGGAATATATTTTCATCCATTTTGGCATTTTTATATTATCCTGTGACAGTTTAGTCCACTGTTTATATAACAGGATCATACTCAAAACAGTTAATATAATTCCCAAACCAGCGAGCGTAATGATATTTCCTGTACTCATTAATTCATTCTCCTACTTCTACAGTCTGAACTCAAATATTTCATCAGCAAGCTGAATGATCATATAATCAGAGAGTTTCTGCATCTGACTGCTGGGAATCTGCTTACTATTCAGGAAAGTATGGTTAAGTGAATTGTTATCTACAATATAAAACTCATTATCCTTCTTGATAATATCAGCATGGCTTCTGCTGACTGCTGAATTATCGCTGATACAATAATCTACATAGTTTTTCTCTTTACCAATACGGAACACATTCTTGTTAATTTCTACACGTTCTCCTGTTTTCTTACGAATAAGATACGGATTCATCTGTTTCTGCACTGTGTTATAACCTGCATTCAACACCGTTGTCTCTCCTGCAGTATCTGTTCCAAGTACAACTGTTTCGCCAAAGTTAGCTGTACTTGTATAGTCCTGTTCAAACTGCAATGGCTGCTGTTGTGTATGATTGTTAACCGGCTGTGATTGCACTGGCGGTATATTTGTGATTATCGGTTGCTGCGGAACATTATTCACAACAGGCTGTGACGGCATTGGCGGTATATTCGTAATAATGGGCGGCTTGGATAACTGTACTGGCGGTACATTGGTAATTACCGGCTGCTGGGTTGCAGGTGGTACAACATTATTGACCGGCTGCTGTAATACCTGGTTCTGCTGAGGCAGGCTGGGTCCCCCCGCCGGTCTCGGCGGCTGTGGCAGCGTACTGCTCTTGGTATTATCCATATTTGGAATTACCATACCTGACGGTGTTACAATGTCCTTCTTAGACTTTTTGTCAGCCTTTGACGTTTTTTCTTTCTTGGGTTTGTCCTTTTTGGATTTGGATGAACTTAAGCCCAACATTTCCAATAAGCTTTTTTTCTTCGCTGGCTGCTGTGATGCTGCCGGCTGTTGTGATGTCATTGCTGCATTAGGAACTGCAAATCCACCATTTACAGGTGCAGACGCCACGGGTGCCGCCATTGGCTGCTGCATACTGCCAGACTGCTGCGGTGTCTGTGTCATATAGGGCTGCGCTCCCATGTTCATAGCAGGGTGCTGTACTGCCCCATTCATAAAAGGCTGCTGTGATGCATAAGCTGCTGTGGTTTGCTGCTGTGGCTTATGATTTGTACTGCTTAACAACAGGCTTATATATTGTTTAATTTCTGCAATGGTAAGTTTCTCCCCACAATTCAGGTAGCTAATGAGCATTGTTACATAATTATCCTGTTCATTTGGATCGAATTCCGTATTCATGATCATACTTTTGATAAAATTGTCCAAGCGAAACTCATGTCTATCTGACAGTACAGGATAATAAATCAGATCTGTCTGAAGTGTTCCTACATTTACGAAGATATACTGTCTGTCCAATAAAAGCATTCCGGGGTCCAGCATGAAATCTTCCATATTATCAATTGCTGTAAGTATATTATTTAATACGGTAAGAAATCTTTTTTTGTCCACCTTATCCATGAAAAACTGCTGCAGTGGAATCTGAGATGATACCTGATAACGTATTGTTTTTCTATTATCAATTTCGATGCTGGATACCGGGCACAGACCAGATACTCTATTATTCAATAACATTCCAAGTCCTGCTGTATCCAGTTGTGTCTCTTCTGATATTTCATGTACCAGAAAGGTATCTAAGCCTTGTGTTTCTGTTGTAAAATTATACATATTGTTCCTCCGTATCTCTTATACACACACATTATCCCAGAATCTCATTGCTGCGATCTGATCTGCTATCTGTTTTTCCTGAGCGCCTTCATATTTTGGGATGCCACCCTGGATCTTGATATCAAGCTGCGGTGACTGTGAACCGTATTTGCTGTCAAATCGATTGTACACCAGACTGCTCTTGGTTACGAAACGGGCATCTTTCTGAGAATCCCAGATGAGCATCGCTTCTATTAACTTCTCTAATTTGTGCTCGCTTGCCTGACTCCCATCTGATACCAGCAGAATATTATCTGCATAATCACACAGGAAATATCCTGCCTCATCATATTCCAGCAAAGCATCTACAATTATATATTCATAGCTTCCCATGGAGCAGATCTCCTTGAGCAGTTGCTCAATATCTGTCAGAGTTAGCTCATTCATATCAAATACAGTTCTGCATGGGCTGAAGAAATATACCCCGGAATCGTCCTTTTGTACAATGTTTTCTACACGGGAGATCATATTTGCTTTTTTACTTTTAAGGGTGTAGATCACATCACTAAAAGTGCTTTCTTCCGTTGGACGGAAGAACATATCTGTAATGGAATTCTTTTCTAATGAAATATAAAGTACTTTCTTACCTGTCTGTGCAAAATGCTTTGCTGCTGCAACAGCCACAGTGGAGGCTCCAACGCCCCCCTGTGCTGATGTAACATACAGGACTTTCGTGATATTACCCAATACATTTTTCTTGGTATAATGAGTGACCTCACTTTCCAGACACATATCCATGATCTGTTTAAGCAATATTTCATGTTTCTGGAATTTGCAGATTGCAGGTATATCTTCGATTTTATCTATATCATTCTGTCCAACAAAATACGCTGTCAGTGTTCCTTTAGGAATATCCTGCGGTGCTATGATTCCTTCCGCGTAGAGTACCAGGTCAAATCGGTTATTCTCTTTGCCTTTTTCATAATTATCCACGCTGGAATAAGAATAAATTGTAAGCTTATCTGCATATTTTTCACCAAAAAGTCGGCACATTCTTCCCAGATACAGCTCATCATTATCTACCACTGCTACTTTATATTTCATGTCTGCTTTGTCCTTTCTTATCTTTACTTAGCCGCTGCCGGATTATTGTTGACTTTTTTCTTTTTAAAGATCACAATGCCGATACCCGCCATAATTACAGCCGCTGCTGTTGCAATTGTTGCGGCGATTGCTTTCTTATCATTTGTGTAACGAAGCCATGCATTCGTAGAGATTGTAAATCCTGTTGCCGTATTTTCATCTTCCAATGTAACAATACTGTTACCGGCTGCATCGGCTGCATAGTAGCGCAGAGACTGTTTCTTATCACTGCTTGGAAGTGTCAGTGTAACAATATCCCCTGCTTCTTTTGCCATATCCATATAATTATATGTTTCTACTACATTACCCTCTTCATCTACAAGAGTAAAGTATGCTTCTGTTAATTTGAAGTTATCGGACACATATACATTGACATCCTTGGACTCTTCAACATAAAGCTGTCCATCTTCTACACCCTCAATTACAACAGTAGGAGCTGTGTTATCAATAATAAATGTCAGATCTGCTTTCTTCTCTGTCAGCGTATTATTGACTTCGTTGCCGGCTGCATCCTTGGAATAGAACATGATATTGTAAATACCTTCCTGCTGGAAAGATTCTCTATACAATGTGTAATCATATTCATATCCGATCTCGTCGCTTCCGTTTACCTGTGTTCCAACATAGACTGCGTTTTTATCGTTAGATGATGGTCTGCCTTTCTGCTGTCTGCTCTGAACCATCTCACCATTTCTGGTCACATATACTTCAAAGTCATTTACTTCACTTACATTCATTTCCTGAATATGTAGATCTCCCAGATCTTCATAACGGATATAAGCTCTGTCTACCAGGCTGGATATCTGGCTTAAGTCATATACAGAACCATGTCTGTTCAATGCAAAGCGGTAACTCAGTTCACTTTCATTACCTGCTTTATCTGTAGCAACTACTGCTAACGTATAGATTTCATCCGGTTGTTCATTTACATTTGTTAGTGCATATGTATAACCACTCTCACTGCCTGTCTGGCTTCTTTTCAGCTCGATCTGCTGTCCTTTACTGTTCTGCAGAGTGATCTTTACACCTTCTGCATCATAGTTATTATCCGCTACATTTACTGTAGGATTCACATCTCCTGCATTTGCAGAATGGTCTGCCACACCATTGATTTCAATTGTTGGTGCATTGCTGTCGATATAAAATTCTTCCGGTGTGAAAGTATCTATTGTATTACCTGCAAGGTCTGTATAGTTCACACTGTAAGTATAATGCTCATCCTGGTTGAAATGGATCGTTATTTTATGTACATCACCATTATGTGTCCATCCACCAACAGATGCCTGTGGAGTAATAGATGCCTGGAAATCCTTTTCGTCAAAATTATGCTCAGTAATAGAAATCGTTGCTGTTCTTGCCTGATTATAATAGTTCTCTTTCCATGCCTGATTATTGTCATAGCTTACTTCAACTACCGGCTTGGTCTTATCAATCGTAAATGTATCTGTCTTGGCAATTTCAGAATCATTACCTGCAAGGTCTGTACATTCTACCTCAAAGGAATAGTCTCCATCTTCTGCAAATGTAATATAAGAAGTATGTGTTATGCTGTTCTCATTAGTACTCCAGCTTGATGCTGCAGGTGTCAGGGAAGGATCTTCCACGCCATCTTTGTAAATTCTGAATGTTACCTGATTAGGATCAAAGTTCAGTTCTTTAATATCAATTCTGGCTACCCTGTTTGTATTGTAGTATCTCTCATTCTGTGCTGCATCTGTGTCAAAGCTGATTTCAATCTCTGGCTTGGTTACATCGATTTTCAACTCTTTGGTCGTTGTTACGGTGTTGCCTGCATGATCCGTTGCAGTAACTGCAATATATGCATGATTACTTTCATTCTGCGTTGCATTGATGATCAACTTGTCATCACTGTACTTCTGACTGCTCCTGATCTGGTCAAGTGACAATACTGAAGCTTCATTGCTATACATGCTGACATTTGCCTGTGTTGCATTACCATCTTTACCAACTGTATAGGTTACACTCTTAAGACCTGCATAATTATCATTGTTAGGTGCATCTACAACATGTACAGATACCTCTACGTCCTTGTTGTAGAATTCTGCTTCATTTTTGCCCTTAGGTGTGATCGTGATCTCCTGTGATGTATCACCTGTAGGGATCATGTTGTCTGATACAACACCATCTGTCCATGCTTCGGACTTGTTTCCTGCGCCATCAATTGCACATATGTATACCAGACCTCTGTTGCATGGATCAATACTGATAGAATCCGTACCTGCGCCGCTTCCTGACACACCACCCTGTTCTTTGGTAAGTGTCATGGAGAAACTCTTCTTCTCACTGATTCCATATTGCGCCTGACCGCTCATGCTGATGCTGCTCTTTGAAAATACACGGTAGGATACTCCTTCTGAAGCATCCAGATGAACCGGCATACTTGCACCATCTGCTGTTGCTGTAATCTGATTAGGAGCTATGAAATCTGCCTTTATCTCATAAGTAGTAATGTTAGAACGGTTACCCGCTGCATCTTCTACATATACTGATAATTCATTGATACTGTCACTATTAATATTAATTATTCCTGATTCCAGACTTGTCAGACTGTTCGGATCATTATAATCAGATACCTCTACGATCTTACCTGATTCTTCATCTAAAATTCCACGATAGAAGCTACGTTTATTTGTACTTACATTTCCATTTTCATCTTTTGTTTCAAATGTATATACGATACCTGCTGCCGGTGCACAGTTCTTTGCATCATATTCAGGATATGCGAAACTGATGCTTACCGGTCCAGTCTGCTTATTATACCAGCCTGTAGAAGAATCCGGTGCAACAGTTGCTGCCACATTAGCGACTTCCAGATCCTGCTGCCAGATCTTGATTCTGCTGCTGTTGTTATTGATATCTTCCGTATGTGTTGTCAGTGCCGCATTAGATTCTGCTCTGAAATATAAAGTACCATTCATTCTTGCTGATTCTGTAATACCCGCAATTACTTTACTTTCACTTGCTTTGTCGCCATACTGCATGGTTCCTTCTTCTGTACTCTGTGTACGATCAAGTATGGTTCCTAACACAACTTTCATATCTTTTTTATTTATATCCGTCCAATGCGCATCATCCAGACTGATGTTACTTCCTGCCTGAATAAATGTATACTGATATTGATAAATACCTGATGTCTGTTCACCTGTAAGTAGAGAAATCGCATAGCGAAGCTGCTGATTTGTCCATTCACCTGTATACTGTACTTCATTATCGTTCTGGTCAATATTTACATAACCCACAATCGGAACTACCTTATCCACACAAATTCTTTTGCCGTATTCTGCAACTTCACTTTCGTGTCCAAGATAATCAATTGCTTTTACAGATATAGTTCCATAGATTTTATTTTCATCAAGCAAAATACTGTATGCGTCCTTATATCTGTCCTCCAATGAAACAGGTATTGTTTCCGTTTTTCTTGAAGTACCATACTGTACTACTAACTCTTTAATACCGGAACCTGCATCAACAGATTTATTGCTTCCCTGTTTCTCCCCTGTGTAACCTGTCAATGTAACATTTTTTGAGAAATAGTCAATGCTTTCTGTTGAATGAATACTTGCCTTCTCATCTGCTGCTAACTGAGTGTTCCATGAAGGAGCTGTAGTATCCACTGCGATCTGATCCAGTGTAAACTGTCCATTCTTTATATCCTGACTTGAGATATTTTTATCTCTGTCACAGAAATAGAAAATATAATTTTGTGGTCTGGTATTGTCAATGACCATATTTCTGGCTTCTACATATATCCAGCTATCACCACCGTCTGTACTGTATGCGATTTCCTCATATAAGTTATTCTCACCTAATGCAAGTTCGATATTTTCTCCATACCAGTTTTCAGTGCCAACCTTGGTTGCACTTTTCAGGAACTCATCAAGTGACATATTATTTAATGTGAAGTCAACATTCTCAGGTGATTCAACCTTTACCTTTACTGTCTTGGTGCAGGTTTCATAAATATCATATTCTGAGTCATCATCTGCCGTCAGTGTCAGTGTAGTTTCTCCACCCATTAATGTGCGGAAGTTTCCATCATCATCTATTTCAATAATTGCCGGATCTTCTACTTTTATTTTACAGCTTGCAGGACGTTTTCCTATATATTCATCCTTCTCACCGGTAATCTCATAATACAGCTTATTGTTATCATGATTATATTTTACGGTTAAGGTATCCCGTACATTAATTCCCAAGGTTGCCTTGGTAAGCTCCATACTGTCAAATATTTTGCTATATGATTCAAAATATACAGGATCAGTAAATTTTGAATAGTCTGCTGTTGCTGTAATTGTATATTTGGTTCCACTTGCAAGCATATGTGCACTTGACTGTTCGATCTCATATACATAAGTTGCTTTTTTATTTTCTGTAAGACTTTCACTGCTTAAAGTTGCTTTTAACGGAGTCTGTTCTTTGCCATCAAATGCAACAAGCGTAAAATTGATCTTATCAACATCTTCTTTCAACAGATTATCATTATCTGCTTCCATAGTTACAGTTACTTGCAGTTTTTTGTTCTTGCCAAGTATAATAGATGGCTTTTTCTCGTTGACTGTAATATCACCATGGAGATTTATTTTATGTACGCCAAATGCAAATGTCTGAGATGCTTCTTTATATACACCATTTTGTGCATATTTTATTGTAACATAGTATGGTGTTTCACCGTCTGACAGAGCCTGTCCCTTTACTATGAAATCTTTACCTGCTTTTTGAATATCCAAATGCTTGGCATCTTCAATTTTTTTACCATCTTTGTCAGATTCGTAACATGTAATATCGTCAGTGTCAACACCCGCTTCATATTTAAATGTTACTGCTTCACCGTATTCATGGCTTGTCTGGGTGCAATCTGGTTTATACTCTACTTCATTATCCAGTCTTGCAAAATTAATCTGTACAGTCTCTTTTTTACCCAGATGTGAATTATCTCCTGTATATTCAAAAGTTACATTATATTGTGCTTTATTTTGCAATGCAGTATTCTCATCTGCAATAACATATCCATAGTTCGTTTCTTTAATGGTAAGTGGACTATTCTTAACCTCATCACCATTTTCATCAGTTACGTAACACTTTGCTGTACCGTAATATTCGCTGTTTCCACGTTTGAATTGTATTTCTTCTTGGAACTGCTATACGTCCTTTTTATTATATGTATAAGTTACTTTCTGAACTTCCTTTGCAAAATTCAGAGTAATGATCTGCTCATCTGCATCATAATTATCATTTCCTGCATAATAGAAACGAAGATACGTTGTTGCTTTGTCTTTATTATCACTGTTATTATTTATTACTGTAATATTTTTGGTCAACAGATAATTATTTACACTAATGGTAAGCTGCTTGTCTCTTACAGGCTGTCCATCTGCATCTACTTCTGTACAGGTCACATCCGCAAGACTATATTCTTTTGGTATTGTATATGTGATTTTATCACAGTACTTGTAAGGATCATTATTTTTATCAGCAGTGTATGTGATCTTTGCTTTTTTTCTGGTAAGGGCTAATTTGTAGGTCTGTTTCCATTCCCTGTATATATCATTTCCTGCATAAACTACAGTAAAGCAAACATTTTCTGCCGCATCCTTCTTAGGATTTTCTACGATAATACTGTATGATTTGTTGTTTTTATCATATGTGATCTTTGCATTACTGTTCTTGACAGCCGTACCCTGTTCATCAGATACAAAGTACTTGGCATCACCAACGAAAATACCATCTGTTAATTCATATTTTATATCTTCATTAAAATAGAACGCATCCTGCTGTACTTCAAATACTGCAGTCTGATCCAGCTTCTCAACAGTTACTGTTTCAGAAGTAACTGTTTTCTTATTTGCTACTGCCTGTAACTGATATTCTCCTGCTGTATTAACTGTAAAATCACCTTCGATCATGCAGTCAGGAGATTGACCGTTTGAGTTGATCAGTTTATCTATAATGCTCTCCTGAGCATAATTTCCACCAGCAATTTTTTTTCTGTTACTATTTATCGTATATTGTTTCCGTTCCAGACTGTACTCGATCTCATCCTTTCTGTCATTTAATGAGATCTTATCATCCATACCGTCTAATGCAATATCTGTTTTCAATGCATAGGATATCTTATAACCGATACATTCCTCTTCATCCATAATCTTATCAACAGATGTAACATTAAGTGAAGTCGGGGTAAATTCTTTTATGCTGATTGCCTCAGGTACTGTTACTTCTATGTCTTTTGTCTTTGATGTATCTGACAGATCATCACCTGTTACTTCAATGCTCACAGAATATTTACCGCTCTGTGTGATCTTAACTGTACCAGACACGGAAATTGTCTGAGCATCATCACCTTCCCTTAATGAGAGTGTCTGAGTATCTACAGTCTGTACTTCATCGTCGTCATTCTTAATGACCAGTTTTACAGTACAGCTCTTGGAAATCGGTTCCGGTTTAACCGGATTTAAGAAATTAGGATCAACATCTGTATCTGTGTCAGGATCTCCATCTGTATCAGGATCTGTATCTGTGTCAGGATCTACTACAAGAGTTGAGTCTATCTGTAATGCTGCCTGTGCAGAACCGCTTATTTCTGCCTCATAATATCCACTGGAGCCTTCTTTTCCACTTACATAAGACAGATTAATATCATTTAAAACAACATTACTGATCTGAAGTGAGGCGTCAGCACTGTAAACTGCTATTCCTAATGCATCTGCTGTCGTTTCTTCCGTTGTTGTTTCCTCTTCGGATGTCGTCTCTTCTTCCGTTGTTGTTTCTTCTTCGGATGTTATCTCTTCTTCTGTCGTTGTCTCTTCTTCGCTACCTGTTTCCTCTGTTGTCAGTTCTGTTGTTTCTTCTTCCTTTGAAGTTTTTGTCTGATCTTCAACTGACTCCTTTTCCTTTGAAACCTCTGATGACTGGTTTGCTTCTTCTGCTTCCGAATGTTGCTCTGCTTCATTCTGAACAGCTTCTTTGTCATCTTCCTCCTGCACATCTGCCTGTGCTATCGGAGTTGTTTCCTCCACATCAGTTTCTGCAGCTACTGTCTGTATAGGATATGAACTTGTCAAAAGTGCACATACCATAACCAGACAGCTGATTCTTTTCACTGTTAACTTAATACTCCTCTTCATTTCCTTCTTACCTTTCCTACATTATGTTAAAGTACCAGTTCTGTATGAATAAAGGTAATGTCCAACATAATATCGTTCTTGTTGTCCTGTTCATCCTGACTGACTAATAGTACCGTATCCTGGGTGTCTCCTAATACTGTTGTAACATCTTGTCCTTTATATTGATCATCTATATTTCCCTGTTTTTGAAGCAACTTTGTAATATTTTCTGTTTGCATTTGCAGTCTTCGTGTATGAAGTTCCTCATGTAGAAGATCATTTGTACTGATCTTCTGTGTCACATGCTCTGCCATTGCTTTATTCTTATGTACTGGTGGTAATTTCTTACCTCTAAGAATCCGCCAGGCTCTCCTGACATCAAATACAAAAAATAATACTGCTGCAACTATCGTTAGAATTATCATTGCACCGAGAAACAGTCTCGACAGCAATATCATCTGGTCAACTGTCATGCTCATTCCTGTTTCTCCTCCTTATAACTGGACCGTATCATGGGTTCTGCCTGTTTCATCAGGTTTCTTATATTATTTATTTCTTCGTCAACCTTGCTGTTGGAACTGTGTTCCATCGCATCAATATCTGATGAAATTTCATTATATACAGTCATGATATCCTCTTTTGTAATGCCATCTTCTTTCAGGTATTTTGCATATTCTGTAGAACGTGTGATAATCTCCTGATACAGCCTGAGAGTTATCAATTCTCTGTCTGGTGCCGCATCATTAAGCTTTTTCAGTTCTATCAGATTCTGCCAGTATGTACCATACATACCTTCATCTGTGCCTTCTATCTGTGCAGCAATAATTTTCTTATAGAAATTGCCTATTTCAATATAAATATTACAACGTTTATATTCCTGCTCCATTCCTTCCATATTTGCATAATAGGAAGCTGCCGTAGTGAACCATGGAACCGCTGTGGATTGTCTGCTTTCCTGATGTTCATAGTAGAACCAGTAAGCATTTCCAATACGGAAACATAAATCTGCATATTCCTGTTTATTGGTTTCTTCCAGTTTCTGAAGATATTTCTGTGTACTGGCATTGAGCCGGATCAATGTTTTTTCCTCATCGTCTGTGAAAACACCATCTTCAATAAAATTATCTATCAGACCTAAATAGGCATCTTCTTTCGTACTATCTGTATTGATTGCTTCAAGGTAATATGCTTTTTTATCTTCCTGACTACTGGCTTTCTGCGCAGCATCTATAAGATAAGCATATTCACTTTTCTGCTGTCCTCTGGCTGATACATGCATCGTAACTGCCATGACTCCACATAAAACCGCCAGTGCAGCACTGGTAGCAAAAGAAATTACACGATGTTTATATTTGCGTATCATGGGAGCATCCAGATCTCTGTAGTTCTGAAGCGCATACATAAGCTCTTCTGCTGTCTGGTAACGATCTTCAGGATTTTTTTGCGTACATTTTAAAATGATTCCTTCTAATCCGCTGGACAAAGACGCGTCCCAATAAGTAATCGGATACATTTCGTAAGGTGGTTCGGAAGGATTATGTCCTGTAAGCAAATGGTACATAGTAGCTCCCAGGCAATATATATCTGTTCTGGCATCTGTCTGACCCTGCCCTCCAAACTGTTCCGGTGCTGCGTATCCCTGTGTCCCAAGACACGCTGTATCGCCGCTTGCCCTTTCCTTATATTCCCGGGCTGTACCAAAATCGATCAGCACAACGCTTCCGTCATACTTAAGCATAACGTTTGAAGGCTTCATATCACGATATATGATAGGAGGTTTTCTGGTATGCAGATAACATAGCACATCACATAACTGGATTGCCCAGTTAACAACGTCGTCCTGTTTCTGCGGTCCATACTCTTTTATTACCTTATCTAAAGTAATACCTTCTATATAATCCATGACAATAAGGAAGTTATCATCCTGATCAATTATATCTATAATACTGGGCAGATTATCATGCTTAAGCTTCTTTAAAAGATCCGTTTCAACAATCAGGCTTTGTCTGACTACTTCAAAGTTTTGAATGCCGTCTTTACGGACTTCTTTAATCGCCCATGGCTTATTCGCTTTTTCATTGATGGCAAGGTAAACAGTACTCATACCGCCCTGACCGACTTTACTCAGTATTCTGTATTTGCCATCTACTATGGACCCTATTTCTAACATGTTTCTCTACCTACCTGAATCAATACCGCCGAAATATTATCTCTCTCTCCACGCTGTTTAACACGTTCCACCAGACTTGTCAGATTCACCTGCATGACCTTTTGTGTAAGATTCTGCAGTGGTCTGCACAACTGATAGATCTCATCCGGTGTAATAACATGGCGAAATCCATCTGAGCAGACCAGATAAGCGGCTTCTCCATTGATATTACCACTGTAAAACGCAGGAAGCAGTTTCTGTGTTACGCCGATACACTGTAAAAGCACATTGCGCCGGCTGTCTGTCAACGCCTGTTCTTTCGTGATAATTCCCTGTGCCAGTTCTCTTGCAATTAATGTCTGATCCTCTGTGATCTGCCGGCAGCCATCTGATAACTCATATAACCTGGAATCTCCTACATGTATGGCATAGTATTTATCCTTTAAGAATAGAACTGCCGTAATAGTCGTTCCCATTTCTACGCCCTGGCTTGCACCGTATTCCTTTATCTTCTGATTCATGGAATAGATAATATCTTCCCAACTGTTTCTGATACTCTCTCCTGTCCATTCTGCTCCGGGCGCCATAAATTGTTCCTTGAACCATTTATCGAAGGCCAATATAACATTTCCACTGGCTACTTCACCCAGCGAAAGTCCTCCTAAACCATCACATACAACTGCCATACACACCTGACCTGCTGATGTCTGTGCAATTTTAACAGTGAGACTATCCTGATTGATTTTTTTAACGATGCCGGCATCCGTAACTGCCGTTGCCATATATCTCATTTGTGTCCTCATTTCTGATACATTTGTGACTTTTTTACTATTTCATTTGCCTTAAACAAAAAAATTGCCTAAACTACTATTGTAATCTACGCAACCAAAAAATAATAAACCAGCTTTGTTTATTATCATTTTACACAATTTTTAAATTCCCCTCTAGCTGCTCTCTCATATACGACGAATTATAGTATATTTTGCGGCAAAAATCAACAAAATTTTCCAACATTATACTATATAATTTTATAAAAAAGTTATTTTTATTTTATAAATGCATTTTTCATGCATGCATTTGCATCTTTTGTGCACTATCAGTGTGTTCATTCTACAAATGGCAGTTAACATAAAAATCCCACAGGAATATGCCCTGCGGGATTTTTATAATAATCATACGATTCAATTATTCTGTAATATCTGCATACATGAAGTACCAGTATCCATAAGCGGAATGCCAAGCACCTGTAATCTTGCTGCTCTGTAACCAGAAGTCATTGTAGTAAGCAAGAGGAATACATCCAGCCTGATCCATTAAGATATCTTCTGCTGTATGAAGTGCTGTAGAACGCTCTGCTGCATCCAGAGTAGATCTTGAAGTATCAATAGCTGCATCAAAGTCAGCATTGCTGAACTTACCATCATTGTTACCGTTTGTTGTGCAGAACAGCTCTAACATGTTAGAAGGATCACTGTAGTCACCTACCCAACCATTACGTGCAACTTCAAAGTCACCGGAACGACGCATAGGAGTGAAGCTGGACCACTCAACGATATTAACCTGAAGGTCGATACCAAGTTCAGCCCATGCCTGCTGTAAATACTCAGCTACTACCTTGTGATAACCGGCATCATTTGTTGTATAGCTGATTGTAGGGAAGCCTTCTCCATCAGGATATCCTGCATCTGCAAGGAGCTGTTTAGCTTCTTCAAGATTAGCTTCAAAATTGGTTGTATCAATGTATGGCTTACCACCGTTAGCATTGCTCATGAACTCTGTTCCGTCTGTATCCATCCAGCCAGGTCCCATGAGATTGCCTGCTGCTGTATAAGTACCCTGCATCAGAGTGCTTGCAACATACTCACGGTCAATAGCAAGACTTAATGCCTTACGCACATTAACATCCTGGAAAACTTCGTTCTGAAGATTCAGGCTGATGTAGTATGTACCAATGATTGGATCTACATAGAAATCATCTGTACCCTCAAGACTTGGGATTTCTTCTGTAGGTACATCCTTAATCAGTAATACTTCGCCTGTCTGGTATGCACTGTAAGCTGCATTGGAATCCTCCATCAGGACGAATTTCAGTCTGTCAAGCTTAATAGCATCTGCATTCCAATAGTAAGGGTTCTTGCTGAATGTAATATGAGAACCCGGAACCCACTCTGTCATGTAGAAAGGTCCGTTAGATACATATGTTTCAGGAGCTGTTGCCCATGCATCACCATTAGCTTCGATTGTAGCTTCCTGAACAGGGCTTAATGTAGCAAAAGCTGCAAGGCTGCCGAAGTATGAGCAAGGATTAGCCAGTTCTACTACAAGTGTAGAATCATCAGGTGCTGTTACTGCAAGTGCATCAAGGTTGCCTTCAATTGCTTCATCATAGCCCTTAACCATACCAAGAACTGTCTCAGCATAAGGAGCTGCTACTTCAGGATCACATACACGCTTCCAGCTGTATACGAAATCATTTGCTGTTAAATCAGAACCATCTGACCACTTTAAGCCATCTCTTAAATGGAATGTCCATATAAGACCATCCTCAGATACTTCATAAGACTCTGCCTGTCCTGGCTGAAGAGTTCCGTCCTCACCTACAATAAGCAGGCACTCATAAGCATGTAATAACATGTTACCGCCATCTACTGCACTGTTCAAAGCGGGATCAATTGTTTCAGGGTCAGGTCCGATCTGAACTGCAAGTTCCTTATCGCCTGTACTCTCTGTTGTTGCAGCTGCTGCATCTGTTGTAGCTGCCTGTGTCTCTGATGTTGTTCCGTCTGCTGCAGGCTGTGTATCAGCTGTTGATGCAGATGAACCGCAAGCTGTCATGCCCATGACCATGCATGCAGCAAGCATAAGAGAAATTACTTTCTTTTTCATACCATATCCTCCTCTATGAAATAAAAGTTGTAAATATATAAACACTATGCAGAAATAATACTGCATAACTGCCTATCAGAATAAAATATACATAACCATTCATTATACGCATGGATGATGACATGCTACATAATGACCGGCTGATATCTCTCTCCACTCCGGCTGTTCTGCTGCGCACTGTTCTGTCGCATAAGGACATCTGGTGCGGAATCGGCAGCCTGAAGGTGGATTTAAGGGACTTGGTACATCACCCTCCAGAACAATTCGCTTGTTCTGTCTGGCTGTCTTAGGATCTGCAATTGGAATTGCAGAAATCAAACTTTTGGTATATGGATGTACGCTGTGTGTCGTCAGCTCATAGCTGTCTGCCAGCTCTACGAGCTTACCCAGATACATAACACCAATACGGTTGGATATATGCTTAACTACTGACAGGTCATGGGCAATGAACAGATAAGTCAGTCCCAGTTCCTGCTGGAGATCTTCAAACATGTTGATAACCTGCGCCTGAATGGATACATCCAATGCAGATATAGGTTCATCACAGACAATAAACTGTGGATTGACTGCCAATGCCCTGGCAATACCTACACGCTGTCTCTGTCCACCTGAGAATTCATGTGGATAACGGTTGGCATGTTCAGAATTCAATCCTACTCTGCGAAGCATTTCAATAATAATATCATATCTTTCCTGCTTATTGGCAGCAAGCTTATGAATGTCAATAGCCTCTCCTATAATATCGGCTACTGTCATTCGAGGGTCAAGGCTTGCATACGGATCCTGGAATACGATCTGCATCTTCTTACGATATGGAAGCATATCTACTGCAATCTTCTTCTCACCGTCAAAGATTACCTGATCATCATAGATGATCTTACCTGCAGTCGGCTCATACAGACGCAGCAGAGTACGTCCTGTTGTGGTCTTACCACATCCGGACTCTCCTACAAGTCCAAGAGTCTCTCCTTTATTTACATAAAAGGATACATCATCAACAGCCTTTACATATCTCTTGTTCTTGCCATAGCCTCCGGCCGGGAAATATTGTTTCAGGTGCTGTACTTCAACTAACTTATCGCTCACCTGTCTCTCCTCCTTCCATCTGTGCCTTCTGATTCATCCAGCACTGTGTATAATGGACATCACCAAAGGTCGTAACAGGCGGCATCTCGCGCAGACATATCTTCATACAGTTATTGCAGCGCGGTGCAAACGGACATCCCTTAGGCGGATTTAACAAATCAATAGGAGTTCCTTCGATTGGAACCAGCTTCTCATGCTCCCTGGCATCCAGCTTGGGAATACTTCTAAGTAATCCCTTGGTATATTCATGCTTCGGCTCATAGAATATCTCATCTGTTGTACCATATTCTACGATTCTGCCTGCATACATAACTGCAATCTTCTCACACATGCTGGCTACAATACCAAGGTCATGTGTAATCATGATAATCGCCATTCCAAGCTTATCCTTAAGCTCCATCATCAGCTCCAGAATCTGCGCCTGAATCGTAACATCCAATGCAGTAGTAGGTTCATCTGCAATCAGAAGCTTCGGTTCGCAGGCTAATGCGATTGCAATCATGACTCTCTGACGCATACCGCCGGAAAGCTCATGGGGATACTGCTTTAATCTCTTCTCCGGCTCATTGATACCTACCAGAGTCAGCAGTTCCTTGGCACGCTCATGTGCTTCTTTTTTCTTTTTATCTGTATGGAGAAGGATAACCTCCTCAATCTGATTACCAATTGTATATACAGGGTTCAAGCTTGTCATAGGATCCTGGAAAATGATAGACACTTCATTTCCTCTGATCTTACGCATCTCTTTCTCTGTCATTTCATTAATTTTATGTCCGTTAAACTCCAGTGTTCCTCCAATAAGCTTACCCGGATATGCAGTCAGCCCCATCAGGCTGTATGCTGTAACAGACTTACCGGAACCGCTTTCTCCTACGATTCCCAATACTTCGCCTTCCTTAACATGTATGGACACGTCATTCAGTGCCTTTACTTCACCCGCAGGGGTAAAGAAGGATAGACGCTCATGATTGATATCTACAAGATATTCTGACATAATTTCCTCCTATGAACCTGTCTACGTTAATTCTTGAGCTTAGGGTCAAATGCGTCTCTAAGTCCATCACCCAGCAGGTTAAAGCTCAAAATAATCAAACTGATAAGTATTGATGGAATAAACAGCAGATACGGATATGTATTAATACCGTTTATTGCTTCACTTGCCAGACTTCCCAAAGATGGAAGCGGTACTGCAACACCAAGTCCCAGGAAGCTTAAAAAGCTCTCTGTAAAGATGGAAGAAGGAATCTGCAAAGTAGTTGTTACAATCAAAGTACCGATGCAGTTCGTCAGCAGATGCTTCTTAATGATTCTGCCATTCTTTGCACCCAGTGCCCTCGCAGCAGTAACATACTCGCTTTCCTTGAGCATCAGAATCTGGCTTCGTACCATACGTGCCATACCTACCCAGTAAAGCAGGGCAAATACGATGAAGATACTGATAAGATTCGTACCTACTGTCTGTACCCAGCCAAAACCGGGAACCTGTGACAGTGATTCCAAAGGACTCTTAATGGCAAAAGACAAAAGAACGATCAGCAGGACATCCGGAACTGTATAGATAATATCTACAATTCTCATCATTACCAAGTCTACCCAGCCTCCAAAGAAAGCTGCAACAGAACCATAAATGGAACCGATTACCAGAATAATAGCCGTAGCAATCAACCCTACTGTCAATGAAATACGGCTTCCCATCATAACACGGATCGCATAGTCTCGTCCCATCTTATCTGTACCAAGAATATGAGGGAATACGCTCTCTCCCGCATCGATTCTTGCCAGCTCATCCTGGGAATACTGCATAGGAGCCAGATTGTTTGCACCCTTGATCTGTGTCTTATAAGAATAAGGATAGAAGGAAGGTACAATAAAGGACAGAATCATGATTAAAATAATTATAACCAGACTCGCCATAGCTACTTTATTTTTACGAAGTCTTCGAAAGCCATCCTTCCAGAAGCTTACGCTTTCACGCATGACTACAAGACTTTCTTTCTCTTCATTTGTTGCCGGAAGGAAATCATCCGGATTCAACTTCATCTGAAAACTGATTGGGTTCTCTTTCATTTCTCTATGTCCTCCGTTAATTGAGCTTAATACGAGGGTCTACAATTTTATAAATAATATCAACGATCACATTCATTACGATCAGAAGGGTCGCAAGGAAGATTGTAGTTCCCATGATGACCGTATAATCACGGCTGGAAATGGAACCGATGAATTCACCGCCAAGACCCGGAATTGTAAAGATCTTCTCTACAACGAAGCTTCCTGTTAAGGTATAGGCAAGCATCGGGCCTACATATGTAATAACCGGCAGAATCGCATTGCGGAGTGCATGCTTGAAGATGCTGACCGCCTGAGATACGCCCTTTGCTTTACAGGTTCTCATATAATCCTGACCAAGAACATCCAGCATGGAAGAGCGCATCAGTCTCATGATATATGCCATGGGATAGAATGATAACGCCATAACCGGCATTACATAGTGCTTCCAGGAAGTCAGGCCATAGGTAGGGAGAATTTTTAAATGAACGCCCAAAAAGTACATCAATACCGTACAGATAACAAAACTCGGTACCGCAATACCACAGGTCGATATGACACTAATCAGATTATCAAGGAATTTACCTCTGTGCATCGCAGCAATACATCCAAGTGGAATACCAAGCAGCAGCGCTACCAGCACAGCAACCCCACCTACTCTTGCAGATACGGGGAACTTTGTTACTATAATAGAAGTAACTGTACGTCCTCTCTGTTTCAGGCTATCGCCGAAATCTCCATGCAGAGCATCTGTCAGATATGTAATATACTGCTCGAACAGCGGCTTATCCAATCCATATTTTGCTTCCAGTGCTGCCATTGCCTTAGGACTGACTGCTTTCTCGGATAAGAACGGACCACCCGGTACCAGATTCATCAGGAAAAAGGTAATGGTCGCAACTGCCCAGATTGTTACAATCGCCAGACCAATTCTCTTTATAATGTACTTGAACATATTGTAGTACTCTCCTTTACTTAACTTATATCACTTAAAATAGTTCATTTGAACTTCGGCAAAAAAAATAAGGAGAGAATACGCCTACTTCGGCTCATTCCACTCCTTTATGGCGATAATCACATATTTTCTTTGACAGAAGCTATTTTATTATCAAATATTCTATATGTCAATAGTCCCATTTTCTTCCACTTAATTTATTATCAGCATTTTTGTATAATTATACATTATAAATATGCAATTCTGAATCTTTTCACTTTTTACAAAATTTCAGAGTTTTTGACTTTATTCTACATTTTAGTTTACTTTAACGCACATAAATATACATGTAGTTTCCGTATTGATGTTTTTTTATTCATTTTATATTTTTTTTATTTTATATTGACTTTTTTTATATTATGTATTATTGTATTAATCAACTAATACAGTGATACGATTTACGTACAGCAGAAAGGAGTGTTTCATATGGCGTGGGAACTTAATGCAGATCGCCCGGTCTACACACAGATTCTGGAAATCATACAGACCCGAATCATATCCGGCATTTATGCTCCGGGAAGCAGACTGCCAAGTGTCAGAGAGCTGGCTGCCGAAGCCAGTGTAAATCCCAACACAATGCAAAGAGCTTTCGTGCAATTGGAGAAGAGCGGACTGGTCACAACACAAAGAGGGAGCGGAAGAACCGTAACGGAGGACATTACAATGATCGAACAGGTTCAAAAAGAAATTGCAGTATTGCAGATTAAGGGATTTTTTGAGAAAATGAATGAGCTTGGATATGACAATGCACATATTCTGAAGCTTATAACAGAGACAATTGAGGGAGGAATACAATAATGGACACTTTATTGGAAGTAAAGGATCTATGCAAGCAATACAAGGGTGCCGGTAATTATATGGCAGTTTACCACATGAACCTGTCTATACCACGCGGTAAAATTATCGGACTTCTGGGACCTAACGGATGTGGTAAGACCACTTTGATCAAAATGATCAATGGATTGCTGTCCCCATCCTGCGGTACTGTTACCATCAATGGATATGCACCGGGAATTGAGACGAAAAAGATTGTCTCCTATCTGCCGGAACGTACTTATTTACAAAGCAATATGAGAATCCGTGAAATGATTTCCTATTTCAAGGATTTCTATGAAGATTTCAATGAGGACCGTGCCTATGGCATGTTATCTTCTCTGGACATAGACCCGGATGCAAGATTGAAGACCTTATCAAAAGGCACCAAGGAAAAGGTACAGTTAATCCTTGTCATGAGTAGGGAAGCTGAACTTTACATCCTTGATGAGCCGATTGCCGGAGTAGATCCTGCCGCCAGAGACTTCATTCTGCGCACAATTATTACGAATTACAATGAAAATGCCACTATTCTGTTATCTACGCATTTGATCACGGATATTGAGAATATACTGGATGAAGTCATATTCATGAAGAATGGTTCCCTGCTTCTCCATACATCTGCAGATGCCATCCGAGAGAAACAGGGCAAATCCATTGATACTTATTTCAGGGAGGTATAAGCATGTTAGGGAAATTAATAAAATATGAGTGGAAAAGTCTCAGCCGTCAGTTTCTGGTCATGCTCGCCATTCTGGCCGGAACAACGCTTGTTTCTTCCTTAATCATTGTGTCCATCAATTTTGAATTTGATGATGTAAATGAAAACTACTCACTCTTTATGCTCATAGGCTCTGTACTCATTTATTATCTTGGCTTAATTGTATGCAGCATTGGAACAAGTCTGATCGTTGCAATCCGTTTCTATAAATCATGCTATACAGATGCCGCTTATCTGACACATACGTTACCTGTGTCTGCCAGACAGCTGGTCGGAGCCAAAACAATAGCTTCATGCCTTATCCAGTTTCTGTCTTCTATTACGGTTTTTCTTTCTATAATCGTATATTTTGCCGTGATCATTGCAGCCGTATTAGGTTCAGATACCACAAGTTATACAGGAACTATGTCCTTTGCAATGTTAAGCACAGAGTTCCAACAGTCACTTGGCGTAACATTGACACAGTACTGTGTATTCCTGATTGGATACAGTCTGATTGGCTGCATCACCGGATGCTGTATTCTGCTAGGATGTGTCAGTCTTGGCCAGCTTTATACAAAACACCGCATTCTTGGTGCAATTCTTGCGTATTTCATTGTTACCATGGTTATGCAGGTCATTACTTATCTGGCAATGCTTCCAGCCTATGGTAAATTATTTGCAGCTTCAGCTGCCGGTGATACACTACCGCTGATGAGCTTTATGATGCCGGCTTTTATTGCCATTTTAATTACTACGATTATTCTGGCAATTGCAATGTATTTCATCAATATTCATATGATGACCAAGAAACTGAACCTGGAATAAGTCAGTTGTCTGAAATAGCGAAAACGGGATGTGCTTTCATGCAGCATCCCGTTTTCTTCTATATCAAGCACAGCATTTAATCATTTTATACGTGACATTTCTTCCAGTCTGGCATGAAGCCTGTCCATCCTGGCAAGCTGTTCTGATGCCACCACTTCTCTGCCTGATGTAAAATATCTTACTTTTCCCTCTGACCGTTCTAACCGATCTGTACTTTCAAGAATACGTTTTAACTGGTTCACAGTTCCCCTATTACCATCTATGATCTGTACCTGGGAAGGCATAATCTTGCGAAAACTGTCTTTGAAATAGTTAAAATGGGTACAGCCCAATACCAATTCTCCGTAAGTGGACAAGTCATAGGAGGATAGTTCCTTGTGTAGATAGGCTTCCACCTGTGGGGAATTAAATTCTTCTCTCTCTGCAAAAGTCACCAGGTCCGGTAAAGGGAGCAGGTCTACATGATGGGCATTGTCTACTCTGTCTACAAGATTCTTGAGCTTTTCCTCACGGATTGTAAGGGGAGTGGCTACGACCATGACACGCCTGCCATGACTCTGCTCCACTGCAGGCTTTACCGCAGGTTCAATTCCTATAATAGGGATAGTGTATTTCTGACGCATGATGGAAGCGGCGGCGGAGGTTGCCGTGTTGCAGGCAATGACCACTGCTTTGCAGTTATGGGATAACATGAATTGTATCATTTCGTCTACGTAGGATATGACCTGGTCTTTGGTCTTGGTTCCGTAGGGGACGTGGTCAGTGTCTGCGTAAAATATATAGTTTTCATGAGGGAGGGTGGCAAGCGCCTGGTGAAGGACGGACATTCCACCGATTCCTGAGTCAAATATTCCAATATTCATATGGTTCTGCCACTCAAAATGTGATTAAATATGCTCACATCGAGATAATGTAAGTTCTCA
>ERZ780198.166-NODE-166-length-76623-cov-10.880564_pt1 | contig 76623 bp, 79 predicted proteins | sample MGYA00510979_ERZ780198 | MGnify/ENA primary metagenome ERZ780198 (study PRJEB29588, sample SAMEA2158039) | human gut metagenome | biome: human gut; feature: human-associated habitat; material: faeces | place: Denmark | collected 2008/2010 ...
GTAAATTCTAAGTGTATCAATAGATACGGACTCATGTAAATACTCATGATTTAAAAATTAAACTGAAAAATATTTCACCATTACACAATATCAATCCAGAAATCATCCAAGATTTAATGACATATTCTGGTTCAAATACAGAAATAATTATCTATTACAACTCTTTAACTTCTGGAAAGAAAAATATAAATATAATTGTAGATAAACTAGAAGTTTCTAATGGAAAGTTATATTTATATGGTATAAGTTCAGAACACAAAAATTATTCAAGTTTTTTAGTTTCTAGAATTATAAAAATTACAGGAATTAATCTTAAAAAATCAGACTTAAAAATTCCTGTATATCAAATAGGATATGAAGTTCGCACTATACCAAATGAGAAATTTGAACTTGAAAATAACGAAAAAATTATCAATAAAAATTCTGAAAAAATACAAGTTGAGATAACATCCCCAAACAAATTCGGAATAATGCAAAGAATAATGTCATTATCTCCAAATTGTAAGATTTTATATCCACAGGATTTTAAAAAAGAGTTTATTGAAAACTTAACAAAAATGAAAGAAGGTTACCCTGAAGAAAGATAGCCAAAAATTGAATGACGGATGTATTAAAATTTTCAAACTCCTTGAACTTTTATACCAAGATAAGGCCGCTTATCAAAGCGTTATAAATATATTTATTAACGATTTTAATGAAGATCAAACAACAAATAATATCCAAGTAGTTTTAAATAAATACTTAAACACTCTAAAAGTTTTTGGACTAAATGTTGTCAAAGAAAATAACAAATTCATTTTGAAAAACGGACTTTATTCAATTCCTTTTACGCAAGATGATTTAAAAACTATTGGGATTTTAACAAAATTATCCCAAAATTTTCCAGATAAAGAACTTTCTCAAAATCTCCAAAAATTACTACAAGAACTGGATTTTAGGATGAATGAAAATGATAAAAATGAGCTAAAAAATATCTCAAAAAATTATAATTTTTCCTTCTATTATTCAAATATTGAAGATAAAATTAACTATTGCGAACAAATTTGCAAAGAAAATTTTGTAATCGTAATCATATACTTAAAAGAAAACAAAGAACAAAAATGCAAATGTTACCCAAAGGAAATTATTTATGAGCCAACAGAAGCATTTTTAAAAGTATATGAGCCAAATACTCATGGAAACATAAATATTCCAATCCCAAACATTCTAACAATCGCAAAACAACCACAAATTGCAAATTCAACTGAACTAGCAACAACAGTTGTTTATAAACTAAAAAATCGATTAGCAAAAACTTATAAAATCAAAGAAAACGAATATTCAAACGGTCTAGATTCAGAGGGGAACCTAATTATCATAAATAAAAACGAACCCTTTGATTTGTTATTAAAACGACTTATGCGATATTCTTTCAACTGTGAAATCATTTCGCCCAAAAACCTCAGAGATAAAATGATTGAACAAATCAATAAAACTCTTGAAAATTATAACGACGAAATTTAAAAAGATTATTTTCTACCTTTTTCTTTACGTTCACGAACAGAAATTCTAATAGGCGTACCAAAGAAACCAAACGCTTCACGCAACTTGTTTTCTAAATATCTTTTATAACTATCTTTCAAAAGTTCTTCATTATTAACAAACAAAACAAATGTTGGAGGCTGAATAGCCGCTTGTGTTGTGTATAAAACCTTCAATCTCTTGCCCTTGAAACTTGTTGGAGGATTAAGAGCATAAGCTTCGTTAATAACTTTATTCAACAAACCAGTAGAAACACGTTTAACGCATTGTTCATAAACTTCTAAACTTTTATCAAAAATCTGCCCAAGTCTTTGTTTTGTCAATGCACTAATAAAAATCTTTGGAGCATAACTCAAAAATGGAATATCTTTCGCAAGTTCTTGTTCAAACTTATTGATTGTATTAGCTTTTTTCTCTTCAATTAAATCCCATTTATTGATTGCAACAATAATACCTTTTCCAGATTCAGTAATGATAGAAGAAATCTTTTTGTCTTGGTCAGAAATTCCTTCTTTTGCATCAATTACAAGGACCGCAACATCACATTCTCTAATTGAACGAATTGCTCTATCAACAGCAAATTTTTCAACACCATAATCAACTTTAGATTTTTTTCTAATCCCAGCAGTATCGACGATAACAAACTCTTTGTCATTATAAGTTATAAAACTATCAATACTATCTCTTGTTGTTCCAGAAACATCAGAAACAATAACTCTTTGGGTATTCAACAAAGAATTTACAATAGAAGATTTTCCAGCATTAGGACGACCAACAATCGCAATTCTTATGCGACCATCTTTTTCTTCCTCTTCAGATTCGTCAAAACCTTCAGTTACAACATCCAATAAATCTCCAACCCCGCCAGAACCGTGAAGAGCAGAAATTCCAATAGGATTGCCAACAGACAACGCATAAAAATCACTTGTCATAAGTAATGAATCTGGATTATCGCACTTGTTAACAGCTAAAAATATTGGCTTTCCAGATTGACGCAAAATATTTGCAATATCATAATCAACAGGGTTGATGCCATCTTTTCCGTCAACAAGAAAAATAATTCTATCTGCTTCCTCACAAGCTAATCTTGCTTGGTCAAAAATAGAAACCATAATATCATCCCCATCACCAGGGATAATACCGCCAGTATCAATAACAGTAAAACCTTTATTTTGCCATTCAACATCAAAATAAATCCTATCTCTGGTAACACCAGGCATATCATGCACGATAGAATTTCTCGCCCCGATTAAACGGTTAACGAAAGTTGATTTTCCTACATTCGGTCTTCCTACTATTGCAACTGTTGGTTTTCTTTTCATAGGTTAATAATATCATGGATATTTTTATTTTTCAAAATTTTAGATTATAAATCTTACTTCCCACATATGCAACTTTTTAAGCTATTCACTTATTGTTTTTATTATGCTACAATACAATCTATGGAAAAGAAAATTAAAATTGGGCTAATTGGTCTAGGGACAGTAGGAAGTGGCGTTTTTAAAACACTTCAGAACTTCAAAAATGTTGAAGTTGTAAAAATTGCGGTACGTAACAAAAACAAAAAACGTAACATTGAAGGATTAGATGAAAGTATCATCACTGACAATGCGTATGAAATTGTTAACGACCCAGAAATTGACATTGTAGCAGAACTTGTAGGTGGCGTAGAACCTGCTTTTGATTTGATTAAAACTGCTATAAAAAATGGGAAACATATTGTTACTGCGAATAAAGAATTACTTGCAAAACACGGCGAAGAATTATTTAACTTTGCAGAAACAAATAACAAAGTTGTTCTATACGAAGCTGCAATTGCAGGCGGAATTCCACTAATCATGCCAATAAAAACCATTTTGGCTGGGAATAAAATTTCAAAGATAAAAGCAATTCTTAACGGAACAACAAATTATATTTTGACAAAAATGGACGTACAAGGGGCATCTTATGCAGATGTTTTGGATGAAGCTCAAAAATTAGGCTATGCCGAAGCTGACCCAACTGGAGATGTTGAAGGTTTTGACGCAGCATATAAAATTACAACCCTTGCAACGATTGCATTTGGCAAAAGAATTAAATTTGAAAATGTTTATCGAGAAGGGATAACAAAAATTAGCCCAGACGATATGCAAGCAGCAAACGAAATGGGTTACAAAATTAAACTTATTGCTTCTGCAGAACTTAGTGAAGATGGCAAAGCAGATGTAAGAGTTCACCCAATGCTTGTACCTATTTCAAAATCACTTGCACACATTGACTATGTTACAAATGCAGTAAGTTTAACAGGTCATCCAGTTGGAGATGTGACTCTATCTGGGCCTGGAGCTGGAGAATTCCCAACTGCAAGTTCAGTTGTCGGTGATATTTTAGCAATAGCTTCTGAAATAGGGAAAACTGATTACTTGCTACCAATGATGAGATGTAATCACCACGAAAATGCGGAAATGATTCCTATTGAAGAAACTGAAAACAAATATTACTTATCAATTACTGCACAAAATAGCCTTGGGGTAATTGGTCGTATCGGTAAAGCTTGCGAAGAACATAATATAAGTTTAGCAAGTATCGTTCAAAAAGAAGTTGCAGGAAACCACGCAGCAAAAATCACTGTTATTACAGAAATTTGTAAAGAAAAAGATATGCAAAATGTAGTAAATATCTTTAACAATGACCCTGCAATTACAAGCGTTAACAGTTTAATTAGGGTACAAGTTTAATAATAAATTAAATTGAAGAGAGCCATTTTTGCAATAGCAAAAATGGCTCTCTTTGTTAATTACAAAATTAATTACTTTTCGATTTCTTGTTTTTCTTCTACTTTTGGAGCTTCATGAACAAGTAATATTTTAGTAATTCTAGCACCATCCACTTCTTTTACAGTGAATGTAAAATCTCTATATTCAACAAAATCATCTATATTTGCAATTCTACCAAGTTCTTTTACTACAATACCTGCAATTGTATCAACATCATCATCTTCAAGTTTTTCTGGCGGAATATCAAAATAACTAGCCAATTCATCCAATCGCATCATACCGTTAACAAGATAATGATTTGGTTTAATTTCTTTAATATCAATCTCAGCTTCTTCGTCAAATTCATCTTGAACATCACCAAAGATTTCTTCCAAAACATCTTCCAAAGTAATAATACCAGAAGTTCCACCGAATTCATCAACAACAACAGCCATTTGAGATTTATTCTTTTTAAATTCCAAAACCAAATTATCCATCGTGATTGTTTCTGGTACAAGCATAATCTTACGTTGAATAGCTTTTATTGGGCAAACTTGGTCTTTAATCGCTAAAGAATACAAATCCTTAACGTGAATTAAACCTGTAATATGGTCAATATCACCATCATAAACAGGATATCTAGTATATTGATTTTCTGTTGCAATCTTGTTTAATTCATCAAGTGACATATCGATTGGAACACAAATCATATCCGTTCTAGGAATCATAACTTCACGAGCTGTCAAATCAGAAAATTTGAACATATTATGAAGCATATCTTTTTCAGTTTCGTTTAAAACCCCTTCATCATAACTTGTATCAACAAGCAAGTCTAAATCTTCAATAGTATGAACAACCCTCGCTGAACTTACAGGGATTTTAAAAACATGCAAAATCAAATTGCAAGCCTTATTCAAACACCATACAAATGGTTTTGAAATTGTCATAAACAAATCCATAGGCTTTGCAACATAAAGTGAAATTCTTTCTGGATATTGAAGAGCAATACATTTTGGAACTTGTTCACCGACTACAACATGTAAAAATGTAATTACAACGAATGCAACCACAGCAGTCAAAGGAACAAGATAAGACTGTGCAGAAGGGAAATAATTTATCAATGGAGCCATCATTTTTTCGATGGTTGGAGAACCAAACCAACCAATACCGATACTTGCAATTGTTACACCAACTTGAACCGCTGCAATGAAGAAATTCATATCTTCCAATGCTTTTAGTGCCAACTTAGCATCTACATTACCATCTTTTGTCAATTGCTCAATCTTAGCTTTTCTTGCTCTTACAATAGCAAACTCAGCAGCGACAAAAAAGGCATTCACAAGTAATAGTAAAAATACTATAATCCAATTAATAACAATCGTACCCAAACTCGACTCGTCCATTACTCTTTCTTTTTCCTTATGTTTATTGCTTTTATTATAATATCATAGACAAAAAAAATCAATAACGCCGATGTGGGAAAAAGTCTATAAGTTGTATAAGGGCAAATAGGGAACATGGAAATAAAGTCGTTACGATTACGTCATTCTGAGGGATAAACCATTGAAAGGCAGATAGTAGGTCGGCGTTGCCACGCCGACAACATAAATAAGCTGGATTGCTTCACATTCGTTCGCAAAGACTGAATAGAAATATACCCTCGCCTTGGGGACACTTGCTGAACCGACAAAACAAAGTTGAGTCGAGTGAAACTGCGTGCCTTTAGGTTGAGAGAGAAATTAGCCTTGAGCCAAAGACAAAAAGATACAAATTCGAGAGAAGGTTTTTCTTTTTTCAATCAACCCCTCTCCCTTACTCCCTCCACCCCTGGGGAGGGAAAAATAATTAACGTAAAGAACTTATTTCCTTATTCCCTTGTTCCTTTTCCTCTGTCAAAAATCAAAAAAAGGCAGGATTTACATCCTGCCTTTTAAAATTATATTATTTTATTGTCCAACTATACATTTGCCAATTTTGTGTAGAAATCATTTTCTTGTTCAAAACGATGAGCAAAGTTGAACAATCTAGCTTCTTCAAACTGAGGAGCAAGAATTTGTAAACCGATTGGCATACCAGTAGAATCAAATCCAGCAGGAACACTGATACCAGGAAGACCTGCTAAGTTGCAACTAATAGTTGCAATATCAGTCAAATACATTGACAATGGATCTGATGATTTTGCACCAAGTTCAAACGCTGTGTTTGGACATGTTGGAGAAATCAAAATATCTACATTTTTAAATGCTTCTCTAAAGTCTTCTGTAACCAAAGCTCTCATTTGTTGAGCTTTTTTATAGTAAGCATCATAATAACCTGATGACAATGCGTATGTACCAAGCATTATACGACGTTTAACTTCTGGGCCAAAACCTTCTGCTCTTGATTTTGTGTACAACTCAAGAAGATTTTTAGCATCTGGGTGTCTATAACCATATCTAACGCCATCAAATCTTGCAAGGTTTGATGAACATTCAGCCGTAGCCAAAATGTAATAAATTCCGATTGAATATTTTAACTTATCCAATGAAATTTCAACAATTTCACAACCTAATTTTTTATATGTTTCAATTGCGTTTTCAATAGCTTTTTGAACATCTGGAGAAATTCCTTCGCCCATAAGTTCTTTGATTACACCAACTTTTCTACCTTTTAGGTCATTATTCAAACTTTGAGAATAATGTTCAACTGGCATATCTAAAGAAGTTGAATCTTTAGGGTCATGACCAGAAATTACTTCCAATAAGTTTGCTACATCTTCTACTGTTCTTGCAAAAGGACCAATTTGGTCAAGAGATGATGCAAATGCAATCAAACCATAACGAGAAACTCTACCATAAGTAGGTTTCATACCAACAATACCGCAAAAACTAGCTGGAAGACGAATTGAACCACCAGTATCAGAACCAAGTGCCAATGTAGCTTCACAAGATGCAACACTAGCAGCTGAACCACCTGATGAACCGCCAGGAACTTTATTCAAATCCCAAGGGTTGTGAACTTTATTAAATGCAGAGTTTTCGTTTGAAGAACCCATAGCAAATTCGTCCAAGTTAGCTTTACCAACAATTGGAACTAAGTTATTTAACAATTTTTCCGTAACAGTTGCGTTGAATGGAGAAACAAAGTTTTCCAAAATTTTAGATGACGCAGTTGTACGAGAACCAACAAGGTTCATATTATCTTTCAACGCCAAAGGTACACCAGCTAAAAGTGGTAATTCTTCACCTTTTGCAATTTTTTCATCAACTTTTTTTGCAGTAGCAAGTGCAATATCTTTTGTCAAAGAGTTAAATGCACCAATCTTACTTTCCACGCCATCAATTCGTTCAAATGCAGCAGTTGTAAGTTCTACGGCAGAAATTTCTTTATTTTTCAGAGCTTTACTCTGTTCAACAGCGGATTTTTTTAACAGCTCGTTCATAATTTCTCCTTAAATGCTATTTCTCAAGTTGATTGTATGACAAACATGTACTACAATCAAGATTTTTGAAAATTCAAAAACTTTTCTTGAAAAAATTTTAAAATTGATCAAAAAATTCGAAATTTTTCAAATTTTTAGTATAAGCTTTTTTGGCAGGTTCTTCAACTGCAAAAGCATCAACTTCTAACAAATTCTCTTGATACAATCGATTTCTTGACAAATCTTCTGTCGAAGAATACGAAGGATACTCATCCCTTGCAATAGCGTACTCAATAGACTTTCTAAAATTATTATCTCCGTATTCAATTGGACCAAATTCTCGCAAAGCCTCATATTCGTAAGAATTTATACCCTTACCAACTCGTCCAATTAGAGAATGCTGATAGGCATGTTCTGTTTCATGTGCAACAACAGCGACAACATCTTCTGAATAATAATTTTCTAAAACTGGACTATAACAAATTTGAGACTTTCTTGCAGAAAAATATCCCGCAGAATTTTTTCCTACATCAGAATCTAAAGGATAAACTCGAAGATACAATTTGTCCAAATTTTTATCCCTTAAAAATTTGTAAGTTAGATATTCCATACCATCAGCCGTTCTAGGGTCAAGGATACGATATTTTAAAAATTCATCACTTTCATCAATACCCAGATTAGCCGTTTGTTTAAGTTCAGAAATTTTTACGTCTTTATTCCCCTTTTTGATTTTGGCACTTAGAACTTGTTTATCAGATTTTTTGCCAAAACCCAAATTTAAAGGATATTTTGTATAAGTAATTTGTTCAAAATCCATATCTTTTGGGTCGTAATCAACACGTCTAGTCAACAATTGCAATGCTTTCTTGCCTTCTTTCACAAATTCTGAAACTTTTTCCTTAATTTGTTTTTCCAAAGACACAACATGCCAATCCCCTAGTTTGTTGTATATATCAATATTTGCCCTGTATGTTTCTGGTAATCTTGCCGTACTATATTCTCTAGTTTGGATAATTCGAGTTTTTTTCTTGTAACTATACAATCGTTGCTTTACATTTATACTATTTTCTTGAAAAATCCTTAATATCAAACGCTTTTGCGAATCAAAAAACGAAACAATTTCACGAGAAAAGACGTTATCGGATTTTTTGCCAATTTTGACATAACTATACGTCTTAGCCTCTTTTGGAACTTTCAAGCCGATGTTTTTTGAAAAATCGACAACATCAACCCCTTCAATTTTTTCTAAGAGTTTTGAATCCCTGAATGGACGCATTCCCAAATTCGTACGGATACTATTTATCGTACGAAAGCATTTAGAATTTACACGGGGTAAGTATGTTGAAATTATAGACATTTTTGAACCTTATTTGTATTCATTATAACAACAAACAAAATAAAATTTGCTACATCAAACACAAGTACCCAATGCAGAAAAATCCATCAAGTTCGGCAAACAGCTTTACCATCAAAAAGTTTTTAAACTTTTAAGAGTTTTTAATTCTCTTGGGTGTGAACCTTAACCGATACTTTTAATATACCATATGATTTGGATTTTTGTAAACATCCGTATTTTTACTTACGTAAAAATACGACTAGCCAGATGGGTTAGTTTGATACTTGACATCCATGAGGCGTAAGGCTTTGCAGAGAGGAAGGTTTTTGGCAAAAAATAAAAAGGTAATGTTTTATTAATATCAAAAATGGGAATTTTAATTGTCGGCGTGGCCACGCCGACCTACGTATCTTTTACTTTACTAGGATTACTCTAGCTGGGGCATTCTGCTAGAGATTCCGAAACGAGTTCGGAAGGACTGTACGGATATTTATAAGAGGTTCGGGGGTAAAGCCCCTGATGACTCGAGCCATTTAATCATTCGTGTTTTTCTTTTCATAACTATTCTCCCTCGCCCTTTTTAAAGGGAGAGGGGGTAGGGGTGAGGGTTTTAATTCTTTTTTCATCGAAATAAAAAAGAAAAAGTGAACATTATAACAATCGACCCCTCTCCCTAGCCCTCCGCCCTTGGGGAGGGAATGATGTTCAACATTTCCCAAGTTACTTTGTGTATCTGTCGGCATGGCAACGCCGACCTACAATTTCTGATATACATTATTTCTTTAACGACTTACCAACTTATAAGCCTAAACCCTATTTCCCCAATGATTTGGAGATTTTAGAGTGAATCATATTTGCTTGGCTCAAATATTCAGTAAGTTTTTCATAATTTTGAACTTTTTCACCATACGGAACATTCATATCAATCAATTCATCCACACTACGGCTAATTTCAGACAACTGCTCTAAAGAATCACTCAATGTCACAACAGACTTAACCTTCTTTGAAACTCGAGAAAGAATTTGACGAGAAATGAATTCTTGAATTTTATAAATTACTGGCATTTTTTCTTTAAATGATTGATGAAAAGCCTGTTTTTCACCCAAAACACGACCACCATACATTTGTTGTTTTCGCAAAGTATCTAATTCTTGTAAAACACGCTGTCTTTTCGCTTTCAAGCTCAATGCTTCATTTTGCGTACCATAATTATCCGCAACTTTTATCTTTGCATCTAAATCCTTTACAACAGATTCTTTTTCCTTAATCCTATAATCAATACTTAAATCTTCACCTTCTGGTTCTTCAATATTTGTTTTATTTAATATAGCAGAATCATAACCATTGATACGTTTTATAGGATTTGTGGCAGGCTGAGTTTTTACTTCTTTTGCAGGTTGAGAAGAAGATTCAAAATTATTGCTAAACGGATTTACAGCAGAAAAATTATAATCTCTGCTGAAAATATTTCCAGTTACTTTGTTATTGTTATTACTACCTACCATACATATATTCTAAAACAAGAAAACGAAAATTTTCACCATTAAAAGTATGATTTTACAAAACTTCTTTAAGAAATTGTATAAACTTTCTTATAGTATAATGCCGTACCCCAAATTGTAAGAATAATGTTTGGAAGCCAAGCTGCAATAAATGGAGCTAATGAGCCAGCTTCACCAAATGAAATTGACAATGCCCTCACTACATAATAAGCAAAAATAATTAAAATACTGAATAGAAAACCTCTATTATATCGAACTCTCGGAGGTGTAATTGCAAGCGGAACCCCTAAAAGTACAAATACAATAGTCGTTATTGGTAATGCAATTTTATCAAATAATTCAATTGTATAAACTCTTCTATCCTCTGGTGAAATCTCCGTTGAAGCAAGATACTTTGCAAGTTTAGTAAAATTCATTTCTTTGGCAGTATTTTTATTCAACTCTTGAGATAAATCCAATCCGAATTTTACTGTTGAAGTATCAAATAAAGTAGTATTCAAAACTTGTCCATCATTTGCAATAGTATAAGCAGCACCTTTTTCAAACACCCAACCTTCTGGAGATGTTTTACCCTGTCTTGCTTGAAGAACTTGAATTGTACCTTCTTTTGCATTATCTAAAACAGTTACATTATATAAAGTTTTTTTCTTGCACATGCCAACATAAAACAATCTTTTTAATGTACCGCTATCAGTAACTTCTTTGAATACAAAATTCTCTTTACCTTCTGGAATATTTTTTTGTCCCAAAGCCCATAAAGCAAGGTCTTTTGATTGTCTTGTCATAACAGGCACAACAGTTTCATTTATAAAGAAACTTGATAAAGACATCAAAACAGCAAATATAAAAATAGGTTTTGCAATACGATTCAAGCCAATTCCGCAAGCACGCATTACAGTAATTTCTGATGACAAACTCAACCTATTTAAAGTCATAACGGTAGCTAACAAAACCCCCATCGGAATTGTCATTACGATAACAGAAGGTAAATTCAACAAAATCATAATAAACGCAACTTTAAAAGGAATACCGAATTTTGCAATTTGCTTAATCAAAGTAATAAAAGTATCAGATGCGAAAATGATTGTCGTAAATACAAAGACGCCCATCAAAAACATCTCTATAACTTGTTTTGAGATGTATCTATCTAATATTTTTATCCCTTTAAAATTTTTATATATATTTAGAAAAAAATCTTTCACGTTACTTATCCGAAATTTAATTGTAGCTACTCAAAATATATAACGATTTTAATCTAAAAATAAGTTTTTATCAAATAGTTTTAATTTGACTCTTTCAAAATCAAAATAGTTTGTTCAATCTCAGTTTTTAAATATCCCAATTGTTCTTGAATATTATTTGGGTTATAAATGTATCCTTCACTACCATATGCCATATAAGGATTATATTTTTCTGCCTCATTTCTCAACACCGCAATTGAATGAGAATGAGTATTCACATCCATCAATTTTTTATATGACACAAAATGGCTTTCTGGTTTTTGAGCGTATTTATCTCTAAAATATTCGGCATTTTTGTTAAAGTAATATACTTTCGCATTAAAAACTTGGACATTAGCACCATTATCTATCATGTCAGAAATAGATTCCAACATAGGAATAAATTCATTCAAATCATTAACATATTGAGAAGTTTTATCGGCTTTCAAAATGATATTCACAAATGCAGGATTATCCCTCGGAACAGGTTTCATCTCATTTTCAGAGTTAAAATCTTTTGCAGGTCTAACCTCTGGTTCTTTTTTAGCAGGTTTTTCGGGTTCATAGTTTCTTGTCAAATTTGGCAATGTTCCGACATAACCTTTTTGATCCATTGTCAAAGGCGCAGTATTTGATGCCAAAAATAAATTTTGACTAATCAAAAAAGAACACATAACTGCAATATAAAAAAGATTAAACCTTCTCATACCACTATTATAATGACTATTAGAAAAAAATCATCATTTATTTAATGGAAGAGGCTTTCATTGAAATAAAAAAAGTTCATTACATAATTAATACATCATAATGAACGAAGCAAAGTATCTCACACTCTACATATTTGTTTGTTCTTCTATTTGACTATTCAACAATCCTAACATCTCATCTAATCTTGAGGAGTCATGTTCTTTCCACCAACCTATTAAAGTTTCAAAAGCAGTTGCTTGACGATATTCAGCTTGAATATTCCTTCTGCCGACAGGAATAGGTAAATTTCTCGCCCTTCGAACAAGCTCCAACTCTTCTTCAGTTAAATTTGGTTCTAGAAAGTGCAATAATTCACTCTGAGTATGTGTTTTGACTAAATTCGTCGTAATTTGATGCAGTTTTTTTGCATTATTTGTTTGTCGAATTGTTTTCTCTCGAATAAACAATTCCCACACTGCGTCCCCTAAGTAAGCATAATTTCTTAAATTCATTTCTTCCATACGACGATTTTACTATAAATATTACTAATTTGATATTTTTATAATTTACTCTAAAATTTAAACACAAATTAAAGGAGGGGAAATGAATAAAATTATAATTTTAGCACTATGTTTATTCATTTTTTGTTCAAAAATTTCAGCTCAAGAAGTCAAATATAATTACGACAACAACCGTGCAACAATGTACAATGCACTAAATTTAACAAATGAACAAACTAAAATAAGAGAAGAAATTTTAAACAAAAATGCTAAAATTTTGGATGAAAAATATGCAAAATTAAAAAAAGAATCATGTAAACTTTTAGCCTTAAAAAAAGGAAATGTTTGTAATTCTGAAATACTTGAACAGAAAAAAGTTATAAAAAACATAAAAAAAGATATTTCAAAACTTCTCTCGGAAGAAGATAAAGAATTTAAAAAATGTTTGACCAATGAGCAAAAAACAAAATATAAAACAATCCAAAAACTCCAAAAACATGACCTAAAAAAAGAAATCAATAGAGAAAAAATATACAAAGCAAATCCTCAAATGGAAGAATTTGCAAAACCACAAAATTCAACCTGCAAACGTTAAAAGACCTCTTATTAAAGAGGTCTTTCCATAATATCCAGTTTATGTAACTTTTTGCCTGACATAAGTCAGCAACTTTTTTTAGATAATATAAGAAAACCCGTAAAAATAAATTTTGCGGGTTTTTCATATTATATAGTTACAAATCTTTAATTCAAATTATTGATTCTCAAGTTTTTCTCTAACAAGTCTTTCAACTTCAGCCAAGATTTCTGGGTTTGCATCCAAAAATTCTTTCGCTTTTTCACGACCTTGACCAAGCTTTTCTTCGTTGTAGCTAAACCAAGCACCAGCTTTTTTAACAATATCAAGATTTACAGCAACATCAAGAATATTACCCGTTTTAGAGATACCTTTACCAAAAATAATATCAAATTCCGCAGTTCTAAAAGGAGGTGCAACTTTGTTTTTCAAAACACGAACTCTTACGTGGTTACCGATTTCACCGTCATCACCTTTCAAACCTTCTGTACGTCTAATTTCCATACGAACAGATGCGTAATATTTCAAAGCATTACCACCAGTTGTTGTTTCTGGATTTCCGTACATCACACCAATTTTCATTCTTAATTGGTTAATAAAAATAACTGTTGTATTAGTTTTGCCAATAATACCAGTCAATTTTCTCAATGCTTTTGACATCAAACGAGCTTGCAAGCCCATTTGTTGATCTTCCATTGAGCCTTCAATTTCAGCTTTTGGAACAAGTGCTGCAACTGAATCGACAACAACGATATCAACCGCTCCAGAACGAACTAACTCTTCTGTAATATCTAAAGCTTGTTCACCAGTATCTGGTTGAGAAATCAAAAGGTTATCAACATCTACGCCCAAATTTCTTGCATATTCTGGGTCAAGGGCATGTTCAGCATCGACAAATGCAGCTATGCCACCTTTTTTTTGACATTCAGCAACAATGTGCTGAGCCAAAGTTGTTTTACCAGAAGATTCTGGACCATAAATTTCAATAATACGTCCACGAGGAATTCCACCAATACCAAGTGCAACATCTAGTGATAAAGCCCCTGTCGGGATAGCATCAACATTTACAGTTGCCTTATCGCCAAGTTTCATAATTGAACCTTTGCCGAAATCTTTTTCAATTTTTTCAATCGCTAATTTCAGCGCCTTATTTCTTTCTTCGCTGACATTTGCTACTGGTGTTTCTTTAGCCATCTAACTTACTCCCAAACGTAAACTTCTTTTTTCTTATAAAAGCCTAAAGCCACTGGCTTGTAGCTATTTAGTTCATTTTTTAATTGATATACTTCTTTGTTCAAGTCAACAATTTTTTGTTTCAATGTTTCGTTATCAGTTTTGCAACGAATCAATTCAACAACTACATCATCCATGCCTTCAAGTTTTTCATCAATCACTTTTGAAATTCTATCGCTTAATCTTGATTCCAAATCTTGTAAAGCAGATAATACATTTTTTACACCTGCAACACTTGAAGATGCTCCAACTGCAGCAGGAACTTTAGATGCTATTGGATTAGAAACAAGTCCATTAACTTGTGCTTGTACTTTTCTTAGATTTTTTACTTCATCATAAGAAAAATATGTATGACCTTTAGCATTTTTTCTAGGTCTAATTGCAGCTTTTTTGCATAATTCAACAATTTCTTTGTTGTCAGTTTTCAAAATTGTACGCACCTCTTGCGGTGTCAAAGTTCTCTCATTCAATCTGTCTTTTATCATTCTTTCTATCCCTTAAAAAAAACATTCCCAACATTATTTTATTACATTCATAAAAAACAGGCAAATAATTTCATGATAATCATGAAGAAATGTAAATACAAATAAAAGAATTTAATGTAAATAGCTGGTTTACTTTTTCCGAAAATTCGTTATATTTATAATATGAAAAGACTTCTTATATTTGGACTTTTTATAGCAATTTCAATGTCAATATCTTTGCCAACTTTAGCCGATGATGTTGATGCCCCAGCGACTGGTGACTTGTGGGATAACTGGAACACAAGACAAGATGAAAGAGAAGCAAAACCAGTGTCAGACGAAGAGTTTGACAAAGCACTAAAACAAGTTGACCAAAAAGTAAACAAATGGAAAAATTGGGCAGAAAAACGTAAAATTCCTAAAGGCGAAGAGTTTAGCCAAAGTAATGAAACAGAAATTCTGAATAACGAACAAGAAAAATCCGACAACAGCCTTCCTGTTCTAACATTTCCATTTGAACTCAAAATTGGTGAGGACTACATGCCAGTAGGACATTATCAAATTAAAGGTGAAAAAGTCGATGGTCAAGCCGTATTCAAATTTTATCAAGGCAATATTGAAATGGCACAAATCCCCGCAACGGAAACCCATGATGACTTTGGAGAAGAAACAATTACATTTTCTAAATGGGAAGCTCAAGGAGATAATGAAATAAAAATTATGTATGGTTCAATAGACTTGAATGCCTATACTTATGTCCAAGTAAGAGAAGAGTTTTAAAGTGGAGTGGATAAGTAGATAAGTTGGTCACGCAATTAACATGTCATTCTGATGGATTTGCAATTGGGATAATAAAAAAATTACAAATTTACCCGAAGCATCTCTAGCCGAACGTACCAGATAGAAACCCTGAAACGAGTTCAGGGTGACAAATATTAAAAATACAGCTCCCTATTATTAGAGAGCTGTGTATAAAACTTAGTCACGGAACATATTACGAGCAATTTCTCGCCAACTTGAACCTTTTTCTTCTACTTCTTTTGAAAATCTATCTGCAACATTTTGAGCAGCCGATTTTACATTTTTAGCAGCCTCACTCATTTTTGACATTCTTACCAATCTATGTCCTATACCGTTGAAATTAGGGGTATAACTACGCACTGGTTGTACTTGCATTCTATTCTCCTTTCATTTGCGTCTATAAAACGCATAAAAATATTTTTTGTTAATAAAAAAAATTTTCTTATTGAAAATTTACAAATACGTCATACTAAAACCGTTTCAGCATGACATATTTGAATAGGGGTTCTGGGGCGAAGCCCCTGATGACTCGAGCCATTTAATCATTCGTGTTTTTCTTTTCATAACTATTCTCCCTCGCCCTTTTTAAAGGGAGAGGGGGTAGGGGTGAGGGTTTTAATTCTTTTTTCATCGAAATAAAAAAGAAAAAGTGAACATTATAACAATCGACCCCTCTCCCTAGCCCTCCACCCTTGGGGAGGGAATGATGTTCAATATTTTACACATTCGGCATACTAAGCGAAGGAAAGCATATCAAATTTAAACTCGTTAGGTTTAACAACTCATCCTAACTTTCTCCCCAAGGAGAAGGGAACAATTATTTCCCTCTCCTAGGGAGAGGGATTAAGGGAGAGGGGTCGATTGGAAACAAGAAAAAACCTCTCTCGAAATTGTATCTTTTCGCATTTTGTTCAAAGACAATTTCTCTCTCCCTTGTAGAGAACTATAAATCTACTGCATTCTTCGCATTCGCTCGCAATGGCATATTAATTTACATAATGAACTTATTCACCTATTTCCATTGTTCCATATTGCCTAAAAAAGTAGGTCGGCGTTGCCACGCCGACAGCTACTATACTAACTGATAAACCTATAAACTTATCTACTTATAGACTTCATTAAATATTCATAGCACGAAGGATATCAGTCATATCAGCAGATGTCTTTTTAACTTCGTCATTAGCATATTTAATCGCATTATCTGGATCTTTTAAACCATTACCAGTCAAGATACATACAATCTTAGAACCAGATTTAACAGTATCTTTAACCTTTATAAGACCAGCAACAGATGCAGCAGAAGCAGGTTCTGCTAAAACACCTTCACATGAAGCAATCAACTTATATGCCTTCAAAATTTCTTCATCAGTAACGTAATTAATCATACCGTTACTTTCATCTCTCGCAGCTTCAGCAAACTTCCAACTTGCAGGGTTTCCAATACGAATAGCAGTCGCAACAGTTTCTGGATTCATAATTCTTTCACCCTTAACAATTGCCGCAGCTCCTTCTGCTTCAAATCCCATCATCTTAGGTAATTCCTTAATTTTACCCAATTTGTGCCATTCTTTATAACCTTTCCAATAAGCTGTGATGTTACCAGCATTACCAACTGGAATAAAGTGATAATCTGGAGCTTGACCCAATGCTTCACAAATTTCAAATGCCCCAGTTTTTTGCCCTTCAATTCTATATGGGTTAACAGAGTTAACTAACGTAATTGGATATTTGTCAGAAATTTCTCTAACCATCTCTAACGCTTTATCAAAATTCCCTTGAATTGCAATTATATCCGCACCATACATCATAGCTTGAGATAATTTTCCTAATGCAATGTATCCATCAGGAATTAAAACATAAGTTTTTAAACCCGCTTTTGCACCATATGCAGCCGCAGAAGCAGAAGTATTACCAGTAGAAGCACAGATAATAGCCCCAGAACCAGATTCTTTTGCCTTTGTTACAGCCATTGTCATACCACGGTCTTTAAAACTACCAGTAGGATTGCAACCTTCAAATTTTAAATAAATTTCTGCATCAACACCAATCTTTTTTGCCAAATTATCCGCTTTAATTAAAGGGGTATTACCTTCGTTAAGTGTAACTACTGGGGTTGAATCGTCAACTGGTAAAAACTCTCTATATCTGTTAATTAATCCTTGATAATACATAATTCTAAGCTCCTTTTTTTAGTAGTATCTTACCACAAAATCTGATAACTACTAGAAGAGTTTACAAAACTACGTAAATAAAAAGAGAACTACCAAAGTAATTCTCTTTTTTAATCTTTAATTGTAAAAAACTCTATTATACAGAAGCTTTTTGAACTTTACCTGCTTTTAAACAAGAAGTACATACTCTAATTCTTTTTGTAGTACCGTTTACAACAGCCTTAACTGATTGCAAGTTAGGTTCTTGAGTATGAACGATTTGTTTGTGAGAGAAAGTCAATTTAGCTGCTTTAATTGGAGCTTTTCCGCATATTTCACAATGTTTTGCCATGATTTATTTTCCTTTTCTAGCTAGTTTTTGTCACTTATATATCCCAATTCTATCCCAAAAATACATTTTTGCAAGGGACATGTTAAAAATGGTTTACATGATGGAGGTTTAGTCAAATATCAATTTGGCTATACAAATCTAATTACAAATTTATCAACTTTTATTTTTTATTACCCTTAATAAAGCCTCTGCTGGAGCATATTTAGGTAATATCTCCAAACAAGTTTTTAATGATTTTTCTGATTGTTTCAAATCATTATCATTATGAAAGGCAATATATGCAATCAAATAGTGCAATTCTGGATCATTGTAATATTTATCTTTTGCCTTTCGCAAAAAGAACATCGCAGCTGGAATAAAATTATTTGCCCAAAAAACTCTGCCTATATATTTGTAACATTCGGGATTATAATATGCCATAAAATCTGCGAATTTAAGAATTTCATTGATATAACCAGCTTTGTAATATCTAATAAAAATACTCAAATCTAATTCTAAAAAATTTCTTATTTCAAAATAAGTTGGGTTCAAAGTAACTTTTCCTCCCAACATTTGTAACAATATCAGCCCCCAATGAGCTCGTATATCAGAAATTAAAGCCCGATTGAACATATCTCGGGCTTTTTCTAATTCATCCAAGATTATATAACAGTAACCAGCTTCAGTATAAAACCCGTTCTTTTCAAAAAATGTTTCACACCCATCGAGCTTACCTGATAAAAATTTCTCTTTTATCTGTTCATATTCAACTGTCATAAATCTTTATCTTATTTTATTGTTATCTATAAAGTAAAATCTGTCATCATAGATTTTTGCATCATAGCTTGAATAACTTCAGGTGACAAGTTTTTACCATTTCCAGTCATCAACATATTCATCATTTCATCATCTGATGATTTTGAAGAATTGTCATTGCCAAATAAAACTCTCAACTCTTCTAATTCTTTTTGTGACTGAAGATATTCAGGACTTTTAGTATAACTTTCCATCTCATTTTGTGTTGCATAAGCAAGTTTTATTTCTCCTGAATCAGTTTTATGATTGTCAAAGTTGTGAATATTTTTCAAAACATTTGAATCATCTGTTGTTGATTGTTCATTGTTAAGATTTTGTTGAATCTTTTTCAATTGAAGTTGTTGGTATTGTTTGTTCAAATCAGGAGACAAACCGTTTCCGTATGGAGCATTTATGAAAGCATCCAACTTCGCATCTTGTTGACCAAATGGTAAATTGATTTTCTTTTTATCTTTATCTTTTGCATTTGGATCGTTATTATCTTCTTCTTTCTTTTCAACTGGAGATAATTTTGATTGTAATTGAGTAAGATTTCTATTAACCAATGTTTGTGGGTCGATTGGTGTCAAATCAGCAACACTTTCTGCAACATCAGCATATGGATAAATAAGTTCTGGAACGTTTACATCTTGATAACATTTTGCATCATCAGAACCCATTACACAGTTACGACCATTTGTTGCATATTTTACAATCATTGGATTGTCATTCAAAGCAATAACTTTTTCGTATGCTCTGATTGCATTTTCTTTATCACTCACTTTTGCATAACACATTGCCAAGTAATAATATCCTAAGGTATCAGATGGATGAAGTTTTACATATGAAATACATTCTTGTAAGCATCCAGCAAAATTACTCTTGTGATATTTAGTTTTTATGCTTGCTAAAGTAGGATTTGAATAAAAAGAAGGTTCTGACAACCATCCTGGTTGACCAGTTGAATATACTTTTCTAGAAGATTCTCTCAAGTAGTCGTTACGTCTTTGCGGAACTTCAACCTGCTTAGATTCACTTTCAGAACCATAACTAGGAACTGTCGCTGGAACATAATCAGTGCTATCTTGCCCTGTAAGTGAATTTAAATAATATTCACTCATAACATTATCACGTTCCATCGCACTTTCATCATTACTAGACGGGTGAGTATCTTCATATAAATTATAGTTTTTCAATGGATTTGTCCAACCATACGCAGTTGATGCAATTGCGGTATTCAAAACCATAACTGTTGCTAATAATAACCCGATTTTCTTCTTCATTATCTTATCCTCTTTTAGAAATTTTTTAATAATTTTACCTTCTATGTCAAGGATATTATATGATATTATTCTTTACACGTCATAATCCAAATGAATGATATTACGAATTTCGCATTGCAAATTTACAACCGCAGTAGTTTTGTCTATACAAGTTTAAAGATTTTGAAATATTATTTGTTTTCAAAAACCCGTCCGATTTCCTAAAATTTGTTGAATTATAAGTTAGACCGAACTCTTCTGCAATAGAATTTCCTATTGCAGTTAATTTTTCATAATTTTTGTGTGGACTTATTACCATTGATGTCGTAAATTCATTTATCCCCATCAATTTTGCAAGCTCTGCGGATTTTCGAAGTCGAAGTTCAAAACATTTATCGCATCTTTTGCCTTTTTCTAGTTCATTTTCTAACCCTGCGACATAATCATAATAAACCTCTGGCTCATATTCTCCAACAATAAGTTCACACCCAAAATGAGAACATAAAGTCTTTTCTGCTTCTAAACGTCTTTCATACTCTTCAAGAGGAAAAATGTTCGGATTGTAAAAATAAACTACAACAGAATATCCCATATCCTGTAAATAAGATATGGGATAACCTGAACATATACCGCAACAAGCATGCAGTAAAATCTTTTTATTTGAACAATTTGTTTGAAGGAACTGCTCCATTTTTTTCAACCCATTTTTTCAATTCGTGGTAACCTTTGATACCCATTTCAAATTCGTCACCCATTTTTAATGATGGAGTACCAATTTGTTTATTTGCAACAGCGTAATCAATATCTTTATTAATCATATCTCTAACTTCTGTACTATGAGCATCTTTTTTCATCTTGTCCATATCAAGATTTAAACCAGAATTTTCTAGAACATCAAGAACTTCATCTTCTGTGGATGGTTTTTTATCAAAAAATAAAGTATTTACTTCCCAGAATTTACCTTGCATTTGAGCTGCTTCGGAATACTGAGCCATTATACAAGAGCCATGGTGAAATTCTTGTTCCAAATATTTATTACATTGAGTATCAAGAGGCATTGCGTGATGTTCAATCCTCAAGTTTTTGTATTCTTTAACAATTTGAGCCAACATATGGTTACAAGCAGAACACATTGGACATTTATAGTCTGAATAAATTTCTAAAACAACCGCATCTTTTGCATCACTACCCAACACATTGCCTTTTGGAGCAATATTTTCTGGAATAGGTTTTGTAAATTTTAAATATTCTCTACTGAAACTCAATGCTGGAGAGAATTTTGCACTTGTATAAGTCCATCCTAAAAATCCACAAGCACAAGCCATTACAACAACAAAAGCAACTCTATATGGAATAGGCTTTAATGCTTCCATAAAATCTAAGAAACTTTGTTTTATTGCACCAAAGAATGAACCTTTAATTCCTACAACTGCAACCAAACCTATCAACAAATCTAATACATATGTACAAGCACATAACAAGCATAATTTTTTGATACCAAATAAACTTACACATAGTAAAATCATAGAAATTACAAATGAAATAAGTCCTAATGATGCAATATAATGATATTTATTTTTAAACACTTCCATAAATTTGAAAAGTTTAATATTTTTCAATTTATCTGCACCCATCAACAATAAAATAAATGAGTACAAGAAAATTCCCCAATAAGCTAGAGGAACACCTAAGAACTGTGATTCAGTTGTCTTTGCAACACCATCACAATCCACAAAATCACTTATAGAACAAAAACTTGGCAAAGCATATTGGTCAAAATTTGCACTATAATATATTTTTGCAAGTTCAATAGAAAGTACAAACCCTATTACAACCAAAATTATAATAGATGCACTCTTCCATGAATTTTTGCTTGTTTCAACATTATTTTCCATATCATTCTCCCTCTTAATTATACTCTTATCTTACATTTATCTTTAGAATTAATCAACCAACTTAATGATTAGGAGTAAATAAAAAACTTGACGAAAAGGTTAACCCATTCCGCCAAGTTTTCAAAAATTATTAGATATTTAAAACAAGTTAGTTAAAATATCTTTTTAAAAGACCGTCAAAACCTCTACCGTGACGAGCTTCATCTTTAGCCATTTCGTGAACAGTATCATGAATTGCATCATAACCTAATTCTTTAGCTCTTTTAGCGATAGCCAATTTACCTTCACAAGCACCTTGTTCAGCATCTGCTCTCATTTCAAGGTTTTTCTTAGTTGAATTTGTTACAACTTCACCTAATAATTCAGCAAATTTAGCTGCGTGTTCTGCTTCTTCAAAAGCATATCTTTTGTAAGCTTCAGCAACTTCTGGATATCCTTCTCTTTCAGCAACTCTTGCCATTGCAAGGTACATACCAACTTCTGTACATTCACCGTTGAAGTTTGCTCTCAAACCTTCCATGATTTCAGCATCTTCAACTTTTCCATCGCCTACATTATGTTCACAAGCGTAAACTTTTTCTCCGCCTGATATTTCTTTAAATGTTGTTGCTCCACATAAAGGGCATTTTTCTGGAGCTTTATCTGATTCTGTTGACCAACCACAAACTGTACATACATATTTCATATTTAACCACCTTTCTCCGTGTGAATTTTATCTTTTTACATGCTTGATTATAACAAACAATATTTATTTTGTAAAGTAGAAATAATTTTCACTTTTTATTTCTTTATAATTATAGCCCGAATATTTTATTATTACAATTGAATAGATTGGTAGAAAAAATGATTATAATAGAATAATTTTCAATATCATCTTAGTAAACCCGACCTACATAACTTTTATTCAATCAAACCCTCTCCCTAACCTCTCCCAAGGAGAGGAGTAAGTAAAATGTAACGAACTTATTCCCCTATTTCCTTATTCCCTATTACCTCAAAAAATGTAGGTCGGCGTTGCCACGCCGACAATAACCAACTTATAGAATTTTCAACATATTAGCATATAGACTTTTTTAGCCTACACCGATGCTCCGCCTTCATTCTTGATTTTATCAAGAACATTTTTTGAACCATCTACGGATTTTGTATATTTCAGTACGAAATCTGTTGCTTCCTGATCTCGAGCAATAGCTTCTTTTAGAGATATTATGTCTTCCATTGAGAATTTTCTAATTGCAGATGGAGAATTATCAATCAAAAATCGTTTGAACTTCTGCTGAACTTCATATTCAAAACCTGGAAGGTCTGATTTCAATGAATACCAACGGTAAAAATGATGTAACATGTAATATTTATCAATTACACCTTCTCGCATTACAAACATTGGTGGAGTTTTTAAACTAAACCCTCGCCCTACACAAATCGAAAGATATAAGGCCATAAGTCCATGTTGTTCTGTAATTAAACCTTCTTCTTCTTTTAGCAATGCTAAAATTTTATCTGCATTATTTATCTTATAGACTGGAGTATTTGCAGCTTTTATATACTCCAAAAGTTTTTCTGGATTGCAATCAACCTGTTTAACTATTGCATAAACATTTTCTCTAACTGATTCAATCAGCTTTTTAGTTTCAGAATTCAACGTAAGATTACTGCCTGAACCAATAATGGTTTTAGATGTTTTATTAGAGAAACTAGTTTTTGTGGTATTTTTTAATTTTTCTCTCAAATTCTTTTCTTTCAATGAAAGAAGATAATATTTTATATTTTTAAATATATTGCTCATAGGGAGATTATAATCTTAATTAGAAAATATTTACACATACAAATATAGGATAATACATGATATAATAAATTTTGATATGAAAAAGATTCTAATAATTTTATTAATGTTTTTATGTCAAAGTGCAACCTTTGCAATTGAAGATGTCAAAAAAGTTGACCTTGAAGAGGCTATGAACTCTGCAATCAAGAATAATATTGATTTACAAGCTGCACAAATTGATATTACTATCGCAAAGAACAACATAAAAGCAGCAAACAGATTGCAAAATCCATCATTTGATGCATTCTACAACTTTGGAGCTTCTGGCTGGACTGAACCAAGACAATTAGGCTTGAGCCAAACAGTAGAAATTGCCAAGAGAAAAGCACGAAAAAACTTGGCAGAATCTAATCTCAAACTTGTAGAAAAAAATGTTGGTTACACAAAATTTGACCTAAAAATGGATGTCAGAGAAGCATACATAAACCTTGTAGCAACAAAATCAATTCTTGATACCCTAGAACAGCAAGAAGTTTTGCAAAAAGAATTATTAACAATTGCACAAAAAAGAACCGCAACTCATTCCGTACCAGAAATAGATATTATTCAAGCAGAAATTGCACTCAATCAAATGATTACACAAGTTAACACTGCAAAAGTTAACGTTAAAAGTGCTCTTCTTGATTTCAACAAAATTATAAATGACCCAAACGGTATAACTTACGATAGTACAGATAATATTTTTGAAGAAGAAAACAACTTCAAAGAAATGCAAACTCCTTCACCAAATACAAATTTCCCAGAATTTGCACAAATAAAAGAAAAAGCTCTAGCAAACAGATATGATATACAAATTGCAAAACAAGAAATAGATGTTGCAGAAAAGAACTTAACAGTTATAACTCGTCAAAAAATTCCTGACCTTGAAATAGTCGGGGGATATGCCTACCAAATGCCACTACACACAGACGATAGAAGATTTAATAGCGGAGGATATCTCGGAGGAAGCATAGTAAATATTCCACTTTTTTACAATTATTCTCCAGAAATCAAAAATGCAACTCTTAAACTTCAACAAGCTGAATTGAAATATAATTCTGTACAAAATAAGGCTGAAAAAGATATTAAATCAGCGTATGAAAAATTTCTAACCGCAGGTGAAAATCTTAAATATTACGAATCAAAAATTTTGGTAAGTTCTGGCAAGCTTATTGATATATCTAAAAAATCTTACGAACACGGAAAATCTGATATTACCGCTCTAATTGTAATGAAACAATCTTACAAATCTATCATTGTCGGCTACACCTACGCTCTTGCAGAATATTACAATAGCTGGACAAATTTTTTAAGAGAAGTTAATGACGAAGATTTTCAGTTCTAAAAATTCTACTTTTTTAAATAATCTTCAAAACGCTTGATATTAACTTTATACCCACAACCATCGTGTAATTTTGCAGGATAAGAAATTCGCTTGACTGGATATTTTCTACACATTCGTGGGCGGTTTTTATAATCAGAGCATAATCCATCTGGAGTGACAAGTTTACACGCAAAAATTAAATTCCCAAATTCATCCTTCCCTTTTATATAAAATCTTTTATATGTTGGGAAAATATTTTGCATAATCTTAAATTCTTCTTCAGTATAAGTGTCAACACTGTACATATAATTACAGCATTTGCCACATTTTTTACAACTCCCAGTAATTTCATATGTCATTCTTTCTGGAACAAAATATGATAAAAATTCATAAAATACAGATTTAATTAAATCTATTATCATATCAATATTCTAGCACAACAAAACCCCGAAAATAAAAGCCTCCGAAGGGATTCTTAAGATTGTTAATTTTTGGTTAAAAAAGAAGGGTTTTATGCAAAATAGATAAATAATATAAGTGTAGTTAATAAGTAGGTACTAAAGGAAATCGAAAGGAGTGTATTATGAGATTTTTATTAAAGAAAGCACCTGATAATTTTATTAAATCAGTAAACGATGAAATTAGTTCTATTTTAAACAGACATTTTGACAATTATTATCCAGATTATGGATACGAAGAAGATATGGACAAATTATCAATGCCTGTCGAAGTTACAGACAAAGATAAAGAATATGACATAAGAGCCGAATTGCCTGGCGTAAAAAAAGAAGACCTTGATATTGATGTTGAAAAAAATTACATCACTATCAGAGCTAAAAAAGAAGAAGAAAAGAAAGAAGATAACAAATTCTTCAAAAAATCAGAATTCAAATATGGTGAATTCGCTAGATCTGTTTATCTTCCTCAAGAAATTAATATTGAAAAAACAGAAGCTAAACTTGAACACGGAGTTTTGAAAATTGAAGCTCTAAAATTATATGAAACAAAAGACTCTGTAAAAAAACTTACAGTTAAGTAATTAAGTACAGACGGTGGAAAGCAAAACTTTCCACCGTTTTTGAATCTTGTAAAACTATAATGTACAACAAAAGCGTTCCGGAATTTATCTAGAACGCTTTTGTTATATTAAACTTTTTCAAAACTTAGAATGGTTTTGTTTGGTTCAATTTCAAACGAAGTTCTCTAAATCTTGAAATATCTTCTTGTGTTTTTCCAGAATCCTTGAACACTGCTTGAGTTGTTGGGTGAACCATAAGAACATAATCCATATGAATTTCTAAGAAGTTATATCTTCGAGGAGATTGATTACCAACACGAGGATAAATTTCTGCATTCGTAACAGCCAAAAATCTTCTTTCTCTGTCATTCAAAAGGTCAGTTAGTTCTCTATTTGTATTTGTATATTTTGATACGTGAACCACACCCTTAATATCATGGTCAGCGGTTAAAATTGTTACTTCTATCGGAACTGTATCACTATGTTTTGCCATTTTATTATCCTCTATCTCTTCTTTTATTTTTATATAGTTGAGTCAATCTAACTTACCCAAGTATATTATATTTTGCGAGAATTGTCTATATGTTAAATTTTATCAACCGATTATTTTTTAAATCTTCCGCCATATACTTCGTGAACATCAACAACTGAAACAAAGGCGTTAGAATCAATTTCTTTAATTATATCAAGCATTTTAGGAAGTTCAAGACGGGAAATAACACAATATATTAAATCCTTATCTTGACCCGTATATCCACCTATACCTTGCAAATAAGTAACACTAATATCCAATTTTTCAATCAAAGCTTGTCCAATAGCAGTAGCTTCATCACTAATAATTCTAACAGATTTAGAACTATTCAAACCTTCCATAACCATATCAATAACTTTTGATGCAATAAAATATGTCATAATGGAATACATTGCACTTTCCCAGCTGAAAACTTTACCCGCAGCAAGATAAATGAAAACATTTATCCCCATAATAAATTCTCCAACTGAACAGCCAAATCTTCTCGCTACAACGAGTGAAAGCATTTCAGTTCCATCTAAAGAGCCTTCGTGTTTTAAAATCACACCAACACCAAAACCTAATATTATTCCACCAAAAACTGTTGATAAAAGCAAATCTCCAGTAACTTTATAATGATGGAATAAATTCAAAAACACCGCCAAGATAATATTTGCATACACCGTCTGAACAACAAACTTCGCTCCCATTTTCTTGAAGGCCATAATAATAAATGGAGTGTTAATAATTAAAATTAGCAACCCTAAATTCAATTTTGTGATATGGCTCACAATCATTGAAATACCGATTACTCCGCCATCAATGATATTATTTGGAACTAAAAAAGATTCTAATGCAAAAGCCGTAATAATTGCACCAATAGTTAAAAATAAAAGATTTTTAACCCATTTCATAAATTTTGAGAATTTCGAAACTTCTGCACTTTTTTCCATATTATTTCTCATTTTTCTTTAATGTAATAAGTTTTTCCAAATTAAAAATTGGCTTCTTTACTTCGTCTTCAGTTTTTTTATAACCAAGAATATTTTCCAAATCAGCTTTTAATGTTGGAATATCATCATACTTTTTCAAAGTCCCATCCATTGTCACTGAAACATCACCAGTTTCTTCTGACACAACCAAGCAAGCAGCATTACTAGATTCAGTCATTCCAATCGCTGCTCTATGACGAGTTCCATATTTCCAGCTAAGCTTTGGATCATCAGTCAAAGGTAACAAAACTCCTGCTGATATAATTTTAGAACCATTGATTACAACCGCCCCATCATGAAGTGGAGTGTTTATGTGAAAAATTGTCAATAACAACTCAGTAGATACATCCGCATTCAGAATTGTACCAACATCGTGATAAGTATTGCTCAAATCTTTTTGGAACACGATTAACGCTCCCGTATGAGATTTTGACAAATATTTTACAGCTTCAATAATTTCTTTTATTACGTCAATTGATTTATTATCAACAGTTTTCTTTTCGTTATAGAAAAGTTTTTTGAAGAAATCAATTTGCCCTAAATAACCCAAAAATCTACGAAGTTCTGGTTGGAAAATTACAATCAAACTTAACGCAACAAAAATAACGATAGATTTTAAAAATCCACCAATAATTGTCAAATCTAAAGCAATTAAAAGTTCGCTTATTATCCACATAAATACCAAAACAATTGCACCTTTTACAAACTTTTCAGAATGCGTATTGCGAATAAATTTTTGGTAAAAAACCATTAATATAGAAACAATTATCAATACTTCAAAAATATTTTTCCAGCCCAAAGTATCCTTCAAATATAAAGACCAAGAGTTAATAAAATTTTGAAATATTGAAAATAAATTGTTTATCATTTTTTCATCCTATCAGGAATTACATCGTGCGAAATTATATCATCCAAAGATTCTCTCTTTACAATAATATCAGATTGAGAATCATTTACAAGTACCATCGCAGGTTTTTGAACTCGGTTATAATTTGAAGCCATTGAATAATTATAAGCTCCAGTATTATAAACGCAAAGAACATCTCCTTCTTCTGGATTTGGCAATTCAATTTCTTTAATCAAAATATCACCAGATTCACAAAATCTTCCAGCAACGGTTACTTTTTCCAAACTTTCATCTTCTTTTTTATTTGCAATTTCAGCCAAATACTCAGCTTGGTACATTGATGGACGAGGATTATCTGCCATACCGCCATCAATTGCAATATATTTTCTACCCTTCGGAACTTGTTTTGAACTACCAATCGTATATAAAGTTACACCAGAAGTTGAGATAATACTTCTACCAGGTTCCAAAAATACAGTTGGGGGTTCTATATTATACTTTTCTACAACTTCGTGCAATTTATCTACAATAAGCTCTCCAATTTCATAAGTGGAAGGAGGAACATCTTTTTTGGTATATTTTACACCTAATCCCCCACCAATATTGATTTCATCAAGTTTTAGCCCAAATTTTTCATCCAATCTTGCAATTTCTCTTACTAAAATTTCAATCTCATCTGGATAAATACTTGTTTCGAAAATTTGCGAACCTATATGTGCATGAAGTCCATGTAATCTAATATTCTTATACTCATTTACAATCAATTCCACAGCTTCATCAATTTGAGTTAAATCAAAGCCAAATTTAGAATCTAAATGACCAGTCTGAATATATTCATGAGTATGACATTCAATTCCTGGAGTTATTCTCAAAAGAATATCAACAATCGCACCTTTACTTTGAGCAATTTCGTTAAGCAAAGCTAATTCAAAGAAATTATCAACAGAAATTCTTCCTACACCCAAATCAAGTGCTAGGCTTAATTCATCATAAGATTTGTTACTACCATTAAACAAAACATGGCTCATATCGACACCAGCTTTATAAACAGTGTAAATTTCGCCACCTGAAACAGTGTCAAATCCAAAGCCTTCATCATCTAAAATTTTTGAAATAGCACTTGTACAAAGAGCTTTTGAAGCATACATCATATGAGTTTTTGGATATTTTTCAAAAGCTTTTTTATAATCTTTGCAAATTGAACGTAAAGTAGCTTCATCAATCACATACAAAGGAGTATCATATTTTTGAACCAATTCAACAGCATCACATCCGCCTATTTCAATATTTCCAGCCGAATTTCTTTTGGTAGTTACTGGTTTTAACAATTGGTTCGTACTTGATGCCATATTCGCTCCTTGTAGTGTAGTTCTCTTTTTTATAATAACATACTTGATTTTAAATTTATACAAAAATTTTCAATTTTAATACGAAAAATATTTGTCAAAATCAACATCATCAAAACTGCACAAAAGCATGTAAGTTTCATCATCTTCATCCATTCTTTGAAAATTATATTCATTAAACTTCCAATATTTTGGATTTATGCCTTTAACCCTGACAATATCTTTCTCTTTTAAAATATTTAACTTTTTTTTCACAATCTCCACAGGAAGATTTACTCGTTTTGCAAGTTCAACCGCAGTAATACCGTCCTCGGAATTACATTTTTCAGGAGTCATAAACATTAACTCTAAACCGACAGACTTTAAATCTTTATCTTCTTCTTGTGGGTTAGAAATATCCATAGTTATATAATAACTTAAATATATCCTAATAATATCCTATATTTAGTGGACAAATTTTATTGGAAAAGTCTATAGGTCTATAAGTGGATAAGTCTATTAAAGAGGGAAAAGGAAGAAGGAAATAAGGGAATAGGTTCGTTACAAAAGGCATTAAGACACTATGGCACAAAGGCATTGAGTTCTTTATGTAATTAATTCGTCATTCTGAGTGGAGCGAAGTATCTCAAACTTATAATATTTTGATTAACCCTCTCCCTTAATCCCTCAGTCATATGGCACGCTGTTTCACACGACTCAATTTCATTTCGTCGGTTCAGCTAGTGTCCCATCGGAGAGGAAAAATAATCATGTAGGTCGGATTTACTAATCCGACATAAAAATATTTGATATTCTCACAAATACGTAATTTTTAAATTTTTCTTTCTTATAAATATCAAGCCTGTTATTAAAAAACTTTTATTAAAAATCAAAAAGTTTTTTAATTGGCAAGTTTAGTGCATTCGCAATTTTTAAAAGGGTTTTTAATCCTGGTTTATTTATGTTAACTTCTATTTTCCCCAAATAATCAAGACTTATTCCAGATTTTTCGGCAAGTTTTTCTTGGGTTAAATGTGCATTTTCTCTCAAAAATTTAATTTGACGTCCTAATTTTTGGTAAAATTCTGCTTCGTTCATTTGACAATTTTACTGGAAATGCTAACATAATCTTACTGGATAATATCCAGTAGAAAAGGAGCGGATATGTTGCGTCAAACTTGTCGTCATTTAGGTTTTACACTAGCAGAAGTCTTGATTACACTAGGAATAATTGGTGTTGTCGCAGCAATGACAATTCCAACATTGTCAACAAATATCCGCAATAAAGAACTCCAAGCTCAATTAAAAAAGACTTATTCTGAATGGAACCAAGTCAGCATGCAATTTATGGATGACCATGAACAGTCAATTCCTGATTATGCTTCTGAAAATGGAACTACCGGTTTGATAAAAGAAATACCTAAATATGTTAAAGGAGTATCTAAATTTTCTGATTGGGGTTATGGTGTTAAAGATGAAAATGGAGACAATACAACAACTATGCCATATCGTATTTATGCAATGAAAGGGGGCAGAACAATTCCTCCTTGTGATGCTTATGGTTTTAGAAATGACATATCTGGAAAAACTATTTTGTTCGATGACAGCCCACAAAGTGGATTTAATGGTCCAAGATTATGTATTGATTTAAACGGAGATAAAAGACCCAATACGATGGGAATAGATATTTTTTCTTTTCAATTTACAACGGATGGTCATGTTATTCCAGAAGGAACTGAACATCCAAATAATAGGTATCGTGATGTGCATTCAGGCGGAACAGTAAAAGCCTCTCCAACATATTGCAGAGGTGATAACGGGCAATATAATACTCTTGCTTGTACATACTATGCAATTCATGATATCAGCCCAACAGGTCATGGAACTTATTGGAAAGATTATATTGGCAAAAAACAGTATAAATGATTTTAGAAATTTTTGTCGGCGTAGCAACACAAACCGCTAATTAAAATCAGCTGGGTTCTTCGCTTCGCTCAGAATGACTGTTCTATTATATTTCATTACACCAACTAGATTAATAGCCCCCTCTCCCATAGGGCGAGGGAATTAATTTAACCAACTTATAAATTTATTAACCTATTAAGGCAATGACATTTTAATACGTTCTATATCGTTAAAATCTGATGGGTTTGATTTCTTTTCGCTATTACCAAGCATAACAACTGCATCAACTTTTGATGTAACTCTTCTTGAATTTGCTGGGAATATTGTTATGTCTTGATATTCGTTACTTTTAATCAGATTTCTTATCCTTTGCTTATCCTCATCACTTAGATATGGCGAACTCACTTTTACATTTTTTATTGCACCATCGGAAGTTACAACAAAAGAATAGTAAAACCAAGTTCCAACCCCATAATCATCCAATGATGTAATACTCATACTATCATCTAAAATCTTATTGATAAATTCACTTTTCCAAGTACTCCAGTCAATATTTTTAACTACATATCTTGAAGTTCTTTGATTATTCGACCTTGGAGAAGCATTGTTAATCTGATTTCTTGCGTTTTCTAAACGTTGTTTACGATTTTTGAAATCATCAAAACTTTTATAATAATTACTTTGATTATCACTTGATGTATTTTGGCTACTATAATTTGTATTTTGATTGTCAAACGGTTCAAAATCTATATCTGTTCTTTCAGATTTAACCTTTGAGCCATTTAACTTCATGCCAGTCCCTTGAAGATTTACTCCAGTATTATCTGTTGAGATATTTTTATTAGAAAATTTTGAATTAGTAGAATTTACATTTGTAGTTTTGTTTTCAATATTTGGATTTTCATTATTCAAAGCCAAATTCTGATTTGTAAATGAAACTTTTTTACGCTGAGAAACATCCATTGACATTGCAACAATAGTCAACAAAACAAACAAAACTATTCCAACTATTAAAAAATTCTTTTTATTCATAATTTGTACTAATCTAACATTGACAACAATTCATTGTAGTTATTGATTTTACACATTGTTGAACTCAAAAGGTGAGTTTCGGCAATCAATAATGCAGTAGGAACAAGAGCTGTAACAAAACTCAAGAACATACCTTGAATATCACCACCAATTTCTGTAATGAAGTATGAAACGTTCATTGTAAACTCAATCAAAATGATGAAACAAGCAATAAACATTACAGTATTTTTTTCTTTACCTAAACTGTGCATAGAATCTAAACCATAAACAGTTACACCATGGCTGTTATAATCATGAAAACCATCAAATTTGATAATTTCTGAACCTTTAATTTGTTTAGAAATTGTAAATGCTCTTACAAATGAGAAGAACGCAAAAATAATCAAAAATGTTGCAAGTACCAAAAATATAGGGCTAAATCTTAAACCAGAAACTCTAACCCAGCTCGCAGCTTCTGGGAAACAACTAGCCAAAGTGTTAGAAACACCATAAGCCAAAAATGGTGCTGTTAACAAACCAATAAACACTTCTACAATCATCTTTAATTGGTTGTTTAAAAGGCTACCTCTTACAGTAGCAATTCTATTTTGGCTCAATTGATTGACAAAAGTGTTAATCATTGAACGGTAACGTTTCATAACATTTTCAAAATCTTCTCTATATTCACAATTTGTCAATTGTTGATTGTAATTTTTCAATTGGAATTTGAAATAACCACTCGCAACACATACAGTAGCTAATGCACCAGCAAACAACAATGAAATAAAGAATGATGCCCCGAAAAATCCAGGGATTTCTTTATAATAAAATAAATTGATTATATAAATTACAAACATAAATATTGCTGAAACACCTGTAATAAACTTTTGAGCAATATCAGTTTCACCATATTTTTTAGAACTATTAAAATCAAGCAATGAATATACACCATGCTTCATAATCAAAGAAACAGCAAGAACGATTGCTGAAATTGCAACCAAAAATCCCGCATTAGTTGTTAAGTTCAAAACAGAGCTAGAATTATCTATTTTTAAGCCTAATAAGAAGTTAGTTACACCAAACGAACATACAACAGACAAAATAAAAATTGATGCGTTCAAAAGTAAATTCGTAATATTTGCAGACCAAATAGAACCCTTCAATTCTGTTATTTTGTATCCAATTTCTTTAATAATTGCAATTCTATTTTTTTCTACATCATTATTAAAAATATCATTAGCGTTTGTTGATGACATCGTTTTTATCATTGTGTTAGCCCCCTCAGCGTTATTTTGTTCCATATTTTGAGATTGTGTTTGGTTATTTTTAACTTCTGAATGATGATTTTGTTCAGTGTCAATTTCAACATTAATTTTTCCATTCAACCCTTTTATTTCAAGAAAGAAATGGGCAGGAGTTAGAACCTTAGAAAAATTTTTATTGTTAACCAAAACATCACTAGAACCAGAAGAATTTATCAACACATAGTTTTTAAATTTTTCATTATAAATAAACTTGATTTCAATATTTTTAGCAAGATTATTTATTACAAAATCGGAAGATTCATCTCTCCCGATTGTAATATTATGCTTATCCTCAAAAACTTTGGATTTTTCAAAATGTTCTATAACAACTCTCATCGTATCTCCAGTATATGCTTATCTACCTATAGAAGTTAAAAAGTTTCTCAACGCTTTATTTGAATTTGCTTCAGTACCTATCACTAGGTCTTTTTCCCCTAAAACTGGAGTTAATCTTTCTTTAACAACATCCAATTTTTCTGGATCGGCAAACAAAAACATCATTGAGAAATGCCCAGTTTGTTTTTTAACTTGAGCAACTTCACTAGGAAGAGTATTCCAATTAATTTGTTTTGAAACATCACCTTCATTTTCAAGATCACCAATAACAACAACAGACGGAACATAACCTTCTTTGTGCATATTTATTGCGTGATTAAAAGCTTTTTTCAAAGACAAACCATAAGCGGTACCGTATTCTTTTGAGTCAAATTGTGTAAATTTTTCCATTGACTTTCTAACTTCGGCACTTGATTGTGGAGAACCTTCATAAATAATATAAGCATCTTGAGATACACGAAGAATTTTAATCTGATCCTCTGGATCAAGCATAGAACACAATTGACGAATTGTTTTCTTCTGTTCTGGCAATTGCTTCTGATTAGAAGCAGATGAATCTACCACAAAAATAACCGCAGCCTTGTGAAAATCATCAACCTTAACTTTTGACAAGCCAAATATAGCTGCACATAACAAACCAAATGCAAATATTGCAAATAATATAATTTTTAACGTATTACTCATAGTAAAAAAATACCATAAAAATCCAAACATGGTAATCATATAAATGATTGAATAAAAAAGGTTGAAGAATATTAAACTCTTCAACCCTTAATACTATTTTTATCAAAATTAATCTTTGATAACATCCTTAATTTCAGGACTTTCTTTAACATAATTAGTCAACTGTTTCAAAGCTGGTTTGTAAGCATTGATAGTACTTGAACCGCCCAAACAACCACCAGTACAAGCCATGATTTCAATTAAGTTACCTAAATCGCATTTGCCATTTTTAGCATACTTTTTCAAATCACGAACAGCTTGTTTATCAAGTCCATCAATTACAACAGGAGTAGCTTTTTCGCCTTCTTCTAATAATGCGTTAACTGCACCTGCAACTCCACCTGTAACAGCAAAGTTTCTTGCTTCTGCTGAAGATTCAACCTTAAACTCAGATTCTCCACAATCAGATAATTGAACATTCATTGCAATAAACCATGCTCCTAATTCTTCGTAATTCAAAACGTAATCAATATTAGCGTTTTGCAATGCTTCACGTTTCTTAGCTACACAAGGGCTAAAGAATACTGTAACTGCATCTGGATTTTCTTTTTTAACTATTTCAGCAGTATAATAAGCTGGAGTTTTTGTTTCTGAACGGAATGGTTTCAACTCTGGAATATGTTTATCAACAAGTTCGTTGTAACCAGCACAGCAAGAAGTTGTCATGAAGGCATCGCCTTTTTCCATTCTTTCTTTAAATTCTGCCGCTTCATTTTTAGTTGTAATATCTGCACCTTGAGCAACTTCCACAACATCATCAAACCCTAAAGATTGAATTGCTTGTTTCAATTGTTTTGGAGTGCAAGGAAGTTGACCAAATAATGCAGGAGCAACCATTGCAACTAATTTTTTACCTTCTTTGATTTGTTTTAAGATGTCAATAATTTGGCTTTTTTCGTGAACTGCACCAAATGGACATGCTGCAACACATCTTCCGCAAGAAATACATTTGTCAAAATCAATTCTTGCATGACCATCATCATCTTTTGCAATTGCTCCAACAGGACAAGCATTTTCGCAAGGAACAATAATTCTTTGGATTGCTTGATATGGACAAACTTGAGCACACATACCACAATTTTTACATTTTTCTGGGTCAATGTGAGATTTTCCATCGTGAACTGAGATTGCTTTCAATCTACAAGCACTTTCACAAGGTCTAGCAACACAACCTTGACAAAGGTCAGTTACAAAAATTCTAGAAGGAACACAACCTTTACAAGCCGTAGTAAGAACTGTCAAAGGATGTTCTTCAGGTTGAACTCTTTCTTCTGCTTTTTTAGCTATATCAGATAATAATACACTATCATCAGTATCTTCAATAGATGTTCCTAACCCCGCAATTGCTCTATCTCTAAGAACTGCACGTTCTTTATAAATACAACAACGGTATGGAACTTCGCTGCCTTTTGGACGCATATCATAAGGAATTAATCTTGTATTTTCTTCAAAATTTTCACTCAAATATGCTCTGATTAACCTAACTAAAATTTCACGTTTCAAATGTGAAGTTTGTCTTGGAGTATTTACTGCCATATACCTATTCCTTTTCCTTAATTATTACTTTCTAATTTTTCATTAATTGCTCTTAAAACTTTTTCTACAGTAGCTTCTTTGATAATTTCATCTGCAACTTTTACATATGGAGCATTTGAAAATTCCCAATCCGCAGAGCATAAACCAAGACAAGGAACACCAGAAACATCAACCTTATCACCATACCTTTCAGGAACAATTTCCATCAGTTCTTGCAAATTAGCAGAACCCATGATGAAACACGTCGTTCCTAAACATACTTTTACATTGACTTTTTCCATCTTTACCTTCCTATTATGCTATTGGATATACTGTACGCTAACTTTTTTTGAATATTTTTTCTGCAAAATCAATACAATTTCATCAATAATTTCTTTTCTTGATTTCAACTTTAAAACATTGATTTTATTCATATTTAGCCCTGTTCCCACAACGAAACTAATAAAATCACTGTCTATCAAAAATTCTACCAACTTCCCAGCTGGGTTGTCAATACCTATAACTCGCTCAGTTTTTAAATATTCGACAGCTTTTGATAAAGTTAAAACACCTTCTGTGACAAGATTTACTCCGTCCATAACAAAACTAGGAGGCAAACCATCAATACTCATCTTTGCATTCGGCATTTTGATAGGAATTTTCAATTCTCTTGAAATATAACTTGCAGTAGAACCTCCACAAATTATCTTCTTGCCAACAAAATTTTTGAAAAACTCAGCATATTCAAAATCTTCTGCACTATCACTTGGAGTTCCAGAAAAAATTAGTAGATTTTTAATTTTATCATCCGTATTCATAAAAGACCAGCCAACAATTATTTTATATCATATACAAACACGTATCAAGTCTTTCGTTTATTGTAAACAATTTGTTAACTTAACTACTTTTGTGCTATACTATAACTACATTTGAATAGATTAGGGAGAAGTATATGTCAGATAACAACACTCAAGACATGACAAATGATAAAGGTTTGGAAGCTCTTAAAGAAGCTGAAAACGCACAAATCAATGAGCAAATAGATGCTCAATATGAACAAATTGAAACTCATACTACAAAACAATATGATGCAAGTAACATCCGTGTTTTGGAAGGTTTGGAAGCCGTAAGAGTAAGACCTGGGATGTATATCGGTTCAACATCTCAAAGAGGGTTGCACCACTGTATTTACGAAATTGTAGATAACTCAATCGACGAATCTTTAGCTGGTTTTTGTACAGATATTCATGTAACAATCCACAAAGATAATAGTGTAACGGTAGAAGATAATGGTCGTGGTATTCCTGTTGATATTAAAGAAGACAGTGGAAAATCAGCTCTTGAAATTGTTCACACAGTACTTCACGCAGGCGGAAAATTTGGTGATGGAGGTTATAAAGTTTCAGGTGGTCTTCACGGTGTTGGTGCTTCAGTTGTAAACGCATTATCTGAAAAATATATCGTAGAAGTTTCCAGAGATGGTTACGTATGGCGTCAAGAATATATGAGAGGTGAACCTCTTGCTCCTGTTGAAAAAGTAAAACCAACAGATAAAACAGGTACAAAAACAACTTGGTGGCCAGATCCAGAAATCTTTACTGAAACAACAGAAATTGATTGTGATGTAATCGCAAACAGATTGAGAGAAATGGCATTCTTAAATAAAGGTTTGAAAATCATCTTCTCTCGTCATGATTCAGAAGAAACAGAAACTTTCCACTATGCAGGTGGTATCGGAAGTTATGTTGAATTTTTGAACAAAAATAAAACTGTAATCAACGAAAAACCAATTTATATTGATAAAGTAGTTGGAGATTTACAAGTTGAAGTTGCAATGCAATACACTGATTCATACCAAGAAAGCGTATTATCATTCGCAAACAATATCAACACTCATTCAGGTGGAACACACTTAACAGGTTTTAGAAACTCAATCACTCGTGTTATCAACGACTATGCGAGAAAGAATAACATTCTAAAAGATTCAGATTCTAACCTTTCTGGTGAAGACGTTAGAGAAGGTTTGACAGCAATTGTTTCTGTTAAAATTCCTAACCCTGAATTTGAAGGACAAACAAAAGAAAAATTAGGTTCTCAAGAAGCACTTGGGGCTGTTCAAGATGCAGTTAAAGATAAATTACAAGAATGGTTAGAATTTAACCCTAAAATTGCAAAAACAATCTTGGATAAAACACTTCAAGCACAACGTGCAAGAGAAGCAGCAAGAAAAGCAAGAGAATTAACAAGACGTAAAACTGTTCTTGAAAATTCAACTCTTCCAGGTAAACTTGCAGACTGTTCAAACCGTGAACCAGAAAAATGCGAAATCTTCTTAGTCGAAGGAGATTCAGCTGGTGGTTCTGCTAAACAAGGTAGAAACAGAATGTTCCAAGCTATTTTGCCATTGAGAGGTAAAATTCTTAACGTTGAAAAAGCTAGACTTGATAGAATTTATGGCAACAACGAAATTCAATCAATGGTTCAAGCTTTCGGTATCAAAATCAGCCGTAACGAAGAGGAAGTTGAAATTGACAAATTGAGATACCACAAAATTATCATCATGACCGATGCCGATGTTGATGGAGCTCACATTAGAACATTGATGTTAACATTCTTCTTTAGATATGCAAGACCATTAATCGAAAATGGTTATGTTTATATTGCTCAACCGCCACTATTCAAAGTTACGCAAGGTAAAACTTCTGAATACTTATTCAACGAACACGTGTTAGATAAAATGTTGAAAGAACGTGGTATTAAAAACTTGAGCTTGTCTGATAAAGATAAGAAAAATGTTAAAACAGGCGATGAATTATTAGAACTAATTAGAAACATGTCAGAATTTTATCATTCATACAACAACCCTATCTTGAACTTGTACCCAGCAGTATTCTTGAGAGGATTGATTCGTTCAGATATTAAACTTGAAGATTTTGACAACCAAGCTAAAATGAATGAAATTTGTGATTATTTGAATCATTACTTGATTGACCACGCTAAAAATTACAATATTTCAGAAGCAGAAAATTATAAAGTTGAAGTTAAATATAATGCAGAAAATGCAAAATATTCATTCATGCTTCACTTAAACGAAGAAGAACATGTTATTCTTAACCCAAATATCATCAAGAGTTCAGAATACAAAAAATTGAAAAACGCATACCCAGTTATTCGTGATTTCTTGATTGAAGAATCAGATGGATTGTTATTAGAAACAGATGCAGAAAAATATGAAATCAATTCATTTGAAAAACTTCAAAAACTAATTGATGATAGAGGACAAAAAGGCTTACAAATCCAACGATTCAAAGGTCTAGGTGAAATGATGCCTCAACAACTTTGGGAAACAACAATGGACCCTGCAACAAGAACATTGTTAAAGGTTAACGTTGAAGATGCTATGCTTTGTGACCAATTGTTCGATGTCTTGATGGGTGATAAGGTTGAACCAAGAAGAGATTTCATCGAAACTCACGCAGTATATGCAACAAATATTGATACATAGTATTTTATAAGAATATTAGAACAACAGGTCGGAATTTGTAAACAAATTCCGACCCACTTTTTATTAATTATTCAATAATTTTACCTTCAACAAAATCAAACCGATTTTCTTTAATCGCTTGAATTGCATCTTTCGCATTAACTGTTTTGATGTCATTTGCAACATCAAACCCCATAACATCTGCCAAATGTCTGCGACCTATCAATCATAAAATCGCAAAAACTACTTACACCCTCAAATTGAGCTCTAAAATATTCACTCAACTTTTCAACTTGTTTCTTTTCTAGAGCGTCTGCATATTCATAAATATCTTTGAATTTATTTAGGGATTTTTCTCCATCTGCAAATTTCTTACTTCGATAAGCTCTTACAATATCAGCATCGTCATTTGTTACATGCAAACTCTCAGCATAATCTTGATTGCGAGTAAATTTAGGGATTAAAACCTCTTCTTCCCAACCCCAAAATTTATCTGGATTTTTCAAATTTATAAACCCGTATGAATCATCTATGTAGTTAGAATGTATAAGTTTGCTAAATTTTTCAATCAACTTTATATCACCTTTTACGATATATCGTCCGTTAAAATTAATATTATTATTATTTATTTGCATTCGTTATTCAAATTTCCTTTTACTACATATAAAATTCATAAATAAAATTTTTTGCATAAAAAAAGAGGAGAAAAATCTCCTCTTTTTTATAAATATTTTTAAGAATAAAAAACTAGTCTTCCATAGCCTTTACTTCAACTGTTTCTTCTTCATCTTTTTCATTTTTTACATCTGTACGGATTGAAGCTTTGTCAGAACCAATATTTTTATCTTTGAATTTTGTAATTTGTCTAGCCAACTTGTCAGCTAACAAATCGATACTTGCATACATTGATTCAGCAGCTTCTTCGCATCTGATAGTACCAGTTGACATTTTGCAAGTAACTTCTGCAATATGTTTTCCTTCAGCAGCAGGATTTTTAATTACAGACAACACTACGTCAATTCCGTGAATTTGGTCATAACGAGTTGCAACTTTACCAATTTTTTCTTTAACGTAAGCTTTAATAGCTTCTGTAATTTCAATGTTTCTTCCGTTTACATGAATGTGCATTTAAAACCTCCAATTTTTCAATACTGCTTTGTCAGTATAGCACAGATTTAATAATTTTTAAAGGGTATATTAACTATTCATCTGCTAAAAATTGTGGCAATTCAACATCTGGAGTACCAATAACCCTAACAAGCTCTAAAACAGATGCTTTCATTTGACATTTTTGCGAAGAGCCACTAAAAAAATCTCTGTAAAAACAACCTTCGCAGTTGCATCCTCTTTTATAACATTCTAACGCTGTCGTAGTCCATCTTCTAACTGCAACGGCTCTTCCCATATCCCTACTTCTAAACAATTTTATATAATCTCCACTTTTCTATCTTATCAATCAATATCCCAAGAAATATACTCTTATATCTCCCCTAAAGCCATAATATCAAGGCTTCCGACTTCATATAATAATTATAGAAAATAAGAGTTTTTTTTCAAGGTCGGAACATGTTGTTATGAAGTTTTGTAACATGAGGTCGTATTTAAGGAATAACAAGGATTTTGAGAAGTCAATATCCCGAAAAACCATGTTATTGCATGGTCTTTAGATTATTACCCATGGAAAACCATGATATAACATGCTTTTCCATGGTTTTGAGTGGTATTAAGAATTGTAAAAAATTTTTATAAATAACCTAACTGGGCATGCCTATTACAAAATACCTTCCATCATATCATTAAGTGCTAATTTCGCCACACGAGTAGGTGTAGAAAAAGAAGTTCCTGAAATATTGATATTTTTAGGGATATATAATTCAGCTATTGCGTTATCCCCTTCATATTTAGCATTCGGAAAATGTAATTGGCTTGAATAAACGTTATACTTTTTATATTTTTCAGATAATTCCTTGTATAAATTCTTTCCTTTCTCGTAACCATGTTTTTGAATTAACTCACTTTCTTCAGGCACACTCCAAATAAAACGTCTAATTCGACCTAACGTTTTCCCAACAAAAGGATTTTTCTCTAATACTATATCAGTCCCAGTTAAACCAGTAATATTCACACCCTCTGGTGTTTGAGTAACAGGATATTCACCTTTTTCATAATGCTGAGTATATTTTGAAGAACGACTTCCAGAAAATGAAGAAATCTTACCCTTATTTGACAAAGAGCCAACACCTTCTATCCTAGAACTATTAAGAAATTCCGCTTCTAATGTCTTTTGCCCAAAATAATTAGCATCACCATTCCCAGAAGCTTTTAGGACTCTTACTCCTTTAGTTGCCAATTTATCCAACTCAGAAGCTAGCTGTTTACCACGATTTGAAGCCAATTCTATTTCTGAAGCAAATACAGTATGCCCAAAAGAACAATTTAGATAATCAATACCGCCATCTTTTTGAAAATCCTTAATTACCTTTAATATTTTATTATCATCTAATCCAGAAAAGACATCCGAAGAATAACTTGCATCTATAATTTTATATTTTGCAAAAGGATTGTTCCTTTTTGCAAATAGCTCAAGGGTTTTTATATGAGTCAAACCATCAATCTCTGGAATATTTGTCTGATGATTAATAACTTGACCTCTTGAATCAATTATACCGATAGTTTTAGGTTTTATAGTTGCTTCTTTGACAAAAGCCCCATCTTCGTCAAGGATTCTGACAATAACATCTCCTTTTTGAGATTCACCTTGTTTCAACAAATTGTAAACCTTTCCATCTTTAGGATTTGTCCATCGAACACGAGAACTCGTTGCATCAACCGCAGAAGAGGTTAACCGCCTTAAATCCTCTGGGCTAGCCTTTGAGAAAGTAGGAATTGATGCAGTTTTAATTTCTCTAGTTGCAATTTTATTCATTTGCCTAGCTTGTGCCATTTCAACCGTTCCAAAGCGAGGCAAGTTAAAAGTCTTGCCAGATAAAGGATAAGTTAATGTTGGATTAATCCCATGAAAAATAGGCCGCTTTACCTGCAATAAATATTTATTGCACCCAGATTTCAAAAACGCCACACCGCTTTTTGCAGCATTTATTCCAATTTTTTCTAATCCCATATAATTTTCCCCTATATATTAATAAAAAAATATTTAAGGGAAAATTGCTTTTTATAAAAAGAATTTAAAGATATATAAATAAAACCCTAAAAATGACCTTCACATTGTCAAATTTAGGGTTTTATAAATTCTAACAGTTCTTAAATCTTATTAAAAAGTGCCTGCTGGTTTCTTTTGTGGAGTTGCACCAGGAATTGATTGCCAATTTGCTGCCATGATTTTTTTGAATGATTTCAAAGCTGTATCTTCTAATTCACCTAATTCTTCAGCTTCCATAATCAATTCTCTCAATGGCATCAATGCTCTTGGGTCTCTCAAAACGCCCAATGCAGCAGCTGCACCAGCTCTAACAAGTTCGTTTTCTGAACGGTTTTTCATAACATCAATCAATGCAGGAACAGCTTTTGTATCGTTCAATTTACCTAATGAAGTAACTGCATAAATTCTTACGTTAACCCATTCGTCGTATAACATATTGATAATTTTATCAACAGCTTTTTTATTACCGATTTCACCCAAAGCTCTTGTTGCATCACATCTTACATTAACTTTTTCGTGATCCAAAGAATCAATCAAAGCATCAGTTGCAACATCACCGATTTCAATTAAAGCATCAGTTGCAGTAATACAAACTTGAGGGTTTTCATCGTTCAAAGCTTCCACAAGTGGTTCAACAACGATTGCACCGCCTAATCGACCTAATGCACGTGCTGCACGAACTCTTACGTCAACATTTCTATCTTCACGTAAAGATTCAATCAAGTGAGTTGTTGCAGCTGAATCACCTAATTCACCTAATGCTCTTGCTGCATACAATCTTACAGAACCGTTTTTGTCGTGTTTTAAAACATCAATTAAAGGTTCAACAGCTTTTGAGTCGCCCATTTCACCTAAAACACGAGCTGCATTGTATCTAACTTTTTCAGAATTACTTGTTCTTAAGTCATTCAATAACTCGTCAAATGTTTTTTTCACTTGTTTTTTCTTACTGTTCACACTAATTGTCATTATTTTCCTCCGACACTACAATAAATATTCACACCTTACTTTTATATAAAAAATTTTTTGCGAATATTATTGCCTTTTTTATAATATATTTGTTAATTTTGTTTACAATTCATAAACTACGTTTTATTTTTTCCTACTACTTGTAAGTTATAGTCAGAAATTTTATTAAGGGTAATACTGACACTTAATTAACTTGTACTACTATAATAACACATTTTTCATATCTTTTCCTCAATTAGATAAATTATTTTAAAAACTTTTATAACTGTTTTTCTAAAAATAATTCTAATTGAAGAATAATTAAATCTTTCATGTTACATTTCGTAACATATTATTACTCCCCTTTGATAGTAATAATAAATTCTGTACCCACTCCAACTTCGCTATTTACTTGAATTTTGCCACGATGTTTATCAATTATCTTTTGACTTATAGCTAAACCCAAACCAGTACCAACCCCTACACCTTTTGTAGTATAACCAACAGTAAAAATCTTGTTCAAATTCTCTCTAGGTATGCCTTGTCCATTATCTTGAATTTTAACAATTAAATCACCATCTTTATAATCCGTCGTAATAATAATTTTACCCTTCTCGGTAATTGCCTGACACGCATTTACTAAAATATTTGTAAAAACTTGATTAAGCATATTTGGATAACATTTTATTGGAGGAATATCACCATAATGTTTTTCTATTTCAATTCTATTCTTAGTTTCATGACTAATCAAATCAAGAGTTAAATCAATTTCTTTGTTAATATTTGCCTCTTGCAACTCCGCTTCATCAAGTCTTACAAATTTCTTTAATGAAACTACAATATTACTAATCCTCGCAATAGCCTCTTTATCAATTGAATTTATCTGACTGAGCATGTCTTTCAAATCCTCTTGTTCTATTTGAGGAATAAGCTTTGAAATTATAGAATTATTAGACTTTATTGATGCAACAGGAGTATTGATTTCATGTGCAACACCCGCAACAAGTTGACCTAAAGATGCCATTTTTTCAGAATTTATCAACTGCAATTGAGTTTCTTTCAATTCATTTAAAGCTGCTTTTAAATCCTTTACGTTTTTAGCATTCTTTTGATAAAGTTCTGCCCTAATAATTGCGTTACCCAATTGAGAAGAAATAGCATCAAGAATCTCAATTTCTTCATTCAACTCACGTTTTTGGTAACTCAATAAAACTAAAACACCAATCATTTTATTCAAATGATAAACAGGAACAATAATTCTCAAAACAGACTGCTTAAAAGGTTCTGCACCAATATATTCTAATAGAGAATAACTTATTGAAATATTCCCAGAATTTAACTTATTCATTACATGTTCATCAAATGAAATACTTAAATCTCTAGCGTAACGATTTTCTCCATAAACCTCTTTTATAGAAAAACCACCATCACAAGCCGAAGCATAATAAGCCTTAAAACACCCGAACATTATCGCAAGTTCTTTCAACGCAGAATTCAAAATCATGGAAATATCCATTGATGCTCTTATGATGTTTGATACTTTATTAATTAAGGCAATTCTAAAAGCTTGAGATTGTGCTTTTTGACGAATTTTTTGCAATTCATCATTTTCCTCTTGTAATTTTTGAAGTTTATCTTTATAAATTTCACTTTCTTTTTGGTTATCTTTAAGAAGAACATCTGAACTCACATCAACCAAAAATATAATTGTATAAAGCCCTCTTTTTACAGCCGTCATATCATAATATGAGGTTCTTCCTAACGCTGATGTATAAGAAACTCTTGCAAAGAAATTTTGCTTTGACACAATTGCCTGAAAAATTGGAGAGTACAAATCCACATTTTCACTATCCATAGGGCAAAAATCAAAATTCATTTTATGAGCAAATTTTCTTATATCCCCAAATTGAGTAAAAACACGACAAAAAGTATTGTTTTTAAAAACAACCTCCTCATAGTCCCTAATAACAATAACTGGATCTCTATATTGATTAAAAAAGTCAAACTTTTTCATAACAAAATTATAGGTCAAGCTTCAGATTTAAGCAATTTGTTACAAGAGAAACTAAATTTTCAACAAAACTCAAAAAAAATTTTACCAAATTGCTTGTATAGTTTTAAAATTTATAGTATTATTGTACCAGTAAATGGTTTTAGCGTATTCTGTACACTTTATATTTGGTAGTAGAAAGGGAGTAAATTATGACTACAAAAGAATTTTTTACCAATTCAGAAGAATTGAAACAAATGATGTCTGCAGCACGTGCAACTATTACAGCTCCATTCTTTGGCAACAATGTTGAAGAAATCAAAACTGTATCAGAAGCATACAAATTAGCAAGAACATCACCAGGGACAGTTGAATTAACTGGAATGCCTGTATATAAACCAGAGAAATTAGGTTTGCCACAAGGAGCTAATCAATTGTTATTCAACGATGGTACAGTTGTTGGACGTTGTGCAGCTGCAAGAAAAATCGTTGGTGAACCAAACTGCGATTTGAAATACTTGTTACCAATTATCCGTGAAGCTATCTACAAAACACGTGATAAATTAATGTATAGAACAGAAGTTGTTGTAGGTTTGGATAAAGATTACATGGTAAAAGCTCACTTGTTAATTCCAGAAGGCTTTGAAAATATTATGTACTCTTGGATGTTAAACTTCCAATACATCAACGAAGCATATGCAAATATGTATGCAGATTCTAAACCATATCCAGAAGGCGATATTTTCGTATTTTCTGATCCAGATTGGACACACCCAGACTTCCCATATGGTTTAACATTCTTTGACCCAGAACACAACTGTGCTTGTATCTTGGGTATGAGATACTTTGGTGAACATAAAAAAGGTACATTAACTCTTGCTTGGGGTTGTGCAGCTCGTAATGGATTTGCTTCTTGCCACGGTGGTATGAAACGTTACAACCTTGATGGCGGAAAATCTTTCCAAGTTGCAGTATTCGGTCTATCTGGCTCAGGTAAATCAACAATTACTCACGCAAAACACAATAACAAATACAATATTACAGTTCTTCATGATGACGCATTCGTTATCAATATGAAAGACAAATACACAATTGCTCTTGAACCAGCATATTTTGACAAAACAGCAGATTATCCAATCGGTTGCGAAGATAACAAATTTATCTTGACCCAACAAAACGCTGGTGCAATTGCACTTGCAGATGGAAAAGTTGTTTCTGTAACAGAAGATATTAGAAACGGTAACGGTCGTGCTGTTAAATCAAGATTATGGTCACCAAACAGAGTTGACAGAATTAACGAACCTATCAACGCTATTTTCTGGTTAATGAAAGACCCTACAATTCCTCCTGTATTGAAATTGTCAGGAGCTTCACTAGGTTCTGCAATGGGTGCAACTCTTGCAACAAAACGTTCTTCTGCTGAAAGATTAGCAGCAGGCGTTGACCCTAACGCATTAGTTGTTGAACCTTATGCTAACCCATTCAGAGTTTACCCTCTAGCAATGGATTACGAAAGATTTAAAGAATTAATTGCTGAAGGTGTTGATTGCTACATTTTGAACACTGGTGAATTTATGGGTACTAAAGTTCAACCAAAACATACTTTGGGTATCATTGAATCAATCGTTGAAGGCACTGCTAACTTCCACAAATGGGAAAACTTCTCTGACATCGAAATTATGGATGTTGAAGGATTTGATGCTTCATTTGCTAACAAAGAATATGCAGAACAATTTGTTGCTCGTATGAATGATAGAATCAACTTCGTAAAATCAAGAGAAACAGAAAAAGCAGGTATCGATAAACTTCCTGCTGATGCTCTTGAAGCTCTAGAAGCTGTAATCAAAGAAGCAAAAGCATAATTTTGAATTAACTTCAAAATAGACAAAATTGCAAGGATGAACAAATTGTTCATCCTTGCTTTTGTTTTAGAGTGAAAACATCTCCCACTTGAAAACAAGTGTAAAAAGTTGTATAATTGTTTTATAAGTTTACAGCTAGAAACAGGATATTTATAAGAGTATGAGAAAAGGTCTTACTATTAGTGAATTGCTTGTAGCAATGGCAATTATTGGAGTTATTGCAGTACTTGTTATTCCAGGATTTTTGAAAGATTATCACAAAAAATTATATACAACACAGCTCAAAAAAACTTATGGAATGATATACTCCGCAATAGAAGAAGCTTGTAGCGATTATAATGTAACTGCTTTTAGCCAAACACCTTATTTTACAGCGACTGCAAATACAGAAAAACAAGGTGAATTTTTAAATAAATATTTTAAAGTTGTTAAACCAGCAGATAACACAATAACAAATAAATTCAATCCAACATATAGATCTCTCACAAATACAGATATTGGAAAACAAATAGCAATAGAAAGTTCTGCCGCAAAAGTAACATTAAAAAGTGGCGAAGCTCTAGGACTTTATTGCTTTTCTAGCAATTCTGCACCAAAACGCAAATGCTACGTAACTGTTGATATAAACTCAACTGATGGTCCAAATATTGGCGGACGTGATATGTTTAGATTTACTATTGATGCAGACACAAATGATTTATATGGAGTAACAGGTTGGACACAATGTCAACCAGATGGAAGCAAACCAACTGGCGATGAAGGCGGTCATGGTTGTTTGGCTCGTATAATGAAAGACAATTGGGTAATGAATTATTAATTTGAAAGGATATATAATGAAAAAAGGTTTTACGCTATCAGAAGTTTTAATCACACTAGGAATTGTCGGAGTTGTCGCAGTTTTGACAGTCCCTGGAGTTATGAAAAACTATAAAAGTAGATTATATACAGCTCAACTTCAAAAAGCCTATGCCCAAATTGCCGATAGCGTTCAAGCAATGATGAACGACCAACACGTAGATAATTTCTATGAATCAACAATTGCTAACGCAAACTCTTGTACTGATGCCAATAAAGGAATTTGTGAAAAAGGTGTTGGAGTATTTTTGAACAATTATTTTAAAATTGCAAAAAGAAATTGTAAATCTGGGAATAAAACCCAAATATGTATTGCTGGAACAGGAGAAAATGCCTATACATCAATCAACAATGGAGGCACAAAAGCTATTGATGCCGAATACTGTGTCCAAAATACAAATGGTGCAGCAATCTGTGGCAAATGGGATGCAGAAAATAAAATGGTTCACTTGTTAGTTGACGTAAACGGAACAGCTTCACCAAACATGGTTGGAAGAGATTTATTTGCTATTGATATTAAATCAGATGGTTCACTAAGTGATTTCGGTTCAAACAGTCCTAACCCAACTGTTGTTGCAAGTAAAAATGTTTGTAATGACGCTAATACTGGCTCACTATACGCATACGCATCTGGTTGTTTGAACACAATCATCAATGCTGGCTGGAAAATGGAATACTAATATCCTTAATCCCTGTTAACCAACTTATAGACTTTTACTTATTATTCATGCTAAAATCAAGGCATAGTAATATTTACAAAGGGATATATAGATGTTTGACAGTTTAAGTGAAAAATTACAAAATATAATTGCAAAAACCCACTCTCAAGAGTTAACACAAGACAACATGCAAGATGCTCTTCGTGAGATTAGACGTGCTCTTTTAGAAGCAGATGTTAACCTTAGAGTTGTAAAATCTTTTATATCATCAATCAAAGATAAAGCTGAAGGTGAAAATGTTTTGCAAGGAGTTAATCCTTCTCAACAGCTTGTTAAAATTGTTCACGATGAACTTGTTGAAATTTTAGGTCATGAATCAAAGCCTCTTAACTTATCAGGACATCCAAGTTTAATCATGATGCTTGGGTTGCAAGGTTCAGGTAAAACAACATCATCTGCTAAACTTGCTGTTAAACTAAAAAAAGAGGGTAAAAATCCTTTGTTAGTAGCTTGTGACGTTTATCGACCTGCTGCAATTTCACAACTTCAAACACTTGGACAAGAAATTGGATGCGAAGTATTTACAATTCCAGAATCGCAAGATGTTCAAAACATTGTTCAAAAAGCACTAGAATACGCAAAAGAAAATGGATTCAATGTTCTTATTCTAGATACCGCTGGACGTTTGCAAATTGATACTGATATGATGGCAGAATTATTGATTATTGATAGAGTTTTCAACCCACAGGAAAAACTACTAGTAATCGATGCCATGACAGGTCAAGAAGCTGTTCACGTTGCAGAAAATTTTGATGCTCAAATCGGCTTAACTGGTTTAGTTTTAACAAAATTGGATGGTGATTCAAGAGGTGGTTCAGCACTTTCTGTTGTTCACTGTACAGGAAAACCTATCAAGTTAACAGGTACAGGCGAAAAATTAAACGCTTTAGAAGATTTTTATCCAGAACGTATGGCAACAAGAATTCTTGGAATGGGTGATATTGTTTCCCTAGTAGAAAGAGCTCAAGAAGTTTTTGATGAAAAAGAAGCTTTAAAAATGCAAGAAAAAATGAATAAAGCAGAATTTTCTTTCAACGACTTTCTTAATATGCAAAAACAAATGAAAATGTTTGGTTCGATGGATCAAATTTTGGGAATGCTTCCAGGAGTGAATTTGAAACAATCTGATAGAGAAAAAATTTCTCACGCAAGTGAAACCGAATTCAAAAAAATAGAAGTATTTATTCAAAGTATGACCCCAGAAGAACGTGATAATCCACAACTTATGAATACAAGTAGAAAAAAACGTATTGCAAAAGGTTGCGGAATGGACATGCACACTATCAACCAGTATGTAAAACAGTTTGAACAAATGCGACAAATGATGGGTGGAATGAACAAAATGAAAAAAATGTTTGGCGGTTTCAACAAGAAAAACGAAAAAAAAGCAATGGTTCAAGCAATGAAAATGATGCGAAAATTCAAATAAAAATAAATTGTATTAAAAAAGGACCGATTAGAAAATCTAATCGGTCCTTTAGTATTTTTAAACTATCGATATAATTATTCGATTTCGATAGCAGCAACTGGGCATGCATCAGCAGCTTCTTTAACTGCATCCATGTTATCAGCCACAGCAGCTTCGTTAACAACTGCTTTGTCTTCAATTGAGAATACAGCATCACAAACTGATTCGCAAGCACCACAAGCAACACAACTATCATTAACTTTAACTGTCATTTTGTTTTCTCCTTATTATTTACAACCCGTAGGTCATTAAACCTACAACAAAATTATATAACAAACAATTAAAAATTTCTACAACAAAATTAAATCCAATCACGAATGAAACTTGCAATAGAATCAAAACCTTCAATTTCACCCAAATTACCTTGAGAAGGAAGGGATTTTGAATACATCAAGAATGGAACTTTTTCTCTTGTGTGGTCAGTTCCAGGAACTGTTGGATCACAACCATGATCAGCTGTAATTATAAGTAAATCATATTCTTCCATCGCATCAATAATAGGTTTTATATATGTATCAATTTCTTCAATTGCTTTTCCATAACCTTTTGCATCATTTCTATGACCATATAACATATCAGTATCAACAAGGTTTGTAAAAATTATTTCCCGATTATTATATTTTTTACCCTTGATATAAGCAATATCTTCTAATGGAAGTTCATGTTTTACTGCTTTCAAAGTCAATTCCAAGCCTTCTTTATTTGAACCTGTATGAATTGCATGAGTAATACCAGATTTAGAGAAAATATCTTCAATTTTACCAATACCAATAACTTTACCACCATTATCTTTAACTTCATTCAACAATGTTGGAGCAATTGGCTCAATAGAATAATCTCTTCTATCTTTTGAAATTCTTGTTGGTTTGCCATCAATAACCTTGTATGGTCTTGCAATTACTCTTGAAACGTAATAATTATCTTCAGTCAAAATTCGTCTAGCAATTTTGCACCATTCGTACAGAGTTTCCAAAGGAATCATGTCTGTATCAACAGCAATTTGGAATACACTATCTGCTGAAGTATAAACTATTGGGAATTTTGTTGCATGATGTTCATCATTAAGTTCTGCAATAATAGCTGTACCACTAGCAGGATAATTTGCTAAAACACCACCACATTTTGTTTGATCAATAAACTTGTCAATAAATTCTTTTGGAAATCCATTTGGAAAAGTTGAAAAAGCTCTATCTAAAGTAATTCCAGCAATTTCCCAATGACCAGTTGTTGTGTCTTTTCCCTTTGATTTTTCAACAAGAGTTGCATAAGTTGCGGTTGGATTTTCAACTTTTTTAATCCCCATAAAATCTTGCAAATTACCAAGCCCCATTTTCTCTAAATTTGGAACATTTAACCCATTATTGAATTCGCAAACATGCTTTAAAGTATTACATTCTGGAATATCACCAAACTCCTTGCAGTCAGGCATTGCACCAATACCCATAGAATCAATAACCATTATGATTGCTCTAATATCTGACATAATAATCTCCTTTTTCTTGTATTCTAGCATAAAATGCAAAAATCAAACAACTGAAAACTCCTATAAAAAGAGGATACAAAAACCAAAAAACTTATTTTATCATTAGAAAACGGTTAGGATTAAATAATGAAAAAATTACTAATAATACTTGGAATTTTGGTTTGTATTAATTTGCTGATTATGACAATCAGCAAAGCTTTTGCCGCAACTTTGATGTAAGTTGGACATATTTTATTAAAAAACTAAACTCCGTCTTGAACTATATTTCACCAAGACTATCAATTTTGAATACACAACCAATTTCTTCTTGAGCAAGAACGGTTATATCATTGATGTACAAAGATAGCAATGTGAAAAATATCTGTCTATAATCCATTGGAACAATCAATTTTGGCGAATGAATATTTAATTTTTTAGCTTTTTTCTGAATTTTTACAGCTAATTTTTCTGCAACTTCTCCATCAATTTTAATCAATGAATCTTCTGTTTCATCACATCCAAGAACTATATCAGAATATGTTTTTTCTGAAAGTTCAAATGCACTAATAGTTTCACCATCTTCATTTGTATATTTTCTACAAATTTGTCTTGATAAAGATAACCTGATTTTATTCAAAATATCAGCCTTACTACCTTCTTCTGCAAAATCATTAATTTTTTCGAAAATATATGTGATATTTTTGATTGAAACTTTTTCTTTAATCAAACTCGTCATAATATACTTCAAATCAGAGTATGTTAATAAATCTGGAACAATATTTTCTATCAAGAAATCATTTTCTTTTTCAACAACTTCTAAATATTTATCAATATCATCATAATCGAGCAAATCATCAACGTACTTGATTGCAACATATTCCAGTGCCTTTGAAATATATTCAGATGAAGTTATACCTTTTTGCCAAAAATCTTTTGTTTTATCTTTTTCTACCCAAATAACTTTTCTTTCTGAAATTTCATCCACGGCAGATATAGAATTTTTAATTTTATGTTCAGTATGAAGTTCATCAGCATAAAACATTAAATACCCAGGACAAACACCAGCCCTAAAAACCTCCATACCTCGAATACGAATACTGAATTCGCAAGAATTTAAATTTTCATCATCTTTGAATACAACTTTTGGAATAACATATCCAACTTCTTCGGTCAATTTTAACCTTGATTTAACAGTTTCTGCAATAAGTTCTTCTCCAGAATTATCTCTTTCTGAATCAACAAAGCCCAAAAGCTCTTCACTCAAATAAATAGTCAACTTTTCTTCATGAAGTTTTGAATACATCAAATCTGGTGAAGTTGCCTTGTTCAAATGTGCTTTCAAGTCATCTAATTCTTTTAAGCCAGCAGAAATTTTATCGTTCAACTTGTTTCTTGAAGCAGTTGCAGGAGCTTCATTATCTAATTCTGCCTTAATTTTATTGATTTTATCCTTTTGAGAACGAATTTTAGATTGAATTTCAAGACATTTTTCATATTCAGTTAATTTCGGAGAAAGCATTTTTTCCATTTGGCTTTTAAAATCCGAAATATTAATTATGTCACTATCAGAACTACTTTCAGATTTCGCAGGACGCATAAAAATACAATTCATCTGAGGAGTTTCTTCATCTCCAGATTCGTGCATACTATACAATTCCCAACCATTCATTGACATTTCGTTGAGCAAATTTTGTAAATCCTGAGCATTTTCTGTTGAACATGTTTTAATAACATATTCCATTCTGTTTTTCCCGAACATAAAATCTATCCTTTTATTAATACTTTAATTGCTTCAATAGCAGTTTTAATTGCCTTTTCTGTATCGTGAACAACTGGGTTTTCAAGTCCTTGTTTTTCTCTTTCTTGGTTTGCAACAACCAAAAATACAGAACCCACTCTAACTTTTAAGAAACTAGCAACAACAAATAGTGCCGCAGATTCCATTTCAGATGCCAAACATCCCAAGCGTTTCCAAGCTTCCCACTTATTTTGTAATTCATAAGATACTGGCATTATTTCAGGGTTATGTTGACCATAAAAAGCATCCTTACATTGAACTACACCTGTATGAGAAGAATAATCAAGGTTTTTTGTTGCTTGCACTAAAGCATTTATTACATCTAAATTTGCAACCGCAGGGAACTCAATTGGAGCATACTCTTTAGAAGTTCCTTCCATTCTAATTGCACCAGTCGCAATAACTATATCGCCACCTTTGACGTCAACTTGCATACCACCGCAAGTACCAACACGAATAAACGTCTTAGCACCACACTTAACAAGTTCCTCCATCGCAATAGAAGCAGAAGGACCGCCAATACCAGTAGAAGTTACACTAACTTTTACCCCATCCAAATAACCAGTATATGTCACAAATTCTCTTCTATCTGCAACAAGTTGAGGATTATCAAAGTACTGTGCAATTTTTTGACATCTTTTAGGATCACCAGGTAAAATTACATATTCACCTACATCTCCAGCTTTTATACCAACGTGATACTGTGTTCCATCTTCTGAGTATTTCATATTTCTCCTTTTAAGCTAAAAAGCGGATAAGTTAAATAGATTTTATAAAAAACAACAAACTTATCCACTACTTTAACAAATACTATTTCAACTGTTGAATAATTAAATCAGTAACGTCAACACCACCAACAAAAATTACTTGGTCAGACAAAATCGCATCTAATCTTTGTGAAACCATAACTGATTTTGCAGCAGCTTGAACTTGATTTAAAATTTGAGTTTCTTTATCACTTCTCAATTTATACAAAGCATCTTGTTTTGCTTTGAATTCATTAGCTGTTTGAGTTTCAAAATTTTGTTTCTTTAATGGAGTATCCAAAGTTTTGTATTGTTTTTCTTTTTCAAGCATATATTGTTGAAGTTCAAGACCTTTTGCATCAATATCTTTTACAGCTTGTTGAGCAGCAGGATAATTGTCTAAAACCTTTTGATAATCTAAATAACCAACTTCAGCGTTAGCACTTGTACCAATTGAGAAAGTTAATCCTAAAGCAGCTAATAGAGCCATCAATTTTATTTTTTTCATAGTTCCTCCTATTTATTTTTTATAATTAATATAATAAATCACCTACACCAAATGTAAAGTATCCATTTTTAGAACCATTACTACCAGGGTTAGTAAGTGGAATACCATAATCAATTGATAATGGTCCCATTCCAGGGATAAATACCTTCAAACCAACACCAGCAGATACTGCATACATCGGTCTATCATAAAGCTTGTTGGTAATTGTACCATCAAATACTTTACCAGCATCAGCCCAAACTGTGAATCTCAAATTATTTAAGAAGGCAATTCTTGTTCTATCCAAGAAAGGAATTGGAGTTGCAAATTCAGCAGAACCCATTATGAAGGCATTACCTGTACCAACACCGCTCATCTTAAAACCTCTAACGGTATAAGGTCCACCTAAACGATAAGCCATAACCTCTGGAATATCACCGTGAATTGCACCGCCACCTTTAACTGTGAAAGATAAAGATGATTTCTTTGCAACAGGAACATACTGTTTAATCATACCAGTAAGTTTACCGTTAGTTTTGTCAAATCCATTCAATCCGATATTTTCATCAAATCTCAAACTTGCCATTGTACCATGTCTAGTTACAGTAGCAGAATCTCTAGTATCATACAATAATGCTGGGCTCAAAGATAAGAACAAACCGCCTTCTAACTGTTTTGCACGTTCAGAAATTGGAATATTATATCTTCTATACAATGCAGAAATGCCATTGAAATCACCTTCTTTAACATCAATATTTTCTGCACCTAAACTGAATGTCGCAGTTGCATGTCTATTGAATTTAAGCTTGTGAGCCAAAGTAACTTCTCCGCCATATCTTCTTTCAACCGCCAATGGAACTTGATATGAACCAAAATCTCTAAAGAAAATTCTAGTATTTAAAGAAGTATCAGCATTATAGAAATATGGTTTGAAATAACTTAATTCAGCTTGAATATTCATGTGGTCTTTAACAGATGAATCGTTAAGAATAACACCAGTACCAACCAAGCCTGTTAATGAAAGTCTTTCACATCTGCCACGGAAATTGTTTTCTGTAATACCCATAGAACCAAATAAACCAGTAACAGTATCTAAACCACCACCAACAGAAATACTTGCTGTTCTTTGTTCTTGAATTTTGATTGTGATATCATACGCATCTGGAATTTCTTCACTCGGTTCAATTTCTCTTGTTACATCTTTGAACGCTTGAGTTGCATATAATCTTACCAAATCCTCTTTGATAAGGTTTTCATTATAAATCATTCCTGGTTCTGTCAAAATATTTCTAGCAACAATATAATCTTTTGTTTTTTCGTTGCCTTCAATCATAATTTTGTCAATGATACCTTCTTTGATACTAATATTGATAGTTCCATCAGGGTCATCAGTTACAGAATCAATTCTTGCAAGAATATAGCCTTTTTCTTGGTACAATTCTTGAATTTTGGAGATTGCAATGTTTAGTTGAGTAATATTTTGAGGTTTTCCTTTCATGCCAGTCAATGTAGCCAAAATATCTTCAGTAGAAATTACTGAATTACCCTCAATAGTAAAATCTTTTACAGGAATATTTTCTTCTACAACAATTTTTACAGAAACTGTTCCATCAGGATTAGTTGTCGGAATAGCCTTCATCTTTTCGGTAAAATATCCCGTTTCATAAATTGTTTTCAAATCTGCTTGCATCTTTTCACGAGTATATTCTTCACCCGCCTTCATCTGCATTTTATCTGTAATTTCAGATTGCGGAACAGAATTCAACCCATAAAATTCAATATTTTTAATGGTTTTGTTTTCTTTACTCACAGAAGATGTTGTTGTTTGAGTAGATAAATTTGTTGGATATTGTTTTGTTGAAATATCTGGAGTTTGGTTATTTGAAGGAGTTGTATATTTTTCAAATACAGTATTTGCATAATCATTGTTATACTGTATAGAATCATCAGAAATTCCCATTCCGCCCCATACATCATCAACAGCAAAACTCGAATTTTGGGATAATAATACCAAAATAGCTGCAAATACTAACTTTTTTGTAACATTAAAGTTCAAAATATATTCCTTAACAAACTCTCACTACTCTCCACTAAAAGTCTAGCATAAATCTATAAAAAAGTACAAAAAATTTACATCTATTTACCTATTGCAAGTTTGTATATTTTATTTTTATTAAAACCATATAATTCAGATAAAATTACCGAAATATCTTTTGCACTAAAACCTTTATCCTGTAATAATTTTATTCTATTTTCTATTTCATTATCCTCAGAATTTTTTTCACTACGGAAAATCATCACCACAAATTCACCTTTTGAAATGTTTTCTTCAAAATATTTTATTATATTTTCAATCCTATCAATAACGACTTCTTCAAAAACTTTTGTAAGCTCTCTCCCAACAGCAACTTTTGCATCTGGTCGAATGTTTTGAATTATTTTAAGTGTATTTATAATTCTATTAGGCGATTCGTAAAACACAAAATCTTCATTGATATAATCTTTTGCAATATTCTCAATTTGAATTTGCGTTTTCGGCAAAAAACCTACAAATGAAAATTTTTCATCTACTCTTGAAACTCTTGAAAGAAAAGTGACAACAGCATTTGCCCCAGGAAGAGATGTTATAGAAAAACCTTTTTCCGTTAATTCTTTAACTATAACAGAACCTGGATCACAAATTAGTGGAGTACCCGCATCTGAAACCAACGCCATCTTTCCACCGCCTTCCAAAAATTCAACAATCTGAGAAATACGTTCTTTTTCATTATACTTGTGATAAGAAACACATTTTGTCTTGATATTAAAATGATTAAGGAGTTTCTGAGTTACTCTACTATCTTCACAAGCAATCAAATCTACGGACTTCAATACTTCGATTGCTCGCAATGTAATATCTTCCAAATTGCCGATTGGTGTCGGAACTATATAAAAATCAAATTCTTTCATAAGTTAATTATAAGATAAAAGGAATTAAGGAACAAGGGAATAGATTTATCACAAATTGAACAAATTGCAAAAAGATACAATTTCGAAAGAGGGTTCTTCTTGTTTCTAATCAAACCCTCTCCCTTAATCCCTCTCCCTAGGAGAGGGGACAAAAAAACAGATACTTCACTTTACTCAGTATGACGTGTACGATAGCTATCAAACAAATTACTCATTCTGAGGACTGAACTTTTATTGAACTCGTTCCCTTATTACTATTCCTTTATGTAGGTCGGCTTTACTAAGCCGACATTTTAAAACAGGTCGAAAAATTAATTCCGACCTGTTATATTTAAAACTACTTCGTATGTTCTAATGAACTTTTATATCTTCTGGATCTTGATTTTTACAATAAATATAAGCAACTAAAGCACCCGCAGAACCTAGACCTGGGACAACAGCAGGTAAAGTTGCAAGAGTTTGGTCACGTTTAATCTGTTTGATTAACTTTTTATCTTCCTTTAAATCCAAATCAAATTTTTTAGCAATTGTTTTATCTGAACGCAAAGCATAATACAAAGTGCTAAATCCTTCACCAAAAATTGACCAACCAGCAGACTTAGCCCTTGCCTTTTGAATAATTGCTTGTTTATCAGCTTTTGTTAATTCTCTTTTACCTTCTTTATGTTGAATTTCAAAAGAATCTTCTGGCATTTCAGCTTTGATTGCAAGAATTTCTTGATTATCTGCTAATGATTCAGTCTTTTCTGCTTTTCCTCTAAAATTCACATTATTTACTGGACTATAATTTGAAACTCCAGAAACTGCAACCATATTAAAACCTTTCTATTCTTAGACTACACACTATAATAAAAACAAGTATTTTGAGTTTTTTGCATGAGAATAGATAAATTGCACCCCACCACATCATATCATATCATATCATATCATATCATATAGGGCATTATAACTGGATTTTAGGCAATTCGAAATTCAGATTTACATTCTGTTACAATTAAGCTTTTTATGTCGGCTTAGTAAAGCCGACCTACATAACTTTAAAAAGAGCGAGGGAAAATATTACGTAATCGACCCACTTATTTACTCATAGGCTCTAACAACACAACAGCATTAGATTCAATTGCTAATTTTTGACCAACAGCATCCAACTTTTCTTTTGTTTTCGCTTTAATTGAAAAATCATCTGGATTAGTATTTAAAATTTTACATAAAACTTCTTTCATCTTTGGAATATAAGGCATCATCTTTGGAGCTTGAGCAATGATATTACTATCTATATTTACAATCTTATAACCTTTTGATTGAATAAGCTCATAAACGTGTTTAAGTAAAATTGTACTATCAATGTCCTTATATTTTGGGTCAGTATCTGGAAAAAGTGTTCCAATATCATCTAGAGCCAAAGCCCCTAGTAAAGCATCAATTATCGCATGAATTAACACATCAGCATCAGAATGACCTAAAAGACCTTTTTCGTGGGTAATTTTCACCCCACCAAGTATCAAATCTCTACCTTCAACAAGTTTGTGAATATCATATCCAATACCGATTCTATACATTTTAAAACTCTCCTTTTAATAGCAAAATTATAGCATAGATTGAGTAAATATGTTATAATTAGAAAAGGAAAGGATTGCGATGAATTATCAAGCACCACCAAGTTCTGTTGTTGTATCAAGACCATCTGCTCCAGAAACATCTACTGGATGTGCAGTTTGTAGTGGAGATTTCGAATACGATTATGATTTACCATTCTATTATTCTCCTTTTGGAGTTTTCACAATGTTTGGTTATTTACTTCTTGTTCTTGTCGGAATTTTCATCGTTGCACAAGTCGTTTTATTAGGTCTTATTGGAATTATTGCATATGTTAGACAAAATATTATTAAGTGTCCGAAATGTAAAAAAGTATTTAAAAAAGAAAATAAAAATCTTACACACTGTCCTTTCTGTGGAACAGAACTAAAACATTCAAAAGAATAATCAAAAAAAGATAATTTACTTATAGGATGTATAAAACTAAACCAAAGAATAAAATCGAGTAAGGTTACATTTTTACAAAAGGACGAGAAATCACATGACAACTTATAACAGCAACACAGTGACAACTACAAGACAAGTTTCTGGTGATACCAGCACTTCAACTACCATCAATGTAGATAGTACTACAACTTATTCTAGGCAAATGGGTATGGTTGAATTTATGTATCTTGGGGTTGGATTACTCATTGTAATTTTTGCCATCCTTGGATTTATCAAATCTATTCGTTCAAGAAAATATTACAAATGTCCAGTTTGTGGAGAATCTTTTCGTTCTGAAAACATGAACTCAGAAACTTGCAAAGTATGTGGTGCTAATCTTGAAAGAACAGACGATGGAAATATTACAGACAAAACTAAGTAAAAATATTTTATACAAATTTTTATTTCTGAAACATTTTTATAAATTTATCTTTTTACATAAACCACTATGTGAAAGATATAAAGACAATACGCTTAAAATTTTTGGATTGTATATTTGCAGAAGCTGTTTGTTCCTATATACAGGATTTTTTCTCTCATTAATTTTTTGTATTCTATCAGTAAAATCTGTTCACCTAAATAAATATTTCTACTTGTGGTTTTCTGGATTGTTATTAACAACTGCAATGTCATACCCGCCAGTTTATTACAAATTTTCTAGACTATCGAAAGATTTTATAAGATTTTATGACGGAATATTTTTAGCTTCGGCTTTTGTATTGTGTTTTAAAATTCATTGGGAATTAGGTTTCCTCAGCATTTTTGCTTTTATTTTCGTGAAAAATCTATACAACTTAAAAAGAAAAGGAGATGCCTGCACAGGATGTCCTCGGTTATCAGAAGGAACAACTTGCGAAGGCTATATTTTGCAAAAAGAAGCATTATTAAAAATTGACGAAGAATACTCAGATATAATGACAAAACAGCTATTAAAAAAAGGAAGGACTAAATTTTATGATTAATCGTGAAGATTTACTTGCTGGAACAAGACCAGAAGTAGGAAAAAGAGTTCTAGTAACAGAAAAAGAATCATTTGAAGGCTACCAAGTTATGGATTACAAAGGTGTTGTATGGGGCATTTCAATGAGGGCAAAAGATGCCGTACAAGATACAATGATGAGTTGCAAAAATATTACAGGTGGAGAACTAACTTCCTATACTGAATTGTCAGATGAAGTGCGTCAAAGAGCTTGGGACAGAATGGTTTCTTCCGCAAAAAGAATCGGAGCTAACGCAGTAATTAATTTTAGATTTGAAATTACCCCAGTTTCATACGGTGGAGCATCTGGAACAGCCGAAGTTATCGCATACGGAAACGCTGTTGTCATTAAACCAATTGTAAATTATGTTCCTCTTGGAGGTTTAGGAAATATTCTTGCAGAATTTGTTGATAGTTATTCTGGAAATCAATCTCCAGAATCAGCTCAAAAACCAACTAAACACTCTCCAGTAGCAGAACTTACAAAAATTGGAGATATAACATATGCAGTATGTCCAAACTGTAAACTTAAATACAAAGTGACAAAAGATGAAAATGGAAAAATGAAAGTTCTTGGACTAACAGATGTTGATACAAAAGAGGAAGGTTTCCAAATTTATTGTTCAAAATGTGGAGAAAAATTCACTATTCCTGAGGTTGAATAACAAATTTATTAATAGCTTTCACAAATCCGTCATTTTCAACGGTATCAGTTACGAAATCGGCACATTCTTTTAATTCGGGTGTGCCGTTTCCCATAGCAACGCCGATTCCTCCACATTGTACAAGATCAATGTCATTATTTTGGTCGCCAATTGTCAAAACATCTTCAGGTTTAATGCCCCACATATGGCATAAAAATTGTACCCCTTTTGACTTTTTAGCATCCTTACTTCCTATTTCACAAAAATAAGGAGTTGATTTAACAATATATAAATCGGGATACTTTTCTCTCAACAAATTCACCCAACCAGTAACTTTTTCTGGGTCTGTCAAATCAATTGCAAGAATTTTATTTACATTTTTTATTTCTAAATCATCAAAATTACAAACAGTGTAATCAATGAATTTTCCATCTGTATAACTTTTAACAATGTCGTTATCATGTTCAACAAATAATTTGTCATCTAAATACAAATTAATGTGAATGTTATTTTCTCTTGCCCATTTAATAATTTCTTTTGCATAGTCAGAATTTAGATTTTCTTGAAAAAGAGTTTCGCCATCATAAGTTTTAATAAGTCCACCTTGATATGAAATAATTGGGGTTTCAAGTCCAAGTTCTTTTGCAACAGGTAACGCTGCACAATGCATTCTTCCTGTAACCAGCACCATTTTGACTTTTGCTTCCTTCAATCTTTTTACACAACTCTTCATCGCTGGAGAAAAATCCAATCCCCATTTAAGAATTGTTCCATCAATATCAGTTGCAATCATCTTAATCATACAAAACCTCTTTTAATCTTTTAGCATATCCGCTCTTGCAATTGCGCAGATTGTTTTTGCATCATTAATTTCCCCACTCATTATCATATTTTTAACTTCATCAAGTGGAAATTCAAAACATTTTATAATTTCACCCTCATCAGGATGTTCTCCAACAAATTCCAAATCTGTCGCAAGGTACAAATACAATTTTTCAGTACAAATTCCAGGAGTTGTATTGATATAACCTAAAGATGTCCAATTATGAGCTTGATAACCTGTTTCCTCTTCTAATTCTCTTTTACAAGCATCATCTGGATTTTCACCAATTTCCAGTTTCCCAGCAGGAAGTTCATACACTGTTTCTTTCAATGGATAACGGTATTGTTTAACAAGAAGAATTGTTTTTTCATCTTTTTTCGCAAGGATTACCACCCCACCAGAGTGCAAAATTACTTCACGAAAAGATTTATGACCGTCAGCAAGCTCTACGTCATCTCTTATAACAGTGATAACTTTTCCATCAAAAACAACCTTGGAATTTAATGTTTTTTCTTCAAAATTCATAGAAAAATAATAACATAAACCCCCAGAGGAGAAAAGTATTTTTACAAAAAATTACACCTCTGAAACATCTGGTAAATCAATACTTTTTAATCTTTGCTCAATTCGACGATACCATTTTAAATGCTGTTTGAATAAAATTTCGTAATCGTCCATATTACCTTGAGAAATATTTTTAAATTGTTCATCAGAAGTTTGAGTCAATGCAGCTTCCAAGAATTTTGTATATTCGTGTCTATTAATATTTTGGTCAGTTAATTCAATACGTTTACCAAAATCAACAATTACTTCTGGTCTATTATCACGCAAGAAGCAATAATCAATTGAAACAGGAATCAAATTAATTTTTCCATATCGTTTTACTGCGTTGTGAGCAATATAAGCTAAGCCTGTTTGAAATTTATAAGGTCTAAAATGAGGCGGTCTAATTATACCTTGTGGAAATATGCACAAAATATTTCTTAAATCTCCAAGAACATCCACTGAATACTGCAACGCTTTCATTGCAGATTGTGCAGATTTTTTATTAACAGAATAAGCACCCCCACGTCTTAATAGTGGAAATCTATTCAATTCTTCAACCATCAAACGAATTTCTTTATGACAAATTCTGTGGGTAATATTATACATAACAATACCATCCCACCAATTACAGTGAGGAGCAAAAAGAATTGTTGGAGTACCTTTTTCCCTTTCGGTATAATTTTCTAGTCCAGTGTATCTAAATGCGTAAAACCTATTTTGAAGCATATTAAAGAAAAACAAACTCGCAATAGTTAACCAAAAACGATTTGTCTTTGCTGGTTTAAATTTCTCCTCTTTATTCCTCAATTTTGTAGGCGGAATATCCGAATATAATTTTTCCTCTGTTGCCATAAATCTATTGTACCCTAACTAAATAAAAAATAAAATATTCACTTAAGAAAACTTAACCCTTACATCATACGCCCAGTAGATAAAAATTGCAAGTTGTCCAAAAGGATTAATTAAAAAAAGGTGAACAGATTTTAAATCTATCCACCTTTAATTTTTATATTTTGAAAAATTATAACAACTCTTTCAAATAATTTGGCAAAGCGAAACGAGCATTATGATATTCTTTATTGTAAATTTTACAAGTTGGAATAATTTCATTTGCTCTTTCATCGTTATAATATTCTAATGGTTTTACATCAACTGAACAAAATGCCCAAGCCCAATATCCACCTGGATAAGTTGGAATATTTGAAGTATAAGTTGAAACAGTTGGAAATACTTTTTTCAACAAATCGTACATTTTTTTAATTTCTTCTTTGTTAGTGAAAGGTGATTCTGATTGAGCAACCATAATTCCACCTTTTTTAAGAGCATTTTTAACATTTGTGTAAAACTCTTCAGTAAACAAACCTTCACCAGGTCCCATTGGGTCTGTTGAATCAATTAGGATTATATCAAATTCATCTTTTTTATCTTTGATATATTCAATTGCATCTTGGACTAGAATTTCAACTTTAGGATTATTTAATTCACAAGCAATTGTTGGAAGATATTTTTTACAAGCATCGATAACCAATCCATCAATTTCGCATAATACAGCTCTTTCAACGGTTTTGTGTTTCATTACTTCCCTAATTGTTCCGCCATCGCCGCCACCAATTACAAGAACAGATTTTGGACAAGGATGTTGCATCATAGGAATATGAGAAATCATTTCGTGATAATGATACTCATCACCTTCAGTTGTCATCATTAAATCATCAAGAGTTAAAACTCTACCTAATTTTGAATCAGTTTCAAAAACTTCTACCTTTTGGAATGGAGATTGTTCAGAAAACAAAACTTTTCCAGCCTTGATAGCAATTCCGTATCCTCCAGGGGTAATTTCGTGGTAATAACCATTTTCTATACCATTTTTCATTATTTTTTCCTTTCTAAGTTTGTATTTATATTAAATTATTCAGCTTTTCCCATAACGTGAATATGCAAGTGCATAACTTCTTGACCAGCTTCTTTTCCTGTATTTATTTGGACTTTATATGCTTTTAAACCAGCTTTTTTTGCAGAATCTTTAACTGTTTGCATAAGTTCAGCCATCAAATTTTTATCTTCGAGTTCAATTAAAGATTGAATATGCTTTTTAGGACATACAAGTAAATGAACTGGCGCTTTAGGATTTATGTCCCTAAAAACGACAGTATTCTCTGTTTCATAAACAAATTCTGTTCCAAAATCACCGTTGATAATCTTACAAAAAATACAATCTTCACTCATCTTGTTTTCTCCTAATTCAAATTAAATAACCAATACGGCAATCCCGTACATTATCAATAAATATAACATAAAAAGGGAATAAGGAAAACGGAAATAGGGGAATAAGTTCGTTAAAAGTAGGTCTATAAGTTGGTTACGTTTATCTGTTTCCCTCCTCAAGGAACACAGGATTTACTCTCTCCGAGGGACACTAGCTGAACCAACGAAACTGCGTGCCGTATGGCTGAGGAATTAAGGGAGAGGGGTTGATGTACAAGAGTCACCCCTATCTATAATTAATATAATCAGTCCAATAGTTGTTATTACGAGTTAGAGTTTTGCTCTGACCATTAGGACCAGCTGAAGTACCAGTATCTTTTTTATTTCCTAACCTATCAGCCCAATCCATTGCGGCAATATTTTCTATAGGTTCGTTGAAGTAACACCAGTCAACAGCAGAACCAGAACCTTTTCTGTAACCAGTCTGACTTGGCATTTTATTACCCCAATTATCATTAGAAATTTTATTTATATCACATAGAACAAATTGTCCTGAGTAATTAGTAACATGTGGATCATTTGGATTTTCATTGTTAATATATATAGCTACTTCTTTAGCTGTCATCGGCTTGAAAATAAAGGTATCAACATTCATTCTATTTGGAGCAGCCGTTCCGTTTATATCAACACAGACGAATTGATTTTCATAATTGAATGTCCACAAGCGACCCTTTGAATCAGTCCAAATTCCACCATTATCACAAACAATTCCTGGCGTTGAATTTGCATTAAACCATCTTGGTCCTTGAGGAGAACCTGCATCCTTATAAATATTTAGTAATGTTCCACTTATACCATTACTAGAATTGGCATCTTTATTAAATGGAGCTCCCCCTGGGAGATATGACATAAATTCAGCAGACCAGCGATTAGTACCACTATAAAGATTATTTCCAGCTGCAGTTTGAGGTCCACATTTATGGGCTGAAACATATACACATTTATATGCAAATTCACCAACATCACCGTTCTCATAGTTCATTCTAGAGCCAATTTCCTTAACTTCACTATAAGTTGAACGGAATTGTTGTTCTAAAACTTTTCCACGGTAATTATATGCCAATGTCGGGATTGTCAATGCGGCAACAGAACCTAAAAGTCCAATTGCTATCAACAATTCTGCCAATGTAAAGCCAGATTTTTTATGCCAAAAACTCACGATTATAACCAATCCTCATAAACTTCCAATAACATATTTATTATAACGTATTTTTTGCTCAAAGTCTAGAGGAGGTTAGAAAATATTGTATAGTGGAAGGTTTGATAAAAAAAGAAGAACCATCTCCCTTAATCCCTCAGCCATACGGCACGCAGTTTCATAGGTTCGGCTTGTTCTGTTTGAGATACTTCGCTCCGCTCAGTATGACGTGCTTGTTAATATATAGAACATAATTCCTCTCCGAGGGAGAGGTTAGGAGAGGGGTTTATTGAAAAAAGAAAAACCCTCTCTCGAAATTGTAACTTTTCGCTATAAGCTCAAAGACAATTTCTCTCAACCTAAAGGTACGCAGTCTCACAAGGTTCAGCTTCGCTTCACCTGTTCGGCTAGTGTCTTCCCTTGGAGAGAGTAAATTCTGTGTTCCTTGAGGAGGGAAACAAATAAATGTAACCAACTTATCCATTTATCAACTTATAGACTTCTCCACTTATCTTATTCTTTTACCCAAAGATAAACCAGCAGGAAGAGGCAATACTACATTTTCAAAATCTGGGTCTGCATCAATTGCTTCCAAAAATGTTTGTACTTTTGCTGCGTGAGAAATTACATTATCGCAAGCAATATAACCACCGACATTCAAATGAGGTTTTATAAATTCAAAAAATTTGATATATTGAGATTTATTTGCATCAACAAATGCAATATCTATTTTGAAATCTTCTGGCAAATATTCCAAAATTGTTGCAGCATCCCCTCTTTTAGTTTCAATAATATCTGCAACGCCACATTTTTCAAAATTTTCTTTTGCTACATCCAATCGCTTATCATAAAATTCAATTGTAGTTAGCCTACCGCCTGTCTTTTTAAGAGCCTTACCTAACCAAATTCCAGAATAGCCATTAGATGTTCCAACCTCAACAACACTTTTTGCTTTTGAATCAACAATTATATTGTACAAAAATTCCGCAGTAGTTCGTGAAATATTCCAAAATTGTTTTTGAGTTTTTTCTAATTCTTTTAATACTTCTTGTGTCGTATTATCAAATGTTTCTATAATCATTTTATTGTTTTAACCTTATCAACAACAACAATTGAACGAACTGGAACATCAAGCGGACTTGTTTTCACAATTTCTTTTGTTGCTGTATCTATAACTGAGTACAAACCTGAACGAGCATTTGTAACCATAATCATATCTGTTTTATCAATTGGCGTAATATTTGTTGCAAATGCGTTTGTGTTTAAAAATAATTTATCGGTAATTACATCCTCTTTAGTATCAAGAACTTCAACTAAATTTTCTGCCGCACCTAGGATATATAATTCATCATTTTTCACGAACAAATCAACTGGTTTTTCACAAACTTCTAATTCTGATTTCAATTCCAATGAATCATAATCTACAATTGCAAGTCTATTTTGAGTTCTGCTTGTGATATAAATTTTACCATTTACATAAGCAATTTTAGAAATATTTGGGAAACTACCAATATTTTTTAGCATATAATTATTATCTAATTCCATAGCCCAAATATTATTAGTATTTCTATCAACATAGAAAATCTTTGAACCATCTTCAGACAAAGTTAATTTTTCACACATCCCATTAACTTTTAATTGTCTTTTTAATGTCATAGTTTCTAAACTGAAAACATAAATACTTGAATTTGAACCAGACGAAATATAAGCTAATTTATGATTGCTATCAATAATAATTTGTTCTGGACATATATCAAAAGGTACTTGTTTTATGACTTTTTCATCCATCAACGAAATTATATTCATTGTCTTTGAATCAAAATAAGTTACTAATAAAAATTGTCCATTGTAGGATTTAATATCATTGATAATAGCATCTTGAGCCAAAGAATATTCAGCTATCTTTGAATTTGATTGTATAACTTGAATATTCTTATTTATGCCAGTAGCAATATAAAAAGTTTTATTATTCAATTCTTGAACAGGAGAAATCGCTTTTTTCCCTTTTGCTCTTGTATTATTAATCTTTAAACCAGTATCTTTAGTAACACTAACATCAACATCACCAATAATACCCTTTAAAGACTCTGGAATTACCAAACCTTTTGGAAGCATAATATCTTGAGGTAAAAGACCAGATTGAAGTTCATCTGGAGGATTCATCAAATTAATTACAGTTTTTTTACCATTTGTATTTACAACCTTCAAAAGCACATATCTATTATTCAAAATAACCATATCTGGTTTTTGTTTAAGAGATTGATTTAGAGGATAAGTACTTTTTATCCCAACTTTTTCAACTTCTTCAACTTTTGCAGGGAATACAGGTAAATACATTGTGTTATCAGGCAAAACAATTACACCATCAAAACGAAAATTCGTTTGAGGGAAAGTTTGATTTACAAAATCCTGAATATCCTGTGAAACTTGAACAGCATAAGCATTTCCAGAAATTGCAAAACATAAAATTAGAGATAACAACAATTTACGCATAGTTATTTAAAAACTCCCTTAACTTTGGACATAATAGATTTTTGAGGTTTCTTACCTGTTTGAATTTCATACAACTTTTGATAAAGCATCTTTTCTTCTTCATTCAAACGAGTAGGAACTTTCACTTTTAATACTACAATATGATCGCCTCTTTGTGAAGGTCTTGTAATAATTGGAACTCCTGCACCTTTAATTTTCACAATATTTCCGTGTTGAGCTCCTGCAGGAATTTGAATTGTCTTTTCACCATCAAGAGTCTTGATTGTAACATTATCACCAACAACTGCTTGAGCTGGAGAAATTTCAAGTTCAGAAAATACATTTATACCATCACGTTTGTAATAATCAGACGATTCTACACGGACAACTACAAATAAATCTCCGTTAGGCCCTCCATTTGTACCACAATCACCTCCACCAGAAACACGGATTTTAGACATATTGTCAACACCAGCTGGAATTTTTATCTCAATTTTCTTTTCTTTATTTAATTGACCGTGACCGTTACAAGTTTTGCAAGGCTTGTCAATTACTTGCCCAGAACCATGACAGTGCGGGCATGTTGTAATTTGTGCGAAATTTCCAAGAGGAGTTCTTGTTACAGTTTTAACTTGTCCAGAACCATGACATTGAGGACAAGTCTTTTTTGCACTACCTTTTTCAGCACCCGTTCCGTTACAATCTGGACAAATTTCAAGGTGATCAAATTTTATTTCTTTATTACAACCAAAAACAGCTTCTTCAAATTTTAACTTAATATCATATCTTAAATCATCACCTCGTTGAGGAGCATTCGGATCAACACCTCCACCGAAGCCAAATCCACCAAACCCTCCAAAGAATGATTCAAAAATATCATTTATATCACCAAAACCACCAGCGAAAGGTCCATTTGTATCAAAACCAGCATTCTTCAAACCATCTTCGCCATATTGGTCATAAGTTGCACGCTTATTTTCATCAGATAAAGTTTCATATGCTTTACCCAATTCTTTAAATTTTTCCTCTGCATCTGGAGCTTTGTTAACGTCAGGGTGTAGTTCTCTAGCTTTTCTACGAAAAGCCGACTTTATCTCATCTTTGGTCGCTTCTTTAGTGACCCCTAATATCTCATAATAATCTGCCATTTTTCTTTTTAATAATTCCTCTTAATCCTCAAATCTGTAATTCTAACCTTGAGTTGCAACGTTAACTAGCGTTGGACGCAAGATTTTATCCCCAACCTTGTAACCTTTTTGAAGTTCGTTGATTACTGTATGTTCAGGATGTTCAGTTGTTGGGGTTTGCATTACAGCTTCGTGGAAATTAGGATCAAATTCTTCGCCAACAGCTTTAATTTCTTCCAAACCTAATTTAGACAAAGTATCCCATACTTGTTTGTGAACAAGTTGAAAACATTCTTTAATTTTTTCACTATCTTCCACACCTTCAAGTGCCTTTTGTCCACGTTCAAAGTTATCCAAAACTTCAAGCATTTTTTTAAGGGCATTTTCTGTTCCGTATTTTACAAGACTTTCACGTTCTTGTTCTTGACGTTTTCTATAATTATCAAAATCAGCAGCAAGTCTGATATATTGTTGATTTAATTTATCATATGCTTCTTGCAACTTTTTATTTTCTTCTGATTGAGTTTCTTCTACGTTAGAATCTTCTTCAACAGGAGTTTCCTTTTCTTGAGATTCCGTAGCTGTTTCATCTTTAACTATATCTTCGTTTTTGAACGGATTAGAACTTTTATCTGTCATAGCTTTTCCCCTTCATAATATTATATACATATATTATAGAGTATCAATGTCATTTCTCAAGGGAAATTTATTTTTTTTTAATAATTCAAAATAGAAGGAGTAGGTTACTTAAATAGTCACCTACCCCCTTTTATCGGTTGTTATCCTGACAGTCCATGCAAACCTGCCAGACAACCGTCCCATATCCTGCCGCATTTTTGCATGCCCGCTTCGAGTCGCGGGGTGACTCGGCTATCGGATAGAAATTTTTCTTCTTTCTTTATTAAAATATCGATTTTTCCCAAGTTTTTCATTACCTAAAATAACTATTTTTCTAGAAAATAAATCTTGAACTTTTAGACAATAGTTTTTTCTTTTTCAAAAAGAATAATTAATCTTAAAACAGGAGAAAATGTATGGCTTGCAAAATGCTAATTTTTGACTTGAGAGAAACAGAAAAAAATTATTTTAATCAAAACAATTTTGAATATTTTGAAATAAAATTTTTTCAAGAAAGTTTAAACGAAGAAACGGTAAAAAAAATTCCAAAAGAAGATTTAGAAAATGCACTAATAATCAGCGTATTTACGACTTCAGAAATTACAGAAAAAGTTATCGAAAAATTTAAAAACTTACGAATTGTTTCTACTCGCTCAACAGGTTGTGAACACATAGATTTCAAACCATGTATAAATAAAAACATTGCAATAATTAATGTTGAAAAATACGGAAACAATTCTGTTGCACAATTCACTTTCACTCTAATTTTAGCTCTAGTTAGACAACTATTTCCTGCAATTTTAGCCGTAAAAAATTCTACTTGCCTTCAGAATAATTTTACAGGAAGAAATTTGGCAAATTTAACGCTTGGGATTATTGGTACAGGAGCAATCGGAGCAAGCGTTTGCAAAATTGCTAACGCTTTTGATATGAATATTCTAGCCTATGACATAAGCCCTAAAGAAGAATTAAAAGAAAAATACAACGTCAAATATGTAACTTTAAATGAGCTATTAAAAAATGCAGATATTGTATCTCTTCATCTTCCATACAACAAGAATACTTATCACATAATGTCTGATAATGAATTTAAAAAAATGAAAGATAATTCCTATTTTATAAATGTATCAAGAGGAGAATTAGTAAATCTTAATGCGCTACTAAAATATGTCAAAAGAGGGAAATTTCAAGGAGTAGGACTGGATGTTGTTGCATGTGTCAATTCAGATTGTCTTGAAGATGTCAAGAAAATCGAACGAACAACCTTGCAATGTCTGGAAGAATCAAATGTCGTAATGGAACTGAATTCTTATTCTAACGTTTTAATTACACCACATATGTCTTTTGAAACACAAGAATCCGTTGAATATATCCTAGAAAAAACTTTTGACGGTTTGAAAGATTTTGTATATGGAGGACACAAATATAGAATAATTTAGAATCGCTTTTCCATAATTTGCATTGAAATTACACCAAACAAATAATCGCATTTTGTCACATATTTAAAACCCGCATCTTCAAATTCTCTAATTAAATCATCTGGCTCTGGAAATTCATTTTTTGAATTTATCAAATACTTATAATGATTTTCATTTGTATCCATAATTTTTGCAAACAATGGAACTATAAAATCAAAAACTCGACTTATAAAATTATGCCTTCCAAAATCCAATTGCAAAAATTTTCCACCATTATCTAACACTCGATAAATTTCAGAAAGAGCTTTTTTCCTATCTTCAATATTTCGCAACCCAAAACCCATTGTAACATAGTCAAATTCAGAATTTTCGAATGGAAGATTTACGCAATCACCTTTCATAAAAACTCCAGCAGGATTTTTAGCCTTTGCAAGTTTCAACATCCCTTCTGAAATATCTAAACCAATAACTCTTGTTCTCGGACAATATTTTGAAATTATCTGAGTAAAATCACCTGTTCCACAACACAAATCCAAAATCATCGAACGAGGTTTTAAGTTTAATTTTCTTATTGACAAAAATTTTATCAAATAATGAAAACCAAAAGAAATAATATTATTCATTTTGTCATAATATTTTGAAATTTCATCGAACATCTTTTGAATATGCTGGGTATTTTTATCACAAGTCATTATTTTCTCCATTTACACATTATCTATTTTAGCATACAATTAAAATATGAAACTTGCATTTGTACCAATTGATAATAGACCTGTATGCTACACACTTCCAAAGTTGTTAGCAGAGATTGATGAAAGTATAGAATTTTATATTCCAGATAGAAAATATCTTGGAGGATTAAAACAAGAAGCAGATATTGACCACCTTTTTGAATGGTTAATTACTTTGCCAAAATTAGATGCGATTATTTTATCCTTAGACACTCTTGCATATGGAGGTTTAATTCCATCAAGAAGATGTCCAGAAACATTTGAACAAATCAAAGAACGAATCGAAACTCTTAAAGAAATCTTAGAAGGGAAAGATGCTAAAATATATGCTTTTTCAAGCATTATGAGAATTTCAAATAACAATTACAATGAAGAAGAAAAAGAGTACTGGTCAAAATGGGGCAAAAAGATTTTTGCATATTCATATCACACCCACGAAGGTAATCGAGAAAGTTGTATAACAAATTTAATTCCTTCTGAAATTTTAGATGATTACATTGAAACTCGCAGAAGAAATTTTGAAATTAATAAAATCTATCTTCAATGGCAAAAAGAAGGACTGTTTGAAACTTTAATTTTCTCAAAAGATGATTGTGCAGAATACGGGTTTAATGTTCAAGAAGCACAAGTGTTAGAAAAAATGGGAGCATACACAAAAACTGGAGCAGACGAAATTCCACTGAGTTTGCTTTCCCGTGCAATACAAGGTGAAATAAAAATTTGTCCAAAATTTTTAGAGCCAGAATCTAAAAACTTAATTTCAAACTACGAAGACGTATCAATAGAAAAAAGCGTTCTAGGACAAATTGAACTTGCAGGTTGTAAAATAACTGATGAAGAAAATTCTGACATAATTTTATACATCAACAACTTCAAAAATAATCAAGGTGAAATTGTTATGAAAGTCGGAACAGAAAGTTTTTCAAAAACTTTCACCACTCCTAACAAACCATATATGATTGCAGATGTAAGATTTGCAAATGGGGCAGATAATAACTTCGTAAAAGAATTATTTAAAAACAAAATCAATAATGAGAATTTCTATGGATTTTCAGCTTGGAACACCTCTGCAAATTCCCTTGGAAGTTTAATTTGCGGAGCAAAAATAAAATTCTTTGCAAAAAAATATAATGAAAAAGCATTCAAAAAATTACAAATCACAAGATTTTTAGACGATTGGGCATACCAAGCAAACGTTAGACAACAACTTGAAAAACCTAACATTGAAAAAACAACTGAACTTATGAAAGACTTTGAAAAAACATTAGAAAAAGTTTTGAACACAAACATAGCAGTAAACTATAAATTCCCATGGGAAAGACTATTTGAGGTAGAAGTTGACTTTAATTGATATAATTTTACTTGCAATAGCATTAGGAATTGATTGCTTTGTTGTTTCTTTTTCTCAAGGTTTAATATTCAAAAATAACCGATTTAAAAACTCCTTCAATCTAGCACTTGTTATGGGATTTTTTCAGGGTTTCATGCCAGTAATAGGTTATGTTGGAACGAATTCACTGTACAAATTAATTGTTCCTTTTAGCAAATGGATAGTTTTTGGAATATTTTTGACTTTAGGCTTGAAATTTATAGTTGATTCTTTTGCTCCAAAAGAGGAACAAGTTCAATGTATTGGCTGGAAATGTCTGTGTGGACTAGGAATTGCAACAAGCATAGATGCTCTTGTTTCTGGTGCAACAATCAGATTGACAGAAACGAGCCTACCGTTATCAGTATGCTTGATTGGGCTGGTTTCATTTTTAATGTCAATTTGCGGTTTTTACAGTGGAAATTTTATAAAAAATATCCCACCAAAATATTTGGAAATTACAGGTGGTGTAATTCTCATTTTACTAGCAATAAAATCCTTATTTTAGGATTTAATAATTCATTCTCCAACCAGCTTGCATAATCTTATTCAAACAACCAGCAGACCACTCATGCCAAGCAGCAGAAGTCATCGTACCACAACGTTCAGGACCGACAGTACCACGACCATAATCTGCAACAACACCATCACTCATCAAATCAACGGTGAAGAAATCTTTCCCAGCCATATTTGGTTCTGCTGGACCATTTGTGTCAATCATATAAGTTGGAATTCCATTCGCAACATTATAAGCACCACAAATGGTAGCTCCATTAGTTGTTTGGATACAATAACCAAACGATGTTACAACTTCAAGTTCCCCTTCAGTATCCGAAGCATTAACTTTAGTTTTATGAGAACCATCCATAGTTTGATACACATCACCTAAACAAACATTGTTAGGAGAGTATGCCTTTGTTCCACAACCTGTTTTAGTGGTCTTGAAATACTTTGGAAGAAAATAACAAGCTCCTTGAGCTTTATCTGTTCCACAATCTTTATCATAGGTAGCCAAACGAGTTTTATATAAACTATCGGCCATTTCATCAGCCATAATAGCTTTTGTTGCATCAGATAATTGAGAATAAGTTTTTTCAATAGATGCAGCCATAACTTTATTTTTATAATCCTTCATAATAGCAGGAATAGTCAAAGCTGAAATCAGCCCAACAATGCCCATAGTTACCAAAACTTCTGATAGTGTAAAACCTTTTTTCATATTCCAAATGCCCCGTGAATAAACCATATAAACAATTATACTATTTTTTTCTAACATTTTCAAGTGGGAAGTTTTTGATGAATATGATAAATCTATAAGTTGGCTATAAGGAGATAGGAACACAAACTAAACTCGTTAGATTTAACCCCTCATCCTAACCTTCTCCCAAGGGAGATGTTTCCCTCTCCTAGGGGAGAGGGACAAATTTTCAGCATGACATATTTGAATAAGGGGGTTCGGGGGCGATGCCCCTGATGACTCGAGCCATTTAGTCATTCGTGTTTTTCTTTTTCGGTTCTGCT